>Ga0157375_10003425_pt1 | contig 13752 bp, 11 predicted proteins | sample M35metaG_FD_115311 | JGI IMG/M metagenome (GOLD analysis project Ga0157375, IMG submission 115311) | Miscanthus rhizosphere microbial communities from Kellogg Biological Station, Michigan, USA - M3-5 metaG | ecosystem: Host-associated > Plants > Roots > Rhizosphere > Soil | place: USA: Michigan...
GCACGCCGCACGACCATCCGCGCGGGGTCCATTCGCCGTCGAGCAGGTCGTCGGGCTCGAGGCCGAGCACCGCGGCCAGCGCATCGCGCGACGGAGGAGTCGGTCCTTCCTCGGGGAGCTTCGCGACAGAGAGCTGGCAGAAGATCGGCGCGCCGCGCTCCGAGCGGATCGTCACCGGCACCGGGCCGACCAATTCCTCGAAGACGATGTGCGTCTCGTCGCCCGCGAGCGTCAGATCACCGATGGCGGCGAGCACGTGTGCCGTGCCGACTGTGGGGTGCCCCGCGAAGGGGAGCTCGGTGCCCGGCGTGAAGATCCGCACGCGACGTGTGTGCGCCTGATCCGACGCCGGATAGACAAACGTTGTCTCCGAGTAGTTGAACTCACGCGCGACGTCCTGAAGTCGATGTTCAGGAATGCCGCGTGCATCTGGAAAGACTGCGAGCTGGTTGCCGCCAAATGGCGTGTCGGTGAACACATCGGCGGTCAGGTAGCGGAATCGGGCCATGTGGCGGAATCTATTCCGGCAGGGTCGGATCAGCTTGCCTGTCCTTGCGCGGCTTCCCAATGTTGCGGCGTGCGGAGCCACGGGCCGGCGGCACCTCGGTGCATCCGGACGGATGCACGTCTCCAGACCTTTCATACCGGCACCTCCGATGCGCTCGATCACCGCGCTCGCCCTCCTCGTTCTACTTGGCTCACCCCTCGCCGCGCAGCGAGCGCCGACGGGTACCATCGAGGGGGACATCACCGACAGCGTGCGCGTCGGGCCGCTCGCCGCCGCCATGGTGACCGCGACCCGCACGGTCGCGGGGCGCGATTCAGCCTTCGTCGCGACCACCGACGCGAAGGGGCACTTCCGCTTCGACTCGCTCGCGGTGGGCGAGTACGCAATGCGCTTCGCCAGCCCGATGCTCGACTCGCTCCAGTACGGCGGTCCCACGACGCAGGTCCAGGTGAAGGAAGGCAGCGTGACGCGCGCCGCGCTCGCCGTCCCGTCGGGTGCCACGCTCCGCGGAATGGCCTGCCCGGGGGTGGACTTCGCCGCCGGCAGCGGCGGGCTGCTCGGGCTGCTCACCGACGCCGAGAGCGGCAAACCGCTCGAGGGCGCCTCGGTCGCCGTGGCGTGGAGCGATCTCAGGATCAATCCCGAGAAGAGAGTGCTGGCCGAGGACAAGCGGACCGCGCGCGTACGGGTCGACGCCTCCGGCCAGTACCGGCTGTGCGGGCTGCCGACGGACGATCCACTCCTCGTTCAGGTCCAGCTCAACGGCCGCGCCGGCGCCGTCCTGCACATGACGATCCCCGAAGGGCCCGGCGTCCTCGTGCGCGACATCGAGTACAGCCCGATGAGCGCCCGTGCGCTCAACGACAGCGCCGCGGCGAGCGCGCAGACGAACGCGCCGCGGGGAAGTGCGCGGCTCTCCGGCACGGTGCGCGACGGCTCGGGGCAGCCCGTCATCGGCGCGCAGGTCCGCGTGATCGGCACCGCCGTCTCCACGCGCAGCGACGACCACGGCGCGTACCTGCTCACCGGACTGCCGGCGGGCACGCAGGATGTCGAGGTCCGGCACCTCGGCTACGGCATCGCGCGCGGTCCGGCGACGCTGCGCAGTGAGCAGCGCTCGCGACTGGACGTCGTCCTCGACCGTGTCGCGACGCTGGAGTCGTTCAACGTCGTCGCTCGCCGCTGGCGCTACGCCGAGTTCGAGCACCGGCGCAAGGAGGCGATCGACGGACGCTTCCTCGACGAGGACGAGATCAGGAAGATGAACCTGAACTCGACCATGGACTACGTGAACAAGCTGCCCGGCTTCCGTGCCGTCCACGTCCGTTGGGGCGAGACGAAGATCGTCAGCATGAGCGATCCGAGCTGTTCGCCGGTGCTTCTGGTGGACGACCTCCCGATCAACGACATCATCCAGCTCCCCATCCCGTCGGCCCTGGGGGCGCTCGAGGTCTATCGCGGCACGGCGGGCGCCCCACCGAACCACCGGTCCCCCTGCGGCACGATCATCTTCTGGACGCGGCGATGAGGTCGCGCGAGAGTGTGGGCACTGGATGGATCGTGCTCCTGGGCTGACTTACCAGCACTTCCCCCGACCTTGCACCTCCCACCACCGACCTGCGCGGCGCGCCTCATGTGCAGCGCCGCCATGTTCGTCGTCGCCGCGTTCCCGACGTCCCTCGTAGCGCAGCAACCGCAGACCGGCGCGCTGCAGGGCATCGTCAGCGACTCAGCGCGCCGCCATCCAGTTCTGCACGCGACCGTCGAGCTCTCACGCGTGCAGCCGGAGCCGATCGTGACGTTCACCGCGCGACCGGACGCGAATGGGCGCTATCACCTCGATTCACTGCCGCCGGGCGAGTACGTGCTCCATCTCTCGACTCCGCTGCTCGACTCGCTCGAGCTCGCACTCCCCGAGCGGGCGGTGTCCATCGCGCCGAATGCCGTAACGCGAGCGGATTTGACGGTCCCGCGCGGAGTGACGCTTCGCGACGCCGTGTGTCCCGGCCTCGAGCTCGGAAAGGGTAAGGCGGTGGTCGCCGGTCACGCGATCGACGCCGACACCGATCGGCCGTTCGCGGGAGCTGACGTCGTCGTCACGTGGACCGAGCTCGTGGTCGACAGCACGCTCAAGTCGCACAGCCAGGAGCTCACAGCTGCCGTGCAGGCGGGTGAGCGTGGCGAGTACCGGCTCTGCGGTGTCCCCGCCGATACGCGTCTCTCGCTTCAGCTCCAGCATGCCGGCCGCGCGAGCGCGGTCGTCGACGTCACCGTCTCCAGCGACGCGGGCGCCGAGGTGCGCGACCTTTCACTCAGCACGCGAGGCTCGCCTACCATCGCGGCGCTCGACTCGATCGAGCGGTCGCGGGGCGACACGGCCGACGCTGTCGAACCGCTGCTCACGGGAACGGCAAGCGTGACGGGCATCGTGCGCGGCTCGACCGGGCTTCCGCTCGCGAACACCGAGGTCCGCGTTCGCGGCGCGCGCTCGTCGGCTGTATCCGATGCCGCGGGGCGGTTCAGCATAGTGGCGCTGCCGGCCGGTACCCAGATGCTCGTCGCGCGCCATATCGGCTACCAGCCGACGGAGGTTACCGTCGAGCTGCGGGCCGGTCGCGCGCTGGAGCGTGATGTCCAGCTCACGCGCGCCATCTCGCTCGACTCCGTGCGCGTGGTGGCCATGCGAAGCCAGTACCCCGAGTTCGAGTCCAACCGTCGCTTCAATCCCTTCGGCCGCTACCTCGGCCCCGACGAGGTGGAGCGTCGTCACGCGACCAAGGCCTTGGACCTGTTGTTCGGAATGCCAGGGCTCACGACGGCTGGGCACAACATCAACGAGAGAGTCGTATCGACGCGGACCGCGCGCAGCTGCGCCGGTATGAGAGTCTACCTGGATGGAACCGAGATCGAACACATCGGCGATATTCAGGCGAGCCAGATCGGCGCCGTGGAGGTATACGTGGACGGCGCATTCGTTCCGTCCCGGTACGCTGCCCGCGGCTCGTGCGGCGTTGTGGTCTTCTGGTCGAAGTCGATGCGGCGTATCTCTTCGCCGACACCGGTGACGACACCCACGTCGCCCTGAGTGCGTACTACAGGCATGACGTTGCATCACCCTTCCCTCAGCTTCGCACTCTCCACGCTCGCCGCACTCACGCTCCTGTCGGCGCCACTCGGCGCGCAGGGCACCGGTCGTATCGAAGGCACGATCACCGACAGCATTCACGCCGCGCCCCTCGCGAACGCGAACGTGCTCGCCGTCCGCGTCGAGCCCGAGCCCTCCGTGTCGTCCGGCGTGGCGACCGACGCACGGGGCCGCTACCGCATCGATTCGCTCGCGGCCGGCCGCTACATGGTGGAGTTCGCGAGCCCGCTGCTCGACTCGCTCGAGATCACCCTGCCGCCGCGCGAGGTGAGCGTCGTGGAGGGCAAGGCCACGCGAGTCGATTTCGCACTACCGTCGGGCCGGACGTTGCGCCTCGCGGCGTGCCCGGGACTGACGCTCGACAGCGAGACGGGCGCCGTCGTCGGCCGACTCGTCGACGCCGACACCGACCGACCGCTCGCAGGAGCAAAGGTCGTCGTCGCATGGCAGGACATCTCCGTCGATCGGAAGACGCTCACGCCGGCGGTCGTCGAACGGACGGGCGCGGTCGCGTCGGATAGTCTGGGCCGCTATCGGCTCTGTGGCGTTCCCACGGGGAGCTGGCTCGCGATTCAGGTACAGGCCGACGGTCGCTCCGGCAGCCCCATTCGGCTCCAAGTGCCCGACAGCGCGGGCGTCGCCGTGCGCCACCTCTCGATCAGCTCGTCCTCCGCTCGGCCCATCGACGATTCGGCGAGTGTAGCGGCGGCGGACACCGTGCCTCCCCCGCCACTCACGGGAACGGCACTCATCTCCGGCGTCGTACGGGGGGTGGGCGGGCTTCCCCTGAGCGGAGCGCAGGTCCGCGTCGTCGGCGCGCGCGGTACCGCGCTCAGCGACGAGCGTGGACGGTTCGAGCTCCGTGACCTGCCCGCCGGCACTCAGGTCCTCGAGGCGAAGCGCATCGGGTATCTGCTGGCTCAACAGCCCGTCGAGCTGCGTGCCGCCCGCCAGATCGCCCAGGACCTTCGTTTACAGCGCATCGTGACCCTGGACTCGATGCGCGTGCTGGCCCAGCGATCGCGTTATCCGGAGTTCGAGCAGCATCGCCGGATGAACGGCTTCGGTACCTTCCTGACGACGGAAGAAATCGCGCGCCGTGTGTCGTTCGAGACGAGCGATCTGTTCCGGATGATTCCAGGATTCAGGGTGTCTGGCTACGGACTGGATGCCAAGGTGACGAGCTCGCGTGGCGTGACGTCGCTCACTGGTGCATGCTCTCCGAACATCGTGATCGACGGGATGCCGAATCAGGAGATCAACCTGATCCATCCGAGCAGCATTGGTGCGATGGAGGTGTACCGCGCGGGACAGCCCGCGCCGGTGCAGTATGACAGAGGCTGTGGAGCGATCGTGATCTGGTCGAAATGAGATGACCCCACGTGCGGTGTCGACGAGCGAGGGCGGCATGAGCGACGGGCTTCGGCTCGTGCGCATCGCCACGCTCGTCGCATCGCTCGGCTACGCCGCACCGCTCGTCGCGCAGCAGACGACGAGCGTCGCACCAGCCGGGATGGGTCGCGTGCAGGGCACGATCCGCGAGACGATGCGTCCTCGCTCCGTGCGAGATGCGTCGATCACGCTCGCTCGCCTCGAGCCGGAGCCTTCCGTCTCGTTCGGCACGAAGCCCGATGCGAAGGGACACTATCGGCTCGACTCGCTGCCGGCGGGCCGCTACATGATCCAGCTCAGCCATCAGGTGCTGGATTCGCTCGAGCTCGCGCTGCCGGCGGAGGAGGTCTTCGTCATCGCCGGCAAGACGCTGGAAGTGCCGTTCAACCTGCCGTCGGGCGCCGATCTGCGTGAAGCGGTCTGTCGCGGCCTCACGGTGCGTCGCGAGACGGGCGCGGTGTTCGGCCGCGTCGTCGACGCCGACGATGAGCACCCGCTCGCCAACGCGGACGTCGCGATCACCTGGACGGAGCTTTCCTTCGATCGCAAGACGCTGCGCGCAAGCCCCGAGCAGCACGACGCTTCAGTGCGCACGGGACCGCGCGGCGAGTATCGCATCTGCAACATCCCCACGGGGATCTGGATCCTCGTCCAGCTTCAGTATGCCGGCCATGCGGGCAACGCGGTCCGTCTCTCCGTCTCCGGCGAGGAAGCGGTGGTCGTCCGCAACCTCTCCATGAGTGTCGCCAGCGCGCCCACGCTCGCCCTGCTGGATTCCGTCGGCGCGACGGTGCGCGGTCTGGACAGCGAACCGACGCCAGGCGACACCGCGCCGCAGCCGGGCGACACGGTGCCGAAGCTGCTGCTCACAGGCGACGCGGCGGTCAGCGGCATCGTGCGCGGCGCGGAGGGGCAGCCGCTCCCGGACGTGGAGATCCGTGTCGTCAATGCGCGTCCCACCACGCGCACCGACGCGGCGGGGCACTACTCGTTGAGCGGGCTGCCGGCGGGCACTCAGCTGCTCGCCGTCCGCCGGATCGGCTATCTCGTCGGCGACGTCGCCGTCGAGCTGCGCGGCGGGCGCATGGCACACCAGGACGTCGTGCTGCGGCGGGTGGTCTCGCTGGACTCGATGAACGTCGTCGCCAAGCGACGCAAGCCGTTCGCCGACTTCGAGTACCGGCGCCGGAACAACCCGATGGGCCGCTTCGTCACGGCGAACGACATCGAGCAGTATCACCCCACCGAGATGGGGATCTTCATCCAGCGGCTCGGCGGCTTCCGGATCGACGGCGTGGGACCCGAGGCGCGCGTGTATTCCACGAGCGCGCGCGCCGGCCGGCCGAACTGCAAGGAGGCGAACGTCGTGATCGACGGCGTGGATCAGGCGCAGGTGAACACTGTGCCGCCGGCCGAGATCGCCGCGATGGAGGTGTACGCCGAGGCGGCCAGCGCACCCGGCCAGTATCGCGCCGAGTGCGGGCTGATCCTCATCTGGACGAAGAAGTACGGCGCTACGCCTCCGACATGAACGGGTAGCGATAGTCGAGCGGCGGAGCGAAGGTCTCCTTGATGCTCCGCGCGCTGATCCAGCGCACGAGGTTCAGCTTCGAGCCCGCCTTGTCGTTCGTCCCCGAGCCGCGCGCACCGCCGAACGGCTGCTGTCCCACCACCGCGCCCGTCGGCTTGTCGTTGACGTAGAAATTTCCCGCCGCATTGCGCAGCGCCATCATCGCCTCGCGCACGGCACGCCGGTCGTTGGCGAACACGGCCCCCGTCAGCGCGTACGGCGACGTCGTGTCGATGATGCGCAGCGTCTCGTCCCACTTCGCGTCGTCGTAGACATGCGCCGTCACGACCGGCCCGAAGATCTCCTCGCAGAGCAGGCGATATCCGGGGTCGTCCGTCTCGACGAGTGTGGGTTTGATGAAGTATCCGTCTTTACCGGTGGCTACGCCACCGGTAAGAATTTTTGCATTTTGCTTAGCGTCGTCGAGGTAGCCGCTGATCTTCTTGAACGAACGGTCGTCGATGACCGCGCCCATGAAGTTCGTGAAGTCGACCGGGTCGCCCATCTTCAGCTCCTCGATGATGCCGACGAGCCGCTCCTTGAGCGCGGGCCAGATCGAGCGCGGGACGTAGACGCGGCTCGCCGCCGAGCACTTCTGTCCCTGATACTCGAACCCGCCGCGCGCGATGGCGACGGCAAGCGCCTGCACGTCGGCCGACGGATGCGCGACGATGAAATCCTTGCCACCAGTCTCGCCGACGATGCGGGGATAGCTCGCATAGCGGGACATGTTCGTCCCGATCGTCTGCCACATCGAGTTGAACACCGCCGTGCTGCCGGTGAAGTGCACGCCCGCCAGATCGCGGTGCGACAGCGCGACGTTGGAGATGGCGACCGGATCGCCGGGCAGGAAGTTGATCACACCCGGCGGGAGCCCCGCCTCCTCGAGCAGCTTCATGATGTAGTACGCCGAGAGCATCGCCGACGCGGCGGGCTTCCAGATGACGGTGTTCCCCATCAGCGCCGGCGCGGTGGGCAGGTTGCCCGCGATCGACGTGAAGTTGAACGGCGTGACCGCGTACACGAATCCCTCGAGCGGCCGGTAGTCGAGCTGGTTCCACATCGTGTTGTTGCTGATCGGCTGCTCGTCGTACAGCTCCTGTGCGTACGCCGGGTTGAAGCGCCAGAAGTCGATCAGCTCGCACGCCGAGTCGATCTCGGCCTGGAACGCCGTCTTGGACTGGCCGAGCATCGTCGCCGCGTTGACGGTGGCGCGCCAGGTCGTCGTCAGCAGCTCCGCCGCGCGGAGGAACACCGCGGCGCGATCCTCCCACGCCCAGTTCGCCCACTCGGCCGCCGCGCGACGCGAGGCGGCGATCGCCTGCTCGACGTGCTGCGGCGTCGCCTTGTGGTAGTCGGCGAGCACGTGCCGGTGATCGTGCGGCATCACGCTCTGCGCGGTGTCGCCCGTACGGATCTCCTTCCCGTCGATCACGATCGGGATGTCGACGCGCTCCTTCGCCATCGAGGCGAGGCGCGCCTTGAGCGCCTGCTTCTCCGGCGAGCCCGGTGCGTAGCTCTTCACCGGCTCGTTCACGGGTGGCGGGACGCGTCTCGTGCCGGAGAATCCGGCGAGCGGCGCCGACGTGGGCGCAATCGCTTCGTCGGCCTGATGCGACTGTGCTGCGCCACGAGCGGGTGCGGAGCGATCGGTTCTGGCGGTGCTGGCCATGGCGAGATCTGGTGCGGGTGACGACGTGCCTGCGACTTGCTGTCATCCCGAGCGAGCGGAGCGAGTCGAGGGATCTGCACCAAAGATACTCGATGCGTGCCGCCGCCCGCGCTTCACCGGCATCGGCGCGCCCATTATCCTCCGCCCATGCACCTCCACGCCGCGACGCACCTGGGCTCGTCACGCGTCGCGGCGCGCGTCAGGCGCATCGCGAGCGTGGCCGCACTCGGCGTCCTGCTCGCCGCGTGCAGCGATGAGTCGGTGGAGTGGAAGCCCGCTCGCGTGGACTCCGCGCGCGGCGCCGTCGTCGTGACCCCCGACGGTACTCTGCGACCGGATTCCCTGGCCGCGCTCGCCGCCCGTCTTCCGTCGCCCGATGCGGCGATGTGCCCGGGCTCGCTCGCGCTCGCGCGTGCCGCCGGCCACCTGTTCGCCGCATGGTGGCACGCGCGCCCCGACAGCGGCGCCGTGCTGCTCGCCGCGCACACCGACGACGAGGGGCATCACTGGAGCGCATCCGCGCCGGTGGATACCACCGACGTCGGGTCGATGGGCTGTCGTCGAGCGCCGCCCGCGATCGCGGCCGATTCGGCGAGCGGCTACGTCCACGTCGCGTTCGCGTTGGTGGGGAAGGAGGGGCCCGGTCTCTTCTTCGCCCATTCCATGGACGGCGGCGCGACCTTCCACGCCGCGGTGCCGATCTTTTACGGCGAGCAGCTCGGGCGCTCCAGCGTCGCCGCGGACGGCGATCATGTCGTCGTCGCCTTCGAGGATCCGAACAGCCGGATGCCGCGCGTCGGGCTCGCCCTCTCGAGCACGATGGGGCACATTTTCGAGGAACGCATTCTGCCGATCTCCGCCGACAACGGAGCGGCGACGCATCCGCGTGCAGCGATCCGCGGACGACGCGTGGCGGTTGCATGGGACCGAAGCCCGCCGAATGACAGCGCGGCTACCCTGGTGGCCATCCGCACCGGGACGCTGCGTTGAGTCGAGAGCATTCAAACCGCGACCAGGAGACGCGTGGAGCACTACTTCGGGGCACACACGATCGACAATGGCGGCATCCACATGGCGGTACGGCGGGCGGGCAACGCGAACATGCGCGCCATGCAGCTGTTCACCGCCATCCCCAAGTACTACGGCGACAAGGTGTCGATCCGTCCCGAGCGCGTGACGCGTTTTCGCGAGGCGCTCGCCACGACGAAGATCGCGCCTGAACGGATCGTCTCGCACGCGGCCTACGTGCTCAACGTGGCGACGCCGGACGAGGAGAAGTGGACCCGCGCGCGCGACGGTCTCGCCAGGGAGCTCGAGCGCTCGACGGCGCTCGGCGTCGGCGCGGTGTGCTTTCATCCCGGCGCCGCGACGGACGACGATCGCGAGGCAGCGGCGGAGCGGATCGCCGCGGCGATCGTCCACGCGCTCGACGGCGTGCGGGGGAGCACGCGACTCCTCGTGGAGAACACCGCGGGCGCAGGCCGCACGATGGCACGCACGGCCGGGGAGGTCGGCTCGATCCTCGCGCATGTGCCGAAGTCGCTGCGTGCGCGCACCGGCTACGGGCTCGACACCTGCCATCTGTTCGCGAGCGGCTACGACCTGCGTGCCTCGCGGGCCGAGGTGAAGCGAGTGCTCGACGCGTTCGAGGAGGCGACGGGCGAGGCGCCCGGATTCTTCCACCTCAACGACAGCGAAGGCGCACTCGGCTCGAACAAGGACCGCCACATGCTCATCGGCGACGGCGCGATCGGCGCGGAGGCGTTCGGCTGGCTCCTCGCCGACCCGCGCACGCGCGGCGTGCCGCTGATCCTGGAGACCCCGCAGCTGAACATGGACATCGGGGACGACGACGATGCGCCGGATCCCTATGACGTCCAGATGATGGCGCTGCTCGAGAGTCTTTCCTGAACGGCCACTCCAGTAGTGAGTACTGAGTACCTGTACTCAGACTGGCATGAGAGCCCCCAGAAGGCCTCGCAAGTCGCTCTATCAGAACGGCGTTCGCATCTGGGGTCAGAGTCCGGGGTCAGAGTCCCGACTCTGACCCCAATCGCGTTTCCGGTCGATTTCCCGACCCGCATTCCGGGAGCCAGTATGCCAGTCTTGGTACCAGGTACCGAGTACTCACGACTGGGAGTGGTCGTTGCAGTTCAATAATTAGCTAATTAGCTTAGAGCGCAATGGATGCCGCCTTCCGCGCCCTCTCCGATCCCACGCGCCGCGATATCCTGCGGCTCCTGCGCGATGGGCCGCGGACCTCCGGCGAGATCGCCCAGCACTTCGATGCCGCCTGGCCCACCGTGTCGCGGCACCTCGCCGTCCTGCGCGAGGCGAAGCTCGTCACCTCCACGCGCGTCGGCCAGCAGATCGTCTATGAGCTCAACATGAGCGTCTTCGAGGACGTCGTCGAACACCTCTACTCCTGGCTCCATCCCGGTGGGCGTCGTGAATAGCCGCGTGAAGCAGTGGTACCCCGTCGTGCTCGCTCTCCTCGGCTTCGGGATGTCGGCGGCCGTCTTCCGGCAGCTCCCCGACACGATGGCCGTGCACTGGGACGTGCACGGGAATCCCAACGGCTGGATGCCGCGTGCCGTCGGGGCCGCGTTCCTCCCGGCCCTCATTCTCGTGCTCGGGCTCGTGCTGCGCTTCATCCCGCGCATCGACCCGCGGGCCGAGAACTACCAGCGGTTCGGCGCGGCGTACGAGGTCATCATCGCCGCCGTGCTCGTCCTCCTGCTCGTCACGCACGGCATCATGCTCGCCGTCGCGCTCGGCTATCACGTCTCCGTCGCCCGCATCATCCCCGCGCTCGTCGGGGTCCTCTTCGTCGTGATCGGCAACATGATGCCCCTCGTGCGGCCGAACTGGTGGGTCGGCATCCGCACGCCGTGGACACTCTCGAACGATCGCGTCTGGGCGCGCACGCACCGCCTCGCCGGATACTGCATGACCGCCGGTGGGCTCATCATGATCCTCGCCGCGCTCGCGCTGCCTCCATCGCTCGGCATCGCCGTGCTGATCGCCGTCGCCGTGGCGTCGACGCTCGGACCAGCGCTCTACTCGTATCTCACCTGGAAGCGGGAGGAGGGACGATGAACGCGGGTATTCGACTGGGCGGTGTGCTCGTCGCGCTCACTCTGCTTCCCGTCGCAGCGCAGGCGCAGCAGGGCGACGCGAGCGCTGTCTTCCTCGTCCGGCAGGGCCGGGACACGATCGCCGCCGAACGGGCGACGATCGGCCCGCGGCACGCCGAGAGCGTGATGCGCGTGCGCTCCTCGCAACAGCAGGTGCGCCAACTCGTCGAGACCGACGCGTCGGGCGCCGCCACGCACATGATCACGCTGGTGGGGCGCGGCCCGCGTGGCGACAGTGCCGCGAAACAGCTCGAGATCACCGTCGACGGAGACAGCGGCACCGCACAGCCGTTCGACGCGGCGGCGCCCGCGCCGCTGTCCGCACAGCGCATCAAGGTCCCGCACGGTGCCGTCCCGTTCGTGAACCTCTCGGGTCTCTCACTCGAGCTGATGCTCCGCCGCGCGCGCGCCATCGGCAGCGACGATGCCTCGGTGCCCCTCCTCCTCGGCAATGGCACCTCCGCGCCCGCGGTCATACATCGCGTCGGCGCCGACTCGGCCACGATCACGCTCGGAGGTGTCGTCCTGCGCGCGCGCACCGACGCGCAGGGCCGGTTGCTCGGCGCCGTCGTGCCGTCGCAGGGCGTCGTGTTCGAGCGACTGCCGGGCGACGCGCGCGCCGGAGCGTGGGCGCCCGCGCCGACGAGCTACGCGCCGCCAGCGGGTGCGCCGTACACGGCGGAGGACGTCACGCTCACGACGAGAGCGGGAATCCGGTTGACCGGTACGCTCACGGTGCCCCAGGCGCGCGCGGGCGCACGACGTCCTGCCGTCGTGCTGATCACCGGCTCGGGCTCGCAGGACCGCGATGAAGCGACACCCGCCGTGCCGGGCTACCGGCCGTTCCGAGAGATCGCGGACACGCTGACGCGCCGCGGCATCGTCGTGTTGCGTCTCGACGATCGCGGCATCGGCGGCTCCGATGCGGGGCCACCCACGGCGACGAGTGCCGACTTCGCCGACGACATCCGCGCCGCTGTGGCGTGGCTGCGAGAGCGCCCCGAGGTGGATCCAGCACGCGTCGGACTCGTCGGTCACAGTGAAGGGGCGATCATCGCGCCGCTCGTCGCCGTGGAGGATGCAAAGCTCCGCGCCATCGCGCTCCTCGAGGCGCCCGCCGAGCGCGGGCGTCTCATCCTCGCCGAGCAGCAGCGCACACTCCTCGGTAACGACGCCACGCGCACGCCGGCGGAGCGTGATTCCGCCCTCGTGCATGCGGCGCGGCTCACCGATTCCCTCGCGAAAGAGCCCGGCTGGCTGCACTGGTTCGCCGAGTACGACCCGCTCCCCGCCGCGCGCCGCGTGCATTCGCCCGTGCTCATCCTGCACGGCGAGACCGACCAGCAGGTGCCCGTATCGCAGGCGCGCACCCTCGCCGCAGCGATGCGGGCGGCCGGAAATCAGCGCGTCACCCTGCGAATCTTCCCGCGCATGAACCACCTCATGATCGACGATCCGTCGGGCGATCCGCGCGGCTACGCGACGCTTCCGACGAAGTCCGTACGGCGCGATATGCTCGGCGCGCTCGCCGATTGGCTGGTCCTAACGCTCTGATCTCGGAGTGCGTCACACACGCGAAATGCGCGCGCTCAGAGGGAAAAATGCACGAATTCAGAGGGGAACGAGGCAATTTCCCTATTGCGCGCCACAGGGTGGATTATATCTTGCGCCCCGTCGTACAGCGTTTCTCTCAGAGTGAGAACCTGTTCACCATCCCAGGAGAAAAGCATGGCCGCGAAGAAGAGTGCGAAGAAGGCCGCCAAGAAGGGTGGCGCGAAGAAGGCAGCCAAGAAGGGCGCGGCGAAGAAGGGTGGCGCCAAGAAGGCGAAGGCCGCGAAGAAGCCCGCGAAGAAGGCGGCGAAGCGCACGCCCAATGCAGCGTTCATGAAGGCGATGACCCCGAGCGCGCAGCTCAGCGCGGTCGTCGGATCCGCTCCGCTTCCCCGCACGGAAGTGACGAAGAAGCTCTGGGGCTATATCAAGAAGAAGGGCCTGCAGGATGCCAAGAATCGCCGGCAGATCAACGCCGACGAGAACCTGAAGCCGATCTTCGGCGGCAAGTCGAGCGTCTCGATGTTCGAGATGACGAAGCTCGTCAACAAGCACCTCAAGTAGTCGTCATTTTACATCTGCAACGAAGGGGCGTGCCGACTCGGCACGCCCCTTCGGCGTTCGAACCCTTGCCCGTGCGTGCGCCGTAGGGAGATTTCACGCGAACGAACTTCCCACTCCTCATCGTCGCAATGGCCGCAAACGTCGTCTCGCAAGCGCGGGGAAAGAACAAGTCGAAACCGTCCTCCGGCGCGCTCTGGGAGAACGTCAAGTCGA
>Ga0157375_10003430_pt1 | contig 13748 bp, 9 predicted proteins | sample M35metaG_FD_115311 | JGI IMG/M metagenome (GOLD analysis project Ga0157375, IMG submission 115311) | Miscanthus rhizosphere microbial communities from Kellogg Biological Station, Michigan, USA - M3-5 metaG | ecosystem: Host-associated > Plants > Roots > Rhizosphere > Soil | place: USA: Michigan...
GAGCCGGCCGATGTCCTCTTCGATATTGAACGCCTGACCCTGGCTGGCGTGACGCAGCTCCTGGATTTTCGCCTCGAGTTCGGCGATGGGCTGTTCAAATTCGAGGAAGTTCGGGTTCATTCGACGCAGCAGGGCAGCAAAGGCGCGAAGTATAACCCGCTTCAATAAAGTACCGTGGTCGCGCAAAGCGCGACGATCACTCCCCGCTCCAATTAAACACCGCTGTCGCGCAAAGCGCGACGATCACTCCCCCTCTCCCGCTGGCGGGAGAGGGCAAGGGGTGAGGGTGGCCTCAACGCGTTCAGGCCGCTTCCGCGTGCTACACGCGAGCGAACGATCATTCCCCCTCTCCCGCCCGCGGGAAGGGGGAGTGGCCTCCTCGTGGGAGAGAGCGAGGGGTAGGGGGCTTTCACGCAGCCTCGCATCTTCACGCGCCACCCTCACCCCCGCCTTCGGCGCGGCCGTTGCTAAGCTCGTCCCTCGCTAAGCAACCCCCGGCCCGCGCGCAAGGCGCACGGGCGCTCAGCGGTGCGCGAGCCAGTGGCTCGCAAGCACACCGCTTCGCCCCGCCAGCGGGAGAGGCGCTAAGAGGCAGGCGCCCCGTAGACCGGCTCCGCGCCGAGCACGCCAGAGAGCTTTTCCAAGGCCTGGCGCAACTCGGGGCTGGCGCGCACGCGCCATTCCGGTCCCAACTCGATCTCGCCGCGCGCCTGGGCGTTGCGCACGCTGAGGCGCACCAGAGTCGTTCCGCCACGATGCCCGGCCAGCACGTTCTGCAGGCGCTGGGCGAAATCGGCTTCGATGCCGTTCAGGCGCAGTCGCAATACGCGGGTCTGGCGTTCGCAGACTGAATTGATCGAAACGATGTGCTGCGTGCGCATGCGGAAGCCGCCGGAAAAATCGTCGGCCTGAACCGCGCCTTCGAACTGCAGTATTGCATCGCGCGTCAACAACGGCCCGAATTCGATCCAGGCCTCGCGGTAAAGGATGGCCTCGAACTTGCCCGAGAAATCCTCGACCTGCACGAACACGCGGCTGTCACCCTGCTTGCGGATGCCCATGACGGCGCCGACAAGCGTGAAGCTCTGCTGGTCGGCGTAGCGGAACTGCCGGTCGGGCGGCGGCGGTTTGTAATGCTTGTCGATCTCGCCGATCGGACAGGTCGCGGCCCTGGCGATCAGGTCGCGCCACGCATCGGTCGGATGGCCGGACAAGTAATGGCCCAGCGTTTCGCGCTCGCCGGCGAGGCTCTGCTGAATCGGCCAGGGTTCGACTTCCGGCAATTTCAGCTTCGGCGCGGCCGGGCTGGCGGCGCCGAACATGTCGTTCTGTCCTGCCTGCGCATCGCGCGCGTGTTGCTCGGCCGCACGCATGGCCGCCGGCAGCTGCGCGACGAGGCTCGCGCGATTCTTCGCCAGCGCATCCATCGCGCCGGAAAGGATCAAGGCTTCTAGTGCGCGCTTGTTGAGCTTCTGCGCCTCGACGCGCCCGCAGAAATCGGCGAGATCGCGGAACACGCCGCCACGCTCGCGCGCCTCGACGAGGCTCTCGACTGCGCCGCGGCCCACGCCCTTGACCGCGCCGAGCCCATAGCGGATCGCGCGCGCCGGTTTCGCAACCGACGTATCGGGTGCGAGCGCTTCGAACATGTAACGTGACGCGTTGACGTCGGGCGGCAGCACGCTCAAGCCGAGCGCGCGCGATTCGGCGAGGAAGTTCACGACCTTGTCGGTGTTGTCCATGTCCGACGACAGCACGGCGGCCATGAACTCGGCCGGGTAGTGCACCTTCAACCACGCGGTCTGGTATGCGACCAGTGCGTAGGCCGCGGCGTGCGACTTGTTGAAGCCGTAGCCGGCGAACTTCTCCATCAGGTCGAAGATCGCGTCAGCGCGCGCGGCGGACAGGCCGTTCGCCGCGGCGCCGTCGCGGAACACGGCGCGCTGCTTGGCCATCTCGGCGGCATTTTTCTTGCCCATCGCGCGGCGCAGCAGGTCGGCGCCGCCGAGCGTGTAGCCGCCGACGATCTGCGCCATCTGCATGACCTGTTCCTGATAGACCATGATGCCGTAGGTCTCGCGCAGCACTGGCTCGACGCGCGTATCGGGATATTCGATCCGCTCGCTGCCGGCCTTGCGCGCGCAGAAGCTCGGGATCAGGTCCATCGGGCCGGGACGGTACAGCGAGACCAGCGCGATGATGTCCTCGAAGCAATCCGGCTTCGCCTTTTTCAGCGTGTCCTGCATGCCGCGGCCTTCGAGCTGGAACACGGCGACCGTCTGCGCTTTCTTCAGTGACGCATAGACCGCCGCGTCGTCGAGGGGCAACGTAGTGATATCGAGCGGAGCTTCGCCAACAAGGGCGCGTCGTTCATTGATCGCCTTGACGGTCCAGTCGATGATCGTCAGCGTGCGCAAGCCGAGGAAGTCGAACTTGACCAGGCCGACCGCTTCGACGTCGTCCTTGTCGAACTGCGTGACGACGCCATCGTTGCCGCCTTCGCTGTAGAGCGGGGCGAAATCCGTCAGCGGTTCCGGCGCGATCACGACGCCGCCGGCATGCTTGCCGGCGTTGCGAGTCAGGCCTTCGAGCTCGCGCGCGAGGTCGAGCAGCGTCTTGACCTCTTCCTCGCTGTTGTAGCGCGTGATCAGGTCGCCGGCGGCGAGCTGCGCCTTCTCGGCACGTTTGGCCGGATCGGTCTCGGTCTCGGCAGACAGACCAAGCGCATCGTCGAGCGTGATACCCAAGGTCATCGGAATCAGCTTGGCGATGCTGTCGACGAACCCATACGGATGGCCGAGCACGCGGCCGCAATCGCGCACGACCGCCTTCGCCGCCATCGTGCCGTAGGTGATGATCTGGCTGACGCGGTCGCGGCCGTACTTGTCGGCGACGTAGTCGATGACGCGATCGCGTCCGTCCATGCAGAAGTCGACGTCGAAGTCCGGCATCGACACGCGCTCGGGATTCAGGAACCTCTCGAACAGCAGCCCGTAGGCGAGTGGATCCAGATCGGTGATGCCAAGGCTGTACGCTACCAGCGATCCGGCGCCCGAGCCGCGGCCCGGGCCCACTGGAATATCGTTGCGCTTGGCCCAGTTGATGAAGTCCGCGACGATCAGGAAGTAGCCGGCGAAGCCCATCTTGACGATGACGTCGAGTTCGGCGCCGAGACGCCGCGCGTAGTCCTCCAGCGTAAAGCCTTGCGCCGGCGCGCGCTTGGCCAGGTGTGCTTCGAGTCCAGCCTGCGCTTCTGCGCGAATGAACGATTCGATCGTGTGTCCGGCGGGGACGGGAAACGCCGGGAGGTGGTAGGTGCCGAACGCAAGTTCCAGATTGCAGCGTTTTGCAATTTCTACACTATTCTGCAATGCCTCCGGCAGGTCGGCGAACAGCGCCTGCATTTCCTCGGCCGACTTCAGATATTGCTCCGCGGTGAAATCGCGCGGCCGTTTCGGGTCGTTCAGCAGGCGGCCCTGGTGGATGCACACGCGCGCCTCGTGCGCCTCGAAATCCGCGCGCGTCAGGAAGCGCACGTCGTTGGTCGCGACGACCGGACAATCGGCTGCGGCGGCGAGCTGCAGCGCGGCGTCGAGAAAGTGCCCTTCATCCGGATGCCCGCAGCGCGTGACCTCGAAATACCAGCGTCCGTCGAAGCGCTGCAGCCATTCGTGCGTAAGCGCCTGGGCGGCTTCTTCCTTGCCGGCGAGCAGCAACCGGCCGACATCGCTGCGGCGGCCGGCCAGCGCGATCAATCCGTCGCAATGGCCGTCAAACCATTGCGGATCGACCACCGCGAAGTCGCCCTGGCGCCCCTCGATGTAGCTGCGCGAGATCAGCTGCGCGAGATTCAGGTAACCGCGGCGGTTCTGGCACAGCAGCGTGAGTTGCGTCGGCGCGCCCGGTTCGGCCGGATTGCCGACCCACAGATCGGCGCCGGCGATCGGTTTGATGCCGTTGGCTTCGGCGGCGCGGTAGAACTTGACCAGCGCGAACAGGTTGCTCTGGTCTGTCAGCGCCAGCGCCGGCATGTCGAGCGTCACGGCGTGGCTGATCAGATTCGGATACGACGCCCTGGCCGGATCGCCGTATTCGGGCTTTTCCGGCAGGCGGATCGTCGAATCGACCAGCGAGAAATCGCTGTGGATGCGCAGGTGGACGAAGGAGGGGTTCATGGCGACCGGAAGTTACCTGGCGAGGGTAGCCCCCGGCCGCCCGATCGACAAGACTTGACGTAGCCCCCGGCTGCCCGGTCGACAAGACTTGACGAAGCGCATCGAACGGCAACGAGCGCTTTTTCGGGCGCCCGGATGCAATCAAACGCAAGTCCGCCTATTCGAAGCCGCTGTAAAAGATGCCATCGGGCCCGTAGACCGTCCCGCCTACCAGGTCGATCTGCGGATACCACGGCTGTCCGGTCGAACAGTTTCCCGTGCACATCGTCACGTCCTGGGTCGGGTCATTGAACGAACTGCCGAGTGCAAACGCCGGACTTCCATCGACGGCAATCGTGTGGTTGGCAGCGTAAAAGCCTTGCGTTTGCTCGATCAGCACGCTGCTGCTCGAAAGACCCGCAAGCAGCGGATCGTTTCGCGGTGCCTGCACCGCGATCGTGCCACTGGCGACGTCAACGCTGACAGGAAGGTCGGAAACATAGACCAGGCCGCCCCCTGGCTCAACGGTGTAGAGTCCGGCGGACACCGAAGTGGCTGTTGGCGCGGTATGGCTCGTGCAGCTTGCATCCTGCGGCGTCGTATTGGCCAGGACTGCAACGTCGAACGAGCCGTCGTGGTCGATGTCGATTGCCGACAGCCAGATCGTGTCGACGCCAGACCCGTCGCTGGCAAACGCGCTCGGGTACCGGCAGAGGCCAATGTTCGCCGGAAGACTCGCGACGTGGAACTCGAACGTCAGCGTGTTCGCGCCGTAGCCCGTAATGTTGCCCGGATCGAACGCGACGATGTCGATGTAGGGGTAGTACGGCGATGCCGCCGAACACGGCGATGTGCATTGCTGGACGTTGCCGCTCGGGTCGGTGATCGGGTGGCCAAGCGTCGTCGACGCCGTGTTGTTGCTGGCGGCCGTAGGCGAAGCGGAGGTCGGCTTGTAGGTTGCCGCTGCCGAAGCACGAAGGTGGGACGTGCCCGACAGCCCGGTAAGAGTCCCGGAGGTATCCAACGAAAGAGTCATCGTATTTGCAGCCAGATCGACGGCCAGGTTCAGAGTCTCGGGTCCCGGTTGGAACATGCCGCCGTCCCACATGAAAACGCCGGTGAGCAGCGCATCGGCCGTAGCGACTACCGTCGGCGAGCACGGGTAATTTTGCGGAATCGTCTGCACGACAAGCGCGTATTCGGCGCCAGAGCTGGGTTCGCCGGTTAGCGCATTGGCGTCGACGTCGACAAGGACCGCCCACTGTTCATCGAAGCCGAACGTCTGGATCGCAATGCTATCCCGGCACAGCGTGATCGTGGTCGGCAGGTCGGCAAATGTCAGCTTGCTCGTGAGCGTGGCCGCGTGCGACGACGTCGGACCGGTCGAGATGCACAATGTGAAAAGCGCGAGCAGCGACGGCGCGCGAGATACGTACATGGCAAGCCCCCTTCCCCTGTGGTGTTTCTATGGTATACCCGATTTGTCCCCCAGGATTACCCGATTTGTCCCCCCCCCCGCGGCTTCGGAGCGCGAAAGGGCGAGGTGAGCAGGCGCGAAAATTGCGCGCCCGCCATTTCGGCTGCGCCGATACAGCCGCGCTCGCCAACATTGCCAACCGAGCGCTGAGGCCGAGGGTGAAGCCGTTGGGGTCTGCGAAGATGGCAGACTGTCGGCGAAGACGCTGCCGTTGCCTTCGTGATCGAAGCGAAGGATGGCCTAGAACAGTTCGAGTTCGCACGCGCGCCGCACCGGCGCGAAACTGCGGCGATGTTCGCGGCACGGCCCGAGGCGATCGAGCGCAGCCAGGTGCTCCGGCGTGGCGTAGCCCTTGTGCTGGGCGAAGCCATAATTGGGATAACGGCCATCGAGTTCGCACATCAGCCGATCGCGCGCGACCTTGGCCAGGATCGAAGCGGCGCTGATCGACGGTTCGAGCGCGTCGCCGTCCACGATGGCGCGTCCTTCGCATTGTATATTTTGCGGCACGTGGGTGCCGTCGATCAGCGCGCGCGCCGGGCGCAGGGCAAGCGCTGCAATCGCGCGCGCCATGCCCAGCATCGTGGCCTGGAAGATGTTGAAACGGTCGATGTCGTCGACTTCGATGGCGACGACACTGAAGGCGAGCGCGCGTGCGCGGATGCGCGTGTCGAGGGTCTCGCGCCGTGCGGCGGTCAGGATTTTCGAATCGCGCAGGCCATTGATGCGACGGCGCGGATCGAGGATCACGGCGGCGATGACGACCGGGCCGGCCAGCGGCCCGCGCCCGGCTTCGTCGACACCGGCAACGAGTCCGTCGATCTCAATCATGCAGAACACCGAGCTCGTGGAAGATGTAGTTCTGGTACGAGTCGAGCACGCGCTTGTCGGTGCAGTTCAGATAGAAGCCGTTGCAACGGTCGCGCAACAGCGCATTGGCGGCGAAGAAATCGTCCTTCTTCACGCCGGCGACATCCAGGATCAGCGCGCCGGCGAAACTGAGATCGAGCTCCGGATAGTCATAACTGCGCGCCGGCTTGTAGTTGCTCTTGAGCATGTAATACGTGACAAAATTCGGATCGCTGACCGCTTTGGGCGTGATCTTCTGCAGCAGCCGCATCGAGCCGTCGAACGATGGTTGATGGTCACCGAAATGAAATAGCACGGTCGGGCGATCGCTGTCGAGCAGGGATTTTTCCAGGTGCGTGATCGCCGCGTCGGAACCCTCGAGCCGGTACAGATAGTTGGCGAGGTTCAGGTTGATCCAGTCGTCCAGGGCCTTCGGTTTGAAGTTGCCCGGAAACAGTGGTTTGTCGTACGGCTGCAGCTGCTCGACCAGTGGCGTCATGTGCGGTCCGTGCTGGCGCAGGGTCAGCATCATCACGAACAGCGGCTGGTTGCCGATGGCCTTTTTCTCGTCGGCATAGATGCGGTCGAACACCTGCATCAGGTCGTTGTCGCTCGATTCCCATGACAGTCCATAATCCTGGCCGTCGTAAAACTTGTCGAAACCGTAGAACTTGTAGGCGTTGCGCGCATTGATGAAGTCGCCGGACATCGGATACACGGCGATCACGCGATAGCCGGCCTCGTGCAGGACGTCGGGCAATGTGTGCACGACGCGCGGGGCGAGGTTGTACGGCGCGTACAGTCCGGCATCACCGAAGGTCTGGTGGTCAAGGCCGGTGAGCAGCGCAAATTCACTGGTCCAGGTGCCGCCGCCCCAGACGTGCACGGTCAGAAAGCCGTGCGCGCGCGTCCGCCCGTCCGGCTGGAACATCTTGTGCTTGCACAACGGCAGAGTGCAGAGTGCGAGCATCGTCGGATCGTAGGTGCTCTCCTCGAGCACCGAAATGATGTCCGGATGTTCCTGCGGCGATTTCATCGGCCGTTGCGTGGCACAGGCCTTGGTCGTGCACAGCGGCGGATTTTCCGCCGGGTCCTGGATCCAGGACAGCGCAGTATCGGCAGCAGCGGCGTGCGGCGGGATGCGAATTGTCGTCTGATAAAACGACGCGAAGAAATCGGCGATGTAGCTGCGGTCGTTCATCGTCTGCCACATGCCTTTCTCGAACACGGCCGAGAACGGGCCAGCCGGCGAATCGATTGCGAACAGCAGCGGAATCGCGGCGCAGACGCCGAGTGCGCGAATCCCATGCCGATGATGGGCCGTGACGTGGCTCAGAAATACCGGCCGGTCGAGTCGCCAGACGACGATCAGCAATCCGGGGATCAGGATGACGCCTGCGGTCAAGGCTGCGAGGATCGGCGGATAGTGCATCGCGACCTCGAGCAGGTCGCGATTGACCGAATAGATAAGATCGGGCGCCAGCAACGGCGTGGCCAGGTAGTGATACTTGATCACGCTCGCGATCAGGATGCTCCCGAACACGACGGTCGGCAGGGCCAGCGCGAACGCGGGGCGGCGCGTCATGAACGCGGTCAGCACGACCGCGGTAAACAGCAGCGCAGTCGAAAACAGGCGTTCGCTCAGCGAGGCTTCGATCAGCGGGCCGCACACCAGCAACGCCAGAAAACAGGCGGCCGTGGCATACGTGACGATCCGGGTCTTGCGGGGCAGCGTTGCTGCGATTGGCATCGATGTCATGCGAGCGTCACGATGACGCCATGTTGGAGGCAGCCGGCAGGATCGTCAATCCGGGCCGGCGCCGCGTTGCCCGGAAGCGGTGGGCGTTCGTTCATGCTGGCGCCAACAGGTCGGAGATCGCCGAGCCCGCGTCTTGCGCCGGCTGCGCCCGCAGGCTCAGGTGCAGGCGTGTGAATTCGGCAACCGTATCCGCATCGGCGGCGCGAGTGCGCAGCGCCGGCGCAAGCGCCGCGGCGATTGCGGCTGGCGTGCAGGCGTCCTGCATCAATTCCGGCACGATTTGCCGGCCTGCAAGAATGTTCGGCAACGAATAGACGCTCGTGCGCAACAGGCCGAACATTTTGACCAATGCATGGGTGAGCCAGGCCACGCGATAGGCGACAACCATCGGCCGCTTGGCGAGCATCGCCTCGAGCGCTGCCGTGCCGGACGCCAGGAGCACGGCATCGGCTGCAATCATTGCAGTGTGGGCGTTGCCGTCGATGATGCGGAGGCAAGACAGGGCTGAGGGCTGAGAGCTGAGGGCTGAGAGCGCGGGGTCGCTCAGGAATTGCTCGAATGCTGCACGACAGGCGGGTGTGGCCATTGGCGCGACAATCTGCAGCGTCGGGAACTCGTGCCTGAGCAACGCCGCCGCGCCGAGAAAATCGGCACTGAGGCGCTTGATTTCACCGAGCCGGCTGCCTGGAAGCAGGGCCAGCACCGGCACGTCCGGCGGCAAGCCGAGTTTCTTTCGTGCTGCCGCCTTGTCGGGTTCGAGCGGAAACATGTCGGCCAGCGGGTGGCCGACGAAGCGCGCATCGACGCCATGGCGCGCGTAGATCGGCGGTTCGATCGGAAACAGGCAGAGCACGCGGTCGGCGCTGCGCCCGATCTTTGCCGCACGGCTTTCGCGCCATGCCCAGACCGAGGGGCTGACATAATGCGCCGTGCGGATGCCGTGCTGCTTGAGGCGGCGTTCGAGGCCGAGGTTGAAGTCCGGCGCGTCGATGCCGATGAAGACGTCGGGGCTTTGCTGCAAAGTACGTTTGTATACAGCGCGCCGCACGGCCAGCAGGCCCGGCAGATGGCGCAACACTTCGACCAGACCCATCACGCTCAAACGCTCGGCCGGATACCACTGGTCGAGGCCGGCTGCCGCCATCTGCGGGCCGCCCACGCCGCCGAAGCTGGCGTCCGGGAAGCGCGCGCGCAGGCTGGCGATGAGCCTGGCGCCGAGCAGATCGCCGGAACTTTCACCGGCGACGAGGACGAAGCGAGGGCTGAGCGGGTGAGGGCCGAGGACCTTGGAGTCAGGGCTGAGGGCTGAGGGCTGAGGGCTGGAAGCGGGCATGCGGTGGCGGCAGAAGGCGAGAGATAGGTGTCTGAGTTGGAGATGAAACCCGGACTTCGCTGCTGTTGGCCCTCAGCCCTCAGCCCTCAGCCCTGCCCTTAACGCACAATCGGCCGTTGCGCCCGCTCCAGGAACTCGATCATCGTCGCCACGTCGGGAGCCTCGGCGGCGATCCGCGCCAGTTCCTCGCGCGCTTCGCTGAGCTGCAAACCGGACATGTACAGCACCTTGTAGGCGCGGCGGATGCCGGCGATGCGCTCGGGCGAAAATCCGCGGCGTTTCAGGCCTTCGGTATTGATGCCGCGCGGCCGACCGTACTCGTTCGCCATGATCACGAACGGCGGGACGTCGCCGTTTACCAGGCAGCCCATACCGATGAATGCGTGCTCGCCGATGCGGCAGAACTGGTGAACGCCGCTGAAGCCGGAAAGAATCACATGGTTGCCGATGACCACATGGCCGGCCAGGGTGGCATTGTTCGAGAATACGGTGTGGTTGCCGACCTGGCAGTCGTGCGCGATGTGCACGTACGCCATGATCCAGTTGTCGTCGCCGATGCGCGTTGCGCCGCCGCCCTGGCCGGTGCCGCGATTGATCGTGACGAACTCGCGTATGCGGTTGCGATCGCCGATGACCAACTCGCTGCGCTCGCCTTCGAACTTCTTGTCCTGCGGATCTCCGCCAATCGCTGCGAACGCATGGATGTGGTTGCCGTGGCCGATCCGGGTCGGGCCGTTGACGACGACATGCGGCCCGAGCACGCTGCCGTCGCCGATCTCGACGTCGGCAGCGATCACGCTGTAGGCGCCGATCTCGACATCCGCGCCGAGCTTGACCCCTTCGGCAATCTGCGCTGTTGCGTGAACCATCAGGGGCTGCGCTCGGCGCACATCAGTTCGGCTTCGGCGACCTGCTTGCCGTCGACCTTCGCCTGGCAATGGAAAATTCCCATGCTGCGAATCATGCGCTTGAGCTGGACCTCGAGTTGCAACTGGTCGCCCGGACCGACGATCTGGGTAAATTTTGCATTGTCCACTTTTACCAGATAGTACAAAGCCTTCGCGCTCGGGTCGTGCTTGCGCGAAAGTTGCACCAGCAGGCCGCAGGCCTGCGCGAGCGCTTCGATGATCAGCACGCCGGGCATCACCGGATGGTCGGGGAAGTGCCCCTGGAAAAACGGCTCGTTGATCGTGACGTTCTTGATCGCGCGCAGGCGCTCGCCGACGGTGTAGTCGATCACGCGGTCGACGAGCAGGAACGGAAAGCGGTGCGGCAGCATTGCGGCAATGTCGCGCACATCGAGCGGCCTTGGCGTTGCGGCGGCGTCTATGTTCATAACGTAGTGCTCATGTCTTCCGGTCCTTCTCGAGGGCGTGCACGCGGCGGGTCAACTCGTCGAGGTGCTTGAACCGCGCCGCATTGCGGCGCCATTCCCGGTTGGCCTGGACCGGTGTTCCCGACGAATATTCGCCCGCCGTCGCAATGGAGTGGGTGACGAGGGTCATGGCGGTCACGGTCACGCGATCGGCCACGCTCAGGTGGCCAAGTATGCCAGCACCGCCGCCGATCAGGCAGTAGCGGCCGATCGTGGCGCTGCCGGCGACCGCCGAGCAGCCGGCCATCGCGGTGTGCGCGCCGATGCGCACGTTGTGCGCGATCTGGATCTGGTTGTCCAGGCGCACGTCATCCTCGATCAGCGTGTCTTCGATCGCGCCGCGGTCGATCGTAGTGTTTGCGCCGATCTCGCAGTCGTTGCCGATGCGCACGCCGCCGAGCTGGGGCACCTTGATCCAGTGATCCTTTTCGAAGGCCAGGCCAAATCCGTCGGCGCCGATCACGACGCCGGGGTGGATCAGCACGCGGTCGCCGAGGATCACGCGGGCGACCAGGGTCACGCGCGCGATCAGGCGCGATTGCGCGCCGACGTGACAGTCCGGACCGATCACACAGTGCGGACCGATCATTGCGCCTGGCCCGATCACGGCGCCGGATTCGACGACGCAGAAAGGCCCGATGCTCGCGGAGGCATCGACCGACGCATCCTGTGCTACGACAGCAGTCGCGTGCGCGCCCGGCGCGGCCGCCGGCGGCACGTCGAAGATCGCGGCGATCTTCGCAAAGGCCACATACGGATCGGCGGCGATCAGGGCCGCGCCTGGACACTCGGCCGCATCGTCGGCGCGAAGCACCACGGCGCCGGCACGGCACGCCCGCAGTTCGCCGCGATAGCGCGGATTCGCGAGGAAGCTCAGCTGGGTCGGCGTCGCCGCGGCCAGCGTGCCGACGCCGCTGATCGTGAGCGTGCCGTCGCCGCGCAATTCCAGCGCAAAGCGTTCCGCCAGTTGTGCCAGCGGATAACCGGTATCGGGCCGGTTCATGGCTTGCTCCGCGCGGCCTGGCCCGGATGCTTGAGCTTGTCGAGCACTGCGTCGGTGATGTCGATTGTCGGATTGAAGTAAATGACCGGGCCCGGCACGATCAGGTCGTAGCCTTGCGCGCGGGCGTACTCGATCGCGCTGTTCTGGATCTGCTGCCAGGCGCGGTCGCGCTCGGCGGCGGCGCGCGTGTTGAGTTCGTTGCGCAGATCCTCGCGCGTGCGCTTGTTGGCCCGGTCGAGCGCATCGATCTCGCGCTTGCGCGCCTCTGCGTCGTCCTTGCTCATGATCGCGCTGTCGCGATCGTAGCGTTGCTTCAGTGCCGCCAGTTTGGCTTCGTCGGCCTTCAAGGCCTCGTCACGCGGCGCAAACTCGCGTTCGAGCTTCGCCCGGCTCTCGATCATCTGCGGCGCATCGTCGAGCAGGCGCTTGAGGTCGACGTAGCCGATCTTGGTCGGGGACTGGGCGCTCGCGCTCAGCGGCAGCAGGACCAGAACGGCCAGCAGCGCGCCGATCAGTTTGCATGCTGCGCCTGCGTCTTGCCTCACCAATCGAACCCTCGCGCAAGTTTCGGCCTGCCTCGCGGACGCTGGCGGCTCGTCGACCGCATGGTAACTCGGATCAGAACGTCGTGCCGAAATTGAACTGCAGGGTCTCGGCAACGTCGCCCGGCTTCTTGACGATCGGCCTGCCGAGGTTGATGACGATCGGTCCGACCGGCGCCTGCCAGTGCAGCGAAATGCCGGTCGAGACGCGGATCTGGTTGAACGCAAACGGGCCGGCGTCGAAGACCATGGCTGAGGGCAGGTAGTTCGTGGACGTATTGAACACGTTGCCGGCATCGACGTACCAGGACAGACGCGTCGCCGTTTCGTCCTTGACGAACGGCGTCGGGAAGATCAGTTCGGCCGACGCGACGGTCTTGAGGTTGCCGCCGAGCGGCTGGCGGCAATAATCCGCATCGGTGACGCTGAGGCAGCTCGGATTGAGCGTATACGGACCCAAGGTGTTGTCGCGGAAATTGCGCACGTCGGAAATGCCGCCGGCGTAGAAGTTCTGGAAGAACGGCAGGCCCGACATGTCGGCAATGTAATTCGGATTGTCCGGCGGCAGCACGCTCTTGATGTTGCCGTAGCTGTTGCCGTAGCCGAGCGTGGCCGATCCCAGGAACGTCAGCGAATCGCTGACCGGGAGGTACTGGGCGTACTTGTAGATGAGCTTGTAGAACTGCGCGGTCGAGCCGGGCAGGGCGAACTCGGCGGAGAACTGCTGCAGCGAACCGTGGGTCGGGTTGAAGTAACGGTTGCGCGTGTCGTGCGCCCACGAGGTCGTGATCGACCACTGGTGGAACGTGTCGTGGCCGAGGTTGTTGATGTAGTCGACGATCGGCGCCGGGGAATAGTACGACCGGTAGTAGACGAGGCTGCCGTCGGGATTGGTCTGGTAGACGACATTACCGTTCGAATCGACGACGACATTGCCGTCGGAATCGATTTCCGGCAGCGGCACCAGCGAGTACGTGACGATCTTGGTCTTGCTGATGCCGAGGTTCACGTTCAGCGAATCGGTCTCGGTCATCGGCAACGCCACGAAGGTCGAAAACGCCGCGGTGTTGTTGAGGTAATTGGCGATGTTCGCCTGGGCCTGATCGAGCTTGCTGTAGCTGGCGGTGTATCCGAGACCGATGCCATCGGGCGTCAGGTACGGCTGGAAATACGACATCGCGTAGCGCGTGAGGTAATAGCTCTTGGAGATCGTCGCCGATGCCTGGTCGCCGGTGCCGAGGAAGTTGTTCTCCGAC
>Ga0157375_10003431_pt1 | contig 13746 bp, 12 predicted proteins | sample M35metaG_FD_115311 | JGI IMG/M metagenome (GOLD analysis project Ga0157375, IMG submission 115311) | Miscanthus rhizosphere microbial communities from Kellogg Biological Station, Michigan, USA - M3-5 metaG | ecosystem: Host-associated > Plants > Roots > Rhizosphere > Soil | place: USA: Michigan...
GGTCTTGCAATGGCAACGATGGATATCATCAAATTATCTGGTGGTAACCCTGCAAACTTCCTTGACGTAGGTGGAACTGCTGATGCTCAGAGAGTACAGACTGCTTTCGGAATCATCTTGAGAGATCCAAATGTAAAAGCTATTTTGATCAACATTTTCGGAGGTATCGTAAGATGCGACAGAGTTGCTCAGGGTGTTGTAGACGCTTACAAAGCTATGGGAAGCCTTCCTGTTCCATTGATCGTAAGATTACAAGGAACTAACGCTGTTGAAGCTAAACAATTAATTGATGAGTCAGGTCTTCCTGTACATTCTGCAATTACTTTAGAAGAAGCTGCAAACAAAGTAAAAGAAGTTTTAGCTTAATACTAAAATATTTTTATATAAATTAAAAACCGTTTCATTTTTGGAACGGTTTTTTAATGCTTAAAGAAAAGCTTTGTTCATGAAAAACGTACACATTCCAAATCCGTGTTTTGAAAATTGGGAATCGATGTCTCCCCAGGAAAAAGGTAGATTTTGTTCTGTCTGTAACAAATGTGTGATTGATTTTACACAAAAACAACCCCAGGAAATCGCGCGAATTATTGATGAGAAAAAGGATGAAGAGGTCTGCGGAAGATTTTACAGTCATCAATTAGTTAAGGAAGTTGAAAAATCTGAGCGATTAAAAACTCAATTTTTTGCATTTATTCCTTCTTATTTTCAAAATAATAAAATTACATTGGCTGTATTTTCGTTGATTTTGTTTTTAACCGGATGTTCAAAACCAAAAGAAACTACTTATGCAACTACAGGAATGGTTGTCGTTGAAGAAGATTCTATTCCTAAAAATGAAAATTACGAAATAGGAAAGGTTATGAAAGAAAATGATTCCTGTGCTACAATGCCTAAGAAAGATAGTTTGAAACTTAAACATAAAAAATAATTAAGTTTACAGATAAAAAACCGCTTTATGAAAGGCGGTTTTTATTTTTTATTAATCGTGATTTTCGTTAATTAAATTCTCACCATTGGTAATATTAATGCTAGTTGGTGTTACCAATTGAATATCGTCTGAATCTAAACGCTCTTTAATTTTCATTAAGGCCTCACTTTTTAACTGAACCATATTGCCTCCGACTTTCATCCAGAATTTTGCCTGCAGATTAAATACACCCTGTTTTAAATCTGTGAAAATAACTTCCGCAGTATCTAATTTATCTACATTTTCTAAATTTTTTATTACCTGTAAAATTCCTAATTGTGCCTTATTGATGTCTTCATCGGCAGGAATTTCAAAATTTAAAATAATTCTTCGCTGAGGTGAAGCTGTAATATTATAAAACGGAGCATTAAAGACAACTTGATTAGGAATGTACGCCTTCTTTCCGTCGTCAGTGATAATTTTTGTAGTCAAAAAACCAATTTCCTGTACGGTTCCGGAATGTGTTCCGATCGTGATATAATCTCCCACTTTAAAAGCTTTGTCGATCCCAATCAACATTCCTGAAAATATGCTGGAGACCAGATCTTTCAAAGCAACCCCTGCAATTACCCCGGCAACTCCCAAGCTCCCGATGAATTTCCAAAGAAAGCCGCTGAAACCCATAATTTCTAACGTGATAAATGTTCCCATCATCATAATTAAAAATCTGAAAATGCTGATCATTGTAACCAGCGAACTCTCTTTTTTACTTTTTGGAAAGAATTTATGAAAAATTTTAACTGAAAATTGACTTAAATATTTACTTGATATGAGAAAAAAGGAAAAAACAAGAACTCCGACAATCAATTTCGGGGTGAGTTCTGCAAACTTTAAGTACCAGCTTTCTAACACATTATACACAACATCAATATACCTTAATCCATTTTTTTGCATGAACTGAAATTTTTTTAATAAATATATAAAATTTTTAAACAAAAATTTTGCCAGTCTCAAAAAGTCTACTAAATTTGTAGACTAATAAAGCAAGATATTATGTCAATTAAACTAGGGGATACCGCACCAAACTTTCAGGCTGAATCATCTTTAGGAGATGTAGATTTTTATAATTATTTAGGAGATTCCTGGGGAATTTTATTTTCGCATCCTGCAGATTATACTCCGGTTTGCACGACAGAATTAGGATATACTTCAAAGCTGAAGGATGAGTTTGAAAAGAGAGGTACGAAAGTCATCGCCCTCAGTGTAGATGCCGTAGAAGATCATCAGAATTGGATTAAAGATATTAATGAAACTCAAAATACAGATGTGCAATTTCCTATAATTGCTGATAAAGACAGAAAAGTTTCAGAACTTTATGATTTTATTCATCCAAATGCTTCTGTGACAGCTACGGTTCGTTCTCTTTTGATTATTGACCCGGAAAAAAAGGTAAGATTAATTATTACCTATCCTGCTTCAACAGGAAGGAATTTCAATGAAATATTGAGGGTTTTGGATTCTTTACAATTGGTGGATTCTCATAAAATTGCAACACCGGTAAACTGGGAAAATGGGCAGGATGTCATTGTTCCGCCGTCAGTCTCAACAGAAGATGCAAGAAAAATATTTCCAAAAGGCGTTACGGAAATAAAGCCGTACTTAAGATATACGCCTCAACCGAATACATGATTTATTTGATTTTTTATAGTTTAGTTTTAATTTGTACGAAAATCGCCCCGAAATAAATTCTGGGGCGATTTCATTTATGAATATATGTAAATGTGATTATTTGACGTCGTTTACAACTTGCTTAGCTTTTGAAGTAGGTAAAAAGATACTGAAACCTACATTGAAAGTAAGGCTAGAATTTAAACCTTCACTACCGAATCCAGCTTGTCCTTGGTATTTTAATAAACCTTCAATACCGATGTTTGGAGTGATGAAGTAAGAATAACCTGGACCAACTCCGAAATCTAGACCAGTAGTAGAGTCTCCGTTTTCAACAGATCTTCCTCCAATCCCAACATTACCCTCAAAAAACCATCTTCCGTGATTTAATAAATTATCAACTCCTTTTTCTCCCGGAGATAGATAATAACGTCCTAAACCACCTACTCCGTAATCAAATTCTGTAGGGCTCCCGTTTGTTACTTTACTGATTCCTAAATTTACATATCCACCAACTGCTACATTATCTTTAATAAAGTATGCGCCTTTTGGCTGTAATGCAATATCGTATCCACCACCGGTGTTTAAACCAAAATTACTTGATAGAAGGCTACTTCCTACCATCCAGTTACCTTGTTGAATTTGGGCATTTGCAGTTGTTGTTAATCCAGCTACCGCAAGTATTCCTGTTAAAATTAGTTTTTTCATAATTTATTATTTTAATAGTTAATGTTATCATTTGTTAAAATATGGAAAAACAAGAAATGTGCCATAATGCTTTCTACAGGCTTATTTTTGATTTTTTAATAACGTTTGAATGAATTATTTTTCGTTAATTTTAACATTTTAATTAAAAATTTTAAACATTAAATAAGTAATAAAATAATAGAAACTATAATACCTACTGTAGTGAAAATTATCCCTCTTTTAAAAATTTTTGATTTGGGATTAAACATCCAGAAGCTTGATATGACAAAAAAGAACAATGATATGCCAAAAAATGTATTTAAAGGTGACAGCGTGTCCTTTGACTGTGCTTTATGTAGCTTTGTCATTTTGTCTAAAACGAATGGGAGCTCTTTTTTAGAATATTTTGCTTCTCCTGTCGCAGCATTGTAGGTACCTTGTTTAAACTTTAAAATATTTCCTTCGGTTTTTTCAACTTCGAAGTTTTTCATTTTCAATTCTTTCCCTAGTTCTTTTTCAGAAAGATTTTTAGCAAAAGTTTTCTCGTATTTCTTTTCTTTTTTCAGGAAATCAGTATCTCTGTATATCAGCAGGATTCCGCTAATCGAATAAACCGCCATGATTCCTGCAAGAAAATAACCCAAATAACGGTGCGTAATTCTCATAAAACTTCTTGTGTCCTTAATCTTATCCATATCTTTAAATCGTTTTGTTTTAAAATTGTAAAAGTGGAAACTGCAAAAATGCAACTTCCACTTTATATGAAGAAACTATTACTGTTATAAAAATTTTAAAGTTTGTATGTCAGCGTGAAATAATAATTTCTCGGAGTGATCGGGTTTACAGAATAATTTTCATGTACGTTGTAATTAACTACATCAAATAAATTCCCGACTCTTCCCTGAATCATGAACTTCTTCCATTCGTAACCAACACTGAAATCTAAAGTTGTATAACCTTCAACATCGATCATTCTCGTAACTTGTGTCTGACCTTTTGTGTCATTCCAGCCAGCTTTTCTGTCTCCGGTGTAGAATGCTGTAGCTCCCACTTTTAATCCCTTGGCAAAAGTTGTAAAGGTGTAAAAAGCAGATGCATTTGCTGTAACAGCCGGTGTTCTTACCAGTCTTTGGTCTTCTACAAAACCATTATCAGGAGTTTTTGTGTAAACTGCATTATTGTAAGAAACCCCACCAATTAAAGATAAATTAGTTAACGGATTTCCTGTAATATCTAATTCTACACCACGGCTTCTTACCGCACCGGCATAAATTTTCAATGTTGAATCACCAGTAGGGTTAACTATTGGAGTTGTATAAGTATTGTTGTTGTTGATTTGATAAACGGTTAAGTTAACTGCAATCGCGTTATTCCATAGATTCTTTTTTACCCCTACTTCATATTGATCTACTGTAGAAGGCTTTAAAGCTGCTCTGCTATCATAATCAAAACCTGTATTTGGTACAAAAGAGTTTGTGTAAGTTGCAAATACCGATAAATTTTCGTTCGGATTATAAATTAAACCAACTTTTGGTGATAATGCATTGTCTTCTGTTTTTGCACTTGCTGCAGGAGTCTTAAAATCAGGCATAAATATTTTATCCGAAGACTGCCCGTTTGTCAGATAAGAATAACGAAGTCCTGCCAATACTTTTATTGATTTTGTTAATTCTACAAGGTCCTGAACGTATACTCCTAATCTTCTGGTTGGTATTCTTCTTCTATAGGTAGCGTCAGCAGTAGGCAGTTGTGGATCATTCGTCCATGTAGAAGGATTATTCAATTCTAAAACACCTGTGTTTGCAGGAGTAACTTTATAAGAAATTGCATCTGCCTGCCCATAATCTCCATCCGCACCAATTAAAATCTTATGGTTTATATTACCTGTTTTAAATTCACCATTTACATTAATTTGTAGTGAAGTGTAATTTTGTTCGTTATAGCTTTTTCCGACAGGTCTGTTCCAGGTTGGATTAAAATTATTTTTTGAAGAATCATAAGTCCACTGAACTCTCTCTGTAGAAAAATAATCTTTCGTATAGCTCTGATAAGAAGCTACAGCATTTAATGACCAGCTGTTATTGATTTTATGATTTAAAATCACATCCGTTGTTGCCTGCTGATTGGTTTGATATTGCCAATTCGCTCCTAAGAATTGATTTCTGCCAATCTCTGTTGCCAGTCTGGAAACTCCTGTAGCATTGTCTGTAACGCTTCCGATTCCAAAATCAGGAGTAAAAGTATGGTGTAAATAATCACCTTCTACGATCAACTGAGTGTTTTCACTAAGATTGAAAAGAAAAGAAGGGTTAAAATAATTCTTTTTTGATTCTACTAAATCTCTGAAACTTTCTGCATATTCATAAGTTCCGTTGATTCTGAAAGCAATATTTTTACTTAAAGGACCATAGATATCTACAGTTGGCTTGTAAGAATTCCAGCTTCCTGCACTGAAACCTACAGCTCCTCCAAACTCAAATTTAGGTTTTTTTGTAATTAAATTTACAATTCCACCAGGTCCAACATTACCATACAGCATGGCATTTGATCCTTTCAAAACTTCAACTCTTTCTAAGCCTGTCACTTCCGGGAAAACCCCACTGTTGACTCTTGCACCGTTTTTGAAAATATTATCATTTCCGAAGGTAAAACCACGTCCTCCGAAACTATCCTGTGAACCGCCTCTTGCGGAAGTAAGATAGATACCATTTACATTTTTAATAACATCACTCAACTGTTTTGCCTGTTGCTGCTCGATGATTTCGTGAGTAACGATCGCGATGGGCTGAGGAATTTCCATTACAGAAAGATTAGACTTTGCAGATAATGGTTTTGCCTTGTTTGGATTTCCTGTTTTGTGAAGATTCACGTCCTCAATGGTCTGAATTCTGATCGTATCAGCTTCAGGATTTTTCATTTGTGCAGAAAAGGAAATTGCTGTGAACAATAATCCCAAGGTAACTAGTTGCTTTTTCATTTTTTACTTGATTGTTATTTAGAGTGGTTTTAAATAATGCGCAAAAGTAAGTATTTGTTAGCGTTTATTTAGAATTATTAAAAATAATTAATGTGATATTTATCATTTTTATGCTACATCACCATCATCGATCTAAACATTTAGATTGTTCAACAAAAATTTTTATGAATATATTTGTTAAAAAAATTATTTTATGCAATTAGTAAAAGTTGGGCTTTGTGCCTTTGGAATGAGCGGGAAAATTTTTCACGCACCTTTTTTAAAAGAACATCCTGGATTTTTTATTTCCGCTATTGTGGAAAGAAGTAAAGAAGAATCAAAAGAAAAATATGCTGATGCAACCATTTACCGTTCGGTAGAAGAGATGCTTCAAAACGCAGATATTGAATTGGTTGTGGTAAATACACCTGTTCAGACTCATTTCGAGTATGTAAAAATGGCTCTGGAAGCCGGAAAAAACGTTATTGTTGAAAAACCTTTTACCGTAAATGTTTCTCAGGCGGAAGAACTTGTAAAACTAGCCGAGCAAAAAGGATTATTTCTGAGTGTTTATCAAAACAGAAGATTCGACAGAGATTATCTGCAAGTTCAGAAAATTATTAATGAAGGAAAATTAGGGAATATCAAAGAAGCTGAAATTCGTTTTGACCGTTTCCGTACTACAGCAAGCGGAAAACCTCATAAAGAAGATCCGCAGGCAACGGGTTCTGGATCTCTTCATGATTTAGGCTCACATTTGGTAGATCAGGCGGTACAGTATTTTGGTTTTCCTGAAAAACTTTTTGCCGATGTATTTTCAATGAAAGGAGCAGAATTTGCCAACGATTATTTTGAAATTATTCTTTATTATAAAAATGATTTAAGGGTAAGAATAAAATCATCAGTTTTCACTAAAGAAGCACATTATGCGTATGCTATTCACGGTGAAAAAGGAAGTTTTTTACAGGAAAGAACAGACAATCAGGAAAACGAATTGGTTGCCGGGGCAATCCCGACCTATGGTAAAGACTGGACGCAACCTTTAAAAAAAGCCGACGGAATTCTGAATTATTTAAACGAAAATTCCGAAACAGAAAGAATTCTTACATCAAGCGAACCCGGAAATTATATGAATTATTACCAGAATATTTACGAACATATTGTTTTCGGATATTATTTGCCATCACCTGCAGAAGAAGTGATTCAGAATATGAAGATCATTGATGCGGCCTGGGAAAGTTCTAAGGCAGGGAGTGTTGTTGTCTTATAAGTTTTAGAGTTTGAGGACGAGAGGGTTTTAGGGTTGGAGTTTTTAATGTGCTGCATTCAAGTTTAAAAACTTAATGCTGCTGTCAGGAATTATCAATATTTTCAACTCTAAAACTCTAAAACCCTCTCACTCTCAAACTCATTTATTCCTCCTGAAGCTCCAGCCATCTCATCTCGTGATTTTCCAGTTTCTCAGAAATCGCTTCCAGATCGGCAGAAAGTTTTGATATTTTTTCGTAATCTGCTTCATTATTAAGCTGATCTAAAATTTTTGTACGCTCTATTTCAAGCTCGGGCATTTCTTTTTCAATCGTTTCCAGTTCGCGTTGCTCTTTGAAAGAGAGTTTTCTTTTTGAAGTCTGCGGTTTTGAAACTGGGGCAGGGGTAGGTGCTTCAATTTTTTGTTCAATGACAGCAGCTTTTGGATTTTTTTCTTCCAGCTTTTGATTTTCTCTGTATTCTGAGAAATTTCCGATAAAATCTCTTATTTTTCCTTCCCCTTCAAAAGCTAAAATATGGTCAACAATTCTGTCCATAAAATATCTGTCGTGGGAAACGATGATTAGTGAGCCCTGAAACATCTGTAAAAAATTTTCCAGAACCGTTAATGTTGGTAGATCAAGGTCATTCGTAGGCTCATCAAAAATCAGGAAATTCGGATTTTGATATAAGATATACATCAAATGCAGTCTTCTTTTTTCACCTCCCGAAAGTTTTGAGATCGGAGAATATTGAGTCTGATCGTCAAATAAAAATAATCTTAAAAATTGAGAGGCAGAAAGACTTTTTCCGTTGGCTAAAGGATAATATTCTGCAATTTCTTTAATAAAATCAATAACTCTTTCGTCTTCTTTATAAGTTAATCCCTTTTGAGAAAAATAACCGAAAGAGATGGTTTCTCCTGTTTCGATTTCGCCTTTGTCGGCTTTTTCAAAACCTTGGATAATATTTAAAAGGGTAGATTTTCCGGCTCCGTTTTTTCCGACGATTCCTACTTTTTCACCGCGTTGGAACTGATAGCTGAAATCTTTCAGTAAAAGTTTATTTCCGAAACTCTTATCAATATGTTTAAGCTCAAGAATTTTATTTCCTAATCTTTTCATCTCAAAATCAAGCTCAAGACCTTGTTTTCGGGTATCGGTTTTGGCTACTTTTTCAGTTTCGTAGAAAGAGTCGATTCTTGATTTGGATTTTGTGGTTCGTGCTTTGGGTTGTCTTCTCATCCATTCCAATTCCTTTCTGTAAAGGTTGTTGGCCTTGTCGATGGTTGAGTTCATATTATCCTCACGGATCATTTTATTTTCAAGATAAGTCGCATAGCTTCCATTATGAAAATAAAGATTCTGATCTTCCATTTCCCAGATAATATCACAAACTGCGTCCAGGAAATAACGGTCGTGAGTAACCAGTAACAAAGTAATTTTTGCTTTACTTAGATAATTTTCAAGCCATTCCACCATTTCTACATCAAGGTGATTGGTCGGCTCATCCATGATCAGCAGGGTGTGGCGGTGTTCGGCTCTGGTTTCAGTTAATAATTTTGCTAACGCAACACGTTTGATCTGTCCACCGGAAAGAGTTCCCATTTTGGCTTCCAGATCTGTGATTTTTAGCTGCGAAAGGATTTGTTTCATGTCATTTTCCAGATCCCATGCTTTATGAATTTCCATTTCTGCCAAAGCTTTTTCAATGAAATCATAATCTGTAGAAAGCAGTGATTTATGGTAGTTTTTTAATGCCTGAATCGGTGCCGAATCCAAAGTCATCATAAACTCATCAATCGTAAGATCAGAATCAAAATCAATCTCCTGATCAAACAAAACAACCTGAATATCTTTATTAATAACTACAGTTCCGCTGTCTGCAATTTCTTTACCCATCAGAATTTTCAGAAGAGTAGATTTTCCACTGCCATTTTTAGCAACGATGGCAATTTTGTCACCTTCATTGACATGAAAAGAGATATTTTTAAACAAAACTTTAATGCCGTAAGATTTGGTAAGGTTTTCGACTGAAACGTAATTCATTGGAATGTAGTAGTTTGAATTTTATTTTTGAATTGAACCGCAAAAATACGAAAATGAAACAACAAAGCTTTTAAATAACTGATGTAACAATCCATAAACTCTTACTTAGATTTTATGAAATTAAAAACTATAAAATTAATCTCTGATTTAATTTTTATAATTGAAATGATTAGTTTTGTTATGTTTTATTAATTGAATGATTTGATTTTTTAGGGTAAATGTATTTTATATTGTTTTTTAATGTAGATTTGATATACTTATTCTAAAAATTAAAACTATGACGCAAATCAATTTTTGGGCTATTCTTGTAGCCGCTTTAGTTCCTTTAATTATGGGATTTATTTGGTACAATCCGAAAGTATTTGGAGGTATCTGGATGAAAGAAGCCGGACTGACAGAAGAGAAAATGCAAGGCGGAAATATGGGTTTTGTATTCGTTTTTGCCTTTATTCTATCTCTTCTTGTTGCTTTTTTTCTGCAAATGGTTACGATACATCAATACGGAGCCATGGGAATGATCGGAGGTGACGAGATGGGTGCAAAACCATCATATTTTGCTTTTATGAAAGATTATGGAATGGCTTACCGATCGTTTGGTCATGGGGCTTTGCACTCTTTTATAATGGGAATTTTCTTTGTGTTTCCATTAACTGCAATTAATGCCATGTTTGAAAGGAAATCCTGGAAATATACGTTTATCAATACAGCCTATTGGACGCTTACTATTACCATCATGGGCGGAATTGTTTGCGGTTGGTATGCTATTGACGGCTTCAATCTGGTGACACCGAAATAATTAATCAAAAATCAAATTTAAAGGCTACATTTGTGGCCTTTTTTATGTCTCATACATTCAAAATATATAAAACTTCCGCCGAGCTTCCCGCGGGTTGGAATGATGTGATCGGACAACATAATATTATGTTGTCCAAAGAATATTTTTGTGTTCTGGAGAAATCCAAGCCAAAGAATATGGAATGTTATTTTGCGGGATTTTTTCAGAATAATCAATTGATTGGTGGAGCATTGTTTCAGTATTTAAATTTTCAGCAGCATTCTACTTTTCAAAAAAATCAGGTCTGGTGCCGCATCCGGAATTTTTTTGGACAAAAATTCAGCAAAGACGTAATGATTCTCGGTAATAATATGCTGACCGGGCAAAACGGATTTTATTTTGATTCCTCAAAAATCACTTTGGAGCGGGTTGTTCCGATTTTGCATGAAGCTGTAACGGAAATTCAGAAACATTTGCGAAAAACATCTTTAGTTATTTATAAAGATTATCAGGCAGGTTTTATTAAATATTTTCAGGAACAAAATCATCAGTCTTATTATCAGTTTTCCGTTCAGCCGAATATGATGTTGGGAATAAGAGAACATTGGAAAAACTTTGAGGATTATTTACAGGATTTCTCAACAAAATACAGAACAAGAGCACTTTCAGCAAAGAAAAAATTCAAAGGAATCGAAAAACGGGAATTAGATTTAAATTCCGTGAAAAAATATCGGGACCAAATGAATCTGCTCTATCAGAATGTAGCGGAAAATGCTCCTTTTAATACATTCTTTCTGACTGAAAATCATTTTGAAAGTTTAAAGGAAAATTTAAATCAAAACTTTAAAATCTTTGGATATTTTTTAGATGGAAAATTAATAGGTTTTTATACCTTGATTTTAAACAATGAAGATATTGATACCTACTTTTTGGGGTATGATAAAAGTCTTCAGAAACAAAAGCAGTTATACTTAAATATGCTTTTGGATATGGTAGAATTTGGAATTATTCATCAGTTTAAAAGAATCATTTTCGGAAGAACTGCCCTTGAAATAAAATCTACAATTGGAGCGGAACCAGTTGAGATTTTTGGATTAATAAAACATAATAATATGTTGCTGAATCCATTTATAGATAAGATTTTTTTATCCTTAACTCCAAAAACAGAATGGATTCAGAGAAGACCTTTCAAATAATGTTTTACACACAAACTCTAGGTTAAAAAAACAAAATTAATCTATCGTCAATCTCTTTAGCGACCAAGAATTTCCATTGTAAATATCCAAATCAACTTTGGTATTAATTCCGTAAACAATTCCTTTTTCTGTAAACTGCCAAAAATTCCAGTCCGCATCGGGAGATGGAGTGGGAACATCGTTGTAGTTCGCCAGCCAAAGCGGATAATCATCAAATTCACCCTTCAAAAAATCTTTATAATAATGATAATAAGTGTAAATGATTGGTTTTTCTCCGTAAGTTTCTTCCACGATTTTGCACCAGACTTTTAGATCTTCGATCAGTTTTTTATTGGTTTTACGCTTCGGAATTTTTTCAATATCTAAAATGGGCGGAAGATCACCACTTTCCAGTTTTACATTCTCTAAAAAATTATTCGCCTGAATGACAGGATCTTCATCGGCTCTGTAAAAATGATAAGCACCACGGATCAGGTTATGCTTTTTTGCCTGCTCCCAAAATTCGTCAAAATGTTTGTCGGCACTGCGGTTTCCCATTGTTGCGCGCATTACGACAAATTCCAGCGGGATGGTTTTATTTCCGATGCTTAAACTGTCCCATTTTATATCTTCCCGGTTTTGATAATGAGAAATATCAAAACCATAGGTTTTATCGAGATTATTAGACAGGATTTTTTGTATTCTTAACGTCTCCGTTTCGGAATTATGAAGTTTTTTATGGGTAAATTTATTGAAGTACAAAGCATAATAATAGCTGATGGATTGTCTTAAATATAATCCTGTGCCTATCAGTGCAATAACCAAAATTACCAACACGATCTTACGACGGAAAAAGTAATTTTTTCGCCTGTTGCTGTGGATCTTTTTGGCAGTTTTTTTGGTGTACTTCTTTTGTGTCATAAAGTTTTGCAAAACTAACTTTTTAAGGACTAAAATGCTAAATAAAATCAGTAAATTTGTATATTATGGAAACACGCGAAAAGATCATCATTATTGGAGGAGGATTTGCGGGGCTGCAGCTTGCAAAATCGTTGAATAATAAAAATAAAAAGGTAATTGTTCTCGATAGAGTAAATCACCATATGTTTCAGCCTCTTTTTTATCAGGTAGCGTGCGGGAGGATCGAGCCTTCCAATATTTCTTTCCCATTCAGGAAAATTTTTCAGCAATCGAGAAATACGCAATTCCGTTTGACGGAAGTGAAAGAAATCGATGCTGTTAACAATAAAGTCATTACCGACGAAGCGGAATTTACTTATGACAAATTAGTGATCGCGACAGGTTGTAAAACCAATTTTTTCGGTAACAAAGATTTGGCAGGTAGAGCTTTCGGGATGAAAAATACTCAGGAAGCGATCGGTATCAGAAATCATATTTTAATGACTTTTGAAAAACTGATCCTCGAAAAAAGCCGCAGTGACGACGGAAACTGGAATATCGTGATCGTAGGAAGCGGACCGACAGGAGTAGAATTGGCAGGTGCTTTTGCAGAAATGAAAAAAGAAATTCTTCCGAGAGATTATCCCTACATGAATTTCAATCATCTTAAAATCATTCTGATAAGCTCAACAGAAAAGCCTCTTGCCGTGATGAGTCCGGAAGCTCAGGAAAAGTCTGAAGAGTATCTTAAAGATTTAGGCGTTACCTTTATGAGTGAAGAGTATGTTACGGATTATGACGGGGATAAAGTACATATGAAAAGCGGAAAAAGTATTCCATCCAACAACGTAATCTGGGCAGCCGGAGTTACAGGAAATGTGGTAGATGGTTTCCCCGCAGAAAAACTGAACAGAAACAGATATATAGTAGACCGATTTAATAAAATAAAAGGTTACGACAACATTTATGCGATCGGAGATATTGCCTACATGGAAACTCCAAAATATCCTCAAGGGCATCCGCAGGTGGCAAACGTAGCCATTAATCAGGCAAAAAATTTAGGAAAAAATTTAGTTAAAAAGAGTGTCGCCGAATGGAAAGAATATGAATATGATGATAAAGGTTCTTTAGCCACCATCGGAAAACACAGGGCGGTTGTAGATTTACCATTCATCAAATTCCAGGGATTTCTGGCCTGGTATTTCTGGATGTTTTTACACTTAATGCTTATTTTGAGCGTAAGAAATAAACTTGCCGTATTCTTCAACTGGATGTGGAGCTATTTTAATAAAGATTCATCTTTACGATTAATTATTTCCCCAAATAAGAAAAACGAAACAGTACAATGAGAATTGACATAATAAGCGTACTTCCGGAATTGA
>Ga0157375_10003433_pt1 | contig 13742 bp, 13 predicted proteins | sample M35metaG_FD_115311 | JGI IMG/M metagenome (GOLD analysis project Ga0157375, IMG submission 115311) | Miscanthus rhizosphere microbial communities from Kellogg Biological Station, Michigan, USA - M3-5 metaG | ecosystem: Host-associated > Plants > Roots > Rhizosphere > Soil | place: USA: Michigan...
CCGTAATCGGCGTTTGCCTCGCCCCACGCGCTATCTGGGGACAGACGATGAAAGAAGGAATTGTCTCGGGATGAGGCGCCGCGGATTTGCGGCAGCTACGCGCGATCGCGAGCAATCAATGTGGGGGAAACATGGATGCCAAGTCGCTGAATGTCAAGTTAAACAGGACATTTGCGGTTAAGAAACCACGCCCAAAGCTTCGCGCTAGCTGACTTTTCTTCGTCGCAGCGGATATTTCGCGTTGTCGTACAGCGCCCGGATGCCGAAGCCGTCGAATCGCTCCTCGTTGACCTCGAGCGTGCTGCCGATGAGCAGCTCGGGCGGCAGGACCTCGACGGCGTATTTGATCGCTTCGGCGGCGCTCTTGAAGCGCGTGTAGCGCATGGGCCGCTTACCGGTCTTGCTCGCGCTGGCATAAAGCTCGGCGGGAGCGCTGTAGTCGAACGCACTCACGACGACATTAAAGCATGGCGGGTAGGGCAAGGCCAGCCTCGGGTCCGAATCGTCACTCTTCGCCGACCGCTTGCCTGAAGCCGCATCAACGTCGCTCGGCATCCGATCGCGTGCGCTCGCGCTAAGGGATTGTCGGCGGCGCCATTCATTGTCAGGGTGGAGGCCAGGAGTGCGCTCGAATGCTGCATGTGCCGCCACTCGTATCGACCATCGCGATCGGCCTCGTGCTCGCCTTCGCCTTTGGCGTGCTCGCCAACCGCTTCAAGCTGCCGCCACTTGTCGGATATCTGGTGGCGGGAATCGTCATCGGCCCTTTCACGCCCGGTTTTGTGGCCGACCAGAATATCGCCAACCAGCTCGCCGAGGTCGGCGTCATTCTCTTGATGTTCGGCGTCGGCTTGCATTTCTCGCTCAAGGATTTGCTCGCAGTTCGCGCTATCGCCGTGCCGGGGGCGCTGGCGCAAGGGCTTGTCGCCACGCCGCTCGGCATGGCGGTAGGCTGGTCGCTCGGCTGGTCGGCGGGGGCGGGGCTCATCTTCGGCGTGGCGCTGTCGGTGGCGAGCACCGTGGTTCTGCTGAGGGTGCTCCAGGAGCGGCGGCTGATCGAGACCGAACGCGGCCGCATCACCGTCGGCTGGCTGATCGTGCAAGACATCGCCATGGTGCTGGTGCTCGTGCTGCTACCGGGACTCACGGCGCTATTCCACGGCATGGAGACGGCGCCCGGCGCGGTCGAGATCGTGCGCTCGATCACCATCCTGCTCGGCAAGTTCGCCATTTTCATCGCCGTCATGCTGCTGTTCGGCAAGAAGCTGATCCCGGCGATTTTACACTACGTCGCCCATACCGGGAGCCGGGAGCTGTTCCGCCTGGCGGTGCTGTCCATTGCCTTGGGTGTCGCCTACGCCGCGGCAGAGCTGTTCGGCATCTCGCTGGCGCTGGGCGCCTTCTTCGCCGGCATGATGCTGAGCGAGTCGCAATTGAGCCAACAGGCCGCCACCGAGTCGCTGCCGTTGCGCGACGCCTTCGCCGTGCTGTTCTTCGTCTCGGTCGGCATGCTGTTCGATCCGGCGGTGCTTTTGGCGGCGCCGCTGGCTCTGCTGGCCACCATCGTCATCATCCTGATCGGGAAATCGGTCGTCGCCTTTTTCGTCGTCCGTCTGTTCGGGCACGCGCGCTCCACGGCGCTGATGATCTCGGCCTCGCTGGCGCAGATCGGCGAATTCTCCTTCATCCTCGCCGATCGCAGCCGCGCGCTCGGCCTTCTGCCTGAAGATGGCCGCAACCTGATCCTTGCCGGCGCCATCATCTCCATTCTGGTCAACCCGCTGCTGTTCGCCGCGCTCGATCTTTACTCGGCACGCCGCGACAAGGCGCTCGCCGAGGCCGCCGCAGATGCGCGGGAAGAGGAGGTGCCGATGCGCGAGCCAATCCGGCCTACGACCCTCAGAAACCACGTGGTGCTGGTCGGCCATGGCCGGGTCGGCAGCTTCATCAGCTCAGTGCTGGGCGAGCAGAGCGTGCCGCTCTTCGTCATCGAGGACAACGAGGATGGGGTGGCGGCATTGCGGCAGGAAGGCATCGCGGCGCTCGAGGGCAATGCCGCCGATCCCGCGGTGATCGAGGCGGCCAACCTGCCCGAGGCGCGCTGTCTGCTGGTCGCCATCCCCGACGCTTTCGAAGGCGGCCAAGTGGTGCAGCAGGCCCACGCCATCAATCCAAGCCTGCCGATCATCGCGCGCGCGCATTCGGAGGAGGAGATCGACTATCTCAAGCGCCACGGCGCGACGCTGGTGGTCATGGGCGAGCATGAGATCGCCAAGACCATGCTGGACAACGTCGCGCAGATCGCCCTGCTGGTGGCGCAGTCGAGCCGCGAAGCCGCGGCCGTGCAGCCACAGTCCATGCCGGTGGAAAAAGCCGCCTCGACCAGCTAAAGCTGTCCCCGCCGATCATCATGCCGCATTACACGCCACTCATTACGACCATCGTCGCCGCGCTGACGCTCGCTTGGGCGTTCGCGGCGGTGGCGCACAAGGTCAAGCTGCCGCCGCTGGTGGGCTATCTGTTGGCCGGCATCGTCATCGGCCCGTTCACGCCTGGCTATGTCGCCGACCAGAATCTCGCCAGCCAGCTTGCCGAGATCGGCGTCATTCTCTTGATGTTCGGGGTCGGCCTGCACTTCACGCTCGAGGATCTCCTCTCGGTCAAGAAGATCGCCATCCCCGGTGCCATCGTCCAGATCGCCTGCGCCACCCTGCTCGGCATGGGGCTCGCGACATGGCTGGGCTGGGAAATCGGCGCCGGGCTGGTGTTCGGCCTGGCGCTGTCGGTGGCCAGCACCGTGGTTCTGCTGCGCGCTCTACAGGAGCGGCGCCTGGTCGAGACCGAGCGCGGGCGGATCGCCGTCGGCTGGTTGATCGTCGAGGATGTCGCCATGGTGCTGGCGCTGGTCCTACTGCCGGTCGTCGCCGGGTTGCTGCAGGGCGAAGGGGCGAGCGTCAGCGAGATCGCGCTGGCACTTGGGATTACCGCCGCCAAGGTCGCGGCCTTCGTCGCCGTCATGCTGATCGTCGGCAAGCGGGTGATCCCGTGGATTCTGCACGCCATGGCGCATACCGGCAGCCGCGAGCTGTTCCGGCTGTCAGTGCTGGTGATCGCGCTCGGCGTCGCGTTCGGCGCCGCCGAGCTGTTCGGCGTCTCGTTCGCGCTCGGCGCCTTCTTCGCCGGCATGATCTTGAGCGAGTCGAAATTGAGCCAGCAGGCCGCGACCGAGACGCTGCCCTTGCGCGATGCCTTCGCCGTGCTGTTCTTCGTCTCGGTCGGCATGCTGTTCGACCCCACTATTCTGGTGCGCGAGCCCTTGCCGGTGTTGGCGACTCTGCTCATCATCCTGGTAGGCAAGTCGCTCGCGGCCTATGCCATCGTGCGCGCCTTTGGCTATGCCAATGCGACCGCGCTCACCATCTCGACTTCGCTGGCGCAAATCGGCGAGTTCTCCTTCATCCTCGCCAATCTCGGCGTTGCGCTCCTGCTGCTCCCCGAGCAGGGGCGCGATCTTATTCTGGCCGGCGCCATCATCTCGATGCTGCTCAATCCGTTCTTGTTCTCCGCCTTGGACGGGCTGCTGGCGCGGCAGGAGGGGCGTTCGAAGAGAGCCAAGCCGGAGGCGGGGATCGCGCCGAGCGCGCCGATCGGCCCCACCGATCTTAAGGACCACGTCGTGCTGGTCGGCCATGGCCGGGTCGGCAAGGCCGTCAGCAAGGCGCTCGAAGAGCGGGGGATTAAGCTTTTCGTGATCGAGGACGACAAAGATGTGGCTGCCGAGGCGAAGACGCTCGGTATCGCCGCGCTTGCCGGCAATGCGGCCGACCCAAAGGTGATCGAGGCGGCGAATTTGCCGGCGGCCCGCTGCCTGCTGGTCGCCATTCCCGACGCCTTCGAGGGAGGCCAGGTGGTGCAGCAGGCCCGCGCCGTCAATCCGGGCCTGATGATTATCGCCCGGGCGCATTCGGAGGCGGAGATCCTGCACCTCAAGAAGCATGGCGCCAGCCTGGTGATCATGGGCGAGCACGAAATTGCCATGGCGATGGTGGAGCATGTCGCCACGGGCGCGGAGACAGGAGCCAAGGCATGAGAGGGCATACATGGCCAAGCTGAAAGCGCTCATCGACGAGCTGGTCACCGCCAACCGCATCCTGGCCAATGAAGGCATCGTCGATTCGTTCGGCCATGTCAGCGTGCGCCATCCCAAGGACAACAATGTCTATCTGCTGTCGCGGGCGCGCGCGCCCGAGCTGGTCGAGGCCAAGGACATCCTCGGCTACACGCTCGACGGCGACCCGGTCGAGGCGAAAAAGGCCGAGGGTCTCGCGCCCTATATCGAACGCTTCATCCATGGCGCGATCTACGAGGCGCGGCCCGACGTTCAGTCCGTCGTGCACAATCACTCGCCGAGCACCATCCCATTCGGCGTCACCGGCAACCCGCTGAAACCGGTGCAGCATATGTGCGCCTCGATCGGCCATGAGGTGCCGCTATGGGACTCGCAAGACGGCTTCGGCGATACCGCGCTGCTGGTGAACAGCATGGACATGGGCCGCGATCTGGCCAAGCGGCTCGGCAATGGCGCCGCCGTCTTGATGCGCGGGCACGGCGCCGTGGTCGCGTCCGGCTCGATTCGGCAAGCGGTGTTCGTGTCGGTCTATCTGGAGCGGAACGCCATATTGCAGATGCAGGCCATGGCCATGGGCCGGATCAAGTTCCTGAGCAAGGGCGAGGTTGACGCTGTGATCGCGCGCACCGGTCCTTATACGCTCGATCGCGCCTGGGACGCCTTCGCCCGCCGGGCCGGGCGGAAGGCGGTGGGATAAGCCGGCCTCACAGCATCGATTTGATGTCGGCCGAGAAGGTCGGGTAGGCGAACACGAAGTCGCGGATCTGGCTCGCCGTGATGCCGTGCTGCATGGCAAGACCGAACAGATTGATCAGCTCCTCGCCGGCATGGCCGACGAAATGCGCGCCGAGCACGCGATCGGTATCCTTCTCGACGACGATTTTCGACCAAGCCACGGTCTCGGCGAAAGTCCGCGTCGAGAACCAATATTCCATGTCGTTGGTCTGCACGCGCGTCTTCAGCCCCTGCTCCTTGGCTCTGGCCTCGGACAAGCCGACGGTGGCGAGCGCCGGCACGGTGTAGACCGACGATGGCATCGACGCATAATCGGGCTTGTGCTTGGCGCCCTCGACGATGTTGCGCCCGACCAGCCGTCCTTCATAGCTAGCGACGGGTGAGAGCTGAGGCGAAGCGGTGACGTCGCCGCAGACATAGACCGAGGGATTGGTTTTCGAGCGGAGATAGTCGTCGACGGCGAGCTTGAAGCCCTCATGCGCGACATTGGCGGCGTCGAGATCCAGCTCCTCGACATTGGCGATGCGGCCGGCGCCGTTGACCACGCGGTCGCTTTCCACCGTCCGCTCCTTGCCGTCCTGCTCGAACACGGTGTGGAGCCGGTTGCCGGTTGTCTCCACGCGCTTCACCTTGACGCCGGAGTGCACGGCAATGCCGATTCGTTCGCTCTCCTTGCGCACCTCCTCGACCGCGTCGGCATCGAGCGCGGGCAGGAGCCGCGGCAGCACCTCGAGGATGGTGACCTTGCTTCCCGCGCGGGCGTAGACATGGCCGAATTCGAGGGCGATGACGCCGCCCCCGACAAACACCACGCTTTGGGGCCGGTCGCGCTCGCTCAACACCTCGTCAGAGGTGATCATCAGCTCTGCGCCCGGGATCGGCAGCGGCCGCGGCTTGGAGCCGGTGGCAATGACGATATGCTTCGCCTCGATGCGGCGGCCGGCTACCTCGACCGCGTCAGGTGCAACGAATCTGGCGGTCTCGCGGATCAACTCGACGCCACGGCCCTGCAGCGTCTCGGCAAGCGAATCCGGGATGCCCGCGATCAGGTCCTTCTCGCGGTCGATCAGCGCCGCCCAATCGAGCGTCGGCTTGCCGACGCTGATGCAGTGGAGATGGGCTTGCGCGATCTCGTGCAGGGCATGACCCGCGGCGACCAGCACCTTCTTCGGCGTGCAGCCCCGGTTGGGGCAGGTGCCGCCGAGATCGCGCGCCTCGGCCATGATCACCTTCATGCCGGCCTTGCGCGTCGGCACGGTGACGCCGAAACCGGCATTGCCACCGCCGACAATAAAGACGTCGCAGCTGTCCCGTTGCATCAGCAGCCCTCCAGCTCGCCGCTATTCTCGGGCGCGCCAACATCCCTGGCTAAACACATTGCGACGCATGCCGAACACATCTCTGAGACGCGCGCGTGAGGCGGCGTGATGAGAAAAGCGGCGGGCAGGGAACGGCGCCGCAACCGGGCCGTTTCGCTTAGCACTTGATGGCGGGCATGCAGCCCCCATATGCGGCGCGGACACGATGCGAGGGTACGGAGCAAATGAACAGTCGAGTCGAAATCCTGAGTCCCAGCGAGCCTGACCCCTGGTCGCGCGCGCCTGCCGACTATCTCCGCGACTACACCCAAGGGATGAGCCACGAGCAGCGGCTCGCCCAGGTGAAATGGCTGGCCAATCTGCTGGACGACGCTTTCCGGATCCCAGGGACGCCGCTCCGCTTCGGTTGGGATTCGGTGCTCGGCCTGTTTCCCGGGCTTGGCGACGTGCTGACCAGCGCGCTGTCGCTGCTGATCGTGCATCATGCCTGGCAAACGGGAGCCTCGAAGCTGACGCTTGCGCGCATGCTCGGCAATGTCGGTGTCGATTTCGTGGTCGGCGCGATCCCGCTTCTCGGCGATATGTTCGATTTCGTGTGGAAGGCGAACCGCAAGAACGCGCGGCTGCTGGAGCAGCATCTGCACGGGCAGAGGGCGGGAGCCGGCGGCTCGCGGAACCGGCGTCGCGGTTGACGCGTTTTAGCTGCATCACCACGCGTTTCGTGCGTTTTCCGCAACATTGACGGGGTCGCAGCCATGACCAAAAGCTCGCGCGCGGGTCGCCGCCGCATCCAACAGGGTGCCCGGTTCGCTTCGCTGGCCGTTGCCGCCTTCGCCATGCCGGCGCTGGCGTTTGCCGCCGAGGAGACTCAGTCCGACAAGATCGGACCTTGGGAGATCGAGGCGACCTTCAAAGGCGACAAGTTCGATCGCTGCTCCATCAACCGCACTGTGCAGGACGACATCGTCGCGACCTTCGTGCGCACGAACGACGGTCTCAGCTTCGAGCTCGAATCGCCGAACTGGAAGCTCGATCGCGGCAAGGATTATCCGGTGAAGTTGACAGTCGGATCGCTGAGCTTCGATACCGACGTCGCCGCCGAGCCGAACTCCGTGTCGATGGACGTGAAGGACAAGAAGTTCGAGACCGGGCTTCGCTCCGCCAATGCTCTCAACGTGGTCGCCGCCGGCGCCACGATCCGCGTGCCGCTCGACCAGAGCACCGCCGCGTTCGAGAGGTTGGAGCAATGCGTGGAGAAGAACAGCAAGGGGGTCGAAACCAACCCTTTTGTGGTTCCGGCACGTCGGCCGTAACGGCGGGCGTGTCGGAGGGGCAAGGCCCCAACTGTCAGCACGAGACCAAGGCAGAGCCGAAGGACGCGCCCGATCAGGACGCCAAGGCTTCCAGCGAGACCCAACCGGCGAGCCCGGTCAAATCCAAGAGCGCGGGATTTCGCCGGTCACCGCCTTTTCTGCGAAGGGTCGATCTGTTCCTTCAGGGCCGCCGGTAAAGGTCTTGACCCTCGCGCGGTAGCGGAACACGTAGCCGCCGGCGCCGTCGGTCTCGCTCCAGATATTGGTGCTGGTCTCCGAGCGCGCGCGGAAGCCGGCCTCGGGACGCTCCAGGATGGTGGTCGACCGGGTGAAGCCGACCAGCGACAGCGGATCGTCGATCACCATCTGGAAATTCTCCTCGGCGATCAGATCGACCCATAGATTCTGCAAAGGGCCGCCATATTGGTAGCGGCCGCTATCGAAGACTTTCCGCGTCAGCATGCCGGGCCTGCCGTTGATGGTCACGGGATCGGCTTTGCGCGTGGTCACGGCCGGGCGCGCCTCGGCCAGCGTCGGCAGATAATCGTCGGGATTGACGAATGCGGCCGCCGACTTTACCGGCAGCAGCCGCTGCGCACGCCTGTCTTCGTTGCGCGGCTCGCGGCCAGGCAGGATCAGCGCGCTGGCCGGGAAGCCGCGCGTTCTCGACGGTGAGGGTCACGGCTTCCGGCGGTTCCCACAGCGTCGGATAGAACGACGGCGAGACCGCGAGCCTGATGCGCCAGCCCGGCTTGAAGGTATGACCCATGACGTTGAGCGGCACGCGGATGCTGAAAGGCACGCCCGGCTCGACGGTTTGCGGCTCGGCCGTGTCGCCGCTGCGATAGGCGAAATTGAAGAAACGATAGGTGACGAGGTGGGAGGCGCCGGTATTGGGGCTTACCTCGTTGAGCCTGATCGCGAGCGAGGCGATCGGCCGGTCGACGCTGAGGGTGAGCGCGACCTCGGGAAAACCGAAGCTGTCGAAATCCTCGGGCAGCGGATCGCTGTCGAAATAGAGCGACTCCTTGTCGAACGGCGCCTGATCGCCGGGAAGATCGTCATTGCCGCATTCTCCCCAGGAGCTCGTCTCCAGCATCTCGGTATCAAGCACCGGCTTGCCGGAGTTCGTGTAGGTCGCGCCCTCGGGCGCGTCGCCGAGGCGATTGCCGCTCCGCAGATAAAGGACCTTCTGCTTGACGCGCGAGCGCCAGCCGGCGTCCTCAGCCACCCATTTGCCGATCTCGTCGGCGCAAGCCGATTTGCTCGGCTCTTTAGATTCGCCGAGCCACACCGGCAATTGCGGCCAGGCGTCCTCGCGGGGAGGGGTCTTGCCCTTCAGCCAGCGGTCCCACCAATGCGTGACGATGTAGTCGAGCCACTCGACGCGCGGGCCGGGATAGCCGTTGAACGGATATTTGTGGCCCCAGGCGCCGATGATGCCGGCAACTTCCTTGCCTTCGGCGGCGAGCCCCTCGACCACAAGCGGCACCGGGTTCTTGTAGCCGTCCTGCCAGCCCGAGAGGATGAACACCGGCACGCCCACGTGGGCGTAATGATCGCGTACGGCTGTCCCGCTCCAATACTCGTCGCGCGGCTGGTTCGAGCCCCATGGCTTGAACCAGAAATCGGCGTTGTCGATGCGGTTCCGCCACATCTCCTTCCAGGCATCGCCGACCACGGCCGAGTCGGGCGCTGCGGCGAGCCAGCCGAACATCGACGACGGCCAGCTCACATTGTCGAACATCATGCCGCCGCCCATGTAGTGGACGTCGTCGTTCCAGCGGTCGTCGCTGCCGGCGCAGACGATGACCGCCTTCAGCGCCGCGGGCCGATCGGGCCTCGCCGCCATCATCAGTGAATTGATCGCGCTCCACGACTTTCCCATCATGCCGACCGCACCCGAGCAATCGGCGCGCGCCGCGATCTGCTCGATCACCTGCCCGCAATAGGCCAGCTCCTCGTCGGTATATTCGTCGGTGAGCACGCCTTCGGAATCGCCGGAGCCCTGGAGATCGACGCGGAAGCAGAGATAGTCGTTGTAGGCGAACCACGGGTACATCTTGGCGTCGGCGAGCATGGTGCCGTCGCGCCGCCGGTAGGGCAGGAGCTCGACGATGGCCGGGCATTTCCTGCCGGCATTGCGCGCATCGCTATTGAACCAGAAATGCCCGGCGAGCTTGATCGGCGCCTTGCCGGGATAGGTCACCTCGAAGAACACGTTCTCCGGGTCGCCGACCTTGTCCCTGACGTTCAGGAAGCGGTGCTGCTGTTGATCGGCGTCGGCGCCGCGCGCCGGACCAGGCAGGGCAAGGTAAAGCGGCAGCGCCCCGCCAAGCTTGAGCAGCGCGCGGCGCGACAGCGGAAAGGGTAAAGGGGGCGGCGTCAGAACCTCCGCATCCAGGGATGCGGCACTCTATACTCGCGACATATCCGCCGGAACGGGACCCGAAGGCCTGTCCCCAACGTTCTACCGGCCAATCTCGCCAGGAGCGCCGCATGCGACCCATCAACACCATCCTGCGGCGGGCCTGGGGCGCGCTCGGGCCCGGCCTGACCACGGGCCCGGCCGACGACGATCCGAGCGGCATCGCCACCTATTCGCAGGCCGGCGCCCAGTTCGGCTACGCGCTGACCTGGACTATGGCGCTGACGCTGCCCTTCATGGTGGCGATCCAGCTGGTCAGCGCGCTGATCGGCTGGCACACGAAGAAGGGCTCGCGGCCAATATCGCCACGCGGCTGCCGCGGCCTTTGCTGCTGCTGCTCGTGGCGCTGCTGGTGATCGCCAACACGGTGAATATCGCCGCCGATCTTGCGGCGATGGGAGAGGTGCTTCGCCTCGTCATCGGCGGCTGGGCGATGCTCTACGCTCTGGCATTCGGCGTGGCCTGCCTGCTGGCGGAGATCGCCGTGCCGTACCACTCTTATGCCGGCTATCTCAAGTTCCTGACCTGGACGCTGTTCGCCTATGTCGTCACGGCCTTCCTCGTCCATGTGCCTTGGGGCGAAGTGCTGCGCTCGACGCTGCTCCCCTCAATCTCGCTCAACCGTGATCTCTTGCTGATGGTCGTCGCCATCTTCGGCACGACGATCAGCCCCTACCTGTTCTTCTGGCAGGCCTCGCAGGAGGCCGAGGAATCCCGTCTGAGCCTCCGCGCCAGATATCGGGTGCGCGCCAATGCGCGGCAGAACGCCTTCAGGCATATCGCGGTCGATACTTGGATAGGCATGCTCGCCTCGAACCTCATCGCCTTCTTCATCATCGTCACCACGGCGGCGACGCTCGGCGCGCATGGCGTCACCAAGATCGACACGGCCGCGCAAGCCGCAGAAGCCTTACGGCCGATCGCGGGCGAACTCACCTTCGCTCTGTTTGCTGCGGGCATCATCGGCACGGGGCTGCTCGCGGTGCCGGTGCTGGCGGGCTCGGCGGCCTATGCGGTGGCAGAATCCTTCCGCTTCAGCGGCAGCCTTGAATTGCCCGCGAGCCGCGCCATCGGCTTCTATGCGATCGTCGGCGCGGCGACGCTCGGCGGCGCGGGGCTTGCGGCCACCAAGATCGATCCGATCGCCATGCTGTTCTGGGCTGCGGTGCTGAACGGCGTCGTCTCCGTGCCGATCATGGCGGCGATGATGCTGACCGTGTCGGGCAAGATGCGCGACAAGCTTGCGCTGCCGCGCTGGCTGTACTGGCTCGGCTGGGTCGCCACGGCGCTGATGGCCTTGGCGGTCGGGGCCTATGCCGTCGTCTCGCTAATGCCGTGAGGCGATTCAAACTGCTGCCAGCGCGTCCACCTCATCATCCGTGAATACCCGGCTGCGCGTCAGGAAGCGCACGCCCTCAGGCGCTTCGAGCGAGAAGCCCGAGCCGCGCCCCGGCACCACGTCTATAATCAGCTGCGTGTGCTTCCAATAGTCGAACTGGTCGGCGTCCATATACACGTCGCATCCGCCGATCGCGCCGAGACGCACGTCGTTGCCGCCGATGCGGAACTCGCCTTTGGGATAGCACATCGGCGCCGAGCCGTCGCAGCAGCCACCCGACTGGTGAAACATTAGCGGCCCGTGCCGTTTGCTGAGCCGCCCGATCAAATCGAGCGCGGCGTCAGTAGCGAGGACTCGTTCAACCATTGGCGCGATCTCCTTCGCCGACGGCATCGTCGTTCGCCGGTTCGATCTTGCCAAGTTGTTGCAGCCAACGGGCAAGCGTCCAGCAGAGTGCCGCCCAGGCGGCGCCGATACACCATCCGGCCAGCACGTCTGTCGGGTAATGCACCCCAAGATAGACCCTGCTCAGCCCGATGGCGACGGTGAGGATGATGGCCAGGCCGATAAAATAGAACTTCAGCCGACGCGAACTGTGCAGGCTCGCCAGCAGCGCGCCGAGCGTCAAATAGGTGACCGCCGCCAGGGTGGCGTGCCCGCTAGGGAAGCTCGAGGTAAAGACGCGCGCAAGCGGTGCCACGAGCTCCGGTCTCGGCCGCGCGAAGGCAAATTTCAATACGTTGCTTAACAGAACACCGCCGAGGATCGAAGCCGACACCCAGAGCGCGGCGCTCCGTCGTTTGATCATCAGCAGATAGATCACGACGGCGCAGAACACGAAACCAAGCACGGCGTAGCTGCCCAAGCCGGTGATGTCGCGCGCCGCCTCTTCCAGCCATGCCGGGCCGAGCGGATCTGAAGAATCCGAAGGGTTCCGCAAGGCGAGCATGACGGTCTGGTCGAACTTCGCGGCGTCGCCTTCGATGACCTCCTCGGCGATGTGGCCAAAGGCGAGCAGGAGCAGGGCGGCGAGAAAAATGCCGCCCAGCAACCAAATCTCAGGCCGCCTCGCCACGCCCAAATCGGCAGGCTCCTCACCAGCGCAACGAGGCCCGAGCGCGATTGAACCGCCACTCCCGGCTAAAAGAAGCCGAGCGCCTTCGGGCTATAGCTCACCAGCACGTTCTTGGTCTGCTGGTAATGGTCGAGCATCATCTTGTACGCTTCGCGCCCGATGCCCGACTTCTTATAGCCGCCGAACGCCGCGTGCGCCGGGTAGAGGTGGTAGCAATTGGTCCACACCCGTCCCGCCTGGATGCCGCGGCCCATGCGATAGGCGCGGTTGATATCGCGGGTCCACACGCCGGAGCCGAGGCCGTAGAGCGTGTCGTTGGCGATCTGGAGCGCCTCGTCCTCGTCCTCGAAGGTGGTGACGGAAAGCACGGGGCCGAAGATCTCCTCCTGGAAGATGCGCATCTTGTTGTTGCCCTCGAACACGGTGGGCTTCATGTAATAGCCTTCCGAGAGCTCGCCGTTGAGCGCAAGACGCTCGCCGCCGGTCAAGAGCTTGGCGCCTTCCTTCTTGCCGATATCGACATAGGACAGGATTTTCTCCAGCTGATCGTTGGAGGCTTGCGCGCCGATCATGGTCGACAGCTCGAGCGGATTGCCCTGCTTGATCTTGTTCACCCGGGCGACGGCCTTCTCCATGAACTTGTCGTAGATCGAACGCTGCACCAGCGCGCGCGAGGGGCAGGTGCAGACCTCGCCCTGGTTCAGCGCGAACATGGCGAAGCCCTCGAGCGCCTTGTCGAAGAAGGCGTCGTCCGCGGCCATCACGTCGGCGAAGAAGATGTTGGGCGACTTGCCGCCGAGCTCGAGCGTGACCGGGATCAGGTTCTCGGAGGCATATTGCATGATCAGCCGGCCGGTGGTGGTCTCGCCGGTGAAGGCGATCTTGGCGATGCGCTTGTTCTGGGCGAGCGGCTTGCCGGCCTCGACGCCGAAGCCGTTGACCACGTTGAGCACGCCGGGCGGCAGCAGATCGCCGACCAGGTCCATGAGAACCATGATCGACATCGGCGTCTGCTCGGCGGGCTTCAGCACCACGCAATTGCCGGCGGCGAGAGCAGGCGCGAGCTTCCACACCGCCATCAGGATCGGAAAGTTCCACGGGATGATCTGGCCGACCACGCCGAGCGGCTCGTGATAGTGGTAGGCGATGGTGTCGTGGTCGATTTCCGACAGCGCGCCTTCCTGTGCGCGGAGGCAGGCGGCGAAATAACGGAAATGGTCGATCGCCAACGGGATGTCGGCGAAGGTGGTCTCGCGGATCGGCTTGCCGTTGTCGATGGTCTCGACCGTGGCGAGCACCTTGAGGTTCTCCTCCATGCGGTCGGCGATCTTGTTGAGGATCTCGGCGCGCTTGGCCGGCGCGGTGTTGCCCCAGGCGTCCTTGGCCTTATGCGCGGCGTCGAGC
>Ga0157375_10003434_pt1 | contig 13738 bp, 8 predicted proteins | sample M35metaG_FD_115311 | JGI IMG/M metagenome (GOLD analysis project Ga0157375, IMG submission 115311) | Miscanthus rhizosphere microbial communities from Kellogg Biological Station, Michigan, USA - M3-5 metaG | ecosystem: Host-associated > Plants > Roots > Rhizosphere > Soil | place: USA: Michigan...
ACCAAAGGTGGTTTTGACAATATTTTTTTGAAACAGGTTAATGACGCCGTTCATATACCGGTAATTGCATCGGGTGGCGCCGGCAGCGTCCAACATTTTGTGGACGTATTTAAAAAAGCCAATGTGGACGCCGCATTAGCTGCGTCAGTATTTCACTATGGCGAAATACTGATCCCTGATCTGAAAGAAGTTTTGAAACAGCATCATATTGAAATAAGGACTACCAATTAATCCTACATAAGGAAAATATATAATGACTATTGATTTTAATAAAAGCGACGGTTTAGTTCCGGTGATCATACAGGATGAGTACACACTTGAAGTACTGATGCTTGGCTATATGAACCAGGAAGCTTATGATAAAACCGTTCGTGAAAATATTGTGACCTTCTATTCGCGTTCAAAGAATCGCCTGTGGACAAAAGGCGAAACCAGCAATAACTTTTTGCATGTAAAAAGTATAGCACTTGATTGCGACAATGATACTTTATTAATTAAAGTAAAAGCTGACGGGCCTACTTGCCATACAGGAGCCCGCAGCTGCTTCAATACCGAATACAACCAGAATTTCATACTTCAATTAGAACAAATTATTAATGACAGGTATGAGCACCCGCAAGAAGGATCGTATGTAAATAAATTACGCGCCAAAGGCCTCAATAAAATAGCACAAAAAGTGGGTGAAGAAGCTGTGGAGACTGTTATAGCGGCACTGGCTCAAACTGAAACAGATATGATCAACGAATCGTCCGATCTTGTTTTCCATTTGATCGTGTTGCTGCGAGAAAAAGGACTTAGTTTGGAAACGATTGCGAAGAATTTGGAAAGCAGACATAAATAAAATATTGTTCATGGATCATAGTTCATTGTTCATGGTTATTAAAAGAAGGCTATGATCTATGAACCATTAACTATGAACCAAATGATTACCGTAAACAAATCAACAGAACTTACCGGCCACGGCAACCCTATCTTTACGCTGGAGCTTTCGCAAAAGCCGGGAATACTATTTACAGGTGGTAATGATAAAGGGATTGTTGAATGGAGCCTGAAGGAGAATGCCTTTATAAAAGTGATGTTCCCTGTAAAGGCATCTGTTTATGCTATCCATTGTCCGCAGAGTTATCCGCTCCTATTTGCAGGATTACGAAGCGGCCATGTATTGGTGTTCAATTTTATCGAACAAAAGATCACTCATGTTTTACAAGGCCACCAGGGGCCTATATTTGATATAAAATCGGTCCGGCGTAAAGGTGAATTATTAGTTGCTTCCGAAGACGGTGCCGTATCGGTATGGAACCTTAAAAACCTCCAAAAAGTATATACAATTCCTGTATCTGAGGATACGGTTCGCAGCATCAGTATTTCAGCGGATGAGAAACAGGTAGCTTTCGGTTGCCGGGATAGTTCGATTAAAATATACGATGTCGAAGATTATTCTCTTATCAAAAGTCTTCATGGTCATACAATGGCGGTGTTCGCAGTACAATACGCTCCAGATAGCAGTTATCTTGTTTCGGGCTCACGCGATGCACAATTAAAAATATGGGATACGGCTACCTTTGAACTAATCAAAAGCATTCCGGCAAATATGTTTGCCGTAAACCATATTGCCTTTCATCCATCCCAACCCTACTTTGCAACGGCCAGCATGGATAAAAGCATCAAGATATGGGGTTCTGACGATTTTAAACTATACAAAGTCATCAGTCGTGAAAAAGGGTATCCAGGCCATGTGCTGTCTATAAATAAGCTGACGTGGAATGGAGACCAGCTCATTTCTGTAAGTGATGATAAACGGGTCATAGTATGGGATATACAGTTTGATACTTGAGTACACAATTTCGTTTGCCACAATAGTATTACATATGCCAATTACGTGTAAAAAACACTAATTTGCACCCGATAATTTTTAACTGATCATCATGAATAGATTACTCCTCGCTATGCCATTCCTGGCATTAGCGGCAACTGTTAATGCTCAACAGGGCCCTCAGTTAACTGCAAAAGATTACGAGCACGCTGAAAAATTTCTAAGTTACAATACCGCTCCGCTTGTCGACCACGACAATGTGAATGCTGTATGGTTTGCAGGCGATAAATTCTGGTACCGTACGCTAACCTCAAATGGCAGTGAGTTTATATTGGTTGACCCGGTTAAAAAAACACGCGCGGCAGCATTCAATCAGCAGAAATTAGCTGCTTCGCTTTCAAAAGCTACAGGTAAACAATATGAGGCAGAAATGTTGCCATTCCACTCATTTAATTTTTCAGCGGATAGCAAGTCAGTAATTTTTGAAGCTGACGGCAAACAATGGAGTTGCAACCTGCAAACTTATGAGTGCCAACCAGACAATTCGCACGCAACAGCGGGAAAAGAAAGAGGTCGCGGCCGAAGAAGGGCCGAGTCAGAGGTAATATCGCCTGATGAAAAAAAAGTGGCTTATATAAAAGATTATAACCTGTGGGTGCGTGATATAGATAGTCATAAGGAAACACAACTGACTACCGATGGTGTAAAAGACTTTGGGTATGCTACAGATAATGCGGGCTGGAAACACAGCGACGCAGCTATTCTGCGTTGGTCGCCAGACTCGAAAAAGATAGCGACTTTTAAACAGGATCAGCGCAATACAAGCGATATGTACCTGGTTTCTACCAATGTAGGCAAACCCAAATTAAATGCATGGAAATATCCGTTACCAGGCGACAAAGAGGTCGCGATGATCCACAGGGTTATCATAAATGTGGATGAGCCTAAAGTGCTCAATCTGCAGGTAGCTCCTGATCCGCACAGAGCAACACTAAGCGACGATATTTCAAGCAGCGGTACTTTTGATGACGTAGACTGGAGCCCTGATGCAAGTCAGTTGGCTTTTGTATCCACCTCACGCGATCACAAGATCGAGAAAATGCGGATAGCGAATGCAACCACCGGAAAAGTTCGGGAAGTATTTGAAGAATCTGCGCCAACGCAATATGAGTCTGGATGGGGCACTATCAACTGGCGCTACTTACCAAAGAGCAGAGAGATCATTTGGTTTTCTGAACGCGATAATTGGGGACATTTATACCTGTACGATGCCGTTAACGGAAAACTGAAAAATCAGATCACGAAAGGCGACTGGGTAGTTACCCAATTACTAAAAATAGACGAGAAAAACCGTATTGCATACTTTATAGCAAACGGACGTGAGGTCGAAAATCCCTATTTCAGCCAACTATGTAAAATTGGGTTCGATGGCAAACATTTCGCGGTTCTTACTCCCGAAGCCGGTAATCACCAAATAACATTTTCACCTTCAGAGAATTATTTTATCGACAGCTACTCAAAACCAAATGTACCTCCGGTTAGTGTTTTAAGAGATTTAAATGGTAAAATAATTACAGATCTGGAAAAAACGGATATATCAAGACTTGAGGCTACCGGCTGGCACGCTCCAACTCCGGTTAAACTCATTGCTCACGACGGCAAAACCGATATTTACGGGTTGCTGTTCACCCCTACTACGCTTGACCCAAGTAAGAAATATCCGGTTGTCGATTATATCTATCCGGGTCCTCAAGGGGGCAGCGTTGGTAGTTGGTCATTTGCAGCATCCAGAAGTGATAACCAGGCCCTTGCTGAGCTGGGCTTTGTGGTGGTAGCCATAGAAGGTACAAGCAATCCATTACGCTCAAAAAGCTTCCACGATATGAGCTATGGCAACATGGCTGAAAACACCATTCCCGATCAGATAGCAGGTATCAGGCAATTAGCTGAAAAATATTCTTACATAGACACAATCCGTGTAGGTATTTGGGGTCATTCGGGCGGTGGTTTTGCCACGGCAACAGCCATGTTCCGTTATCCTAATTTCTTTAAAGTAGGTATTTCTGAATCCGGCAATCATGATAACCGCAATTATGAAGACGACTGGGGCGAACGTTATGACGGTTTAACAGACAATTCCAACTACGATGCCCAGGCTACAGAGAATTATGCTAAAAATCTGAAAGGCAAGTTAATGCTGGCTCATGGCTTAATGGATGATAATGTTCCGCCACAAAACACTTTATTGGTGGTTGAAGCTTTAGAAAAAGCAAACAAAGACTATGATTTAGTAGTTTTCCCTAACGCCGCACATGGTTACGGCGGGTTTTCACCCTATATGATGCGCCGTCGCTGGGATTATTTTGTAAAGAATTTGTTGGGTGGTACCTCACCACTGGAATACCAGTTAAAATCGAAACCCGACCCGCGTAACTCTTCGAGATAATCAAACAAGAAATAGATTTACGAAAGACCACTTTATTTGAGGGAGTGGTTTTTTTGGTTAAAAAATTAAAAAACCAACATCTTAATGGCTGATGGTGCATGATATTACCTGCTGGCAGCCACCGCTATTTTCGAGTCTCCCGTGCCATAATACAAATACCACACATTTTTGAACCTGGTTAAACCTTCCAGAAAACAGACCTGGTTTACCTGCCCGGTAATTTCGTATGGTTTCTCAGGACGCATAAAATAGTTATCCATCCGTTTAATAATTCTGGTCGGGTCATTTTTATCAAACAATACTTGTGCAGCTGTGTAAGTACCATCTGGTAACGATTTATCTCCGTATTCCCGCATATTACGGCTATTATAAATCAGCCTTATTCCCTTATCTGTTAGCATTGCCGGGGGGCCCGATTCAACCAGGTCGCTATCGAATCTACCTTCACGGGTGGGTAATACTACTTCCAGATCAGGCATTGTTAAAGCCTGTGACCTGAGTTTTACCTGTGAATGTTCACCAGCTTTCATTTCAACAGGCGTCCAATCAAGCAAATTATCCGAATAAGCGCACCATATTTGGGTATCGCCCCAATACATCCAGTACTTACCGCCTATTTTGACAGCAATAGGCTGCCCATTTTTATAAGTTGAAACAATCGACCCTGACTTACTCCATAGTTTTGCATACTTACCTCCATAAGCTTTTGAAAATACGCTTCCGCGTTTTGTCCAATGTTGCAAGTCTTTTGAAGTAGCCACCAGCAAGCGCGCAATTTGGCCGTCATAAGCTGTATAGGTCATATAATAAGTACCGAGACTATCTTCAACCACCCGAGGGTCTTCACAACCGCCCTCCCATTCCAGTTTTTTGTATGGATCATTGTCCGGGTATAGTACCGGCGCCGGCATGCGCATAAAATGAATGGCATCTGTACTCACTGCCAGACCGATCCGCGATGTGCCGCCGGGTTTACCAATTTTATCCTGTGCACGATATAGCATGTATACTTTTCCATCGCGTTGAACTATTGCCGGGTTAAATACATCTTTTTCTTCCCACAAGACTTTTGTTTTACGGACCGGATCGGTAAAGCTTCCGGTACCAGGTTGTAGAATAGGATTTACACTATCCAATTTTTTAAAAGGCAGCAGCGCCCAATCGGTGGTTGAATCAGTTCGTGTTGATTGAACTACTTTGTCAGAATGAGCTGGATTATTGTTACATCCGCAGACGATTAATAAACCAAATACAAATGGTAAAATATATCGCATCATATGGCTGGTTAAACGGCTTTGTCAAAGGCAGATGTTTATCCAGTTGCCTTTGACTAATCTATCGATCAAAATTCTACTTTTTCATTACTAGTTTCTTAACAACAGAATCCCCTACGATAGTACCGAAACCGTTCGATACCACACAGGAATTATGGAAGTGTATACCGCCATAAAACCTGGCCAGAACATTCTCTCCAGCTGCGTCCCTGAACGATTTATAGGATCGATTCTTAATACCAAATTCTAATTCAGAGGTATCAGTATAAGTAACCTTGTCACCCAAAACACTGGTAAGTGCCTCGGCAGCTGCTGCAGATATGGTGCAATGCCCGCAGGTATATTCCGGGAACGGTGGCGTTTGCAAATGGGGTCTCCAGTTCTTGTCAAAAAATTTATTAATAATAGTCTCTGGGCGAGCCGTTTTGTACTTGTATTTAGCCGTCCACGATTCTATAAACGCATCAAATAATGCAATAGCAGTTTTAGCATAAGCACATACAGTAGTGTTGAAATCAGCATTTATTTTCTGAGCCCCAATGCCTACTACACTCATCCAATGTCCTGGTGGCGAAAACTTCTTAGTCACGAACATCACGTGACCGGACACATTCAACTTTCCCGGGTTATCATCCCAAAAATCAGCAATGTGGGTTTGTTCAGCATTCAAGCTGTCACCTGTATTTTTAATATAAATTACTTCCTTGTAATATTTGCTTTTGGGGTCTGTGACATTAAAAGCAGGTGGCGGTGGAACAGTGTACTCTTTCGCATCGTGCATTACCATAGTCCTGATTTCGCCCCAATGCGGCTCAACAGCTTCTGAGTAAGCCGGGGGAGTTGGCACCCATCTCCAGGCTGAGTCGTTCACGGCAAATTTGGAAGCGCTCCGGGTTTTTGCATAGTTGTCCTTTTTGCTCCAGGCCATAATAGAAGCAGCAACAGCTTTGGCATAATTCTCTGAATTAGTGATCATTTCTTTGGGCATACCGTGGGTAACAGCAACCTGATGGAGGCTATCTGTATAATCTTTCATACTACCTTCAGGAAACGTTACCGCTTCACCAACCTTACAAAACGCGAGTATAGATGCATACTCATAATCAATTTTCTCACCCGCGGTAGGTTGGGCAACTTTAGTCAATCCATTTAATTGCCCAACGAGCGATCGGTATTTTCCCGGGTGACCAGCGGCTATAACCTCATAGCCTGCGATAGAAGCGTACGCGTAGTTACGTGACGCCACTACCGGCGAGAAGTTATTACCCATTACCACGCCATTTAACTCGTGTACAGTCCGGCTGTATAATGTTGGGTCATGCAATATCTTTTCATAATCAGGCTTTTTACATGAGGTAAAAAACGCCGCAGCTATCAGCACTAAAAATAAAAATCGTCTCATAGTATAATAATAGTTAAAATTGGTCATTTAATTGTATAGGTCTTTTTATCTAGCCCAACACCGGTTATAGTTACCGATTTCCATTTGGATGGCAGGCTACTTTTAACCTGGACTATTCCCTGTGGCGTAATATCCAGTCCGCCAAAACCCATTAGTAAGCTTTGCACTATTCCACCCGCACCTGTAGCAAAGTAGGGATTAGTTCCACCTTTCGTTTCAGCAATTACTCTGAATGGCGGGTTTAAGTTTGGTTCAAAAGCATCCTTAAAGAAATGCAGCGCTTTGTCCCCATTGCCGATTCTTGAATAAAGCAACGCAAATATTCCTTGTGTCATGGCTGGTGTACCTTCATTTGGCACGCGCGTTTCGTAATATTCCAGGTCTTTCTTTATTTGCGCCTGGTCAGCGATTGTCTTTAATGGATAAGCGAGCAGGTTAACGTCGGCCTGTTTTATACCTTCGCCCTTATAAGAAGCAAATTCTTTTGTTACGCCATTGTCCATTTTCAGGATCGGAATGTTTTGAGCAACTGCCTCCCAATCCGGATCGGCTTTGATATCCAATATTTTAGCAGCTTCGGTAGCATTACGCAGGTTAGCAATAGCAGCAGCATTCGTAAAAGCATCGTTATCAATATTTTCGGCCCACTCATCAGCAGCAACCACATCTTTGATATCATAGTGCCCCGGCCCATTCCTTTCCACCCTGCTTGCCCAGAAATCAGCAGTAGCCGATAGAATTGGCCAGCCTTTTTCCTGCAGCCATTGTTTATCCTGGGTTACGCAATAGTAATTCCAGGCAGCAAAGGCAACACAGGCAGTGATATGATGCTCAAACGGACCGCTTAATGCCCAAACCGGCGTCTCTTCAACCCCACTATCGGCACTCTCCCATGGAAACATAGCTCCTTTATAGCCATGTGAAAAAGCATTTTGTTTGGCGATTGCTAATCGTTGATAACGGTATTCAACCAATGATTTGGCAATTTCAGGATGTAACACCAACAAGGCAGGGTACATCCACAGATCGGCATCCCAAAATACATGCCCATTATATCCTAAACCCGACAAACCCATTGGTGATGGTGAATATGCCGTACCAGCACGAGAAAATGAGTACAGATGATACAACATACTGTGTATATCCTGCTGAGATTGTGGGTCGCCTTCAACTCTGATATCACTCTTCCAAAGATCGTCCCAGGCTTTTTCATGATATTGTACCAAACGATCGCGCCCTTCCAGTTTTGCGAACATAGTTAAACGTTCAGCCTGGTTCAATGGATCAGCGTCATGAGCAGATGTGATAGAAGAACCAGCGACAGCATATTGATACGTTTGGCCGGCGTTGATCTTTTTGCTGAACTTCATCAGGTGCATGTTATTGTCCCACATTTCGTGGATCACGCGGGGCTCCTGTCCGTGCGTTTCATTAAACAAAAATGTATTTGATGCACATAACAATAACTTACCTGTAGGGCTTTTCGCTGTCGAAGTGAGCAAACTGATGGTTGTATGCGGACGATCGATCTCGTTATAGTAGTTCTGTACATCCTTCAAAGCATCGGGCGCCTCCATTACACTGGCAGCTGTGATGTTAATGGTTTTTTTAGCCGTGATAGAAATATCCATCAAAACTGTAAAAGGAAGGTGACGCAATGAATAATAAGTGTATTTTATGGATGCCTCATCGCCATAATCAAATGTGGTAGTAAAAGCTGCGTGTTGCATATCCAACTTCTGCTTAAAATTGCGGATATTTTTCGCTTCAACCCGACGACCATTGATCTCCAGGTACATGTTGAGCAAATTAAAGCTATTGAGGAAGTTGCTTACACGTCCGCGTCCATACAGGTCATAAGCACCCGCCAGCACTACATTTTTTACTTTAAAAGGGTCTGGAGACGATACGATACCAATCATCCCATTGGCTACCGTAACACCATAATAATTTGCAGGATCGATCTTATCTGCTTTTATTACCCACTCATCCTGCGCACAGGCAACTGAACTGCAAAGGGCTATTGCCCCCACTAATACCCCGTATATTTTATTCATCTCTACTAATTTGGTTTGAAAAATTCAATTGGTTTATTGTTTATCGCGACTGCATAGATCGTCCCTTTTGCAGTCCGGATAGGTTTAATATCCCGCACCTCTCCTCTCACTAAAAACCCGGATGTAACAGGTGAAATAAATTTATAATTTCTTTCTTTATCTATCTGCAAAACATCGCCGTAATCAGCATCATATCTGCCTTCAAATGGCACTACGCCAGAATAATTTCCTGCTGTTATTATGCCCTTTCCAGGCAAAGCCGCCAGCCCCAAGAGAGGCGCTACCTGCATATTCGATGGTAAAGCCTTGAATTGAAAACCGTCGTGCCCCTTATTATAAAATATTCCTGAGGTAAATGAGTTAGCTATCCACGGAGTGCTGCTTAATGAATCACCAAAGATTTCCTGTACCGTTTTACCGGCGAAATCGTGGTAGTATAAAAACTTCTTCTTAATTATTGGAACCTGTTTCTCGACATCCGCTTTACCTAAAAAGGTATAGTCCTTTTTATCAAGGCTATAAGTCAATATGGGGTCGATAGTACCATTTTTATCTAAATCAGACAAAAACAGTTTTACCGGGTCTTGTACAGTAGGCTTTAATTTTGAATTCCAGCCGTAATTACCGGCTATAATATCTATTTTGCCGTCACCGTCTACATCAGCAAGTGCAATCCGCTGCCACCAGCCCGACAGCTTATCCAGTTCATCATCATGCTTCTGAATAAACCTCCCTTTCTGGTTCATAAATACTTTTACCGGCATCCATTCCCCTGCTACAACCAGGTCGGGCCAATCGTCCCCGTCCATATCGGCAAATGCCGCTGATCGTATTAAACCGGCATATTTTAAATCGTCTGGTATTGGGGCTTTTTGATAATGACCATGCCTATCATTCATCAATAGATAGGATTCAGGGATTTTACCATAGCCCAATACCGCCGGAGCCCCTGCTACAAAAATATCGGGGTATCCATCATGATTGACATCAGCAACCGCAACAGCTGATTTATTCAACAGGATTGATGGTATATCACTTGACGCTTTAAAATGTCCTTTGCCATCGTTAATGTATAAATGATCGGCTAAAGCACCATTTCCATCCGGGAGTTCGCTTCCACCACTTACCACGTATAGATCAGGGTAACCATCATTGTTAACATCCAGAAAAACTGCATCTACGCCTTCGCTTTTAGCATCATTTATAAATACCGATTGATCGGAGTTTTTGAAGGTGCCGTCTGGCATTTGAATAAATAATGCGCCAGGTTGCCCTTTGCCTCCGCATATATAAAAATCATCCAAACCATCATGATTCACGTCGGCAATGGCTATCCTTGGCCCGTCCTGTGAAAGCATGTGCGGTATAAGCGGCTGCAAATTAAAATCAACAAAATTATCTTCCTTATGCTGCCATTTGACGTTTACCTGGTTTGTTATATCGGTAAACATTGGTGCCTTAGTTGGGAAAAACTTGCTATAATCAAAATGACCAGCGCCATTTTTCTGATCTATGGTTAATTGCTGATCAGGTTTCACATTTCGGATTACCTGATAAGTTTGATTAGGCCAAACGATCAGCAAGCTATCTATCTTATGTGTATTGCCCAAACCAAAATGTAGTTTCGGTTCTACAGACGATTGGAAACCGCGCGTAAGCATCAATTGCTCATATTGTATTCGTCTACCGGAAAAAGTATAAGCTTTTGCTCCTACGCCAAATTTGTTATCTTCCTCACCATTAAATTTAATACTCAGGTAATGTGTCCCTTTTGACTGGTTTCTATAGATACATGCCTCGTGATTCATGTTATTGGTTACCAAATCCAGATGCCCGTCGTTATTCAAATCGGCATAGGCTGCACCGTTCGAGATCATAGCATCTTTAATTCCCCAGGCTAAGCTATTATCAATAAATTTTTCGCTTTTGGTTCCTTTAAAAAAATAGCTATGGGAGTCGCCAGCGGGCATTTTTTCAATTACTGTATGATCAATCTGATGTGACGAATTAAGCATGGCCTGTACCGAGAAATTGGAAATAAAGCTCACGTAGTCCATGTCTGTGGGCCTGCGTTTAATGCCGTTGGCAATAAACAGGTCCTTTATTCCATCGTTGTCAAAATCTGCCAGCAAGGGGCTCCAGCTCCAGTCGGTCGCATCCACGCCATCCATCAAACCAACTTCGCTGAAGGCCTCTGCGTTTCCAAGGTTCTTTTGCAGGCAATTTCGGGAATACTGGTACTGGAATCCCCCATTTAATATTTTTACCTTGTATTGATCGTACGATTCGTCGCCACCATACGTTTTCAGTATTTTCTCATCACCAGGTAGCATATCGGCAGTTACAATGTCCAGTTGGCCGTCATTATTAAAGTCAGCCATATCATTACCCATGCTGAAGCGGCTGTAATGATTAAAATGTTTTGCACCCGATTCAGTAAACGTGCCATCATGATTATTGACATAATAATAATCGTTCTCGTGAAAATCATTACCTACATAAATGTCATCCCAACCATCATTATTCAAATCACCGACCGCTACACCTAAACCGTAGCCCAAAGCACTGCTGTAAATGCCTGATTTTAAAGTTACATCTACAAAATGACCATTCTTGTTCAGATACAACTTGCTGCCTGCCTGGTTATTAACTTTCCTGCGCAAACTAGTGTCCCCATAGGTTTCAACCGAGTGGTTTGATTGATTGAGTAAGAAACAATCGAGCTTGCCGTCGCGGTTATAATCAAAAAAGACGGCCTGGGTTGAATAGCCAGAAAAGTCGAGGCCATATTCAGCAGACCGATCCGTAAATGTGCCATCATGGTTATTGATATATAGCAGGTTATGCCCTTTCAAATCAAGTTTTCCGGCAACTGCACAAACATAGATATCCAGATATCCATCGTTGTTTACATCGGCCATGGTAACGCCTGTACACCAATCTGCGGTGCCAGCAACCCCTGCTTTGTCGGTTATATCTTCAAACTGGTAATTGCCCTTATTAAGATAAAGTTTATTCCCTCCTTTTTTATTTGACGTAAAATAGCTATCTGGCAAGCCATCATTATTGATATCGCCGATGGCAACGCCACCGCCATTATAGAAATACAGGTAATTTAAAATTCCAGGGGCATCGCTATCACTCAATCTATTGACAAAATGGATATTGGTTTGCGATGATGGTAGCAATTCAAATAACTGTTCTGTCCTTTTTTTTCTACAGGAAGAAACCAACAACACAATTAAAATCATGACAGGCGGTAAAAAACTCTTCCATCTATGGGTAACCCGAACAAAACTTATGGTCATTTATTATACCTCTATTTTTGAAGAAACCAGAATAACCAGGAAGTAATACCAGCGGTGTTTTCAGGACAGTTTCTCGGTCTCATTGGTGTAACTTTTTAGGCATCTAATGCAATAAAAGTATTAATTAATACCTACGAAACCAAGCTCGGAATGGACAAAATCGATTAAAAAAAATAGCTCAAATATTGCCTTTTTGCACTCAGGAAAGGTTTTTTTTCTATATTTTCGGCACTATCTTTTTAATAACCCTAAATGAAGAAAAAAATTATTGCGCTATCTGTATTAATGGTAATCATTGTTGCCTGTTTTATACCGGTAACCCAACAGGAAACTATCACGATAAAGTCCCCTTTTTTAAACCTTTTTGAATACCTGTCTGCCCCTTCAAACTGGAAAAAATGGAGATCAGACATGAATACCATTCCTCACGCAGACACCAGTAAATTCGTAATCAAAAAAGATTCTGCTTCATTCGCGTTAAGTTATGGCCAAAAGAAATTAGATGTTAAGTCCGGGGGATATCTATTTGCAGTTGAAGATAGCTGGAACAATAAAACTATTAACTATAATTATATTATTGTTCCGGATAAGTCGCCTATCAAAACACTCGTTATTGTAAATAAAAGAACCTGGGCTATAAATTATCTGATTGGGAAAATCAGCAAAACCTCTTTTGACGATACCCATATTGATGATCTAAAAAAATTCATGGAGACAGACAGCCTTCTTTACGGCTATGATATTTTCAAAACGAAGGTACCTGCCGTAAATCTTATTGAGATAAAAAGAAAGGTATCAGCAAAGGATCAATTCACTGCTGCCGCAGATATGCAAGTTGTTTTGCAAGAATACGTTAAAAAGCACAATGTTAAAAAGATACAGCCATTAATTGCACAATTCCTACCACGGGATAAGGATTCCGTCCAGGTTAACCTTGGCTTTTACATCGACAAGCCAGTTAAAAGTGAAAAGGAAGTGATTTTCTCGCAAATGCTTAAAGATGGCCCGCTGTACGCTGCAAAATATGTGGGGAGGTTTAATCAGCGGGAAAAGGTTTATGCAAGCTTACATCAGTATTTTGTGAACCATTATTATCAAACTGCTATTTTGCCTTTCGAAAGCTATCTTGACGACAAGCTTCCAACCTCCGATACCGATAAGATAAATATTCAGGTAAATTTTAGCAGCTACTTTTAATTATTCAGCCTGAAGAACATTGCTTCAGGCTGGATAATTTTATTTAGTTCCCTTTAAATAATTGCAATGCATCGTTGTTACGTGCTACAATAATCGTTTTGCCGCTTTTGGTAGTAATAACAGCAACATCACGAACTTCGCCCGTCACAAACAAGCCACTCTGTTTTGGTGGTAAATAATCGAACCCATGGTTCCTATTACCCATATAGGTAACGCCATAATTGGCATCATAACGCCCTAT
>Ga0157375_10003436_pt1 | contig 13733 bp, 9 predicted proteins | sample M35metaG_FD_115311 | JGI IMG/M metagenome (GOLD analysis project Ga0157375, IMG submission 115311) | Miscanthus rhizosphere microbial communities from Kellogg Biological Station, Michigan, USA - M3-5 metaG | ecosystem: Host-associated > Plants > Roots > Rhizosphere > Soil | place: USA: Michigan...
AGCTGCTCACCGAGAGCACCGTCCTCGGGCTCCTCGGCGGCGGCCTCGGCGTGGTGCTCGCCCTGCTCGGGACCCGTGCGGTGCTCGGGTTGTCTGGGGAGGGGCTTCCGCGCATCCCCGAGGTCCACCTCGACGCGCGGGTGCTCGCCTTCACGCTGCTGATCTCCCTCCTCTCCGGGGCGCTGTTCGGCCTCGCGCCGGCGCTCACCGCCGTCCGCGCCTCGGCCCATGAAGCGCTCCGGGGAGCGACGGGCCTCCCCGGAGGCCACCGACGCTCGCAGGATGCCCTCGTCATCCTCGAGGTCGCGCTGGCGCTCGTCCTCCTCGTCGGCGCCGGGCTCATGGTCCGGACGCTGACCCATCTGTGGAGTGTCGACCCCGGCTTCGATCCCCGGCACGTCCTCACCTTCAGCGTGTCCCTGCCTCCCACGGCCGCCAGGGAGTCTCCGGAGACGATCCGGTCGGCGCTCCGGGATCTGGAGACGACCATCGCCTCCACCACGGGGATCCGGGCCACGTCGCTCTCCGGTGGAGCCTTCCCCCTCTCCGGCGACGACGAGCAGCTCTTCTGGATCGACGGGCAGCCGCGCCCGACGACCCACCACGACATGAAGTGGACGCTGAGCTACGTCGTCGGCCCGGGGTACCTCGACGCGATGTCGATCCGGCTGCTCCGAGGGCGATTCCTCGGACCCCAGGACGGTCCCCGGACCGCCCCGGTGGGGGTCGTCGACGAGGTGTTCGCCCGGACGTACTTCCCGGACGGCGAGGCAGTCGGACGGCGAATTCGCCTCGAGCGGGGGACGGAGCCGGTCGAGATCGTGGGCATCGTCGCCCACGTCAAGCAGTGGGGACTGGACACCGACGACCGCAACTCGCTCCGGGCGCAGCTCTACGTTCCGTGGACGCAGGCAACCGACGGGCTGATCTCGCTCCTCGCCGGCGGTGTCGGGGTCACCGTCCGGACCGAAGGCGATCCCGGCCAGGCGCTGCTCCCGCTCCGGGACGCCATCGGCCGCCTCGGCAGCCAGTACGCCGTCTTCGGAGCCCAGACCATGCCGGAGAACGTCACCGACTCCCTGGGCCGGCAGCGCTTCACCATGGTGCTCTTCGCCATCTTCGGCGGGCTGGCCCTGCTCCTGGCGGTGATCGGGATCTACGGCGTCGTCTCGTACCTCGTGGGCCAGCGGACCGGCGAGCTGGGGCTCCGCATGGCCCTCGGGGCGCAGCGAGGCGACATCCTCCGGTTGATCCTCGCCGGCGGCGGACGGTTGACCGGGGTCGGCATCGTGCTCGGCACCGCCTGCGCGCTCGGCCTCACCCGGCTGATGGAGGGGCTCCTCTACCAGGTGAGACCCACCGATCCGCCGACCTTCATCGCCGTCGGCCTGGGGCTGGTCGCGGTGGCGCTGGCGGCGTGCACCGTGCCGGCGCGACGCGCCTCCCGGGTCGATCCGATGGTGGCGCTGCGGCAGGAGTGAGACGCGGCGCTTCGCTTCAGGTCACTTCGCGGCGGCGGCCTTCTTCTTGCTGGGCTTGCCCCAGGCCTTCTTGCAGGACGAGCTCAACGTCTTCTCGTTGTCCCCCAGGCACTGAAGGAGCTTGCCTCCACCCATCTCCACGCCCGGGCACAGCTTCGTGGCGTCGGGACGGCACGCCTTGTACAGCGCGTTGAACTTCTTGCTCACGTCGTCCTTGCAGGCCTGGGACAGCTGATCCGTCTTTCCTTCGAGGCAGGCGAGGATCCGGCCCTGACCGGGCTCGACCCCGGGACAGAGCGTGTCCAGGTCCGCCTTGCAGGCCTTGCCAGGAACGGGCTCGGCGAGGACCACGGGAGCGGCGAGCAAGATTCCGGCGCCGAGCAGCAACGACCAGGATGACCGATGACGCGACATGGGTTCCACGCTCCTTGCGAGAGCGAGAGCAGGCATCCCGGGAGGGGAGACGCGTCCCGCCACCCCTCCGTCCTGCGATCTCCAGAAATTGTCCAGCAGCTTCGCAGAGCGCCGTCCTCCGCCCGGCAGAGGCCGGAAGGCGGCTCAGACCAGCGCCCAGCCGTCAGCCGTCTCGCGTGCCACGCCCTCTCCGCGCAGCTTCTCGAGGATCGCCAGCGTGCTCCGCTCGGCGAGGTAGGGCAGCGCGGTCGGCGTGTCGGCGTAGGCGTCGGCGGAGAGCTGCTCCAGCGAGCGGGCCATCGTGCTGAGCGACGCCTGGACCCGCCGCTCGCGCATCGCCCGATGGTCCATCACCGCCGTGAGGGCGCTGGGGCCGTCCGGGAGCGGCGGCCCGTGCGCCGGGTAGACCGCGCGGACCGGGAGATCGCGGAGCCGGGAGAGCTGCCGGAGGTACTCGGCCATGTCGCCCTCCGGCGGATCGATGAGGATCGTCCCCTGCCCGGCGACCATGTCCCCCACCACCGCCGCGCGGCTCGCGGTGTCGACGAGACTGATGTGCCCGCGGGCGTGTCCCGGCGTGTGGAGGACCCGCCAGCGCATCCCCGGCGCGCCGGCGAGCACCAGCTCGTCGCCCTCCTCGAGCAGACGGTCCGCCCGGAAGGGGAGCCGGTCCGCGGTCCGGGCGTGACACCACACCGGGATCCCCAGCTGCTCGCTCACCGCCCGCGCACCGCCCACGTGGTCCAGGTGGTGGTGGGTCAGCAGCACCGCCAGCGGCCGGCACTCCTCGGCGGCGAGAGCCCGGATGTGGCTGGTCAGCCGGTCGAGCTCCGCCGGGTCCGGAGCGCCCGGGTCCACGATGAGCAGCTCGCCCGTCCCGAGGATCCACGCGTTGGTGTGCGTGGCGGGGAGCAGCGTCGGCGTCCGGAGCGCCACCAGGCGCACGCCACGCTGGAACTCGATGCGCGTGTCCGCCGCCGTCGGCGACGCCAGCCAGGCCACCGCGTCCACCGTCCGCCGGACACGGCTGAGCACGTTCAGCGCGTGCCGGTTGGGCGGATGGAGCAGCGCCCGTCCCTCCTGCCAGAGGGTGAGCGCGTCGGTGGGCCGGACCCAGCTCCCCTCGGCCGCCTCGCCCGGCCAGACCTCGGCCCGGGTTCCCGGCGGCACCTCGACGAGGAAGAACCGGGCGTCGAACCGGGTGGGCATGAACGGCGGCGTCACCCACCGGCCGGCGGGCTCGAAGTCCAGCGCGTCGATCTGGAGACCGAGACGGGTCAGGACCGCGGAGAAGGTCTCCTTGCCCTCCAGCACCGCGGCCCTGGCGCTGGCGAGCGTGGCCGGGTCGGGCGTGCGGCCGCGGGCGGCCAGCACCCCGGTCTCCTCGAACAGCTCCCGCGCCGCAGCCGCCACCAGCCGCGAGTCGGGCGGACCGGCCCCCTCGATCGGCACCTCCGCGTCGCCCGCGTCCACCCGCCCGCCGGGGAAGGCGTAGAAGCCTGCGGCGAAGGACACCGTCCGCTCCCGGCGGAGCCAGAAGGTCTCCAGGCCGCGCGGACCCATGCGGACCAGCACCACGACCGCGGCGTCTTTGGGCTCCGCCGGCGGCGGCGCCTCCTGCATCCCGGGGATCGCCTCGCTCATCGCTTGCGTGGGGACCCTATCGCATCGTGGAGCTTCGCTGCGGTGACTCCTGCGAGCGCCTGTTGCGCCCGATCCAGCTTGTCTGGACGGACGTATGCCCGGGACAGACGGACTGGTGACGCGTAGCGCTGATAGAGCGGGGTGTAGCGGGCCACCGGGGTCAGCCGGCCGGACGATTCATCCAGGACGTACAGGCTCGGCCCCTCGCCCTCCTCGAAATACCGGGACAGCGTCTCCCGGCTCTCGACCGTGAAGTGCTCGACGCCGGCCTCGGTGAGGGCCGCGGACAGGGCTGGGAGGTCGTAGCCCTCGTCCCGCTCGGTGAACTGGGCCAGGAGCTTGAACCCCTGCCGTCGGACGATGCGCTGCGCCCAGGGATTGCTGCTTTTCCGGAGCGCCCAGAGCAGCGCCACGTCGTCGGTCTGGAGGAACTGGCTCGGGTCGGCCGGAATCTCGAACTCGCCGGGCGCCTCCCGGTAGTAGGCCGCCAGCATCCAGTCGAAGCTCACCGCCGTGTGATGGAGGTAGACCGACAGGAACATGTGGTGCCGGCTCAACAGGAAGTCCTCGAAGGCGAACACCGCGCTCCGGGAGAGGGCCAGCTCGACCTGTCCGTCCCGCTCGGCGGGGTGAAGGTTCTGCACCAGCCAGTCCAGGTCGAACCGGCCGTAGTTCACCCCCGTATAGAAGGAGTCCCGGAGCAGGTAGTCCATCCTGTCCGCGTCCAGCTCGCCCGAGACGAGCGCGCGGAGCAGCGGCGCCCAGTCCGCGTCCCCGTACCGGAAGTCCAGCCCGCCGGGCGGTGTCCGGCCAGTCACCAGCGCCGCCAGCGCCTCCCCGGTGATCCCCTGATCCCCCAGCCGACGCCTCACCAGCTCGGCGAGGTCGGTATCGAGGAGGAGCTTCACCGTGAAGTCCTCGTGTCGGGCCTGCCCCCCATTCGCCCCCGTCCACTCGGGCAAGCCGAGCGAGGCCCTCGCCGGGGCGATGTGCTCGCTGGCGTGACTGAGGGGCATGTGCCCCAGGTCGTGGCAGAGGACCGCGAGGCGCACGGCGACGCGGAATCGATGGCGGACGCCGTCGGGCAGGTCGCTCCGGGCCGCGAGCGAGTCGAAGAGGCGCCCCACGACGTGCATCGCCCCGAGCGAGTGGGCGTGACGGGTATGTGTCGCCCCGGGGAAGGCCAGCTCGCCGAACCCGAGCTGCCGCACGTGGCGGAGCCGCTGGTACCAGACGCTGTCCACGACCGCCGCCTCGTCGGCGGAAACCGGAAGGGTGCCGTGGATCGGATCGCGAACGCGCATCGTGTCGGCAGATCGTGCTACATCCAGGAGTCGACTGCATGCACATCACGCTCCTGCACAACGCGGACGCCGATGCACTGGAGGAAGACCCAGGACGCGAGGCGAGGGCGGACGTGGAGCGCGTGGCCAGCGAGCTCGCCCGGGCGCTCGGCAAGGGCGGTCATGAGGTGGCGGTCCTCGCCGTGGGGCCGAACCCCGCGGACATCGTCGCCCCGCTGAACGCCCGCACCACGGACCTGGTCCTCAACCTCTGCGAGTCCATCGGGGGTGACGCCCGGGGCGAGATGGCCGTCCCTGCCCTGCTGGACCTCCTCGGGCTTCCGTACTCCGGCTCCGGGGCCCTCGCCCTCGGCCTGGCGCTCCACAAGGACAAGGCCAAGGAGCTCCTCGTGGCCCGCGGCGTGCCCACGCCGACCTTCCGGGTCGTCGAGCGACTGACCCGGCTCGAGGACCTGGAGCTGCCATTTCCGCTGATCGTGAAGCCCTCCCGCGAGGACGCATCGGTGGGGGTGGACTTCGACTCGGTGGTGCAGGACGAGCGCGGCCTCAAGGACGCGGTCCGGCGCGTGCTCCGCAGCTTCAAGCAGCCGGCGCTGGTGGAGCAGTTCGTCCCCGGGCGCGAGGTGTACGTCTCGCTGCTGGGGAACACGCCCCGCACGGCGCTTCCGCTCTCGGAGATCCGTTTCGGGGAGGCGTTCTCCGGCCGTCCACACATCGTGAGCTATCGGGCCAAGTGGGAGCCCTCGTCACCCGAGTGCATCGACAGCCCCTCGGTTCCCTGCACCCTGCCGTCGGAGCTGGAGCGCCGAGTGGTGGAGACGGCGCTCGCCGCGTTCGAGGCGCTCGGGTGTCGGGACTATGGACGCGTGGACCTGCGCCTCTCCGACGATGGTCGCCCGTGGGTGATTGACATCAATCCCAACTGCGACTTGCATCCCGAGGCGGGTTTCGCCAGGAGCGCAGCAGCGGCCGGGCTCGAGTACTCGGCGCTGGCACTGCGTCTGGTGGACGTCGCGCTCGAAAGGACTCATGGACATCCGTCCCGCCGTCCCAGAAGACAGGGAAGGCCTCGCGAAGCTGCTCGACCGCATCGAGAACTTCTCCCCCGACGAGGTGCGCTGCGCGCTCGAGGTCATCGACCTGGCGTTGCAGCCGAGTAGCCCGGACTACCACCTCCTGGTGGCGCTCATCGGTGGCCAGCTCTCGGGCTACGTCTGCTACGGCCCGACCCCGATGACCGACGGAACGTTCGACCTGTACTGGATCTGCAGCGAGCCCTCACTCCGAGGGAAGGGCATCGGGGCGGGGCTGGTGGCGGCGATGGAGGGGGACCTCCGGAGGCGGAAGGCCCGGCTGGTGCGGGTGGAGACGTCGGCCACGGAGGACTACGGCCCGGCGCGCGGCTTCTACCAGTCGATGCGCTACCTCGAGGAGGCCCGCTTCCGGGACTTCTACAAGGTGGGGGACGACCTCATTCTGCTGAAGAAGAAGCTCTAGTGCGCTCCTGCCGGGCAGCCGTCCTCCTCGTCATGGGGGTCCTCTGTCTCGGCGCTCCCGGGTGGGCGGCCGAGACGTCGGAGGTGCTTCGCGCGCCGAGACCGCACGGGGGCGAGTACTTCGGCCTCTACCTCGTGGACAAGAAGGTGGGCTGGTACTTCACCGACGTGACCCAGGTCCCGGGGAAGCCGGAGGTCCGGTCGGTGGCCGACTTCGTGTTCCGCGCGAAGGTGGGGACCAACACCGCCGAGCGCCGTCACCACGAGGAGCGCATCTACGAGTCGAAGCCCGGCGGGAAGCTCCTCTCCTTCGTCATCAAGGACGAGGGAGACGGCGGGAACCAGGTGCTGATCGGAAAGGCCACGCCCACCGGGTTCAGCGTGAAGCGGCAGCGGCCCGGCCAGGCGGACGACACCTTCACCCTCCCTCCGGTCGAGGAGACGGTGGAGGACTCCGATCAGCTCCGGGTGGCGCTGCTCCGGGGGAAGGAGGTCTCGGGCATGGCGCTGGACGGGACCGACCTCGGCCAGTACCGGATGACGACCACGCCCGTGGCGGAGGAGCGCCGCGTGGTGAACGGGGTGACCATCCTGCTGCGCAAGGCCAGCATCGTCTCGGAGAAGGAGAAGGTCCCGATGCAGGCGGCGGTGGCGCCGGACGGGGCGGTGGTCGAGATGTCCTACGGCTCAGCGATGATCGGCCGCGCCGAGCCGAAGTCGGTCGCGCAGCGGCTGGACAAGGTGGAGATCTTCGGCCTGACCCGCCTGATTCTCCCGGCCACCCCTCCCGCCGCTGCCCGGAGCATTCCCGGCGAGTGGACGCTCGTGCTCGCCGGGTTCCCGGACAAGTTCCATCGCAAGACGGATCGGCAGAGCTACAAGGACCTGGGGAGCGGCAAGTCCGAGGTGACCATCCGCGCGGCGCCACCAGACCCGGCGAAGCTGGTGAAGCGCGGAGCGCCGACGCCGGCCGAGACGGCCGAATACCTGAAGTCCTCCATCCTGGTGGAGTCGGACAACCCGGCGATCGTCGCACGAGCAAAGGAGATCGCCGGAGGGGAGACCGACGCCTACGCCGCCGCGAAGAAGGTCGTGGCGTGGGTGGGCCGGGCGATGAAGAAGGACTACGGGGCGAGCGCCGACCGGGCGACGGACGTGCTGCGGACGATGCGCGGGGACTGCACCGAGCACTCGCTGCTGAGCATTGCCCTTCTCCGCGCGCTGGGGATCCCGGCCCGCCGCGTGGACGGCGTGGTCTACGTGCAGAACGAGGACGGGGTCCCGGCACTCTACTGGCACGAGTGGGTGGAGGCTTGGGTGGGCACCTGGACCCAGCTCGACCCGACGTTCGGTCAGCCGGTCGCGGACGCGACGCACCTCACGCTCGGCGAGGAGAGCAGCGCGGAGATCATGCCGCTGCTGGGCGAGCTCAAGGTCGTTGCAACTCGATAATCGAGCCGCCCCACCGAACCCAGGGGCCCGGACCGGGACGACCCTCGATGGATCCAGCGGGATCCGGGCTCCTCGGAGCGCCGCCCGGGCCGCTGGCATCCGCACGACGGCCGCTGACGGCACGGTCGCACGACGTCGTTGCCCCGGGTAGGCAGGCGCGGCGATGCTGCCGCCCCCCATGCACCCAGCCCCCCTCCTCGCCCTCGTCCTCCTCGGCGCCGAGCCCCCCGGCCCCGTCCAGGAAGTTCCCCGGCAGCTCCCCGTCGGGAAGTACATGGCGCCGTCGGTCGGCCCCGAGTCCCGGCCGATCGGTCCCACCGGAACGCTCGGGGCCGACGTGTACCGCAAGCGCCGCAAGGCGCTGATGGACCGCCTGAAGACCGGCGCCACCCTCGTGGTGAACGAGGCGAGGTTCGACGGGCTTCGCGAGGGAATGGACTTCTATTACCTGACCGGCATCGACGAGCCGGGCGCCGCGCTGCTCCTCGATCCGTCGTCGCCCGACCCCGAGGTTCTCTACCTCCGCACGCTGGACGTCGAGCGGGGTCAGTGGGAGGGCGAGCGCGCCAAGCTGCCGTCGACCCTCCTCCAGAGCACCAGCGGCATCGGCGAGATCCGTCGGATCGACCGGCTTCCCCAGGCGCTGCTGCGGGCGTGCGGGCGCGGAGGTCTCAACTACGTGGGGCAGCTGGTGGCCGCGCCGGAACCGAAGCCGAAGGCGCTCACCTACTACGCCGAGGCCCAGGAGCGCAGCCCGAGCGAGAGCTGCAAGGTAAACGACAAGCACGACACCCTGGCGAAGATGCGCGAGGCGAAGGAAGCGGACGAGATCAAGCTGATGCGGAAGGCCATCGAGCACACCGCGGCCGGGCATGCGCGCGTTCTCGAGGTTCTGAAGCCGGGGATCCGGGAGTACCAGCTGAAGGACGCGGTCGAGGAGGCGTTCAAGCGCTCCGGGTCGCGTCACGTCGCCTACGACTCGATCGTGGGCTCGGGGCCGAACGGCGCGATCCTCCACTACCCGAAGGACGACCGGGCGATGAAGGAGGGTGAGCTGGTCGTCGTCGATGCCGGCGCCGAGGAGCAGTACTACGCGACCGACGTCACCCGGACGTACCCGGTGAGCGGGAAGTTCAGCCCGGAGCAGCGCGAGATCTACGACATCGTCCTGAAGGCACAGGCGGCGGGCATCGCTGCGGCGAAGGCCGGTGTCACGCCTCGCACGCTGGAGCGCGCGGTCCGGAAGGTGATCGACGACGCCGGCTACCACGACGCGTACCTGCACGGGTGCTGCCACTTCGTCGGTCTCGAGGTGCACGACGCCGGCGACTACGACGCTCCGCTGGCCGCCGGTGCGGTGCTCACCGTCGAGCCGGGCATCTACCTGCCCCAGCGTGGCTTCGGGGTCCGGATCGAGGACGAGATCCTCATCACGGCCAATGGCGCGGAAGTGATCACCAAGGCGGTCCCGAAGGACCCCGAGGAGATCGAGCGCCGGATGCAGTCCCGGCGCGCGGACGCCCGCTGAGCGTGTCATGTCCGGACTCCGCTCCCTTGCCTTACCCCTGGCGCTCGCGCTCGGCTGTGCCCACGCTCCGGATCCGCCGGTGAGCTCCGCGAGCCCTCAGCAGACGTTCGACGCCCTCTCCAGGGAGTACCTGGACCGATCCCTGGCGCTGTCTCCCACCGAGGCCACGCTCCTCGGCGACCACCGCTACGACGGCCGGTGGCCGGACGTCAGCACCGATGGGGAAGCGCAGCAGCAACGGTTCGAGGAGGAGATGCTCCGCCGCCTCGAGGCGATCCCGCGGGAGGGGCTGAACGCCGAGGAGCGGGTCGATGCGGAGATGCTGCAGACGACTCTGCGCTACTCCATCTTCTCCCGGAAGGAGCTGCGGCCCGCGGAGCTGCAGCCGCTCCACTACACGGCCCTCATCGGTCAGGGCCTCGACCCGCTGGTGAACCGGGACTTCGGGACGCGCGAGACCCGGGCGCAGAGCCTGGCCTCGCGGCTCGACGGCATCCCGACCATCCTCTCGGTGGCCAGGACGCGGCTGACCCGACCCTCGAAGATCCAGACCGAGACCACCCTCCGGCAGACGGCGGGGCTGATCGGGCTCGCGGAGAAGGAGCTCCCGGAGCAGTTCAGGGACTTCCCCACCGTCAAGGCGGCGGCCGGGCGGGCTGCGGCGTCGCTCCACCAGTTCCAGGCCTTCCTCGAGAAGGAGCTGCTCCCCCGCTCCGACGGCTCGTTCCGCATTGGACGGGAGCGCTTCACGGCCAAGCTCCGCTTCGTGCTCGACGACCAGGTGGATCCGGACGCCCTCGCGCGGAGCGCCCGCGCGCTGCTCGACCGGACCCGGGAGGAGATGGTCGATACCGCGAAGGAGATCTGGGCCGAGGACCGGCTCGGGGCCCTGCCCCCGCTCGGAACGCCCGAGCAGCGCGGCGCCTTCGTGCGCCGGGTGCTCGACCACCTGGCGAAGCAGACGCCGACCAGCCAGAGCATCCTCCCCGACTCGCGTGCCTGGCTGGAGAAGGCCACGTCGTTCGTGCGGACGAAGGACCTCGTCCGGGTGCCGGACGAACCGTTGAAGGTGGTGGAGATGCCGGAGTACCGCAGGGGCGTCGCCGTGGCCTACTGCGACTCGTCGGGGCCGCTCGAACCGAAGCCGGAGACGCTCTTCGCCATCTCACCGCCACCTTCCGACTGGCCGCCAGCGCGGGTGCAGTCGTTCTTCCGCGAGTACAACGAGTCGATGCTCGCCGACCTCACCATCCACGAGGCGATGCCCGGGCACTACTTGCAGATCATGCACAGCAACACCTACCCGTCGAAGCTTCGGGCGGTGCTCGGCAGTGGCCCGTTCGTCGAGGGCTGGGCGGTCTACACCGAGTGGCTGATGGCCTCCAAGGGCTTCGGCGGCGCGAAGGTGAAGCTCCAGCAACAGAAGATGATCCTCCGCACCACGGCCAACGCCCTCCTGGATCACGGCATCCAGGCCGGGGAGATGGACGAGCGGCAGGCGATGGACCTGATGACCAAGGACGCCTTCCAGGAGGAGGGCGAGGCGGCGGGGAAGTGGACCCGTGCGCAGCTCACCAGCGCGCAGCTGACCACCTACTTCTACGGGTACTCGGAGATGATGAAGATCCGCCAGGCGGCGCAGGGCGCCCCGGGTTTCTCCGAGCGCGCCTACCACGACCGGCTGCTGTCTCACGGCTCGCCTGGCATGCGGTACATCCGCGCGATGATGGCGGCGCCGCAGGGCTGAGGCCGCGGCGAGCGAGGACGGGTTCGCCTCGGACGCGTCCGTGCCCTGCCCGCCCGATGCGCACCTCGCCCTCGCCCACGGGGGACCACACCGGTCTGGCCCGGGGTTGCCCGTAGTAGCGTGTCCGGATGCGCGCTCTCCGCACGCTGTTGCTGTCCACGCTGCTCGCCGCAGGCTCCGCCGGCGCGGCTGACCCCGAGTCAGCTCCTCTTCCCCATTCGGACCCGGCCGTCACGCGAGCCATCGCCCGGGTGTACCCGTCGCTGGTGCAGATCCACGTCCTGTCGACGCACACCGAGGGCGGCCGGGAGCGGAAATCCGGAGCCACCGGGTCGGGCGCGATCATCTCGGCGGAGGGGCACGTCATCACCAACCACCACGTGGTGGGGCGGGCGACGTCGATCCGCGTGATCCTGCCGACGCGGGAGGAGCTGGAGGCGACGCTGGTGGGGACGGACCCGCTGAGCGACATCGCCGTCATCCAGCTCGACCTGTCGAAGCGGCCGAAGGGCTCGGCCGCGCTGCCGGTCGCGGTGTTCGGGCCGTCCGAGGCAGTACGGGTGGGGGACACCGTGCTGGCAATGGGCTGTCCGCTGGCGCTGTCGCAGGCGGTGACCCGGGGCATCGTCGCGAACGTGGATCTCCGCGTGCCGCGCCCCATCGAGCTGGAGGGCGAGAACGTGGGCTCGGTGGTGAAGTGGATCGGCCACGACGCACAGATCTTTCCCGGCAACTCCGGCGGGCCGCTGGTGAACCTCGACGGGGAGATCATCGGCATCAACGAGCTGGTGATGGGGCTGGGGGCGGCGATCCCGTCCGACCTCGCGCACGCGGTGGCGCAGCAGCTCATCGCGAAGAAGACGGTGGAGCGCGCCTGGACCGGGATGACCTTTCAGCCTCTCCTCAAGGAGTCTCCGCCGACGATGACCGGAGTACTCGTGTCCGGGGTGCTGCCGGGGACCCCGGCGGCCGCGGCCGGCGTGCAGCCCGGGGACCGGATCATCGAGGTGGAGCAGAAGCCGGTGACGGTCCGGTTCGACACCCAGCTCCCGGCCTTCACCAACGACCTGCTGCAGCAGACGCCGGGGAAGCCGCTGGCCCTCAAGCTGGTGCGCGGGACGAAGACGCTCGCGCTCACGCTGTCACCGGCGCCGCGCGACGCCTCACGAGCCAGGGAGCGGGAATTCAAGGAGTGGGGAATGACCGGGCGCCGGATCACCCGGGTGGAGGCGATCGAGCTGCAGCGGCTGGACACGCGCGGGGTGCTGGTGGGCACGCTGCGGCCGGGCGGACCGGCGGACAAGGCGGTGCCGGCGCTCCGGCGCGACGACGTCATCATCTCGGTGGCGGGCAAGCCTGTCGACTCGCCCGACGCCCTGTCGAAGGCGACGTCGGAGATCGTCAAGACCGCGAAGGCCCCGGTCCTCACGATGGTCGCGTACGAGCGCGGCGCGGAGAAGCTCCTGACGGTGGTGGAGGTTGGCATCCGGGCGCCCCAGGAGCCGCCGCAGGAGGCGCGGCGCGGATGGCTGCCGGTCGCGACGCAGGTGCTCTCGCCGAAGCTCGCGACGGCGCTCGGCTACAAGGGCCGCAAGGGCGCGCGGGTCACGCAGATCCTCCCCGACGGCGACGCGAGCGCGCTGCGGATCGGTGACGTCGTGACCAAGGTGGACGACGCGCTGGTCGAGGCGAGCGAGCCGCAGGACGCGGACGTGTTCGACGCCCTGCTGCGCGCCTACAAGCCGGGGAGCAAGGCGGTGCTGGCGGTGCTCCGCGACGGCAAGCCGATGGATCTCACCGTGACGCTGAAGGAGGCGCCGCGGCTGGAGAACGAGCTGCGAGTCTACGAGGACGTGGCGCTGGAGTTCAGGGCGCGGGACATCTCGTACCTCGACCGGGTGAAGCGCCGCTGGCCGAAGGAGACGACCGGGGCGCTGGTGAGCCAGGTGGATGCCGGCGGATGGGCCTCGGTGGGCGGGCTCCGGACCGACGACCTGGTGCTGGCAGTGGACGGGAAGACGGTGCGCGACGTGAAGGAGCTGGAGAAGGAGCTCAAGCCGATGAAGGAGAAGAAGCCCGCGGAGGTGGTCTTCTTCGTCCGCCGGGGGGTCCAGACGGCCTTCGTCGAGGTCCAGCCCACCTGGGTCGAGCCGAAGGAGGCGTCGCGATGACCGGCGGGGCGCTCCTCGGAGTGGTGGCCGCCGTCGTGGGCGGGGCGGCTCCGGACCTCGACTCGGCCGCGCGCGCCACCGTCGAGCAGAGCGGCAAAGCGGTGGTGACGGTCCGTCTGGTGCTCAAGCTGAAGAGCGGTGGCCAGGAGCACGAGCAGAAGGTCGAGGTCCCGGGCGTCATCATCGACCCGAGCGGGCTGACGGTCGCGAGCGCATCGAGCATCGATCCGTCGGGGGTCTTTCGACGGATGGTGGACGCGCAGCGCCAGCGGGTGAGCATCGAATCCGAGGTGAAGGAGCCGGTCATCCTCCTCGAGGACGGAACCGAGCTGGAGGCGGCGGTGGTGCTGAAGGACACCGATCTGGACCTGGCCTTCATCCGCCCCCGGGACACAGGGCTCAAGCTCCCGGCGGTGACGCTGAAGCCACGCCCGGGCACGGTGCCGCTGCTGACGCGGCTCTACGTGCTCGGCCGTCTGAGCAAGCTCGCCAACCG
>Ga0157375_10003438_pt1 | contig 13725 bp, 10 predicted proteins | sample M35metaG_FD_115311 | JGI IMG/M metagenome (GOLD analysis project Ga0157375, IMG submission 115311) | Miscanthus rhizosphere microbial communities from Kellogg Biological Station, Michigan, USA - M3-5 metaG | ecosystem: Host-associated > Plants > Roots > Rhizosphere > Soil | place: USA: Michigan...
ATGAGTTTCTTCAGCCTTTCAGCTGCAGGTTCTTCATCTTCTACAATAAGGGCTTTTAGCTTCATTATTTTCGGATCAATGGAATTCTGACAATAAATTTATTTCCGTCATTCAGCACTTCAACAGTTGCAACGGTGAGTAGTTTGAAACGATTGGTGATGTTCTGCAAACCAAGGCCGGAAGATTTTTCACCCGTTATCTTGGGGTTGATATTGTTTTTGATGGTAAGCATGCCGCTGTTGTCGGCTTCCAGTTCTATCCACAGCGGCGATTCTTTTGAGACGGCATTGTGCTTGAGCGCATTTTCCATCAGCAATTGTAAAGTTAGCGGAGGAATTTCATACGCGTCCTGGATATTTTCACTGATATTAATATTCAGTTTGAGGTGGTTGCCATACCTTTTTTGCTGGAGAAAAAAATAATTATTCAGCAGGTGAATTTCTTCGCGCAGCGGGATCAGGTTTTTATCGCGGTAAGCTACGATGCTCCTGAAAAATTCAGATAATTTTTCAACGTAACTCACAGCTGTTTTCTGGTCTTCTTCAATCACTGAAATGAGCGTGTTGAAACTGTTGAACAGGAAATGTGGATTCACCTGGCTCTTCAGCATTTCAAACTGGAACTCTACTGATTCTTTTCTCAGCAAATCCATTTTTCGGATTCTCCTGTCGCGCCAGCGGATAAAAGCGTAAAGCAACAATGCGATAACAAGTGCAAACAGGAACTGGAACCAGTTCGTTTTCCAGAATGGGGGAGTGATGATGAAATTGAAATATGCCTCTGACGCATGTGCAAAATCATTGTTGAGCGAAGAACGCACACGGAAAATATAAGACCCGGGAGAAAGCTTCGGAAAATTTATTTCCCTGTCAGTGGTATTGATCCATTGATCATTGAAACCTTCCAGCTTGTACTGGTATTGCACAAGAGATGGGTTGGAATACCACAAACCATTAAAAGCAAAGGAAAAATTATTCTGCTCACTCGGAAAGGAATGCAGGCTGTCGCTGATATTATTCTGAAAGATGGAAATGTTTTCAAGAAAAGTGACAGGGAATGGCTGGCTGTTGATGGCTGAAGAAGAAAGCTGGAGAATGAATTTTTCTGTCCCAATGAAGACGTCACCTGCGGCATTCATCGCTACCGAGTTCAGGTCCGGGTTGACATTGGTAAGCAGCGCATTATTTTTTAAATAGGTGAAACGATTTTCTTTCCTGTTTAAAATGTCAATGCCGTTTTTATGAATCAGCAAAAGGTTCCCTGACTTATCAAAAATCATAGAAGAGACAGAAGCATCACTGAGTCCGCTGCTGAGGGAATAATTGTAAAATGCTTTTCCATCATATTTATAAATGCCATGGTCCTGCGTATTGAACCAGGTGTTCCCGGAATCGTCTTCAAGAATGGAATAAATGGTGCTTGCATCAAGTCCGTGGGAGGATGAAATTTTAGTCAACACCTTTCCGTCGAAGAGGTAAGCGCCATCACCATCAGTCCCGAACCACGAGCGGTCTTCCCTGTCCGTAAAAATGGAATAGATGTAATAATTGCCGAGCATCTCCGTTGCGTTGTTGTTGATGAAACCAAGCTGTTCCTTCCCGGCATTGTGATTTAAGATGCGGCAGTGTGACGTTCCATCGAAGCCGCCAATCCATACGTCATCGCCTTTGCCAGAGATGTTGAGGATGCTGCCGTTTACCAGTGCGGGATTTTCTGTTACCTTTCTAATCTTGCTGCTTTCAATATGCAACTGGTAAATACCGCTGCCCATCGTACCGATCCATAAAAAGCCGTAGGGGTCGGCATAGAGCGTAACGATGTCAACCAGTTTTTCCGGTGGCGTGATGGTAAATTTTTGTGAATGTAAATTTCCCTGCTCATCCTGCCACATTTTAACCAATCCCTGGTCGGGAGAAAACCAGCAATTGCCTGACGAATCAAAAATGATGGTATGGACAAATGATATTTTTTCATCCGGCAGTGATTCCCAAAAGCGTATTTTTTTTCCTGATGATTTTACGAGGCCGTCACTACATGAAATCCAGACGTTGCCTTCATTGTCGGCAACAAGGTCGTTGATTTTCGAGTGCGGAAAATATGCAGTGTTCCTGATGTTGAATTTAAATTTTCCTGTAGCCGCATCAGCGATCACCAATCCATAATCATCAGTTGCAATCCATACTTCATCGCTGATTGTAACCACTTTGTTCACCATTCCGGATTGCCACGTTTTGCTTATCCCCGGTATTTCAATTGTTTCTTTACCGCCGGACAGGGAAATGGTACATATTCCTTTGTCCTGTGTTCCGACCAAAATAGAATTGCCATTCACCGTGAGCGAAGTGATGATGTTGTCGGGCAAAGAGTTTCCTGGAAAAATATTCTTCACGCTTTTTTTGCCTTCAGAAATGGTGCATGCATTCAATCCCTGGTCGCTGGCGGCAATAATTGCCTCTGTGTTTGTTGAGCCAAGGATGGCATGCACATAATTGTCATTCAACCCGTCATCGGTATTGATGTTCTTCAAATGTTTTCCTGACATTGCATAGAGGCCTTCACCATTCGTTGCAATCCACAATGTGCCGTCATTGCTTTCGGCAAAACCGGTGATGGAAACTTTCGGCAGTCCTTCTTCAGGGTTGACCAGGTACAGCTTGTTCTCATTGCAGTATGCGATACTTCCATCGCGGAAGCCCGCCCAGATGAGGCCTTTAGCGGATTGATACAATGCAGTCACAGTTTCGTCTTTGAGCGAATCGATGCATGGAATCTTTTTGAATGCAATGCCATCATAAGTGAACAATCCCACATTTGTTCCGAAGAAAAGTTTCCCCGTCTTTTCTTTCAGGATCTTTTGAGTTTTTACCTGGCTGTTCTGGTAAGTAAAAGGTACATCCTCAAAAAAAGGAGTCTGGGAAAAAGAGAGGAATGGAATAAAAAAGATCGCAAGCAGCGTGGCTTTCCGGGAAAAAAAATGAATGGCGGAGTGCGTTATTTTCATCAGCGTACCAGGTCAGCTTCTACAAATACTTTTATTTCGGCGGCAATTTTTTCATGTACAACCCTTGGTACGCGGATGTTATGGTCGGAAAGCTGCACGGTGAAATTAGACGTGATGTGTACTTTGTTATCTTTCACGGTAACATCGCTTTTGATGATGCGTTCCTGTTCCACGCCATGAATTTTTAAAATGCCTTTTGCGCGGATGGTTGATTTTCCGTTTTTGGAAAAATCGAGCGGCTCAATGATTTTTCCAGAGAACGTTGCTTCTGGAAATTTATCCGTCTCCAGGTAATTTTCATTGAAATGTATTTGCTGCAGCCCGCTGTTGAACCCTTCAAAAGAACGGATCAGCACCTGGAATGCAAAAGTGCGTTTGTTCTCATCGATGCGCCCCATCAGGTTGTTGGACGTGGCTTTGATGACTTCCAGCGGGGCATCAGAACGGAAAGAGATGGTTCCGGTAGAAGTGCTCAGGTTCCGGTTTTGTGAAAGCAGGGCGGGGACAAGGAATAACAATACTAAGAAAACCGGAATCCTCTTGTTGCGCATAGATTTCAAAAAGGTCCTCGAAAATACATGATATTTCAGTTGTGGGGCTGACATACAACATAATATGCCTGTACACAGGAAGTTTGGTTTGGATGCTGGGGAAAATTCTCATCGTAGCAGGGAGGAAAACATTGCTGGCCTCACTGGCATCGATCTTTAGAATGAATAGAAACCTCAATTATGAAGAAAACAATTATGTTTTTGATTTTAGGATTATCGATGGAGGCTTTTGCCCAGGAGAAAAAGGGCAGCTGGGCAGTATCGCTAGGGTATGCATTCGAACCACTGATTGATGGATATGTATATGTTCAGGAAATCGGTTCTATTGCTGATTCACTCTCATTCAATGAAGACCTGAATGTGAGCCGTTGGCACAACCTTGCCGTGAAGGTGAGGAAATCCTTCAGAAGCAATTCAAGTATCAGCTTGTCGTTTGAAAAATTTTTTTACGCTTCTACAAATACACTCAACAGGAATATTTATTACAACGAACTCGTGATTAACGGCCGCGCAGGGATTTCAGTTAATGAGAGTTATATTTATAGGGGGTTGTTGCTATTCGAGGACCCGGTAACAAAATGGGAATCGAAAATCCGACTTTCTTATATGGCCGGATTGCTTTACGACAATATCATCTTTCACATCTCAGGTCAGGTCATCAACAATGGTGATTCAGTAAATTTCCATGAGAACTTCAACGACCAGGTGATTCCTTCTCTCGTTCTCGGAGGCAAAGCTGAATGGCGTATCAGCAGGAGCACGCATTCGCGAATCACATTGGAATCCTTCGGGTCATACATTCCATCCCGCCTGATGAACAGGCTTACCGGCGCCAGGTTTGAATATACCGCCATCAATGCAGCGCTTGGATACATTTATGATAACGGAAAGTATTTCTTTTCGCCTAAAATTACCGCACGCCACATGCATTCACGCAACGATGAGGAACGACATATTTTCCGGACCACAAACGGAGGTATCAGCCTTGAAATCGGTTACAGGTTTTGAGATGCAATGCTTTTTTTTCTAATGACTTTCTATTCGTCTCAGAAACATACCAATAATTCATCTTAGGCTAACATACTCCACCATTCCCTGGATGGATAGCTGCTCCCGATCACCACAGGCTCGCCGATCAATGGTGTGGTGACCTTGATGCCGAGTTCATTTGCTTTTTTCGTCACCCGAATGATGGAATCATTCCAGGGATGCAATGAAAGCGTGAACTTGCCCCAATGCACAGGCAGCAACATTTTTGCTTTTAAGTCAATGGCTGCTTGTGCTGTTTCTTCCGGCATCATGTGGATGTGTTTCCAGTTCGGGTTGTACTGACCGCATTCCAGTATTGCCAAATCAAACGGACCGTATTTTTCACCGATGGTTTTGAAATGGGTATCATATCCTGAATCCCCGCCGAGGTAAATATTGTACTGATCGGTTTTCAGGATGAACGAACTCCACAATGTTTTTCCCCTGCGGATGCCGCGGCCGGAAAAATGCCGTGCTGGCGCTGCAGTCAGTTTCATGCCTGGAAAAATTTCTGCCTCATCCCACCAGTCAAATTCCGTAATAATATTTTTGTCAATGCCCCAGTATTCAAGATGAGATGCTACGCCAAGAGACACACAGAATTTCTTCGTTTTGCTTTTCAGTTTGCGGATGCTGCTGTAATCCAAATGATCGTAATGATCATGCGTGAGGATGATGAGGTCGAGGTCAGGGAAATCAGTTTCTTTAAATACGTTGGTCCCTTTGTATCCTTTTACCATGAATGAAAATGGTGAAGCGCTGTTGCTGAAGACAGGATCTACTAGAATATTTTTTCCGTTGATGTTCAGGAGGTAGGAGGAATGCCCGAACCAGATAAGTGTTGGCGCGGGTCCGCCCAAAGTTTTCAAATTTGTTTTTATACTTGGAATCGGTGACGGGGGCTCAGTAGTTTTCGGCTTGTGGTAATAGTCTTTGAGTATTTTCCTGAACGATGCATCTTCTGCCATTACAGGCGTTGCACTCAGGTTTTGAAATGCGCCGTCTTTATAATGCTTGCTTTGTTTGATGCGCTGAAGCCGTTTGCCTGTGGGGAGCTTGCCGAAGATTTTTGACATATGGTTTGTTGTAAAGTTAGCGAAGTAACAACAGGGCAGACGGATTGGTTCAGGAAATATTTTTTTTGAGCGGAGCGGCAACAATCTTGGGTTCGTTCGTCCTCCCCTCCTTCCATCCACCCTGAAGCAGGTGCTTTGCACCGCTACAGGGTGGGATTCCCTCCGGTCAGGGCTAGTTTGCAGCGTCCTTGTTTCATGGCAACGGAACAATGCCACGATGCACGCCCATTGATATTCGGTAAATCGTTGATGCCTCCTGGGCATTTTGAAGAAATAAAGAATATTTCCTAATGTTGTTATCTCATCTTTAATTGAAATTTTTTTAAAACACATATTCAATATGGACAAGGGAATTGTTTCGCGGTTTTGCATTATCTGATTTATAAATGCCAATGAGCAATGGCTTCAAGGTCGAAATTGATTTTGTTTGTAACTGCAGTTTGTGTTTTCATTTGCACAATCAGCATATTAAATTCAGGGAACATGAAAGACGTCAATTCATTTTTAAAAAAACAGGTCGATGACGGGAAAACCCCTTCCATCCAATATGCTTTCTTTAATTTAGATTCTGTAATTTATGAATCAAAGTACGGGGTAATGAACGTGGGCTTAAATACCCCCGTTGAATCAAATACCACTTACAATATTTTTTCTGTTACCAAAACATTCACTGCATTGGCCGTGCTCCAGTTGGTGCAGGCTGGTAAAATCAATTTGTCCGATCCTGCCTCCCGTTACATTTCCGGATTTCCATATTCGGCAGACATTACTGTTGAGCAATTGCTGACCCATACATCAGGTATCCCGAATCCCCTACCGCTTCGCTGGATTCACCTGGCTGAAGAACACAATGATTTCAGCCGGGATTTATTTTTCAGTGAGATCTTTAAAAAATATCCAAAGCTGGATTCCAGGCCGGGAACAAAATTCAGCTATAGCAACCTGGGCTATGTATTACTCGGCCAGTTAATTGAAAATGTATCCGGAGAAAAGTATGAAAAGTATATTGCAGATAATATCATTGCACGCTGCGGAATTGATTCCGGATCGTTGGGATTTGAAATAAATGCTGAAGTACATGCCACCGGGTACCAGCGTTCGTTGTCCGTTACCAACGCATTGTTGGGATTTTTAATTGACAAAAAGAAATTTATGGGAGCGAGTGAAGGCAAATGGAAGCCGTTTCATAATTTCTATACCAACGGAACATCCTATGGAGGCATGGTAGCTTCTGGAAACGGATTAATTCATTACGCGCGCGCATTGCTGCGGAATGACAGTTTACTCATCAACGAAAAATATAAAAAAATTCTTTTCACCGAGAGAAATATTGGTGATAAGCCGACAGGAATGTCCATGTCATGGTATACGGGAAGTTTAAAAGGTCATCAATACTTTGCACATGCCGGCGGCGGCGGTGGTTATTATGTAGAGCTGCGGATTTACCCGGCTCTCGGTGTGGGCAGCGTCATTCTTTTCAACCGCTCGGGAATGAATGACGAGCGGATACTGGACAAGGCTGACTGTTTTTTCCTCGAAGGATAGCAAAAGGAGAGGGTGGAGGGGATTGGCCGAATGCTGCGATGATGCAGGTGCTTCCCAGCCCAGCCCCGATTGCAATGGAAACCCCGCCAAAGGAAGGATTGCGGGATGGCGCGGAGTTGCAATGGAAAGCGGGAAAGGCGCTTGCAGAAGGGAGAATGTGCCGCTCAAAAAAACAAAACAGCAAATTTTATATTCTTTTTTTTACCTGGTGCATACTTGCGTTTTCATTGCTATTTTACTTCGTTGAACAGGTAATGAATTTTAAAAACGGATTTGCATAATTTGCGATTTGTCCGTCATTTTGAAAAAAAATCAATCTCATGAAATCACTTTTTGCACATGCCCTATTCTTTCTTTCGGCCTCCACCGCTATGGCCGGAGCCACATTTGAAAAAACAGTTCACCTCAGTTCCTATACGAAGCCTGTCAGGACGCTTGATGAGTGTTATGTAATCGCTAGTGGAGAATCAACACAATATCCGTGGGAACTCATGAAAGCGGATAGCCTGGGCAACCCGATATGGACGAAGCAATACACCGTCAGTAATTATGTAAGGGATGGCGTTTATTCATTGACGCAAACAACGGACAGTGGATTTGTCCTGATTGGTACAGGCATCGATACGTTCAGTCTAGCAAGACTATCTGCGTTTATTAAAACAGATAAGGATGGGAATCTTGTTTTTATGAAAACATACCAACAGTCCTATCCAAATGAACTCGTGATTGACAATGCCATCCAGGCCATCGGCCAGGGATATGTCCTGCAAGGAACTTCTGTTGATGCCGGCGTTTTTCCATCCCATGTCATCATCAGGACCGATGTTGCAGGAGACACACTTTGGACGTTGGCCATTCCTCTGTGCGGCACTGAGCATTCAACGATCATTGTCACATCTGACAGCAACTATATGACCGTAACCAGGAATGAAGCAATGGGAATAAACATGTTCGTTAAATTTGATGACAATGGAAATATAATCTGGGCAAAAGCGCTTGGTGTATACGATACCGACAACGTTAACGACATTGTCGAAACATCAGATCATGGTTTTATTTTAACGGGAATATTTAATTCCAATGGTGTCATATCAAGCACTTACGTAATAAAGACAGATGTTGATGGTAATGTCACCTGGACAAGGACGTTTTCTCAACCAGTAATTTTTAAGTGCAGCGGGACCTCTATTGCGCAAACGCCTGATGGCGGATATATACTTGAGGGTGCAACCAGGGGAGATACCGGGAACCAGGTATCTTATTTAATGAGGATGGATCCATCTGGAAATATTCTCTGGGGGAAACTATACGACAGCAAAAATAATGGAGGAGGCCAGGTGTTCCCAATGACTGATGGCGGTTATTACCTTGTTTGTGCAACAGGCGGAAGCCAGGACATATTCATCGCACGGACAGATAATTCCGGAAACACGTGTTTTATGAATCCTGTACCAAATTTAACTGGCGGAAGTCCAGTCTATCAAACAAATGCAACCACACTTAATATTGAATCTGCAGATATTCATGTTTCAACAAGACTGGCAACCTCGTCCAGTGTGATCGAACTTTTTACAGATATATGTTTTTCGAACGCAGTGAATGAAAATGTTGAGCAGGACCAAATTTCAATTTCTCCCAACCCCTTCCACGCATCTGCTTTACTCACTTTGAATCCGGAACTTCAACTGGCTGATGTTAAATTATACATCTATGACATCAATGGCCGGGAATTATCCATGGTGCCGGTTTTGAATCATTCTTTTATAATCAACAGGGGAGATTTAGCCGACGGGATTTATCTTTTCAAAATAGCAGATGGTAAAAGGGTGATCCACTTCGGAAAAATACTGGTAGAATAATCGGGCCTGTTTACGATGGCTTCTTCCTATGTTGTACTCACCGCAATCTCTTCTTTCGAAAAATGTTTCTTGATCCATCTCGGTAATAAAATGACGCCGATAAAAATATATGGATAGTAGGAGATCAGTCTCCACAGCAATCCGAGTGAAGCGCTGAGTCCGAGCGGAATAAATTCACCGAGGTATTTGGTGAACATGAATTCAGCAAATCCGCTGCCGCCGGGAGTAGGCGTAAATAAAATGATGATGCCCATGACGACCTGTTTGCCGAAGATGATAAAATTTTCTGTCGGCGCATTCGTAAATGCCATCACCAGGCAGTTGACGATGGTGTATCGCGCAGTCCAGGAAACAAACGTTCCGCCGAACGATTCAATCCAGAACCTGCGGCTTTTATTTTTCAATCCTTTGCTTGCGATGATGAGCTGGTCGCCGGTTTCACGCACGCCGGGCCGCCAGCGGTTCAGGAAGGGAAGCGAAAAAATTTTCAGCAGCGCCCACTTCACGAATCGCGGGTTGATGAACAAGGCGTAGGCGACAAAAATTTTGTAAGCGAGGATGATGAAGTAAACGGTCCAGAAGGTGATGAGAAATCCGCTCCCAAAGTTTACTGTAGCAAGTGTATTCAGGTTGAGGGAAGAAAAAAGTTTTTCTTTTCCGATGACGAAGTACACGAAGGGCGCGACAAGCGCGAGGAAGACGCCATCCTGGAAAGAAGAAAGCGTGATGGCCGTAATGCTTCTTCCTGTATTTATTTTTTCGCGGGTGAGGATAAAGATGGCGAAGAAGTAACCGCTGCCCAGCATACCCGGGACGAGGGCGGAACAAAATTCCCAGAGCATGATCACCGTAAAAGAGCGCCACCATCCGATTTCATGGTCGGTGAGTGCTCGGATGCGGATCATGTATGCGAAGTCGCGCACGACCATTGCCAGGAGCGCCATGAATATCCAGAACGAAGAGTTCCACGTCCACCGGATATTTTCAAATGCCTGGCGGTCGAAATTCTGTATGAGTAGAAATGTAGCCGTCCCCAGCCCGATGAGGATCGGCAGCAGGATGCGCGAGGGACGAAAAGTGCGTAAGAGTTTCCTGCTGTCTAATTCCATACCTCAGTGAATTAACGAACCTTAATTGGCGGAACCAGGCAATTCGATCGGTTGCTTGTTTTCGGAGAGCCAGAAATTATTGAAGCCGATGCCGATGGTTGCAGTGAGGATCTGTTCCTGGAGCAGTTCGAGTATGGCGAGGAAAGTAAAGATGACGTGAATTTTATTTTCGCAGGTAAAGAGCAGGTCGGTGAAAGAAGTTTGTTCTTTAGCAGCAATAAAATTCCGGATAAAAGTTTTCTGTTCGCTGATGGTATAAGGGTATTGCACCACTTTGTGCCTGACCTTGTTCTTTTCATCGTCAAACCGCTTCACCACTTTCTGGAATGCATTGAGGAGGTGGTAGAGGGTAAGGTTCATGAGCTCTTCGGCATGGGCATTTTCCATGGCGATGTTGGCTAGTTCGCGCTGCACATTTCCGCGTTCTGCTTTGCGGGCGCGGTCGTCTTCCAGGGTTTTAAAATCTTCGCAGGCTTCTTTGTATTGTTTATAGAGCAACAGTCGTTGTACAAGGTCTTCCCGCGGATCAATTTCTTTGCCTTGTTCATCAAATTCAGGGCGAGGAAGCAGCATTTTGGCTTTGATGCGCATGAGTGTAGCGGCCACGAGGATGAATTCGCTGGCCACTTCTATATTGAGTTCACTCATCTGGTGGATGTAATCGAGGAAATCGTTCGTGATTTTTGCCACGTGGATATTCTGCACGTCAATTTCATCGCGCTCAATAAAAAACAGCAGCAGGTCGAAAGGGCCTTCGAACTGGGGAAGTTTTATTTCAAATTGCTTTTCCATTTCCGGGAATTAAGTTTTCAAAGATACAGGATTCATTGAATCAGAGAAATGGTAAATGCTGGAGTCATATCAGCCTTTTTAACTCTCAAAAGAGAAAGTTCAAATAACACCTGGTTGTGAAACTCAGGTTATTATTGAAAATGGGTCTGTGACAATAAGTGATAACAATGGCACCCCGAAGGTTATCTGAAATTTTGGTCGATAACCTGATTTTACCAATCAGGTTCTAAATATATCAACCTTATGTTCTAAGTAGTAAATGATCCTCTCTTGCTATCTCAATTTAATCAACTTAAAAATTACCGACCATCATCCAAAATAACACTTTAGTACTATTGACACCTTATGTAAGCTTACATAGTTTTGCTTTCCGTTTGCAATCTTAAATTAATTTTTCTAAAAGTGCGGCGTCAGCACTTTAAACTCTGACAACAGTAATATGAAGCAGCTTTTTATAATTGTATTTCTAACCACTTTCGTGTATTCACTGCCTGCGCAAACCTTTATATCAAGAAAAGGAGATGGCAATTGTGCACAAATGACAATTAGATATGATGGAAACACAGTCTATTACCATCTGGATAAAGTAGATGGAAATTGTGCGGATTATCATATGATGATTATAAATCTAACAGCCATTCGGATTGTTGATAAACAACTTACATTTCCCGATGATGGCCAGAAGTATTGGATAATTTCTTTTGATGCCAATGAACCTCCTTCTGAAGCCGAAAGGGGAAGATCATGGTGCGTATGGTGTAGGTGTGCCTGGCCTTCTCAAGGAGATTGCAATAGTTTTGTCTTAAACGGTGGTTATTGTGATGGTAATTGTTATGTATGTGATACCCAATGGATGTTGTGTGACGGTGCCGGTTTTAGATATAGTAACGGAGTAGTTCTTGTACAAGCCGATAAAGTTACAATGGAATAATAATCCAATTAACAGGGTTAATTATTTTGATTCAAACTTACGATAATGAGGTCAGTCTTGCAGCAGGACTTTATTTGATTCACCTGTGAACCCGGAGGGATTAGCTTCGTTGATCCCTAATAGGTTCAATCATCAAAATCAAATAAAGTCAGCATAAGACTCGTTTTGTAATTCATCAAACCTCAATCTTCCGGCATATCATTTACAGCTGCGTTTTTCAGCTGATATACTTCGCCTTTATCCTGATGTCATTGTTCTTAAAGGGACCTTCAGCAAACTCATAAAAGCGGAGTTCGGTTTGGTCGCGGCTGGTGATCATTTTTCTCGCTTCCCTGAAATCCTGGTTGGTATTTGTCAGCTGATCAAAAAAATGATTTTGAATAAGATGTAAATCGGCTGTCGGTGCCTTTTTATTTTTCTGGAGCTCGAATGAAATTACCAATTGTTTATTGCCATCCTTGTCTTCGATCGTACAAAGACAGAAGGAGTTCACGATGGCTGCCAGCGCCGGTACATTATACAGCGTTTCCTGGATATCAGTCGGACTGATATTCGCTCCGAAGAAAGAAACAGTCATATCCGATCTGCCATAATGCAAGAGAATCGGAAGATCGGTGGAACGCTTTGCCAAATCAGCATCACTGATATTTAGTTCTTTCAAAATAGTATTCAATTCTTTCATCTGCAAAACGTGTCCCCTGTCGTGTATGTTATACCTGACCTTCGGCGCAATATAATCCGGGCGGCAAACAGTGACGATCAACTCACCCGTTTCTGTAGATTCAAATAGAAAATCTGACGGATTGAATTGGAACAGCATCGGTAATGCGCCGGGATGTTTCAGAATGCGCGCGCGAAGCTCTGGGTTTGACCGCAACAGCTTCCTAAGGCTGATGGTAAATTCATTTTCTCCCGCAAGGTTCAGTTCCAGGTCTGATGCGCCAAGCGAACTATACATTTTTTTTATCCCTTTTTCTGTGAGGTAATCACGCATTCCTTCCGTCATCGACTCTCCGCCAAAGATGAATGAAACATTATATTCTTTCCAGTCTATTTCAGAATTGTCAACCAGCAACTTTAAAAAAGGTGGATATCCCAGGATTAAATATTTGTGGCCTTTGCCATAATGTTTAAGCGTGTTTTCAATTTTGAGTTTGTCGGGTCCTAAAGTTTTCAATTTTGAAAATGGGACGCAGCTCATGGTAACATTTATCCCTGTTGCCCATGGACCCAGCGCAAAAGCATTGATGATAAACAGCGGATCATTACCCAGCAAATGGCGGATGCTGAACCTGATCATTTTCGCATTTCTTGTTCTTTCTTTTTGTCCCCTTACCCAGTTTGTAGCAGTGCCGCTGCTGCCCGAAGATTCATCGATGATTACTCCATGTTCCGGGACTTTTCCATGCACGCACCGTTCATCCACGGTAAACCTGTTCACGTAATTCTCTTTATCGGTAATTGGTATTTCATTGATGTTAGGAGTCATTCCCGTAAAAGATAGTTTTGTAAATCCGTTTGATTTCAAAAATGTCCGGTAAGCTGGAACATTTTTTCTTGCTTTTGCAAACTCAGCATAAGCCCGTGCTTTCGCGTTGAAAGTCCGGAGTCTGTTGAAGCCTGGAATGAATAGCAACCTGATGGTCTTATCCGAGAGCATGATGGGCTTCCGCCAGAGCTCCAGCAGCCACGCATAAAATAAAATGGCAAGGTGTCTCATTTAATTAATTATTATTTCTTCAGTGCTTAGACGAAAACTACGTGTCGGTTCTTTGCTGTAGCCGGCCCTGAAAATCAGCCATACTTTTTTGTCAGCGGCAGGTTGACTAATC
>Ga0157375_10003439_pt1 | contig 13720 bp, 2 predicted proteins | sample M35metaG_FD_115311 | JGI IMG/M metagenome (GOLD analysis project Ga0157375, IMG submission 115311) | Miscanthus rhizosphere microbial communities from Kellogg Biological Station, Michigan, USA - M3-5 metaG | ecosystem: Host-associated > Plants > Roots > Rhizosphere > Soil | place: USA: Michigan...
AGCGCCGGCGGTGTGCTGACCAACAACGGCATCATCGAGGCCGGCGTTAATGCCGACACCAGCCGCAACGCCAACGGCGATGTGAGCCTCAGCGCGCAGAATCTCAACAATGCCGGCAAAAGCCTGGTCGCCAGCCGCACTCTCACCATCAACACTGCTCAGACCTTGAGCAACCAGGGCGGCACGCTGAGCGGGCAAAGCACCCACATCAGCGCCGCAACTCTGGACAATCAAAACAACGGGCGAGTGCTGAGCAACAGCACGCTGAACCTCAATGCCAATCAGGTACTCAACTCGAAAGGCGTGATCAACAGCACCGGCAATCTCACAGGTAACATCGGCCGATTGAGCAACAGCAGCGGCGAGCTGAGCAGTCTGACTGATGTTGTCCTGAACGTAACCTCACTGGATAACGTCGCCGGCCTTGTGACTGCCGGGCGCCTGCTGGACATCACCGCCAGTGGTGGCATAAACAACGTCAGCGGCACCCTGGGGGCGAAACAAGCTCTGACAGTCCGCGCACAAAACCTCGACAACAGCCAACAAGGAAAGCTGAGCAGCGAAGGCCAACTGACCACCCGAGTCAGCGGTCTCCTGAACAACCAGAGCAAAGGGCTGATCCAGGCCAACGGCGCGATAGATGTGCAGGCCTCACGCCTGGACAACCGCGAAGGCAAGATTTCCGGCATCAGCACACTGACAGTCAGTAGCAACAACGCAGATAACCGCAACGGCGTGATTCGTGCCGATCAGGCGGTGAAGCTGCTGATCACTGACTTGGACAACCGTGACAAAGGCCGGCTCGAAAGCAAGGCTGCACTGAGCCTGGACGGCAATAAACTGGACAACCGCAACGGTGGCCTGCTGACCGCCACCGGTCCGCTGACCCTCAAGGCCAAAGAAGTCGCCAACGATGGCGGCCGAATTTCCGGCAAGGGTGACATCGAAGCCGATATCGATACCTTGAGCCAGCAGGCTGGCGAACTGGTTGCCGAGGGCAATCTGAAGTTGACCGGCAAGACGCTGGACAACCGTAAAGACGGCCTGCTCGCGTCGCTCAAATCGCTGACGGTCAACGTCGATCAGATCGACAACCGTGGCGGTTCACTGTCCAGCCAGACCGACCTGCACATCAACGGTGCGAGCCTGAACAACAGCGACAGCGGCAAAGTACTCTCTGACACGACGCTGGCACTCAAGGTCGATCAGATCATCAACCAGACAGCCGGGCTGATTTTCAGCAAAGGCGCGAACACGCTGAGTGGCGTCGGGCTCGACAACTCGGGCGGTAAAATCGTCAGCCAGAACAACCTTGTTTTGACCTTCGACGACATCAAGAACAACCAGCAGGGGCTGATCAGCAGCGAAGGCACACTAGTGCTCAATGGCGGCAGTCTGGACAACCGTCTGGGCAAGCTCTCGAGCCTCGAAGCCATGTCGCTCAACGTAGCGGCAGCCCTGCAAAACCAGGGCGGTTTGATCGCTTCGCAAAAAGGTCTGACGCTGGTCAGCGCCAGTCTCGATAACAGCGACAAAGGCATCATCAGCGCCAAGGCGGCATCGACCGTCACTACGGGTGAATTCAACAACAGCAAGGGCGGCAGTCTGGCGACCGACGGCATCCTCGACCTGACCGCCAAACACCTGGATAACTCGGCCGGGCAAATTGGCAGTCAGCAGCAATTGAACGTCTCGGTCACGAGCCTGGATCAAGACGGTGGCGAGCTGTTCAGCAACAGCGACCTGACACTCGACCTGAACAACGGTCTGCTGAACAACCAGCGTGGCAACCTCCATACACCGGGTCTGTTGCTGTTGAAAAACCTCAAGGAGGTGAACAACAGCGGCGGCGAAATCTCCGGTGCCAAGGCCTACAGCCTCACTGCGCAAAGCCTGAACAACGATGGCGGCAAGCTGCTGAGCAACGAGAAACTCACCCTCGTTATCGACCGTGCACTGAGCAACGTCAAAGGGCTGATCGCCTCCGCCGGCTTCGACAGTCGCAGTGCCAGCCTAAACAACGCCGGTGGTGAAATCCGTGGCCGCGGCGAAGTGGATCTGACGGTTACCGACGCCTTCGATAACCAAGCCGGTGTGGTCATTGCCGATGATGGGCTGACTGTAAAAGCCGCCAGCCTCGATAACCGCCAGGAGGGTTTGGTAGGGGCCACAAAAGCGCTGAAACTGACCGTCGATGACATCGATAACCGTAACGGCGAACTGTCGAGCAAGGCTGATGTGACACTGATCGGCCAACAACTCGACAACAGCGACGCCGGTTACATTCTGGCCGGTGGCAACCTTGCACTAACCGTAGACAAGGTCATCAACCGCAACAAAGGGCTGCTGTCCGGCGACGCCGGGTTGACGCTGACCGGGAAAGCCCTGGAAAACAGCGGTCGCCTGACCACACTGAACAACCTCACGGTGAACCTCACTTCGGATCTGGACAACAATCAGGGCAGCCTCGTCAGCGAGGGTAAATTGGCGATCAATGCCCAGAGCCTGAGCAACAATGGCGGCACGATTTCCAGCGCCAAGGCGCTCACAATCGATAGCAAAGGCGCGGTCAGCAACCAGGGCGGCAAACTGCTGACCGACACCCTACTGACCCTCACCAGCACCCGCCTGGATAACCAGCAAAAAGGTGCGATCAGCAGCAAAGGTGGGATGAGCATCACCACCGGCGCGCTCAATAACAGCCAGGCCAGTATTTACGCGGGCGACCGCCTGGAGCTCAGCGCCGGCCAGGTCACCAACACCGACGGCAGCATTGGTGCGGCCACCTCGCTGGTTGCCAACGTCAGTGGCCTGGATCAGCAGGGCGGCAAGCTCTTCAGCAAGGGCGCCTTGAGCCTTGACCTGAGCGGCGGAGCCTTGAACAACCAGGACGGCTTCATTAACGCGCCCGGTCAACTGCTGCTGAAAAACCTCGCCGGTGTGGACAACCGCAATGGTGAAATCTCTAGCGAAGAGGCTTTCGAACTGGTCGCCAAACAGCTGGATAACAGCGATGGCCAGGTACTCAGCAACCAAAAACTCACGCTGCGTATTGAGCAGGCGTTGACCTCGGTCAAAGGCAAAATTGCCGCCGCAGCATTGCAAGTCCGCGTCACCAGTCTGGATAACAGCGCCGGTACTCTGCTCAGCGATGGCGATCTGCAAGTGACCGTCGACGGTCTACTGACCAACCAGAACAAAGGCCTGATCAAAGCGGCCGGACAACTCACCCTCAACAGCAACGGTCTGGATAATCAGGGCGGTACGTTGCTGGGCAGCACTGGCCTGAGCATCGATCTGGGTGCAACACCTGCCGACCTGAATAACCAGAGCGGCCTGATCAACACCAAGGGAGTGTTGAGCATTGCGCACCTGCGTGACCTTAATAATCAGAAAGGCGAAATCTCCAGCGTCCACAGCTTCAGCCTGACCGGCAACACGCTGGATAACCGTGGCGGCAACCTGATCAGCAATGATCAATTGACCCTCAACGCCACCCGCCTGAATAACCAGGGCGGCCTGGTTTCCGGCTGGAACAAACTCGCCGTTGCCGGCGGTAGCCTCGACAACAGCCAGGAAGGCACGCTTTCCAGCTTGCTCGGCAATCTGAACATCGACCTCAGCGGTGCGCTGATCAACAACGCCAAGGGTGGCCTGGCGGGCTTAGGCGACGTGTCCATCACTGCCGCCAGTCTCGACAACAGCAACGGCATCGTCACCAGTGGCGGCAAGCAGACGCTGACGATGACTCAAGGCGCGATCAACAACACATCGGGTGGCCTGATCGAAAGCAGCGACACACTGGATATCAGCGCGACCTCCTTGAACAACGCGTCGGGGAACGTCTCCGCGAACAAAGCGCTGACCTTCACCGGTACGAGCCTGGATAACAGCAACGGCAGTCTGGTCGGTGAAGACAGCGTCACCCTCGATCTGCTAGGTACGTTGACCAACATCAAAGGTGCGCTGGGTAGTACGGGGCCGCTGGTGATCAAGCGTTCCAGCAGCATCGATAACCAGGGCGGCAAACTGATCAGTCAAGGTTTGTTGAGCTTGTTGACCGCAAGCCTGAATAACAGCCTGGAGGGCACCGTGGCTGCCAATGGGCAGCTCGACCTCACCGCCACCGGCAGTGTTCGCAACGACGTCGGCGGCCTGATCTCCAGTCGCGACGCAGGCCTCAACGTCAAAGCCGCGTCCCTCAACAATGCCGGCGGCGCGCTGCAAAGCCAGGGCGCATTGACCCTGGACGTGAAGGGCGGCGCCATCGACAACCAGGGCGGCAAGGTCATCGCCCAGAACGGAGAGCTGAACATCACCGCCGCCAGCCTCGACAGCCGCGCCGGTGTGCTGTCGAGCCTCAAAGGTTTGCTGCAGACCCGCCTGACGGGCGTATTGCGCAACGGCCAGGGCGGCAAGATCGAAGGCAATCGCCTCGACCTTCAGGCCTTGGGCGGAATCTACAGCGACGGCGGACGCATCGCTGCCAATACCGGCAACATTCTGCTTAACGCTGGCAACGCTGCTATCGATAACAGCAACGGCGGGATTTACGCCAAAGGCCAGGTCAAGGTTATTGGCGGTGCGCTGAACAACAACGCCGGCAAGATCAGCGGCGATGGTATCGACGTCGTTCTCGATAGCAATCTCACCAACCGCGGCGGCCTGATTGAAAGCGCCGGCACCCTCGCAGTGCGTGCCGCCAGCCTCGATAACCAGACGGGCAAACTGCGTGCGCTGGGTCTCAGCGGGAAAACCAACTTCCAGATCGGCAGCCTGTTCGATAACCGCAATGGCCTGGTAGAAACCGCCAACACTGACCTGACTCTCGCGACACCGAGCTTCTTGAATGCGGGCGGTACCGTAACCCATGTGGGTGTGGGTGAGTTCGACATTTCGACGGCCAACGTCATGAATGCCGGCGGTTCGATGGTGACGCGTGGCGGGCTGACGTTGAATGCCGATAGCCGGACTAACAGCAGTGTGATTCAGGCCGGGCGGTTGCGAGTCAACGTCAATAACTTGATGCAAACCGCAGGCGGCCAGTTGCTGGGCTCCGACAGTTTCATCGGCAGCGGGGTCAATTGGTCCAACGAAGGCCTGCTGGCCAGTAACGGCACCTTTAGCCTCGACTTGAGCGGAGCATACGGCGGAAACGGACGGGTCAGCAGTGTCGGGAATCTGGGGCTTACGGCCTCTCAGATTGACTTGACCTCTGCGGCGAGTATCACCGGTGCTTCGGCTTCTACGGTTACCAGTCGTGGCAGTCTGAACAACTTTGGTCGAATCACTTCGGCTGACAGTCTGACCGTCAATGCTTCCTCGCTGACCAACAACGGCACCCTCGGCAGTGCCGGAAAATTGCGCATCAACAGCAACTCGCTGCTCAACCAGAACGGACTGATTTTCAGTGGTGGCGATATGGATCTGCGGGTGGACACACTGACCAACCGTTTTGCCGATATCTATGGTATGGGTAACATCAGCAGCGCCCGGGATGACAGCAATGGCTGGAGTTCATCGATCAATAACATCTCGGGGACGATTGAAAGTGTCGGCGACCTCACCATGGCAGCCGGTTACATCGAGAACCGTAAGGATGTGTTCGAGGTGGCCGGTGGCGGGCTGATTTCCGGAGCCATTGGTGTCCAGTGCAAGGCCTGTTCTTCACTCGGCGATTACGATTACGTGCACCAATACCCAAGCTACCTGGTCTGGGTGGAAAACTATCAATCTGAAATCGTCAAGGACTCCGCTTCGGCGACGTTCACCGCTGGACGAAATCTGCTGGTAAACGGCGGGACCTTCCTGAACAAGGTTTCCACTGTCACTGCCGGCAACGACATGACACTCAACATTCAGAATTTCACCAGTGAAGGCGCATCGGTCGGCACTTATAGCGTCAGGAAGTCGTTTGAGATTCCCTCCCAAAGTTTGAGTTTCTGGCGCTCGATACTGGATTACAACGCCGCCAATGATCCCCTTTATGATTCTGGCGAACTCGGCTACATCGCGGGTCAAGGGGCCTTTGTCCGACCGAACATTCGCTTGTGGAACAGTAACGGTGATGAATCGTATACGCGGATAGGGACCAAGCAAGGAGGAGAGTCGACCCCTTACGTGAAATTCGGCCCTGTGTGGATCGAGTTCGGGGGCGGGGCATTCAACGTTACCGCACCTCACTATAACGACGGCGTTCGCACCGAGGCGCCTGCCCTCGTCAAAAATGCCGGTTTTTTTGAGAATACCATTACCGAAAGCAGCCCGTCGTCAACCGCCAATGCTGTCGTTCAGGCCGGCGGCAAGGTCTACATCAACGCTACAAAGAACCTGACCAATACCGTGCTTCGTGACGGCTACGCTCCTGGCACCCGAGGACCACGCGTAGGGTCCACGCAACTCGCCGGCCAGGTCACCCCGACCGTCATCAGCATCAATTCCCAACTGCCACCGGACCTTGCCCAACAACAAGTCAACCCGCTGACGCTGCCAGGCTTCACCCTGCCAACCGGCAATAACGGCCTGTTCCGCCTTAGCGGTCAAAGCGGCACCGAGCAAACGATGGTACCCGGACAGAGCTGGACCATTGGTTCCGTTTCCGCCGGTACCACACAGCGCTCGGACGGCATGCCTGTCAGGCAAGCCACCGAATTCCAGTTCGACAAGAACGACCCGGTCTCGGTCAATAATCGCGAGCTGGCCCTGGCCAGTCGCCCGTCGGTGAATCTCAACGACAAGGCCGCTCAGATCAACGTCAATGCCGCCGCCGGTGACGGTCCGGTCGGTGTGTTGTTGCCCAATCGCGGGAACATTTCCTTCGACGTGCCGCGTGTGCAGGGACTGCCCGACACCAGCGTGCGCTCCAATCCGCACAAATACCTGATCGAAACCAACCCGGTACTGACCAACCTCAAGCAGTTCATGAGTTCGGATTATCTGCTGAGTAATCTCGGCTACGACCCGGACACCAGCGCCAAACGCCTGGGCGATGGTTTGTTCGAACAACGCCTGGTCCAGCAGTCGATCGTCGCACGCACTGGCCAGCGCTTCCTCGACGGTCAGACCTCTGACGAAGCGATGTTCAAGTACCTGATGAACAACGCCATCGCCAGCAAGGACCAACTGAACCTGTCCATGGGCGTGACGCTGACCGCACAGCAAGTTGCCGCGCTGACCCACGACATCGTCTGGCTCGAAGAGCACGTAGTCAACGGTGAAAAAGTCTTGGTGCCGGTGCTTTACCTGGCCCAGGCGAACAACCGTCTGGCACCCAATGGCGCATTGATCCAGGGCGGCGACGTCAAGCTGATTGCCGGCCAGGACCTGAACAACGCCGGCACCCTGCGTGCCACCAACAACCTTTCGGCCGAGGCCGGCAACGACCTCACCAACACCGGCTTGATCGAGGCGGGTGATCGCCTGACGCTGAAGGCGGGCAACAACATCGTCAACAAATCGGGCGGGATCATTTCCGGTCGCGACGTCAGTCTGACGGCAACCAATGGTGATGTGATCAACCAGCGTGACGTGACCGGTGTTGATGTCCGTCGGGGTGGAAGTCTGCAGCATCGCGATTATCTCGATAACGCGGCGCGGATCGAGGCAGCCAACGATCTGAGTATCGATGCGGGGCGTGACATCAACAACATTGGTGGTGTTTTACAGAGCGGGCGTGATCTTGAGCTCATTGCCGATCGTGACGTCAACATCACCTCGGTCCAGGATCGCAGCACCAATGCGCGTGGCAGCCATTTTCTCAACCAGACCATTACTCAGCATGCTGCTGAAGTGACGTCTGGCCGGGATCTGTCGATCAGCGCTGATCGTGACGTCGCCATCGTTGCAGGTCGCCTGGACGCCAAGCGTGATATCGGGGTCGATGCAGGCAATGACATTGTCATCACCTCGGCAGCCAACGAGAGTGATTACGTCTCGCGCAGCAAAAAGCGCGCGCAGGAAAGCCACAGCACTACTCAGCAGGCTTCCGTGCTGAACGCTGGTCGAGACATTGCACTTAATGCCGGCAACGATTTAGGCATCATCGCCAGTCGGATCAAAGCTCAGGAAGACATCAGCCTCGATGCGGTACAGGACATCACCGTCGCTTCGGCCAAGGACGAAAGTTCCTCCTACTACTACAGGAAGAAAACGGGCTCGTTCGGTCGCAGCAGTACCACTCAGAAAGAGAGTTACGACAGCACTAACGTCGCCTCGGTGATAGAGGCTGGCCATGACCTGACTGTGAACGCTTCCAAGGATGAGGACGGCGCGGTCAGCCTCGATGGCGGGCATAACGTCACTATTATTGGCAGTCAGTTGAAGGCTGGTAACGATATGGTGGTGGGGGCGACCAACGACGTCGCCATCCTGTCTGCCACCGAAGAAACCGGTGACTACAGCAAGAAAACCAAAACCGGACTGTTCGGCATGTCGAGCAGCGGCAAGAGTCAACTGCAGACCACCGTCACTCAAATCGGTAGTGAACTGGATGCAGGTCACGATGCGGTCATTCTGGCGGGGCGCGATGTGCGGTTGAACGCCAGTGAAGTCAATGCCGAAAATGATGCCGAACTGCACGCCGGGCTGGTGGACAAAACCGGTGACATCACGCTGTCGTCCTCCGATGACCTGGCCTACAGCCGTGCCGAGGAGTACAAGAAAAAGCTGGGCCTGACGCTCAAGGACGCTATTGGCTGGGCGGTAGGCACGCCAAGTTTCGGGGGGGACATTACTGTCAACTCGTCACACAAAGAGGGGCGCGAGGTCGTCAGTTCCAACAGTGTTGGCAGCCAGGTCAATGCCGGGCATGACGCCATTCTGAATGCCGCCCGTGACATCAATATCATTGGCAGCGGCATCAGCGCCGATAACAACGCGAAACTGGATGCGGGTCGCGATGTCAACGTAGTCGCCTCTACCGATCAGCAGCGCAGCAACAGTTGGGAGACCGATAAAAGCACCGGTCTCAAGCAAACCGTCGATAACAACGGGTACACCACGTTTGTCGGCAATGAAACCATCAAGCACGGAGTCGACAGCAGCGGTTATACCGCAGCCGGCAGTTCCATCGATGCCGGGGCCAATCTTAGCGTCAATGCCGTTCGGGATATCAATCAGCAGGGTTCGGACCTGCAAGCAGAAAATAACATCAAGCTCAAAGCCGGCCACAACATCAACATTGATGCTGCGGAGGAAGCGAACGTCGTCACCACCCGTGACAGCGTGAAACGTACCGGCTCGACCACCACCGTCGCTTACAACTTCGGCAACACCGTTGATAGCCTCAAAGGTACTGGCAAAGGTGAGGATGGGGTCAGCAAGGGTTCAAGCGTTCTGAAGTCGGTTGATGCCCTTGATCAGTTTTTCAGCGGGCCTAAGTTCGATGGTCATTTGGGCTCATCCAGTACCAGCCAGACTCACACCCAGACATCGATAACCAATCGCCCATCCAGCCTGTCCGCCGGTGGCGACATCACGCTTGAAGCTGAAAATGATGTCAACGTGAAAGGCAGTCAGTTCGATGCCGGGCGCGATATCAATGTTTCGGGCCGCAACATCACCTTCGATGTGGCACACGGCGCCGAAAATAGCGAAGACAATCAGACCCAAAGCAAGGGCGGCATCAAGGGTGGCACCACTGGCGGTTTTAAACTGGGCGTCGGTATTAGTAACGCCGGTAACCAAGGCGAGTCGACTCAAGGCACGTCTACCGCGACGCAACTCAATGCCGGTGGCAGCATCAATCTGGACGCGAAAAATGACCTGACGCTGGTCGCCACTCAGGCGACTGCCGAACGGGATATCAAACTTAAGGCCGGCAACGACCTGAACGTGTTGTCCACACAAAATGCTTACAGCAGTGAAAACGACCGCCGGAGCTGGGGAGCAGAGGGCGGCATCATCCTCGGCAAAGACGGGTTTGGCATCTATGGCTCCGCCAATATCGGTATTGGCGATCTCAACCGTGAAGGTGTGAAGCAGCAGGAAGCCTATCTGTACGCAGGCAACAAGCTGGACTTTGAAAGTGGACGTGACACCAAGATCGCTGGCGCCACATTGCGTGGCGATGAAATCATTGGTGATGTGGGTCGCAACCTCACAGTGAGCTCGGTGCCGGATACCGGCAAAGTGCGTGGGCAGGAACTGGACCTGAGCATCACTGGTTCGTTTTACGGTGTCAGTGGTTCGGTCGGGTATGGCAAAACCACTGGCCAGACCAACTGGGTCGAAAACCAGACGGTGATCAGCGGCAAAAACAAAGTCGATATCCGCACTGAAGGCCACACGCAGCTGGATGGCGCAGTGCTGGCCGCCGACAACGGCAATCTCAAGCTGGATACCGATACCCTGGGTTTCCGCAATATCACCGGCAAGGACAACGAGCACGGTTACTACCTGAATGTCAGTGGTAGCTACGGCGCGGAGGGTGGCTCCCAAGCCGACAAACCTAACAAAGGCATGGAAGCCCCGGATAAGAACAGTTGGGCGGTGGAGGGTTACAACTACACCAAGGATCGTGAGCAGACGCTGAACGCCACAGTGGGGGCGGGCGAGATTGTCGTGCGCCATGACAAGGCTACTGGGCAGGACTCAACGGCCGGGCTCAATCGCGATGTGAACAAGGCTTACGAAGTGACTCGGGATGAGGAGCATCGTACGGATCTGTATGCCAGCAGTTCTTCGATTGACGCGGTGAGACAGCCGATCGATACCGTGGATGGTTGGGTTAATAGCGCTATCAATTACAGCGATACCGCCAAAGCGAACTTTAATGCGTTGGCTTTGGTTATCGGTAATCAGATTGATCGAATCCAACATGAAGGTGCTGGGCAAGGCGCGATCGCAGCGGGCGGGCAAGAAGTTGCCGAACAGGCCCTATCCGCTTTAGTGGAGGCGGGTTACAGCAGGAAAGATGCTCGGACGATGTTGGAAGATCCGGCCTTTCAAAGTCAGGTCCTGGCTCAGCTAAAACAGCTCGATGACCTATCCAAGGATCAGTCGGAAACGATAGCCGCGGTTAAGGATGATTTGGCCGACAAAAACATTGTCGAGAAGAACATCGTTGTCAAAGGCCCTGCCATTACCAACTCCAAGCTTGCCCTTGATCGTGTTTCTGACATTAACAAATACCTGGAGGCCAATCCCGACAAGGTTCAGGCTGTCGAGCTTATTCTTGCTGCTGCGCAGGGTCCGAAGGGCATGATTTTGTATGCCACTCAAAAGGTCCTGGGTGAAACGTCCTTGGTACAGTCTTTGAACCAGCTTCAAAGTGATCTGCAAGGTATTGTCGGACGCAAGATCGCTGAAGGTATTGAAGGTAAAAAGCTTAGTGAGGATGTTGACCTGGATGCTTGGCGATTGGGCGGTGGGTCGCTCATGGCCTCGATCCTGATAGGGATGGCGACACCGAGTCTCGATAAGGCAGGTGGAAGGGCTATCGAAGTTTTGAAGAAAAAACCGTCTGAAATTTTAGGTGGACCTCATAGAGATACCACTAAACCTAAGAATGATGGATTTGATTCGCACCACTGCCCCGCAAAGGGATGTTATGACGGCGCCCCAATAAGCACCAAGGCTGGTCCAGCAATAAAAATGACACCAGCCGATCATGCAAGAACAGCGAGCCATGGTAATTCGGCCAAGGCTGTGGCATATAGGGAGAAACAGGAGGAGCTCCTCAGACAAGGTAAACTGATGGAAGCTATCGATATGGATATTCGAGATATAAGAAGCAAGTTTGGCGATAAATACGATGGGGCGATAAAACAGATGTTGGACTATGCCTCAAAGCTAAATCCTGATGATTTCAAGAGATAAGTATATGAACTTTGAATTGCTGGGCTTCGGGGATCTTGGTTTGATTAAAGCTGGGATGAGTCGGGATCGTGTGAGAACGATTTTAGGCGAAAACTTTGAAGAGTTCTTCAAGGTGGAAGATTCTATAGTCCCTACAGACGCCTATGATGATCTCGGATTACACGTTTATTATCTTGAAAATCACAATATTGAAGGCGTGGAGTTTCTGAAGTGGAGCAATTTTTTCTGGGGTTCACAACGTTTGGTAGGTGTTGGCTCGCATGAGGTGCAGAGTTTTTTTGAGCGGGCTGGAGAAGTCCTTGAGTTCAACTCTTCAGGTTATTATTTAAATAGGTTAGGGTTGCGTTTTTACGTTCCAGATATACGTGAAAATGACGCTTTAATTGAGGCTGTGTATGTGGTTTTTTCAGATGAGCAGCCAATTTGAAATTATATAGGGGGCGCTTGCAGGAGCTGAGTGCAACACGGCTATTGAATTGAAGCAGGAGCCTAATGTTGCAATCCCATGAGCTGAGTGAATACCTCGATCGGACACCGCCAGTTAAATCGCTTGCGTGGTCGGATGTTCAGCAAATACGCAAACTTATCCAGCTCCTCTTGGCTGTGCTTGGACAGGTCGGTTCCCTTCGGCAAAAACTGTCGGACAAGGCCGTTGGTGTTCTCGTTGATCCCGCGCAATCAGGGGCTGTGCGGGTGGACTTGCCCCTACAAAATCGGACACCAACTCCCTGTTAAATTGATGCGGAATAACCAGAACGGTGTGCTGGGTTCCGGGCAGACCGTGAGCATCAGCGCCGCCAGTCTGGATAACAGCCATGACGGCAGCCTGGTCAGCGATGGCAGTCTCACCGCACGTATCAATGGCCTGTTTGATAACCAGAACGGCGACCTGAGCGCCAAAGGCGTGATCGACCTGCAGACCGGCAGCCTCGACAACCGCAATGGCAGCCTGATCGGCAAGGATCGGCTGACCCCGCGTAGCGATTCGCTGGACAACCGCACCGGCAAAGTACGCGCTGGCAAAGACCTGCAACTGACCGTCGGACAACTCGATAACCGCCAGCAAGGTCTGCTCAACAGCCAGGCCGCCATCAACTTCAATGGCACTCATCTGGATAACCGCGGCGGCTTGCTCAGCGCGGCGGGTGCGGTGCAACTGGAGGCAATCAGCGTCGACAACAGCGGCGGCCGTATCTCCAGCAAAACCGATCTGACGGCCAAGGTTGCGCAATTCACCAACCAGGGTGGCGAACTGGTTGCCCAGGGGATGTTGACCCTCAATGGCAAAGGGCTCGATAACCGCAACGGCGGTCTGGTAGGCGCGACAAAAGCGCTGAAACTCAACGTCGATGAAGTGGGCAATCGCGGCGGCGAAATCTCCAGCGCCCAGGCCTTCACACTGGCCGCGCAGAACCTGGATAACAGCAATGGCAAATTGATCAGCACTCAAGGTTTGACCCTGCACATCGATCAACTGCTCGCCAGCATCAAGGGCCTGATTGCCGCACAGACCCTGGAGGTGCACAGCGCCCGTCTGGACAACACCGGCGGCTTGATCAGTAGTCGCGGCGCCCTCGGGGTGACGGTAGACGGTCAACTCGTCAATCAAGACGGCACGTTCATCGCTGACGGTGACGTGCACATCAGCACCGATAGCCTGGACAACACCCGTGGCCAGATCGCCGGTAAAACCGATGTCACGGCCAGCGTCGCGACCCTGAACAACCAGGGCGGTCAGTTGATCGCAACCGGTGGGCTCACTCTGACGGGCATCAACCTCGATAACCGGTTTGGCGGCCTGGTCGGTGCGACCAACGCTCTGCACCTGAACGTGGAATCGGTCGACAACCGCGGTGGCGAATTGTCAAGCAAGTCAGATGTGACCCTAGTGGGCAACCGTCTG
>Ga0157375_10003442_pt1 | contig 13716 bp, 9 predicted proteins | sample M35metaG_FD_115311 | JGI IMG/M metagenome (GOLD analysis project Ga0157375, IMG submission 115311) | Miscanthus rhizosphere microbial communities from Kellogg Biological Station, Michigan, USA - M3-5 metaG | ecosystem: Host-associated > Plants > Roots > Rhizosphere > Soil | place: USA: Michigan...
AAAGATCTGCAATTACTTCAATTTTATGGCTGATCGAATCCTGGTGTAAAGAAAATTCATTTTTAGGAACAACCCGGTAGTCCTGACTTTTTTTGAGTATAGCTTTAAACTCCGCTGAATTATTTTCCACAGGGAGTTCCTGAACCAGCTTACCTAATGCAAATAATAATTTTTTGGTATTTTCAGTGGACACAATCCAGGTGACAGCAGTGCCTTCCGGTAGGGTTAAATCTCCTGCATTGGAAATGGTTTCATTCTTTTTCTTCAAATAAGGAGGGTAGCTCAAGCGTGCTTCCATCGTTAAAACAGCTGGTCTGGGTTTAACACTCAAGGTATAAGGCCTGGAATCAAAACCACCTGCACTAAAGCGGATTTGCTGTGTCTGTTGCAAATTCTTTAAAGTATACTGAAAGCTACTGTTTGATTTTTTCTCCAGCTTAAATATATTAAGGCCCTCTTTTAAATACACCTCTTGCGGGAGCTCGTCTCCGTCAATTTTAAGATTCAGCTGTAAATCATCTCCCTGCGTTGCCACCAGGGTCTTATTGAGCAGTACAAAATCAAAAGGAGCTACGGGTAAAACTTCCTGGTCATACTTGACAAAGCTCTTGGTCCCTTCTCTTAAAACGGCAGGAGCTACGATTCCGATGGCTATAATCAACACCAGCGGAACTACAAAATACTTAATTAGTTTTTTATTATCCCCCAGGTTAATCGCTTTACTAAATGGGACAGGTGTTAATTCATTGATCTTCTGGTCTATTCCTGCTAAAATTAATTGATTATGCTCAGGAGATAAATCTGCCAGCGCTTTAAGCTGTAAAGTATTCAGCAATTTATCACGTACAGGTTCAAAATGGTTTCCTATAATTTCTGCCGACTCTTCTAAACTAATGGTCTTACTCAACCTGAAATAGGCCAGAGCGGGCTTAACAATACCAACAGTTGTAGAAACGAGTAAAATTAGCAAATAGGAAAAGAAGAGAATCGTTTTGACAAGTGGCGCAGGGTGCGAGTAATACACCAGTACAAATAAGAAAAGGTAAAGGGCAAATAAAAGCGTAAGTGTGTAAATAAGGCCATGAAGCAGTTTATTGAGATAAAACCGCTGCTTAAATTCATTGATCTTTGAAATTAAAAGGCTGTAATTGCTATCCATTTCTGCTATATAAAAGCCCGTTTAAGCTGTTTCTGAATTTAAAGATAGAAAAGCCTTGTACAGAGAACGAATGTAATTGTTGTTTTTTTATTCAAAAGGTCGGTAAATAGCCTTTTTTATTCCGGGCGGATTTCAAAGGGCATAAAAAAAGCTTCCCGATATCTCATCAGGAAGCTTGTACGAATTATGGTTATAATAATCTAGATTACTTTAACATTGATCGCATTCAAACCTTTTTTACCGCTTTCAACATCGTATTCTACTTTGTCGTTTTCACGGATTTCATCGATAAGGCCTGTTGAATGTACAAAAATTTCGCTATCGCCATTCGCTGGTACGATAAATCCAAAACCTTTAGTTACATTGAAAAATTTTACTGTTCCTTCTTGCATTGTATTATGTATTAATAATTAAGTCTGCAATGTAGTAATTATTTTTTTATAATCTGCAAATGCTTCATTTTTTGATAAATATAATTTTTGACGATTTATTTTGAGGGTTTTCTCCCGACCACATCTACTGTAATTTCGCTTGTATGAGGCACTCCAAGAGTGCTCCCGGGTTTAATTATTAGTAAATTTTGCAGATAGACGCTGATGATTCCTTCCAGAACTTTTTTTCTCGTTTCCCTGAATTCCGGAAGATTTGTGAAAAAATAACTTAATCTCATTTTTCCTTTCTCATCTACCAGCACATTGAATTCGTAAGCAAACTCTTTATACGCATCAGGAATAACCAATTTATATTGCGGATAGAGATAATCATAAGCTTCTGTCCTGCCATTCAATTTATCGACGCTGCTTAAGCGCTCCACGCTAATACGGTTATCGCGCGGACGCAAAGAAACGACCTGTCTGCCTGCAAAAACACTATCTCTCTGGTCAGGGTATTTAGTCGCTTTCGCTACCATTTCCGCAATAAAAAGTGTATCGGCTTTACTTGGCCGCTGCAACTTTTCGGCAGTAGTCTTTAATTTGTTTTTGATGTAATCATCGGCATAAAAAGTCATATTTACGTCTGAGCGTATATCATCTGCAATCTCTTTTTTAGTGACCTGAAGTCTCTGAAAGACAAGGCTGTCTTTGCTGATCAGCTTGAACCTGAACCATTCTTTCGCAAAGTTAAAGACATCGGCATGGTCATGATGCAAATGAAAAGGCTGCATGATTTTCTGTGCAGGATCATAAGCCAGCACTGTATCAGCAGATCTAAATTGAATAATCCAGCTTGGTTCCTGCTGAAAACCAGTTGTATCGAAAGATAACCCATTACTGAAACGACGCTTTACTTCCGTATACCTGATTCCTTTTACCGGAGTTACATCCAGTTGCACATGTTCTGGTGGTTTCTCTTTCTTCGTTTTCGTATTACACGCAGTCAGTAGCAGGCTGAAACTTATAAAAATAGACAAGGAGGTAATTGCTCTCATAGTACAAACAACGCTTTTTTATTGCAAATATATCAGGCTTTCTTTCCGAATCATAGCCAGAGTTGATAAAAGAAAAGCCCTTAAGCTATAAAAATAGAGCTCAAGGGCCGATAAAAGATATTAAATTCTGTTATTTTTTAGGAAACAGAACGTCATTGATCCTGATTACCAGGTCATCATAATGTGCTTTTGTTAGGCTATCACCTCCTAAAACTCTTGCTTTAGCTAGTGTTAACAGTGATTTCAATTCAGCTCTTACCAATGGCCTGATATCCGACAAAGAAACATTAATAGGGGTAACGCCATAATTGGCGAGACCTTCTGCACTTGCTCCGGCCGGGGCATCCATCTCTTTAGTCATTAATTGCGTTAACGTCTCTACATAAGAACGTTGCAAATTGCGTTTAAAAGCATCCGGTCTGTTAGCAGAGAATACGCTGGTTTTCAGATCAGTAAAAAGCTCAGGGAGCGTATAGGCGTTTGCTGTACCATTTTTTGCCTCATTATCCAATAAACGCGCAATGCGGCTGGGTGTCAATAAAAAGCTCAATGTGCTGGTCTGTACCGCCTTAATCTTATTTAAGATCTGTCCGTTATCAAATTTATTTAGTTGTTCGTTATTAATCAGCCATACCGGAGTAGTAAACAACTGCGTATTGAAAAATGCAATCGCTTCTCTTTGTTTGGCCTTAGGCAAATAGGAATAAACTGTACCCTTTTGATCATTCGTTTTAAAGTTCTCACTCATTCCGCCAACATTAGCCCTTACATGGCCCATATATCTGTTATATTGCGTAATAACTTCATTGTAGAGCTCTTTCAGGTCACTAAAATCCTGTCCTTTCTGATAAGTCCATATTTCTATATTCGGAAGGATACGTTTTAAGTTAGCAATACCATAAGTACTGGCTTTCATTGCATTGTCTCCTAAATCCTCACTTTGTAAACGCGGATCAAGACTTGTGCCCTGACGGCCATAATAATACAATGGATTTCCTGCTTTAGCAACAGTCCATACATCCAGTTTTGCTCTTTCCTGCTTAGCGGTCAGGTTACCCGGAAACCAGGTATAACCCCATTTAATAGACCATTTATCATATTCACCAATTTCAGGATGGAGTTTAGTTACCCCATCGCCAGGTTGCGCGATATAATTAAAACGTGCATAATCCATAATAGATGGTGCTGTTCCGTGTGTATTGGTAAAGGTTTTCGAACGAAGAGAATCTACCGGATAAGCATAACTTGAACCAAAATTATGTGGCAGGCCAAGCGTATGCCCAATTTCGTGTGAAGAAACAAAGCGAATGAGTTCACCCATTTGTTTATCATCAAATTTGGCTTTTCTGGCTGCCGGATTAACAGCTGCAGTTTGCACAAAATACCAGTTTCTCAGTAAATTCATTACATTATGGTACCAGCCGATATGTGTCTCCAGAATTTGTCCGGTACGTGGGTCAGAAACATGCGGGCCATATGCATTTGAAATGTTTGAAGCAAAATAGCGGACCACAGAGTATCTGGAATCCTCTACACTAAAATCAGGATCCTGGTCAGGAGCAGGAGCTTCCTTTCCAATAATTGCATTTTTGAATCCTGCTTCCTGAAAGGCGATCTGCCAGTCATTAATCCCCTGAATTAAATATGGAACCCATTTTTTTGGAGTGGCCGGGTCAATATAAATTACAATTGGTTTAACAGGTTCTACCAATTCGCCGCGCATATAAGCAGCAGTATCTTTTGGAACTAAATTCCAGCGGTGGATATAGGCCGTGCGTTCTGCCTTTTGGGCATCTGTGCCATAATCGGTTTGCGATTGTCCGAAATAACCTACTCGCGGGTCTGTTAATCTCGCTTTAACGGGTGTTTTTGGTAAAAGGAGCATTGAAGTATTGAATTCGAAAGTGACCGCACCAATACTATTGTCGATAGGTGATTCTGCCGATTTATAGGTTTTGCTGGTCACTACTTCAATATTTATAGGGAAAGTCTTGATCGTGTCTACATAAGATCGTCCGGCATCTAATGCGCTTGCTTTATAGGCTTTTCTTAGCGCGTCAGTAGCGCCGATAGCAACTACATCACCATTATAAAAATCGGTTACATCTATGACTACGCCCGTTGTATCTTTATTGTAAGCCTTAATTTCAAAGCTGGCAAGAATTGTAGACAGGTTCGAATTTTTAACAGATTGATACATGTCTGAAGTACTGTCCGCTCTTACAGAATAACTGGGTACACGAATAAAAACCTGTTTCCCGCGACGTTCCCATTGCCAAACCTGATCATTCAATTCTTCTCCGCCATATTGCTGATTACCAACAGATACGCCAGATGGAACTTTATTCAAACGGGTAACGACAAGCATTTCGCGGTTTAATAAGCTGTCGGTAATCTCGAAGTACCATTTATCATCTACCTTATAGGTTTTGAATAATCCATTTTTTGTTCTTGCTTTTGCTGTGATCACTTCAGAAAATGGCTTCAGCCCTTCTTTTTTCGGGACTGGAATAGTGGGAGCGGGTGCTGCAGTCGCAGCTGTCTTTTTAGATTTTTTCTGTGCAGAAGCAGTTTCGCTGCATATCGCACCTAAAAAACACATACCGGCAATGGCCAGTAATTTAGTTTTTGAATTCATTGGTAGTAAAGAAATTTGGGGTTTGGGTTGAAGTCGTAAAAATATCTATTGTCAGCTTAAAATAATGCAACGTAATTGCAACGTTACAAAATAGGCCGCAGTTTAAACGAAAGGGTATCTGTATTTTCGGAAAAAGCAATATATTCGACCTATGCCAATGGTAAAGCGTGTAATGGAATTAAAAAAAGAGTATCGTATTCAGTCATTTTTCATTCTGGCATTGTTGATTTTGCTGTTTTTTGAAAGCTGTTCCATGCAGCACCGGTTAGCTAAAGATGTCTCTTATTTTTTAAAGGATTCACCAGTTCTCAATGATCATCTTGTCGGGTTTGCGCTCTCTGAATCAGATCAAAAAGGAATGATTTATGCGCAAAATGCGGACAAATATTTTATTCCTGCCTCTAATACCAAGTTATATACTTTTTATGCCGGATTAAAAATGATACCGGATTCCATTCCCTCTATACGCTATATAGAAAGCGGCGATTCTCTTATTTTCTGGGGTACAGGAGACCCGTCCTTTTTGAAACGGGGAATGAGGGAAGAGAAAACCTTCAAATTTTTAAGCACCAGTACAAAGCGGTTGTTTTTTGCACCAGGCAGATATACTGGTAATGCTTATGGGCTGGGCTGGGCATGGGACGATTACAATGATGATACCCAGGCAGAAATAACAGAGCTTCCTGTGATGGATAACCTGGCCGGATTCAAAAATGAAAGGGGGAGAATCGCTGTTAATCCAGCTCTTTTTAACGATTGTCTGGTGAAAGATACTTTAAATCATCAAAAGGAATTCAGGATAGTCAGAGCGTTGGAAAAGAACGAATTTAAATATCCTTCAGGGGGTATTCCTGCTGATTTTAAACAGTTGGTTCCTTATCAAACAAGCACTTTGACTACGTTGAACCTATTAAGAGATACTTTAAAACGGGATATACAACTCATCCATCTGGAGATGCCTGCTGCTGCAAAAACAATTTATAACAGCAGTTCTGAAGATCTTTTCCGGGAGATGCTGTTACCAAGCGATAATTTTATTGCCGAACAGCTTTTATTGGTTTATTCGAATCAATTTCAGCAGAAATTAAGCGGTACTGATGCGATCCGGTATATTCTGGATAAATATCTGAAAGATTTGCCAGATCATCCGCGCTGGGTGGATGGATCTGGAGTATCAAGGATGAATCTCTTCAGTCCCAGAGATATGATTATGCTGCTTCAAATGATAGATAAAGAGCTAAATAACAGAGAAAAACTGTTCAGTATGCTCCCTGCAGGCGGACTGAGAGGTACACTTAAAAATGCCTATCCTAAAACAGAACATCCTTTTGTATTTGCCAAAACCGGAACCTTTTCTAATAATTATAATCAAAGCGGTTATATCGTCACTAAAAAGGGGAAAACACTTGTTTTTTCCTTTATGAACAACAACTTTATGGGCCCTGTTAAAGAGTTAAAGGCTGAAATGGCTAAACTTATGGGGTACATCCACGATCAGTATTAAACCTTGTTCTTCTCGCCTTTTATGAACTTCTAACAGGGTTTTCCTTGCTATTGTGGTTGAGTTTGATACGGGTTTGAAACGCCTCGACCCGTTTCAAACTGAAAGAGAAAACAACCAGTTACCTTCGTAAACAGGGGTTTAGAAGGTACTTACCACGTATTCTTCTCGGCGCAAACCTTAGGGAAACAAACTGACTCTTTACAATTTTATCATCTCAATTTAAACTGCTTCTCTAAATTTTATCTTTATTTTTGTGCGGATATGCAAAAGTCCGATCAATCGATTTATACCCTGCAATTTGGCCTGGTATGTTTAAGTTCCTTCCTTTTTTCTGCCAGTTTTAATATGCTGATTCCCGAATTGCCTGCCTATCTGAGTGCGATGGGTGGTGCATCTTATAAAGGATTGATTGTTGCGCTGTTTACGCTTACAGCAGGTATCTCCAGACCTTTTAGTGGTAAACTGACGGATACTATCGGCCGCGTGCCGATAATGGCTGTGGGCTCAATAGTTTGTTTTGTTTGCGGATTTCTGTATCCTGTATTGACCACGGTTGCCGGATTTCTGTTTCTTAGGTTAATTCATGGATTTTCTACAGGATTTAAGCCAACAGCAACAGCAGCTTATGTAGCAGATCTGGTTCCAAAAAACAGGTGGGGAGAGGCGATGGGGATTCATGGAATTTGTTTCAGTACAGGTATGGCCATCGGCCCTGCCATTGGAAGTACCATAACCGATCATTTTTCCATTAACGTCTTGTTTTATTGTTCTTCAATTTTTGCTTTATCATCCATTGTAATTCTTGGAAATATGAAAGAGACCCTGAAAGAAAAAAAGCCTTTCAGCTTCTCCTTATTGAAAATTAAAAGACAGGATATTATTGAATGGAGAGTGATTCCTGCAGCTTTAATTACACTATTAAGTTACGTGAGTTATGGTGTAATATTGACCGTGGTCGGAGATTGGAGCAAGTATCTTGGCACCAGTAATAAAGGCTTGTTTTTTATGGTATTCACACTATCTTCCTTGCTTATCCGGTTTGTAGCAGGTAAGGCGTCTGACAAACATGGAAGGGTATTGATCCTTAAAATATCCCTGGCATTACTGGCTGTTTCGCTGTTATGTATAGGCTTTGCGAATTCATCTTTTACCTTAATGGCCGCTTCTGCATTATACGGCGTAGCAACAGGAATGCTTTCGCCAACGGTAAACGCCTGGACAATAGATCTGAGCGATCCAAAACATCGCGGCAAGGCCATGGCAACCATGTATATTGCACTGGAAGCCGGAATTGGTTTAGGTGCTTTGCTGGCAGGATGGTTATTTATTGACAATATCAAAACTATACCCCATACATTTTTCATCTGTACAGGCATCACCATTGCAGCATTAGTTTACCTGCAATTTGTCTGGAAGCCGAAGCTTACAGCAACAGTTTAGTTATTGATTTGCGGCTACTAATAATTCGATATCCTTGTAAGGCAGGTTAAACCTGGCAGCCAGATCTTTGCTGGTCAGGTGGCCTTTATAAATATAAAGCGCTTCTCTGATGCCTGGTTTATTCCAGATCAGGCTCATCAGGCCGCCCATTTCACCGATATCTACCAGTATTGGAGTAAATATATTGGTTAAGGCATAGGATGCTGTTCTGGGTACTCTGGATGCGATATTAGGCACACAATAATGGATAACATCATGTTTTCTGAAAACAGGATCTTTGTGGTTAGTGACCTCAGAGGTTTCAAAACATCCGCCCTGATCTATGCTCACATCAATGACAACAGAGTCTGGTTTCATTCTGCTTACAGTCTCTTCAGTTACGATACAAGGGCTTCTGCCGTGTGTAGCGCGTATAGCACCAATAACCACATCACAGGTTGTTACGGCCTTTCCTAATACGATAGGCTGCATAACAGAGGTAAATACGCGGCTTCCAAGATTATTCTGAAGACGGCGCAAACGGTAAATAGAACTGTCAAATACTTTAACCTCAGCACCTAAAGAAAGCGCTGTTCTGGCTGCATATTCACCAACAGTTCCAGCGCCAAGAATGACAATTTCTGTAGGAGGGACACCCGTAAAACCACCAAGCATTAAGCCTTTACCACCGGTTACGCTGCTTAAGTATTCTGCAGCAATGAAGATTGAAGTTGCGCCTACGATTTCACTCATTGCGCGCACAACCGTTAAAACATTTCCTTCATCCCTTAAATTCTCAAAGCATAAAGCATTGATCTTTTTATTTAGCAATGCTTTCAGGTAACCTTCTTTAAGTGCGCCCATCTGCAAGGCAGAGATGAGTGTCTGGCCCTTATGCATCAGATTGATTTCTTCTACAGTTGGCGGGGCTATTTTCACGATAATATCAGCATCATATACATCCTTTTTATTGAATGTAATCTGTGCACCCTGTTCACTGTAATCATTGTCAGAAAAGTTTGCACCAGTACCTGCACCACTTTCCAGTAATACTTTATGGCCATGATTGACCAGTAGTGCAACGGATAAAGGTGTAAGTGCAATCCGGGTTTCCTGAAAAGAGATCTCTTTAGGAATACCAATATAAAGACTGTTGCTTTTTTGTTTGATTTCTGACAATGTCTCTTTAGGCTGTAGCAGCCCTTTTTGAGCAATAGAGGCCATTTCTTCCCGTAATCCTGTAGCCATTCTGTCTATCTGATTTTTTGATTGAAATTAAGAAAAATAAGCTGAATTTAAGCAATTTTTGTGAAGGTGAAAGATCGTTTGTTTTCTGACAATGCGGTAATTTCCACTTCGATATAAGTTTCAGGCAGCAATTCCCCAATCCGCTGGGGCCATTCTATCAGGCAGATATTGCCAGAATAGAAATACTCTTCATAACCAATATCAAATACTTCCTGCAGGTTTTTAATTCTATAGAAGTCAAAATGATAAATGACCTGCTGAGCTGGTGCTGCATATTCATTTACGATAGAAAATGTAGGACTGTTGACTACATCTGTTACGCCTAATTTCTGGCACAGGACTTTAATAAAAGTTGTTTTTCCTGCTCCCATTTCGCCCTCGAAGGCGAATATTTTTTCGTTTCCTGCAAAACTGAGCAGTGCTTCAGCGGCACGGCCCAGTTCGTCCAGGTGATTAATTTCAATGTTCATTTCAATAGGCTATCTTGAGCTGTAAGTCGCTACAGGAATCATCATTTCCTCCAGAGAGATCCCACCATGCTGGAACGTTTCGTTATAGTAGTTCACAAACTGGTTGTAGTTATTCTGATAGACAAAATAACGGTCTTCTTTGGCGAAAATATAATTAGAACTAATATTTATTTTAGGCAATTGTGCCTCATGAGGATTTTTAATCAAAAAGACCTCTTTTGCATTAAAATTCAGATTTCTGCCTTGTTTATAGCGCAGATTTGTATTGGTATTTCTATCTCCGATTACTTTACTTGGATGTTTTACCCTGATTGTACCATGATCTGTAGTAATAATTACTTTAACTTGTTTCTGTGCAAGTTTCTTTAACAGCTCTAATAAAGGAGAATGCTCAAACCACGAAAGCGTTAGTGAGCGGTAAGCAGCATCGTCATTTGCCAGCTCTCTGATCATCGCCATATCAGTACGGGCATGAGACAGCATATCAACAAAGTTGTAAACGATTGCATTGAACTCATTCTGCATCAGGTTATTCATTTGCTCGTTAAGTGCTTTTCCATCATCATAAGTCAGAATTTTATGATAACTGAATTTACAGTCTTTACGAACGCTGCGCTTAATCTGATCTGCAAGGAAAGCTTCTTCATGCATGTTTTTACCACCCTCTTCATCATCATTTTGCCAAAGTGAAGGAAAACGTTTCTCCATTTCGAGCGGCATCAGGCCTGAGAAGATAGAATTTCTTGCGTATTGCGTTGCTGTTGGCAGAATACTCGTATAAATGTCTTCTTCGTCTAACCTGAAATGTTCTGTGATTAAAGGATTGATAATCTTCCACTGATCGTATCTCAGGTTATCTATCAGAATAAAGAATACGGGTGTAGTAGAGTTGATATGTGGAAATGCTTTCTTTTTAAGCAGCTCATTAGACAATAAAGGCGTTTTACCTCTTTTATTAACCCAGTCAATGTAATTGTCTTCGATGAATTTAGAGAACTGTGTATTTGCTTCAGACTTTTGCATGGTCAGAATTTCATGCATCTGAGGATCATCAAGCTTTTCAAGTTCCAGTTCCCAGAAAATTAGTTTTTTATAAACTTCTGTCCATTCTTCATAGCTTAGTTTGTCATTTAGTGTCATGCCTAAACGTCTGAAGTCTTGTTGATAAGCCATCGAAGTTTTAGCACTGATCAGTCTTTTATTGTCTATGATTTTTTTGATTGTCAGCAATACTTGCTTAGGATTAACCGGCTTTATCAGATAATCGTCAATTTTTGAACCGATCGCATCCTCCATCAGGTTTTCCTCTTCACTTTTGGTAATCAGGACAACAGGGATGTCACTTTTTATATTTTTAATGGCTGACAGGGTTTCCAATCCACTCATGCCGGGCATATTTTCGTCCAGGAATACCAGGTCGAAATGCTCCTTGCCAAAAGCCTCCAATGCATCGTTTCCATTCGTAAATGTAGTCACGTGGTACCCTTTTTCGTTCAATAGTAATATATGCGGTTTTAATAAGTTTATCTCATCATCGGCCCATAGAATCTTGGTTTCCTGCATTATTGTATATATAAGGTGTAAATAAATCCTTAAAAAGAGATATCTCTTTCTTAAGTACGGATAAAAATAGCAATTTTTGTACCGTATAATTTATTTTGCCAAGATTGAATAAAAAGAAAATAATAAATGACCCGGTATATGGATTTATCAATATACCCTCAGAATTGATCTTTGATCTGATCTCACATCCCTTTTTTCAGCGGTTACGCTATATTAAACAATTAGGGATGACACATCTGGTTTACCCGGGAGCTTTGCATACGCGTTTTCACCATGCACTTGGTGCAATGCACCTGATGTGCCTGGCTATTGATATCTTACGTAGTAAAGGGCACGAGATTACTAAAGAGGAAGAAGAGGGTGCAACGATAGCTATATTGCTCCATGATATCGGTCACGGGCCATTTTCTCATGCACTGGAATATTCGCTGGTAAAGGGAATTCAGCATGAAGATATTTCTATCCTGATGATGGAGCGCCTGAATATGGAGTTCGACGGGAAATTAAATACTGCAATCGCTATATTCAAAGGTGAATATCCAAAGAAGTTTCTGCATCAGCTGATTTCAAGTCAGCTGGACCTGGATAGGATGGATTACTTAAACAGAGATAGTTTCTTTACAGGGGTGAGTGAAGGCGTAATTAGCTTTGATAGGATTATTAAGATGTTTAATATCTCTGATGATCAGTTGGTCATTGAAGAAAAGGGGATTTATTCTATTGAGAAATTCTTGATTGCAAGACGATTAATGTACTGGCAGGTTTATTTGCATAAAACAGTTATTGCAGGAGAAATGCTGCTGGTAAAGATTTTGAAACGGGCGAAAGAGCTTGCTGTAAAGGGAGCTGATTTATTTGCTACACCGGCGTTGCAGCATTTCCTGAAAAACGAGATTTCTCAAAAGGAGTTTTTTGAAACGAATGAACATTTACTGCAATTCGCGAAACTGGATGATCAGGATATTTTCGCTTCGGTGAAAGTATGGTGCGGAAATCAGGACAGAATTCTTTCGTTATTATGTAATATGCTGGTTAACCGGAATTTGTATAAGATTGAGATTACCAATGATGTGCCAGATCCTGGCAGAGTTTCTATGATTAGTGAAAATACGGCCTTCAGTCTTGGAATTGATCATAATGAGGTATCTTACTTTGTGTTTACAGATGTAATCAGCAACAGGGCCTACAATACAGGGGGCGGAAACAGCACAATTAACATATTAATGAAAAATAATACAACCACAGATATTGCAAAAGCATCCGATTTATCTAACCTGGAATCGCTCGACAGGACAGTTAGAAAGCATATACTTTGCTATCCAAGAATTATTTAGCATTATTTAACAAAATAATCCAATTATTATCCCGTTTTTTATCCGATTATACTGGAGCATTGAAATGGTCAAGTGGCTGATAAAATAGGGAGTTGGGATAATTTGTTCATATCAATTTAACATTTAACTTTGTAGAATGCAATTTACTGCCAAGCAGATAAGCGACTTTTTAAGTGGAACAGTTGAAGGCGATGAAACTATCACAGTTTCAGAGCTTTCGAAAATAGAAGAAGGGAAAAAAGGGGCCTTATGTTTTCTATCTAACCGGAAATACGAGAACTTCATCTATTCAACGAACGCATCTGTCGTTATCGTTGGGTTAGATTTTGTTCCTTCGCAACCTATCAGCTGTACGCTGGTGAAGGTGAAGGATCCATATAGTGCTTTTTCAGTTTTGCTGGAAAAGTATAATGAGGCCTTAAATGAGACTGCTCAAAAAACAGGTATAGAACAGCCTTCTTTTGTTCATCCTTCAGTAAAAATTGGTAAAAATGTGTTTATAGGAGCTTTCTCTTATATCGATGCCAATGTAGAGATTGGAGACAATACAAAGATTTTACAACAAATACATATAGGAACAGATTCGAAAATTGGCTCAGGATGTACTTTTCATCCCGGAGTTAAAATCTATAACCGTTCTGTGATTGGAAATGGGGTCGTTATCCATTCTAATACAGTAATTGGTAGCGATGGATTTGGATTTGCTCCTCAGCCGGATGGTACCTATACAAAAATTGCCCAGATAGGGAATGTCGTTATCGAAAACGATGTTGAAATCGGCGCAAATACTGCAATTGACAGGGCAACAATGGGTTCTACTTTCATTAGAAAAGGCTCAAAACTGGATAATCTGATTCAGATTGCACACAATGTTGAGATTGGTGAGCATACGGTTGTTGCTGCCCAGGCAGGGGTTTCCGGAAGCAGCAAGGTCGGTGAAAGATCAGTTGTT
>Ga0157375_10003444_pt1 | contig 13705 bp, 12 predicted proteins | sample M35metaG_FD_115311 | JGI IMG/M metagenome (GOLD analysis project Ga0157375, IMG submission 115311) | Miscanthus rhizosphere microbial communities from Kellogg Biological Station, Michigan, USA - M3-5 metaG | ecosystem: Host-associated > Plants > Roots > Rhizosphere > Soil | place: USA: Michigan...
ATCAGATGACGTCCTGATCTACGAGGACAAGCAAAACCCGCAGCGTTTTCAGAACGTCGACACCACTGACGATGAGCGCTTCGCGATCCTCTACGTCTCCGAACGCGGCAAAGGCAAAAAAGGAAATGCGCTTTTCTACAAAGATGTTTCGAAGGGCGAAACGAGTTTTTCACCCATCGTCGCTGAAATCGGCGACGACACTTTTAACGTTATCGACAACGACGGCGCCAAGTTCCTAATCCGCACGAACAAGAACGCTCCAAACGGACGCGTGGTCCTCGTCGACCCGAAAAATCCGGATGAGAAAAACTGGCAGGACGTTTTGCTGGAAAGACCGGAGCCATTACAGGGTGTCGGCACGGCCGGCGGCAAACTCTTCGCCTCGTGGCGCAAAGACGTCGCGACGCGCGCCTACGTGTTTGGTCTTGATGGCAAGCTGGAGAATGAGATCGTGCTGCCGGGCGTCGGCACTGCCGCTGGTTTTGGCGGTCTAAGGGACGACAAGCATGTTTTTTATAGCTTCACCTCGTTCAACTTCCCGCCAACGATTTACAAGTACGACATCGCGACGAAGAAGTCGACGGTCTTTCGCACGGTAGACATTCCCGGCTTCAAACCGGAGAACTACGAAACCAAACAAGTCTTTTACAACAGCAAGGACGGCACGCGCGTGCCGATGTTCCTGGTCTATAAGAAAGGCTTGAAGCTCGACGGAAATAATCCGACACTGCTTTACGGGTATGGCGGCTTCAACGTCGTAACTTCACCAACATTCAGTTCACTGCGCCTGGCTTTGCTCGAGCAGGGTGTGGTTTACGCCTCTGCAAACATGCGTGGCGGCGGTGAGTACGGTGAGAAGTGGCACGAAGCCGGCACGAAGCTGAAGAAGCAAAATGTATTCGACGATTTCATCGCCGCAGCCGAATGGTTGATCGCGAACAAGTACACTTCGCCGAGCAAGCTCGCGATCCAGGGTGCGTCAAATGGAGGATTGCTTGTGGGAGCAGTCTCGAACCAGCGGCCGGAGCTATTTCGCGCAGTTATCGAGCAGGCCGGCGTAATGGACATGCTGCGCTTTCAGAAGTTTACGATTGGCTGGAACTGGATCGCAGACTATGGTTCGAGTGAAGCGAACGCAGCGGAGTTCAAAGCGCTCTATGCTTACTCGCCAATTCACAACGTGAAGCCGGGAACAAAATACCCGGCAACGCTGATCACTACCGCCGATCACGACGACCGCGTCGTTCCAGCGCACAATTACAAATACGCGGCAGTGTTGCAGGCGGCACAGGCTGGACCAGCCCCGATTCTTATTCGCATCGATACGAAATCCGCTCACGGTGCCAGCAACACCACAAAGGCGATCGAGCAGACGAGAGATATCTATGCGTTTCTGTTCGAGAACCTAGGAGTAGAGTACAAGTAAAGACATAGCCGCAGATTCACGCAGATTAACGCCGATCTGGATCGGCGTTGATCTGCGTGAATCTGCGGCTAAAACCTCCGGATCGGATGCGCTTCGGTGTTGAAGATCACCTTCCCGAAATCGAGCGTCTGTGGCGGGGAGAAGAGCAGGTAGAAATACTTGAAAGTCTCTGCGAAGAGGAAACTCTGCATCGAGTCGCTCTTCTCCTTCGTCTCTACGTTCTTGAGGGCCGCATAACCAACGTCAGTGCGGCAGTACTTCACGAAATCTCTCCAGAGCTTCTCGCCCATCAGCAGGTATTTAGGATCCTTTGTGTAGCGGTAGAGATAGTAGGTTGACTCCACGATCTCAGGTCGCAACGGATACCCGGGCGAGATGATCTTGCGCGCACCATAATCAAACTCCTCAGGCTCGATGCCCGCCTCGTTCCACATCCTGAACGACGAATCCTGCAAGCGCTTCGCACGTTTCAAATCTCCCGACAGCGCGAGCACGGCGGGAAAGAACGCGTCGAGCGCGCCATAGGTCGTTGCGCGGCGCGCGCCGGTGTTCATATCGGCGTGGCCGTACCACAGTTCTGAATCCGGTTGTTCGTCTGCGAGGTACTTGTTGATCGCGGCGATGCTGTCGTTCCACATGCGCTTGCAGTCGGGATCGTCAAAGAGCAGCGAGCACTTCAAGAGGTATTCGTAATAACTGTCGATAGCGCCGCTGATGTGACTGTCAGTATTCGTCCAGGTGCCCGTTTCAACGTTGATCCATTCACCGACGAGACCAATCTTTGAGCGGCGGTTGTACGTTTCGACGAGTGCACGCTTGGCCCGGTCATAGAAAATCGGTTTGCCGGTGAGCTTACTCAACGTGCCAAACTCGATCAGCAGCGTGCCTGTTTCAGCGGGATTGCTGACCGGTTTACTCACTTTGCCGGTCTTGAGATTGACGTAGCGATACGGCAAACCGGTTGGCGAATTGAAGACCGGCAAGAGTCGGTTGCCGAGGTCCTCAGCGAGGTTCAAGAAACGCTTATCGCCCGTAAGCTGATAATTGGTGAGCAACCCTCCCAGCAGCCTGATTGTTATCTCGAAGTTCTGGACGTCGATGTCTTTATCGAACGAGAGATGGTCGAGGATGTACTGCTTCGTGGCCGCAGCTTCGTCATCCAACCCCATGATGATCATCGTGTCGAGTGAATCGACCGGAGTCATCAGCAACGGCTGCGGATACCAATCGTGATACGTTTTCGAGAGTGGTTTCAGATCGTCGTGGGCCCACGCGTATTGCTTGTAGCCATTCCACGCGTGCAGAAACTCGGCTTTGACTTCAGCGGCGAGTTTCTTGTTAGGCGTCTGCGCGTCGATCATCAGCGGCAGGAACAGCAACAGGAGCAGGATTTTCATTTGTGCTTTTTGTGCCTCGTTGTGGCTTAGATTTTCTCGAACGATCTCCGGATCGTCTCTTTCGGCGGCGGCTCCGGCCAGATCGAAAGCCTCCTGGACCAGCGGTGACGCAGAACGCATGCGCGGAAATAGTGTTCGTGTTCCCACTCGACCTCAGCCATCGTCAGCAGGCAGTCGATCAGATCCTCGCGCCCGCACGCGCGCGCGTGACGTGCTGCGGTTTCGTACTCGACGATATTTCGACTTTCGAGCCGGCCCGCTCCATACATCGGCGCAAACCAACCACTAATGTGACACATCAACCCGAGCACTCGACCAATCACGGTCGCTCTTATTTCACGCACCTTGTTGGGCCCGGCGCCCAGGCTCTTCAGCATTTCGCCGACGAGCTTCCGATGGTGCCACTCCTCGTCTTCAATGGTCTTGATGCGGGCTCGTTCTTCCGCATCGTTTACGGAATGCCAGTGACCACGGTAGGCATAACCCGCGGCCAGTTCGCCGGAATAGGCCAATTGCAAGGTGTTTATTAGCTGCGCTCGCGGGCTGAGCAGGGTCGGTTGCATGGGGGTTTCAAGAAAGTGGGATTATAGCCGCATTGCGCCTTTTAACTCATCGTAAATCGAAATCTAAACTCTGTTTTTGTTCAGCCTCTCATGTACAAATTTATAGTCTCGTGCTACTACTGGCCGGCCGGAGCACACGGCCTTCGACTTCGGACCTTGACGATAAAACAGCACTTTGAGGAAACCGGGCGCTTGGAAAAGCTTGCTTCATCAATTGAACGGCGGAGAATGCGCAGGCTCAGGGCCAAGTGCGAAGTGGAGCTTGTCGCTGACCTCAGTCTTTTAGACGTCGACGTTCACGACGCCGAGTCGTCGCTCGTGTTTCTGGGACGGACACACGATCTGAGCGCGAGCGGCCTGGCGATGCTCCTGCCGTCGACGACTATCGACGAAAGGTTTTGCAGTGGCGCGAACAGGCTGAACCTTTCTTTGTTTGTGCCGGATGGCGTGATCGATATGGAGGTGAGTCCGGTCAGGTGCGAACGGCTGAGCGGTCCATACTTCGGGCAGGGTTACCTGTTGGGGACGAGAATCACCAACGTTGCGGACCGCGCGCATTTTGAGCGGTATATCGATAGCCTGTCAGGCATAAACCACAGATTACACAAGTGACACAAATCAGTCTGTGGAATCCGCGGATGAAAGAAAGTCTTTCGTCCGTGCATCCTTCGGAGATTCCAACACTTCTTCCGTTGGCCCACACTCCACTGCGTAACCACCTTCCATAAAAAGAATATTGTCGGCTACTCCGCTCAGAAATCCCATCGAGTGGGAAATGATGATCATCGTGTGACCGCGATCCACGAACGTTCGCAACAACGCGCGCAAGCTATTGATGCGCCGCGGATCGAGCGCGCTGGTCGGTTCGTCGAGCAGCAGCAGCGCCGGATGCATCGCGAGCGCACGCGCAATCGCGACGCGCTGTTGCTCACCACCTGACAACGAGCCCGGATACCTGCGCGCCGCCTGCCTCAGCCCGACTGATTCCAGAAGCTCATACGCTTCATTCTCGGCAGTCTGCTTCGGCGTGCGCAGCACGTGCACCGGCGCTTCGACGATATTCCCGAGCACCGATAGATGCGGAAACAGATAGAAATGCTGGAAGACTGTCCCGACTTTCAGCCGCAGATCCTTCACACGTCTCCGATAGTCCGCGTGAGACAGACCAGCTTCGAGTCGCACATCATCGCATTCGATAGTTCCGTCATTGATCGTTTCCAAACCGTTAAGACATCTGAGCAGCGTCGATTTTCCACTGCCTGATGCGCCCATGACTCCGAGCACGGTTTGCGGCGCCACTTCGAAGTCGATCCCTTTCAGGATCTCACTTTCTCCGAAACGCTTGCGTAAGCCTGTGACGCGGATCATGTGGTCGCCAATGCCTCCTCCTCTTCGACCACGCGCTCCGTAGCTCGATCGCGCAAACGTCTTTCCAGCAGGCGTGCGAGATGGGCCATCGGCAGACTCATCGCGAGATAGAACGCCGACACGGCCACGCCGAGAAGCAGGAACTGTCCCGACGCGTTGGCAAGTTCGCGATAGGCTGTTGCCAGTTCCCAAACAGAAATCGCGAAGGCGACTGAAGTGTCTTTGAAGAGCGACACGAAGTCGTTTGTCATCGGCGGCAACGCAATGCGAAACGCTTGCGGCAGGATGATGCGGCGAAAAGCGAGCAACGGCCCCATGCCAAGCGAGTAAGCAGCTTCCCATTGGCCAAGCGGAATCGCCTCGAGCGACGCGCGATACACTTGCGATTCGTAAGCGGCGTAGTTCAAGCCCAGACCGACGAGCGCCGTCAGCCAGCCGGGCATGGCGATGCCGATCACGGGTAAGCCAAAGTAGAGAAACAGCAGTTGGACCAGCACCGGAGTGCCGCGAAAGAATTCGACGTAGATCGTGCAGAAGCGGCGCAGCCATGCCGGGCCTTTCCACTGTCCGACCGCAAGCGGCAGGCCTAAGACGACCGCGATGACCATCGAGCCGACCGCGATAAGCACCGTCACAGCGGCGGCGCGCGTCAGTCGCCAAAGCGCTTCGCTCCAGTTGAACGAAGCGTTAGTTGAAGTGTATTCCTCGGGTTTCGCAGTTTGAGTTCCGGCGCGGATTGGTGCTTCAAACTCGACTTGCGCCTCGTTCCAAAGACCCCACTTCTTGAGAATGTTCTCGAGCGTGCCGTCGGCAATGATCTTGTCGATCGCTGCGTCGACTTCTGCCTTCAATGCCTCGTCGCCCTTGCGTAGTCCGATAACGTAAAGACCGCGCGTGAATGGCGGCCCAGCAGGTTTCAACCTCGGATTGGAGCGTGCGTAAAAAGCCTCGGCGGGCACGTCCATGATGACGGCATCGATACGCTTCAACTCCAGATCGCGATAAGCGCCGACGGGATCAGCGTAACTGCGATCAGGAATGCCCTGCTGTTCCAACAGGCGGGAGGCGGCGGTGTTTGCAAGCGTTCCGACCACGCGATTCTTGCAATCATCCAGCGAGTTGATCCGATCGTCGTCGCGGCGCACCGTTAGTTGAAGCTGAAAGATGTAATAAGGCTTGCTGAAGAGAATCTGTTTTGCGCGATCTCGGGTGGGCTCCAGACCGTTGACGATCACGTCGAACGAATGGCGTTGCAACGCGGAGACGAGTGTTTCCCAATCGCTGGGAACGAACTCCGCCTTCCGGCCCATCGCCTGGGCCAACGCGTCGACCATCTCTTTTTCGTAGCCGATGTAGCGATCGGGGTTCGCGGGATCGGTGAAGACATACGGCGCGCCACCGCTGGGATCGGCGCCCCAACGCAAAACTTGTTGCGCCACAATAATGCTCGAGCTGGATAAGAGCCACAAAAAGGCACAAAAAGCACATAATGGTTTAACTAATGCATTTGTGCGTTTTGTGGTTCGTTGTGGCAACGTTCGGGGGATTTTAGCCGCTGAGTGCGTTGAGATTCAATTTAGAAGCGACAGTCACGTCAGCCTTCAACACTGTCTCCATCTGTTCCAATGCGTGCTGGTTCTCCTCTTCAGTGTTTGATACGACGCAGTCCGCTGGGATGAAGAGTTTGAAGTCGCGCATGTAAGCGTCGTTGGCGGTGAAGAGCACGCAGTTGTTGCCCGCGATGCCGGTAAGAATCAGGTTCTTTGCACCGAGATGTGTGAGCAGCAGCTCGAGAGTCGTTGAATAGAAACCGGAGTGTTTCGGTTTGAGCACGAAGTAATCGTCATCGTCGGGCAACAGTAGTTTCACAAATGACTTTCCTTTGGCGTCTTCACGGCTGCAATGTGCGACGATCTTTTTGAAGTCAGACTGCCAGCGGCCAAAATTATCGTTCACGTAGATCGATGGAATACCCGCGGCTTTGGCGCGCTTCTTTAGCTCGGCGATGTTTTTGCCAACCGGAAGCGCCAGCTTCAACAGTTGCTCCCCCTCTTCGAAGTCGAAATCGTTAATGACGTCGATCAAAAGCAAAACGGCTTCTGATTTATCCGGAGCAGAGCCATGAAGATCGTGACTTGTGCGTGGCATGACCACAGATTAACACGGATAAAGTAGATTTAGTTTTATCCGTCTTTTCCGTGTTAATCTGTGGCCATGTGTACCGATCGCAGAGACTTCCTACGCTTGTCCGCGGGTATCGCCGGAGCAACCCTGCTGGGTAGTTCGTTGGGTTACGCTCATACAGAATCCCTCGAGCCGCAACAGGATGCGCAGCCGGAAGCTATTCGACGTTTGCGCCGCATGACCGACAACGTCATTCCCATCACACTCGAAGAACGCAAAAGCCGGATCGAGAAAGCGCAGAGACTGATGCGCGAGCAGCGCGTTGATGCAATTTACATCGAGCCGGGCAGCAGCATGTTCTATTACACCGGCATGCGCTGGGGCACCAGCGAAAGAATGTTTGCGATGGTGATTCCCGCGCGCGGCGAGATCGCGTGGGTGTGCCCGAAGTTTGAAGAAGAACGCGCGCGCGAACTGATCCGCATGGGCACAGACATCCGCACCTGGGAAGAAGACGAGAGCCCTTACAAGCGCGTCGCCGAGATATTCAAAGACCGCGGCGTGCGGACCGGAACAGTCGGCATTGAAGAACGCGTGCGGTTCTTTCTCTATGATGGGATTCGACTCGCCGCACCGGCGTTGAAGTTTGTCAGTGCAACGCCAATCACCGCCGGCGGTCGTATGTTCAAATCACCGGCGGAACTGGCATTGATGCAGATCGCGAACGACATCACGATCGAAGCTTACAAAGCTACTCGCGACAGCATGACGGAGGGAATGACGCAAGGCGAGTTTGCCAATAACTGCGCGGCGGCTTTTCGCGCGCTTGGCACGACTGGTGGAATATTCGTCAGCTTTGGAAAGTACACCGCGTTTCCGCATGGCAGCAGTACGCCGCAACGCTTGAAGGAGGGCGACGTTGTGCTGATGGACGGTGGTTGCAGTGTCGAGGGTTACGAGTCAGATATCACTCGCACGTTTGTGTTTGGGAAACCGACCGATCGGCAACGGCAGATCTGGGATCTGGAAAAGAAATCGCAGGACGCTGGGTTTGCGGCGGCGAAAGTCGGAGCGCCGTGTGAGGCAGTTGATGCTGCGGCGCGTAAAGTGATCACCGATGCCGGCTTTGGACCAGACTACAAGGTGCCCGGACTGCCACACCGCACCGGCCACGGCATCGGTCTCGATGGGCACGAATGGACCAACTTCGTGCGCGGCAATAAGACACCGATTCAGCCAGGGATGTGCTTCAGTGACGAACCTACAATCGTGATCTACGGTGAGTTTGGCATCCGGCTGGAGGATTGTTTATACATCACTCCGGATGGTCCAAAGTTTTTCACTAAACAGAGCGAATCGATTGACAAACCGTTCTAACATTGCAAATTGATTTCCAATTGCCAATTTGAAGAGAGGTGAGCTGAACGAAACTTGGCAATCGGCAATCGGAAATCGGCAATTGGAAGGTGGATTCTAGCGGCGACAATTCTTGCCTCGAGCATGGCTTTTATTGATGGCACGGTCGTCAATGTAGCCCTTCCTTTCCTGCAAACATCTCTTCACGCCACCGCAATCGGCATCCAGTGGGTGATTGAAGCCTACTCTCTGTTTCTTTCTGCCCTCCTGCTCGTCGGCGGCTCGCTCGGCGATCGTTATGGGCGTCGCAAGGTATTCAACATCGGCGTCATGATCTTTGCAGTCGCGTCAGCTCTCTGCGGCATGGCTGCCAACATGCAACAACTGATCGTCGCTCGCGCGGTGCAGGGAATCGGTGGCGCGCTGCTTGTTCCCGGAAGCCTCGCGCTTATCAGTTCGTCGTTTGACCCCGACGAACGCGGCAAAGCGATTGGCACGTGGTCAGGATTTTCTGCCATCACAACCGCGATCGGCCCGGTGCTCGGCGGCTGGCTGGTCGAGCACTGGTCCTGGCGGGCGGCGTTCTTTTTGAATTTGCCCCTCGCCGTGGCAGTGCTTTTGATTTCGATTTCCAAAGTGCCGGAGAGCAGCGAGAAGAATCATCGTGGCTCGCTCGACTGGTTGGGTGCAGCGCTCGCGACGATCGGTCTTGGCGGAGTGATCTATGGATTGATTGAGTCGCCGCGGCTCGGTTTCTCAAATCCGCTCGTGCTGTTGACCCTCATTGGAGGAACTGTGTCTTTGGCGTTCTTCGTTTTCAACGAAGCCCGCGCAAAAAATCCGATGGTCCCGCTGCAACTCTTTCGCAGCCGGAATTTCGCGGGCGCAAACATTTTGACGTTACTTCTCTACGCAGCCCTCAGCGGAACGTTCTTCTTCTTCACGCTCAATTTGATCCAGATCCAGGGTTATTCGGCAACTGCCGCGGGCGCGGCGTTACTGCCGTTTGTTGTGCTGATGTTTTCGTTATCTCGCTGGGCTGGAGGTTTGATAGATCGTTTTGGCGCGCGTTTACCACTGACAATCGGTCCGATTACTGCCGCTGCCGGGTTTGCCCTGTTCGCGCTTCCGTCAGTCAGCGGAAATTATTGGACGAGTTTTTTCCCGGCGGTTGTCGTGCTTGGACTCGGAATGACCATCAGCGTGGCGCCCTTGACGACAACCGTGATGAGTTCTGTTGGTGAGGAACAGGCGGGAGTGGCGTCGGGGATCAATAACGCGGTCTCACGCACTGCGGGCCTGCTGGCGATCGCTGTGTTTGGCGTCGTGATGCTGCACGCGTTCAGTCAAACACTGGCAACGCGGATGAACGAGTTTCAGATGGAGGAGCAACTGAAGCATTCTGTTTATGAACAGCGAGTGAAGTTGGCGGGTCTCGAGTTGCCGCCAAACACTGACTCAGCGACGCGCGAGAAGATCAAAGAAGCGGTCGCCGAGTCGTTTGTGTTTGGCTATCGGGTGATCATGTTTACCTCAGCAGCACTGGCTTTGGCTAGTGGCGGCAGCTCGTGGCTGCTCATCAGAAAATCACGCCTGGCCAAATCCCAGGAGAAAAGAGACTAGCCAGACCAGCACAAATGCCCCGACGGCCACGGCAGCGCTCAAGAGATAAATCAGCGACGTTTCAATAAGCTCAGAAGTTTTTTTCTCATTGATCATGGGGAGATCCCTTGTCGATTTAGAGCCTCGTTAGGAGTTCAACAGTTCAACCGGCTTTGCACGAAAAGTCAGCAGATCGCTCTTCTCTGTGCCCCCTCTGTGTTCTCTGTGTCTCTGTGGTTCACTTTGCTTAGCAAAAACAACCACAGAGGCACAGAGAACACAGAGGTTGCACAGAGAAGAAGTTTTCGTGCAAAGCCAGTTCAACCTTTAGGTTGTCTTAATTGCCAAACAGCAAGCTAAAGCTCGAACTCCGAAACTGAACTCTGAAGCATTCGTTGCTCGCTGTCAGAGCTTGCATTACAATCACTGCGCATTCTTTATCGAAACCTGGTTTAGAGCTTTTCGAGCGCCTAATCTTAGGGTTCTAACGCTCGCAAGTCCTCAGGCGGCACTCAAGATTTCCTCAAAGATGTTTCTCAAGGCCGGTTTTAATGGCTCAACAGGACAACTACAGCTACGAATTCGGTCGTTTCCGCCTAAAAGTCGCGGAACGCGTCCTGTTGCGCGACGGTGAACTGGTTCCACTCACTCCCAAGGTCTTCGACATTCTCGTGACGCTGGTGGAGCACGGCGGGCAGGTCGTCGCCAAGGACGATCTGATGAAACGAGTCTGGCCCAACACCTTTGTCGAGGAGGGAAATCTCACGCAAAACATCTCGCTTCTGCGGAAGGCACTGGGCGAGACGCCCGGTGGAGTGCAGTTTATTGAGACGGTGCCGCGTCGTGGCTACCGGTTTGTTGCGGAGACGAGTGAGTCGTGGCATGACGATCTCATCCCGAAATCCGCGGAGGGCACGCCGGAAGTCCCGGTTGTTTCAACTCCTGCCAAAAGCAGGCGCACCCCGCTCTTTGCGTTGGCCGCCGGTCTCGTCGTAATGAGCATCGTCGGTCTCGTGTATTTCACGGGCTCGGGCAATGTTGGAAATGCTTCCGCCATTCAATCGATTGCGGTCCTGCCGTTTGTTGACGAGTCAGCCGACCCCGACGCCGAATACATCAACGACAAGATCGCGGAGAGCTTGATCAATAGTCTTTCGAAGCTGCCGCAGCTACGCGTCGTGCCGCGTAGTGTTGTTGCGGGCTACAAAGGAAAGGAGATCGATCCGCGCAAAGTGGGCCAGGAGTTGAACGTGCGCGCAGTGGTTACCGGCCGCATGCGCCGGCACGGCGACATCATCAGCATTCAGGCCGATCTGATCGATCTTCAGAACGTCGCGCAACTCTGGGGCCAGCACTACGATCACAAAGTCTCCGACGTGCTGCTGGTGCAGGACGACATCTCGCGCGACATCTTCGAGAACCTGCGTTTGAAGTTGAATGTCGAGGAGAAGAAGCAGCTCGAGGCTTATCGACTCTATCTCAAGGGCCGCAATGCGTGGAACAAGCGAACCGGCGATGCGTTGCAGGAGGCGATCGATTTTTTCAACCAGACGATCGCTATCGATCCAAATTATGGCGCGGCATACGCGGGTCTTGCCGACTGTTACAACATGCTCGTCGTTTACGGAAGGTTGGAGCCGAAAGTAGGTTTTCCGAAAGCGAAGGAAGCAGCGGAACGCGCACTTGAAATCGACGAGAGCTCAGCGGAGGCCCACAGTTCGCTCGCTTTTATAAAGTTCCGTTGGGATTGGGATCGCGCTGCAACCGAACGCGAGTTCCAGACGGCGATCAAGCTCAAGCCCGCTTATGCTCCGGCGCACCAGTGGTACAGTTCGTACCTGGTCGCGGTTGAGCGATTTGACGAAGCGATCGCCGAGGCAAAACGCACAGAAGAATTGGAGCCGCTTTCGTTTGTGGCGAGCTCGCACCTTGGTTGGATCTACTACCTCTCAGGGCAGAACGACAAGGCAATCGAGCAGTGCAAGAAGATTCTCGAGCTCGATCCGAGTTCATTTCCGGCACGTCGCTATCTCGGTCTTGCTTATGAAGCGAAGGGAATGTATCCGGAGGCGATCGCTGAGTTTCAGACGGGCGTGAAGCTTTCGGGTAGTCCGCTGATGCTTGCGCTGCTTGGGCACGCGTACGCTGTTTCAGGAAAGACTGCGGAGGCGAAACAAGTACTCAACGATTTGCAGCAGGTGCAGGAGCAACGCTACGTCTCACCTTACACGGTTGCCGCCATTCACGCCGGCCTTGGCGATCAGGATCAGGCGTTCAAGTGGTTGGAAACTGCGGTCGAGGGCCGCGACATCTGGTTAATGAACCTGAAAGTCGACCCAGTCTTCGCCAAGCTCCGCTCCAACCGCAAATTCACAGACCTCCTCGCTCGCATCCGTTTAAGACCCTAAGTCAGTTTACGGGATTTACATGACTATGAAGATTGACATGTAAATCTTGTTTAATCCTGACATATCTTTGCCCTGTTTTCGCGTTACAATAAGGGCACTAAAAACGTCAGGAGGAGGCGGCGATGAGGGCTAAGGGAATTTTAATTTTATTGGTAATAGTTTTCACGGCAACTGCAAACGCGCAGGAGCCCTCGAGTGCCGCCGAATCGGTCGACAAACTACGGGGACAGTTACTCGAGGTGCAGGACAAGGAAGAGGCTCTGCGCGTTCGGGCGCAGCAACTGGATGAGAGCCTGAAACCCGAAAACTTCGAGCGCTCGCTCGCGGGAATCGGCTCGACGAAGCCTGAAGAGTTGCGTGAGTCGCGCCGGCGGCAGTTGACGATCGAAAGAGATGGCGTGCAAGCCCAACTGAAGTTACTCGAAACCAGCCGGCAGCGTCTGGAGACTGCAATTGCCAACGCTGAAGCCTTGGCTTATCAACAGAGCGCGCGGCCTGATCAAGCTATGGTCGTTACCTCAGCAAGGGGTTATCTGTGGTTGATGTTTGGCGGTGGTAGCGCCGCTGCCCTGGCCCTTGCCGGAGGCGTAATGCTTTACAGGCGCAAGATCCGGCTGCGTTAGTCCTCTCCAGCGTAAAATCCATCCACAGATCACACAGCTCATCTGTGTAGTCTGTGGATAAGCTATTTTCTAAACCTTCAACGAGGAGGCTTGCCACTATGCGTTACCTTACTGCTTTGGTCCTGGTTGCTCTCGCCACTCTCTCAGTGCCGTCTACGAAATTTTCTCAGGGTGGACAGATGGAAGCTTCGCGCAGTGTCACTGGTGGCGGAATCTCTGTCCCGGGTTGGACCGGAAAGATCGACGCCAAAGAGGAACTCGCCGGCATGACACTCCTTAGTGCGAAATTAGCCAAAGAAGGCGACGCTCTGCACGTCGTCACGGGTCCCGCAGTAACCTACTGGAATCCTGCCAACAAAGCGACCGGCGACTACACAGTCAAAGCGACGTTCAAGGAACCGAAGTACATGAACCTCAACAACCACCCGCATCCATACGGGATAATGATCGCCGGCAACGACTTGGGAACGTACGAGCAGACCTACTTGTACTGCGCGGCATACGGCAACGGCAACTTCATCGTGCGTGGTTTTGGGCCAGCTCCGTTTCAACTGAATGGACCACGCGGCGCTGCCGATCCGGCAGTGAACAAAGCAGCAGGTGTTGGGGAACCGGTAACGCAGGAGATCGCGATGTCAGTGAAGGGCGATAAGATCGAGTGTTCGATCAATAATAAGGTCGTAGCCAGTTACAACAAAGCTGACCTTGTCGCGCCCGGCAAGCTCAAATCAACTGACGGCGTTTACGGCCTCCGCTTTGCGCACAATACCGAAGTGCTTGTCACTGGCCTGCAAGTCACGAAGCCTTAATCGTCTCCAAGGAAACGCCCAATTAACGG
>Ga0157375_10003448_pt1 | contig 13695 bp, 11 predicted proteins | sample M35metaG_FD_115311 | JGI IMG/M metagenome (GOLD analysis project Ga0157375, IMG submission 115311) | Miscanthus rhizosphere microbial communities from Kellogg Biological Station, Michigan, USA - M3-5 metaG | ecosystem: Host-associated > Plants > Roots > Rhizosphere > Soil | place: USA: Michigan...
AGCTTGTTGGCAAAGAATGACGCGGTGGAAACGCCCATATAAAGCAGGATGGTGTTCTGACCGGCCGCGAGCGCGGCAAGATCGAGATGGGCGAAGCTCGGCTCGTCTCCTGCGGCTTCATGGCCCGAGATGAAGGTCACGCTGTGCGAGATGTCGCGATGGGTGAGCGGGATCTGCAAGCTCGACGCCGCGGCAATGCCGGCGGTGATGCCGGGCACGACCTCGACTTCGATGCCCGCGTCGCGCAGCGCCGTCAACTCCTCGCCGCCACGGCCGAAGATCAGAGGATCGCCGCCTTTCAGCCGCACTACGGTCTGGCCGGCGCGAGCGCGCTCAAGCAAAAGACGATTGATCTCGTCTTGCGGGATGGAGTGATTGCCCTTCTCTTTGCCGACGCAGATCATCTCGGCCTCGCGGCGGGCGTGATCCAGCACGCCAAGTCCGATCAGCCGGTCGTAGAGAATGATGTCAGCAGATTTCAACGCTCGGATTGCCTTTAGCGTCAATAGATCGGGGTCGCCGGGTCCGGCGCCGACCAGAATCACGCGGCCTTTAGCGGGCGGAACGTCAACAGCCTGATCGATGGCCTCGCCAATCAACCGCCGCGCTTCGTCGGCATCGCCGTCGAGCGCGGCCTTGGCTGCGGCGCCGTCGAACACACCTTCCCAGAAACGGCGGCGCGCGGCGCCTGCGGGCAATTTCTCAGCGACGCGATGACGGAACTCCGATGCAAGCCGCGCCAAAAGATCGAGGCGCGGATGCAGCTCGCGCTCAAGGAAGGCGCGTAAGCGCTGGGCCAGCACCGGCGCCACGCCGGAGGTGCCGATAGCGACGGTCACGTCACCACGATCCACGATTGCAGGCAACGCGAAGCTGCAAAGCTCCGGCCGGTCCGGCACGTTGACGGGAACGCCGAGCGCGCGGGCGATTGCCGAGATGCGCGCATCTTCTTGCGGGTCGCCGGTTGCGGAAATAACGAGCGGCCGGCCGCGAAGCTGATCAATGCCGGGCGCTGACGCGTGCAGTTCGACCAAACCGCCTTTGACGAGCCTGGCAAGCTCGGGCGACAGCACGTCACGATCTGCTGCGATGCCGACGGTCTGCGCGCGTTTCAGCAGCAACCGCACCTTGGCCGCAGCAAGCTCGCCGCCGCCGACGACAAGCGGGGGTTTCCGATCGAAACTGAGAAAGATCGGGAAGGCGCGCATGATTCAGCCTCCCACCGCGACGCGCTCGACAGCTGCATCGGCAAGGCTTTCGGGCGCGAGCTCGACCTCGAGCCCATCCAGTGTCTCATTCATGATGATCTGGCAGCAGAGCCGCGAGCGCTCGTCGACATTGAAGGCGCCGTCGAGCATCTCCATCTCCTCGCCGCTCGCAGCCGGAAGCTTCGGCACCCAGTCCTTGCCGACCCAGACATGGCAGGTGGCGCAGGCGCAAGCGCCGCCGCATTCAGCTTTAATTGGCAGGCCCCAGTCGCGGATCACCTCCATCACCCTCCAACCTTCGAGGGCTTCGAGGCGGTGCACGGTGCCGTCCGGCATTTTGACCTTGATGTACATGTCAGGCGGCTCTCGTGGCTACGCGGAAATCGAACGGAGACTGGTGCACTGGAAGACCGCTCCTTGTCCAGACCATCGGCACGAAGCGGGCCACAGAGCTCGCGCGGTCGCCCCGGCGATCTAGGCCAAGTCCATTAATAGGGTGAAAGCCAGGGTCGTCGGCCCGCATCGGTCGCATTTTTCCTGTTCGAGAAGGCGCTGAAACCCTTTGATTATAGCGAAAAACATTCCCTATTAAAGCTGCTGGGATGAAATAGGAGCAATATGGTTTCTATAAAGCCGCATTGGGAGAATTTATTTTCTATACCGGTCACTCACGCTACTAACATAGCGTCCGGGTGAGAGTTCACGAAAAATCATTCCACGGCGGCCGCCGCTTAGAGTGACCGATAATCTCCCAACCGAGCTCCCGCCGCTATTTCCGAGCCACCAAGGCGTCGCGGATTTCCTCGAGCAGCTGTACCTCGCGCGACGGCGGCGGCTCGCTGGCGGGCTCCTGCTCCTGCTTGCGGCGAAGCTGGTTCATGGCTTTGACCGCCATGAAGAGGACGAAGGCCACGATTAAGAAGGCGATCACATTATTGATGAAGAGGCCAACATTGAGGGTTGGCGCTCCGGCCTGCCTCGCTTGCGCCAAGCTGGCGTAGTCCGCGCCATTCAGGGGGATAAAGATGTTGGAGAAATCGACGCCGCCAGTCACCACACCGACGGGTGGCATGATGATGTCATCCACCAGTGATTTGACGATGGTGGAGAAGGCCGCGCCAATGACAATGCCGATCGCCATATCGACCACGTTGCCGCGCAGGGCAAATTCCTTGAACTCCTTCAGCATCAGCACCTCCCCATGTTTCAGCCTTCATTCCAGCATGATCTGCCGGGAAAACACGTTCCCACTTTTCGTGGTCCTGCACTAGCATGCTGTCCGCGCGGGGAGGGGCATCGGTGACCGAGCCGGAGCAGACAGATCGGCATCAACGGCAGACGCTCATCCTGGGCGCTGCGAGTCTCGTCGGCGTCATCCTGGTGGTGATCGGGACGATGCTGGTCGCGCCGTTGCTCAATCGGTTCGGCTTCCTGCACTTTCCGCTCGGTTTCTATCTCGCCGCGCAAGGTCTGTTCATCGCCATCATCGTCGCCGCGTTCTTGTTCGTGAAGCACCAAGACCGCCTCGATCTCAGGCGCGAAGAGGGTGAGAGCGAGGACACGGCATGACCCGCCCGAGCCATCTCCGAATCCCGAACCCGCATCTCGGGGCCTATTACAGCATCATCACTAGCGCGTTCGTTTCGCTCATAATCATAGTGGCGTTGAGCGAACAGCTTGGCGCGGCGAGGCTGTGGCTGGCTTACGGCATGTTGCTTCTACCGCTCGCACTTTATGTCATCATCGCCGCGGCGGCGCACACGCTCGATATCGACGACTATTTCGTTTCGGGCCGGCGCGTGCCGCCGGTGTTCAACGGATTCGTGCTGGCGACGGTCGCTGCCGGCGGCACCGGCTATTTTGCCTATACGGGAACCACCTATTTGCTCGGCTTCGATGCGCTCGCCATCGGTCTTGCCTGGGCGGTAGGGCTGTTCGCCGCTACCGTCCTGTTCACCCCGTTCTTGCGCAAATCCGGCGCCTATACTTTGCCGAGCTTTCTCGGCCACCGCTTTCGCTCGCGGTCGGTCAGGATCATGGCATCTCTGCTTCTCATTCCACCGACGGCGATGTTGCTGGTGGCGGAGTTGAAAGCGGCTAGCGTGGTCGCTGCCCTGTTCCTGCCCTTCTCCGAAGGCGTTGCGCTGATCACGATTGCCGTCGTCATCGCGGCCATTGCCCTATTTGGCGGCATGCGCTCGGTGACGTGGAGCGGCAGCGTCGGCTTTATCGTTGGCGCGATCGGCATCGGAGTTCCGCTCACCGTGGTTGCCGTGCTGGTGACCAATCTGCCGGCGCCGCAATTGACCTATGGTGAGACGTTCCCGTCCTTACAGAATTTGGAATCGATTCTTGGACTGGGACCGGCACAGACACTGCCTTTCGGCCAAGCCCTACCAATTGCGCAGCCGAGCGCAAGTGCGAAGCCTTTTCTGCAAGCTTTCGGCATGATCGGCCCCATCGACATGGTCGCGCTTTTTCTCTGCCTTGTGATTGGCACTGCGTCGCTGCCAAGTCTGCTCACGCGAAGCGGCGTGACCCCAAGCACCTCCGATCAGCGCCGATCGGGTGGCTGGGCGGTGTTGTTCGTCTCAATCTTCGCCATGACGGCGCCGTGTCTCGCCGCCTTCGCTAAAACCCTGATGCTCCAGGACCTCGCGCAATCCGGCTCCAGCGCGCCGGGCTGGCTCTCGCAATTGAACGCGACCGGACTCGGCTTCGTCAGAGATGCGAATGGCGACGGAACGGTTAGCGGCTCCGAACTTTTCGTCGCGCGCGACGCGATTGCGCTCGTGCTCCCCATGGCGGCCAATCTTCCCTTCGTCTGCACGTTACTGATGGCGGCCGGCGGAATGGGCGTGGCGATCGCGGCCGCCTCCAATCACCTCTTCACCATCGGCGGGAGCGTTGCCGAAGACATCATCCGTATCGTCGACCGCAGCGGCGCGTTGCCGCGTTTGACCATGGCCTGGGTCGCAATCGGTGCTGTCGGCATCGCAGCTTGCGTGTTTCTCATGTTCGCCGACATCGATCTGCTCCGTGCCGCGATCGCAGCTTTCGCCTTCGCCGGCGCGACTTTCTTCCCGGTCCTGGTGCTGGCGATCTGGTGGGGGCGATTTACCAAGCTCGGCGCTATCGTGGCGATGGGAACCGGTTTTGCCGTCATGGTGCTCGATGCCTTTATCGGCGGCTTGGCGGGAACCGGCCCGCTCCAGGCGCCGCTCGCTTCTTTGATCGGCGCGAGCTTGAGCGCGGCAGCGGGCGTCGCCGGTAGTCTGTTCGGACCCGGCTTGCAATCGGCGGAGGAATCCTATTTCGAAGATTTGCGCGATCCCGCTGGCGAAGCCATCTATGACCGCGCGCAGCGGCGCATCGCTGCACCGAGCAATTGACTTCTAGCGTGAGCGTGAACAAGCATCGCGATTCATGAACGACCAGACACAACCGCCGCGACACGGACTCTACCCGGAGATCGTTCCCTATAAGACGGGGCGACTCAAAGTCTCGGAACTGCACGAGATCTATTTCGAGGAATGCGGCAATCCGAACGGCAAGCCTGCGGTGCTGCTGCATGGCGGTCCGGGAGGCGGCTCGACACCGCTGATGCGCCGCCTTCACGATCCAGAGCGCTACAGAATTGTGTTGCTCGACCAGAGAGGCTGCGGCCGGTCGACGCCCTATGCCTCACTCGAGGAGAACACGACGTGGGATCTGGTCGGCGATCTCGAGCGCTTGCGGATGCATCTCCACATTGAGCGCTGGCAAGTGTTCGGCGGCTCGTGGGGATCGACACTGGCGCTGGCCTACGCCGAGACCAATCCAGACCGCGTCAGCGAACTTGTGCTGCGCGGCATCTTCACCTTGCGACGCGCCGAGCTCGAGTGGTTCTATCAAGACGGCTGTAGTTGGATCTATCCTGAAGCCTTCGACGACTATCTGCGGCCCATCCCCGTGTTGGAGCGCGGCGATATGATCGCGGCCTATCACCGGCGGCTGACCTCGCCCGATATGGACGTCCAGCTCGAGGCCGCGCGGGCCTGGAGCGCATGGGAAGGCAAGACCCTGTCATTGCTTCCGGATGCCGAGCGCGTGATGCGGTTTTCCGAAGATCACTACGCGCTCGCGTTTGCGCGTATCGAGTGCCACTATTTCGTCAATCGCGGATTTTTCGATAGCGACGATCAACTGATCGCCAACGCGCATCGACTGCATAACATCCCCGGCGTTATCGTGCATGGCCGCTACGACGTGGTGACGCCGGCGAAGATCGCCTACGATCTTTCCCGCGCCTGGCTTGAAGCGAAATTGCGCATTGTCGCCGACGCCGGCCACGCCATGACCGAAGCCGGCATCGTGCATGAGTTGATCGCAGCGACGAATGGTTTCGCGAAGAAAGACGTCTAGGCGCAGTGGCCGATGAAAGACAGCGCGATATTCCTGCGATGAGCAATCGAGCGATGCTCGATCAAATAAATGCCTTGCCAGGCGCCCAGCACCATCTTGCCGTCATTAACAGGAATCCCGATCGAGACCGAGGTGAGCATCGATTTGATATGGCTCGGCATATCGTCGGGGCCCTCCTCCTGGTGCGCGTAAGCCCGGTCTTCAGGCGCGAGAGCATCGAGCGCGACCAGCAAGTCGAGCCGGACATTCGGATCGGCATTCTCTTGGATGGTGAGCGAGGCCGAGGTGTGACACACGAAGACCGTCACCAAGCCGGCATCGGCGCCGAACGCCTCGAGCCACTGCGCGACCTCGCCCGTGATCTCGTAGAAACCCTTGCCGCCGGTCTCGACCGTCAGCATGTGATTGGCCTGCACGAATTCAGCCATGCTGCATCCGATCGCGACCCATTTCCGTAACGGCTAAAGCTCCTTCGCCGCTTCCTCCTGCTTTAGCGAACGCACCATATCCTCGAAGCGTTCCAGAATTCTCGACGCCAGCTCGGCGACCTTGTCCAGGTCAAGCTGCGGAACCTGGATCCCCGCGCCGGGGGTCGACGGTGGCGTGGCAATTTCGCTTTCAGCCTTCGCCGCGCTGAGCGCCGCTTCCAAGTTGAGGAGCCTGAGCCGCATGGCCTCGTTTTCCTCAGCCAGTCGGTAGATTTCGTGCTTCATCGCGAGAGCGTCGTCGGCAACGGCTTCGCAGACAAAGCTCCCCTCCTTCGACCCGCAGATCGACATGGCGCCCGTGGCGCTATCGAGGCGCACGAGGGATCCGCCAACAGGGGTGAGTGAATAGCGGCCTGGTGCATCGCCGGCTTGGCTTGCGGGCGCGGCTAGCGTCATCAGCAAGAGTGTGGCGAAGGCTTGAGTGAGAATCGTCTTCCACATGGGTACCTCCCTCAACTGGAGCCCGCCGGTCCGGTTACCGCGCTTGAAGGTACTGCGAGACCGGGAAACAGGCACGTTAGCGCCCTTTTTGTTTCAGCCCAGGGCGCAGCTTAACCCAAAATTTACCCTGACTTGCCACCGTGGTCTCGACCGTTCGGTCGTGTCTCGTCCGGCCGATTCCGCGAGCATTTGGCGCCGTTGACGAGAGCGTCACCCCCGAGAGCAACGGTATGGCTTCAGAACCCAATAGACAATCCGGTTTCACTGGCGGCGATTTCGCTCTCGGCTCCGGCGCGATGGACCAGGCGACCGTCGAGAGCCTGCTCCGGCGGCTCCTCCGACGGGTCGAGGAGAGCGAGCAGCGCTATAGCCAGGCGCTGGACGATCTCCATGCCCGGCTCGATCAGCTTTCGCATTCGACGGGGCAAGCCTCGCCTTCCGCGACACCCGAACAGGCCGAAACTTTGGCGCGGTTGCACTCGCAAGTCAGCGACCTCGCCAAGACCTTCGACAGTTCAAGCCGGATCTCGACCGAGGTCGATGAATTCGCTGAGCTCGGCAAGACGCTTTCAGCCGCCGCGGGGCTCGGCGCGACGCCAAGACCTTCCGCTGTCGAAAGCGCTCCTGAGAGCGCTTTCCCGGATTTCGGCTACGCGGCGCCGCGCAGCCAGATGCCGCTGATGCCGAAGCTGGAGCAGGACGAGGCCGAAATCGACAAGCGCCTGATCGCCATGGCGCACCGGCTCGAACATTCGATCGAAACGGCGATGCCCGCGACCGCGCTCGAAGCGCTCAACGCGAAGATGGACGAGATCGCAAGCAGATTCGAGGCGGCGCTGAGCGAGACCGTGAAGCGCGACAATCTGGAAACCCTGGAGCGGCAGATTAGCGATATGGGACAACAACTTAATCGAGCCGAGCAGGACCTCGCCCGGATCGGCAGTATCGAAGCGCAGCTGAACCGGATCATTGCCCGCTTCGAGGAGACGCCCTCTCAGATCGAGCAGGTCGCGACCAGAGCAGCGGCCGAGGCCTTCCGCCTCTCCGGCGCCGAGACGAGACCCAGCGCGGCCGAGCGGCTCGAAACAATTCACCGCGATATCGTGGCGATGAACGAGCGGGGACAGGCTACTGACGACCGCCTTGCCGACACTATGAGCGCGGTTCACAAATCTCTGCAGCAATTGGTGCAACAGGTCGAGAAGAGCACGCGGCCTGTGCCGGCGATTGCACCCCAGCCGATGCCTGCTGCCCCTCCACCGCAAGCCGAACGGAAGGCTGCCGAAGCATCCCTCACGGAAGCGAAGATCGAAAACGCTGAACCCGTGGCCGAGACCGCCCAGAAGCCGGTCTTGCGCAATGAGAACTCGCTGCGGAGCCGGCTTGGCGCCGCGTTACCGGATTTCCAGAAGAAGGATGCGAAACCGACTCCGAAAGACCGCGCCAAGGGGTCCGAGGAGACGGGCCCCGCCGAAGTGCAGGACGCTGAGTTCGATGCAGGCGATGATTTCGTAGCGGCAGCCCGGCGCGCCGCGCAGGCGGTGGCAGCCAAAGCCGAGGAACGCAATAGCGGCAAGTCGCGGAAGTCGGGACGCGCCAGCGCCTCCAACATTGTGGCGCCGCTCGAACCCCAGGGACGTCGCAAGCGCCCGCTCCTGATCATTCTCGCCGCGGTTCTGCTCTTGATCAGCGCTGCTCTCTTCTATGGGCGCCTCAAATCAAAGCCGGAGGCTCAGCCGCAAGCGACGCCGCCAGCTGCCGAGCAAAGCGCGCCGGCTCCTGCAGCCACGGGTGCGCCGGCAGGCGGCACGGTCACCCCCGACCGTTCAGGCCAATCCGAGGTTCCGCCAGTGAAGGCGAAGCCCCATGGGACGCAGCCGCCATCGACGGGAGAATTGGACATTGCACCGCCCGTCACCGTCGGAGATGTCGAGGTGGACATGCCTGAGGACGCTGCGACAGCCGCCAATGCGGCGGTCGCGGCGCCGGAGCGGGTGCTTGCGCCAAACACCGAGCCTGCCACGACTGAGATCGCCAAGACCGCACCGGTGCGCACCGGCAGTGCTAATCCTGAGATAGCGCCGTTGGTGCAGCGGGCTTCGTTAAAGACAGATGACGGCGCTGTGTTGGCGCCGGGCGTAACTGTCACGATCGTGGAGCCGCAGGATGTCCCGGCATTGCCGAAGGACGGCGCTCAAACAGTCCAGACCAACATTCCGATGCCGCCTGAGGGCGTCGGGTCGTTGGCGCTTCGCACGGCGGCGGCGAATGGCGATGCGAAAGCGCAATACACTGTCGGCTATCGCTATGCGCAAGGCGAAGGCGTTGCTCGCGATGCCGTCCAGGCCGCGGCCTGGTTCACTCTTGCGGCGAAGGCCGGGCTTGCGCCGGCGCAATACCGCCTCGGCGTGCTCTATGAGCGCGGCGAAGGCGTTGCCAAGGATCACGTCAAGGCGCGCGACTGGTATGCCCGCGCCGCTGAGCTCGGCAACGTCAAGGCCATGCACAATCTCGCCGTGGCTGTGAGTGGAAGCACGGACGAGAGGCCGAACTATGTGCTGGCGTCGCGGTGGTTTGCGGAAGCCGCCGAGCGTGGTCTTGCCGACAGTCAGTACAATCTCGGCATTCTCACCGAGCACGGGCTCGGCACCCGCAAGAATCTGATGGAAGCCTATAAATGGTTCGCGCTTGCCGCGGCCACTGGCGATGCCGAAGCCGTGAAGCATCGCGACCTCGTCAAATTGCAGATGCCTGCGCAGATTGTGGCGGTTGCCGACAAGACGGTCGCGGCGTGGAAGCCCGCCGCCGTCAATGCGGAGGCGAACGATGTCACCGAGCAACCGACCTGGCATGCCGAAGCCAACAGCCCCAACAGAGAGTTGGTCAGCCGCACGCAAGGTCTCCTGAACAAGCTCGGCTATGACGTCGGAGCCCCAGACGGCAATCTTGGCGATCGCACCCGCGATGCCATCAAGAAATTTCAGCAGCGCAACGGGTTGGACGAGACCGGCGAGGTCAGCATACCTCTCGTGACCAAGCTCGAACGTCTCACCAGCTGACGTAAGTCAGCACAAGATCGAAGCGAACCGGAAGCCAGAATCTCAATTCTGGCTTCTGTCGTTTCCGGTCTGCGGCATCGAGGTCCTAAGACCTGGCTTCGGGTTGACAGGCCGCTCGCGCGCGAACAGTTTGGGTAGAATCAAAAATTCGCAAAGGCCTCATCCGAGCCAATGCTCCAAGTCTACCTGCCCATCGCCGAAATCTCCGTCAACCTGCTGGTGATGCTGGGTCTTGGAGCCGCAGTCGGCTTTCTCTCAGGCATGTTCGGCGTCGGCGGCGGCTTCCTGCTGACGCCACTTTTAATGTTCTCCGGCATCCCACCGGCGATCGCAGTGACGACTTGCGCCAACCAAATTGTCGCGTCCTCGGTCTCCGGCGCGCTGGTGCAATGGCGCCGCGACAACATCGATCTCAAAATGGGCGCGGTGCTGATCATTGGCGGCTTGGCGGGCGCGGTCGTCGGCGTGTGGCTCGTTGGGGCGCTGCGGGAGGCGGGGCAAGCCGACTTGATGATCTCGCTGTCCTATGTCGCCTTTCTCGGGCTGATCGGCGGCCTGATGCTCGCGGAAAGCATTCGCGCCATTCAGAGAGCAAGAGCCGGGGTCCCGGCCCGGCCGCGCAAGCCCGGCCAACATAATTGGATTCACGGGCTGCCGTTCAAGATGCGCTTCCCGCGCTCGCGTCTCTATATCAGCGCCATCCCGCCGCTCCTGATCGGCGCTCTGGTCGGATTCCTGGCGTCGTTTCTCGGCGTCGGCGGCGGCTTCGTCATGGTGCCGGCGCTGATCTATCTGCTAAGGATGCCGACCAATATCGTGATCGGAACTTCGCTGTTTCAGATCATCTTCATCACGGCGATCGTCACGCTGCTGCACGCCACGTTCAACCACACGCTCGATCTTGTGCTCGCGGTGCTGCTGATTGCCGGCGGCGTGGTTGGAGGGCATTTCGGCGCGCAGGCCGGACAGAAATTGAAGGGCGAGCAACTCAGGCTCATGCTTGCACTCATCGTGCTCGCAGTCGCTATCCGGATCTTGTTCGATCTCGTGCTACCGCCGGATGACCTCTACAGCCTCACGCCGCTGGGGACCAAGCTATGAAGCGCGCTCCCGCGATCATGGCATTTTGGCTCGCGACAATTGGCGTCGCATGTGCCGACGATCCCCCGGCGCAAGAGCAGGTGCAGTCGGATATCTCCACCCGGGAGATCGCGATCCAATCCAATTTCACCGGGATCGAGATCGTGCTGTTTGGCGCCATCGATTTCACCAGCGTGCCGGCCATCGACGAAACGCAATACGATGTGATCATGGTGGTACGCGGTCCCGACGAACCGGTGGTGATGCGGCGGAAAGAACGCACGATAGGGTTGTGGGTCAACGGACCGTCGGAAGTGTTCCAGTCCGCACCCAGTTTCTACGCCGTGCTGGCATCGCGGCCGCTTCGGGCCATTGCACCGGAGGCGACGCTGAAAAAACTGGGAGTTGGTTTTGCGGAGCTCGATTTGGGCGCCGAGCCGACCGACGAGGTGAACAGAGCGCGGTTTCGCTCAAGTCTGATCCGGCTAAAAGAAGATCGCGGCCTCTTTTTGGAGTCCGACGATGCGATCAGCTTCATTGGGCGAAGTCTGTTCAGGGGCAGCGTGGACCTGCCGGTCAGTGTCCCGATCGGGACCTATACGACACAAGTTTATCTGTTCCGCGATGGCAAGCTGCTGAGCCAAGACGACAGCACGCTGCAAGTGCATAAAGTCGGCTTCGAGCGCATCGTCTATCTGCTCGCCTTCCGCTATCCCTTTATCTATGGGCTGATCGCCGTGGTGATCGCGGCGGTCGCCGGGTTGATCACTTGGGCCATCTTCGGGCGGCGGGATTAGAGCGAGATCAGTCGGGCAGCAGAGAGCGCGCCAGCACCGGATAGACGGTGGAGCGGCCCATCATCCAGGCTTCGAGCCTCGGCCGGGTAAAGAGCCCGGTGAACGCTTCATCAAGCACGTTGAGGCCGCCAGTATAGGCGCCGAAAGCGGGCATCACGATGCGACTTCCGTCGGTGGCGAAGCATTTCCGCCTCACCACTTCACCGCGTCGCGCGATGCGCGCGGCTGGATGGAGGTGGCCGGCGATCTCGGGCGTCGCAGCGTCAGGCGACGGCTCATGACGCAGCGTGATGCCGGCGATGGTGAGCGCGGCACAGACAATGCCGCCAATTCTCAGCGGCAATTCCGGGTCGTGGTTGCCGGTGATCCAGAACCATTCTCGGCCCTCTTGTAAGCGCGCAATCTCGTCACGGTCTTCCATCCCGAGTCGGGTGGCAACCTCGCTAGTATGGAAACTATCGCCAAGCGCCACGATTCGGGACGGCGCCAAGTTCATGATCAGAGCGGCAAGCCCACGAAGCGTAGTGCGGCTATCGTAAGGCGGCAGCATCTTGCCCCTCGCAGCATAGGCCGCGCCCTTTTCGAGATGCAGATCGGCCACGATCAGCGTCTGCTCTGCTTCCCAGTAGATGGCGCCGGCCGCGAGCGGCTTCAGCGCATGATGAGCGAGCAGAATGACCGAAGGCAGCTCGGGCATACCCGTACCGGTATTAATGTTTGCGCGCAGCATGCTGCATGACCTCCGCCAGCAACTCCTCCACCGTCTCGCGGAGCAGGCTTTCCCTCGCTTCGCCGGGGACGCTTTCACGGCCGATCTCGAGCATGACCGGGACCGCCAGCGGCGAAACGTGCTCCAGCCGAATATGCCTGATTCGACCCACAATGCGCTGCAAGAAACCCCCTAGCCTGCCGACGTCGAGCATCCCGGTAGCGGCATCGGCCCATGCAGCCTGGAGGAGAATATGGTCAGGCTCGTGCTGGCGAAGCACGTCGTAGATGAGATCGGAGGAGACGGTCATCTGCCGTCCCGTCTTCTCTTGACCAGGATGACGGCGCTCGATCAGGCCGGAGATGGTGGCGCAGACTCTGAACGAACGCTTCATCAGGCTCGACTCGGCGAGCCAGGCGTCGAGATCGTCGCCGAGCATATCCTTGTCCAATAATTTGGCGAGATCGAGTCGACCGTTTTCAATCATGGCGCCCATATCGCCGAGTCCCCAAACGGCGAGCGCATATTCATTGGCGACGAAGCCGAGGGGCCGCGCGTAAGCACGCTCAAGTCTCCGCGTCAGCAACATGCCGAGGCTTTGATGCGCGAGCCGTCCCTCGAAAGGATAGCAGACGAGATAGAAGCGTTGTCCGCGCGGGAAGGTCTCAACCAGCATCTCATTGGCTTCGGGAACGACGGAGATTTCGGCCTGGAGGCGGAGCCAATCGGAGACTTGAGCCGGGAGACGCGACCAGGCGTCTTCGACAGCCAACAGATCGCGCACGCGGGAGGCAAGATAAGTCGAGAGCGGAAACTTGCCGCCGTCATAGGTCGGGATCTTCGGCTCAGTGGAATTGCCGCGGGTGACGATGGCGTCCATCTCGCGCAAGCCCTCGAAGCGAAGCACTTCGCCTGCGAAGATGAAGCTGTCGCCTGGCACGAGCTGCTCGATGAACCATTCCTCGACCTCGCCGAGAACGCGGCCCGCGACGAGAACGCTTTTCGGCTTCAGCTCGCCGCCGCGGCCGCGCGCGAGCCGCACCTTCAGCATCGGCGCCTCGACGATGGTGCCGACATTCAGACGATATTGCCGTGCGAGCCTCGGATGGCTCAAACGAAGCTTGCCGTCCGGGGTTCGCTTCAGCTTGGCGTAGCGATCGTAGCTCGCAAGCGCATAGCCGCCGGTCGCGACAAATTGTACAATCTTATCAAAGACGTGGCGAGTTAACCCCTGGTAGGGTGCGGCACTCGTCACCTCCCGGAACAGCTCATCGGCTGAGAAGGGTCCGCTGCAAGCCATGCCGAGCACGTGCTGGGCCAGCACATCGAGCGCGCCCGGACGCGAGGGCGGCGTGTCTTGCGCGCCGACTTCCGCCGCTTCGAGCGCGGCCTGGCACTCGATCACCTCGAAGCGATTGGCGGGGACGAGCAGCGCCTTGGAAGGTTCATCGAGTCTGTGGTTGGCGCGGCCGATACGTTGCGCCAAGCGGCTCGCGCCTTTCGGCGCGC
>Ga0157375_10003449_pt1 | contig 13695 bp, 12 predicted proteins | sample M35metaG_FD_115311 | JGI IMG/M metagenome (GOLD analysis project Ga0157375, IMG submission 115311) | Miscanthus rhizosphere microbial communities from Kellogg Biological Station, Michigan, USA - M3-5 metaG | ecosystem: Host-associated > Plants > Roots > Rhizosphere > Soil | place: USA: Michigan...
AGCGCGTCGCCGACCCGGAGCAGGTCAGGATGGCGGCGTCCGAGGCGCATCCCCACGCCGCCGACCAGGCGATCCAGGAGTCCTCGGATCCGCCAGAGCACGTTCGCGTACGGCCAGCCCGCGTCGCCGCCGAGGCGCTCGACTTCGGCGAAGATCCGCCCGGGAGGGGCGGCGACGACCCGCTCCCGCCGTTCGACGATCATCCCGTCGCGGGAGATGACCGAGGAGAGGCTCGCCCGGTCCCCTGCCGCGACCGCGTCGAACCAGGTGGACTCGACACCATCCGGGTCCGTCCGATCGACCGCCCGCGCGAGCGCCTCGACATACGGAAGCGGCTCGATGCCGAAGGCGGCCGCCGGGCGGGGGTCCCGGACGATCACCTCGTTGCGCAGGCCCTCGATGAGCGGCCGGGCGATCCCGGCCGGCACCGGCGAGATCAGACTCACCCAGTACGACGAGAGCCGGGGGGTGAGCACCGGAACCGGGATCATCAGCCGGTGAAGGCCGCGGATGCGGGCGTACGCCCGCATCATGTCGCCATACGAGAGGATGTCAGGACCGCCAACCTCCACGATGCCACTCACCTCCGGGTGGTCCAGCGCCCCGAGGAGGTAGTCCAGCACGTCGGCGATCCCGATCGGCTGGCAGCGCGTCGCCACCCACCGGGGCGTGATCATGATCGGCAGGCGCTCGGTCAGGTGGCGCAGGATCTCGAACGACGCGCTGCCGGACCCGATGATGACCGCCGCTCGGAACTCGGTGACTTGCACGCCGTGGGCCGCAAGCTGTGCACCCGTCTCGTGGCGGCTGGCCAAGTGGGGGGAGAGGTCAGTCGACTCGTCACCGAGTCCGCCGAGGTAGACGATTCGCGACACCCCGGCCCGCTTCGCGGCCAGCGCGAAGTTGCGCGCTGCCTCCCGATCCCGGTCGGCGAATCGCCGCTCACCCGACCCCATCGAGTGAGCCAGGTAGTACGCGACGTCGATGCTCTCGAGCGCCGATGGCAACGTCTCAGGGTCGAGCAGGTCGGCGGTGACGACCGTCGCCTGCGGGAATCGGGCTTCCAGGGACCGGGAGTCGCGGCTCATCAGGACCAGCTCGTGTCCGCGCGCAGCGAGTGATGGGACGAGCCGCCCGCCGATGTAGCCGCTGGCGCCTACGACGAGGATCCGCATCGAGCCGGGTATGGGAGCTACGTCGGGAACCGGTCGATCATGCCCGCGGCCGCAGCCCTTCGATCAGGTCGCCGAGCGATCGCGGATCCGCGACCCACCCGTCCCCACCGAGATCGAAGGCCACGCGCTCATCGGGGACCGCGTTTCCGCCCACCAGAAGGGGAACTGACGGTCGTTCTCGCCGCGCGGCGGCCAATAGCCGGCGGGCTGCCGGACGGCGCTCGCTGTCGACGACACTGACGATGACGGCTGCGAGGGAACCCGCATCGCGTATGGCAGCGGCGAGTGACGCGGTCGGCGTGTCGGGGCCGAGGTTGAGGACTCCATATCCGGCTTCGGTCAGGATGTCAGCGAGCATCGCGACCCCGAGCCCGTGACGCTCGCCGGGTGGCATCGCGACGATGACGACGCCCTTCTTGCGGCCGGGGTGCACGAATCGCGGACCCAGACGTCCGATCAGTGTCGCGGCGACACCGCTCGCGAGATGCTCCTGGTCGACGGACACCGCGCCATCCCGCCACGATGCCCCGACCGCATGCAGCGACGGCGCGAGGACGCGGACATAGATCTCCCCGGGCTCGAGCCCTGCGGCCATCGCGGCCTCGATGACCTGCCAGCTCCCGGCGACGTCACCGCTGAGCATCCGCGCCCGGAGTCTCTCCTGCCACATCGATACCCGTGGATGACTTCCACGGCGGCGTCGGCCACGGTCGGCACGCTTCGTCGGTGGCACGAGATCGGCGGGATCGACCATCCATGTGCCGCCGATCTTCCGGGCCGGCAGGATCCCCAGCCGGACGCGACGGTAGACCGTCATGTAGTGGACTCCGAGACGATCTGCCGCCTCGTGCAGGCTGAGATGGCCTGAAGCCTCCGGCGGGGTCAATTCGCGAGTGTTCCCGCGAACACCTGCCAGGCCAGTGCCGACTTGGCGACCAGACTGAGCATGACGTAAGCCCTCTCGCCGAAGACGTACGACCTCCAGTGACCGACCCGCCGGTACTGGAGCCACATGTTGATGGCGAAGATGTTGAAGAACGCGAAGAGCGAGACGAAGATCGCGTAGATGAAGGCGGGTGGCTCCGCGGCACTACCCGGCGACCAAAGGTAGACGCCCACGGCCAGCCACGGTGCGATGCCCACCACGCATCCGAGCCAGAAAGCCCACAGCGAGCCGCCCGGTCGCTCGTACCGTTCCTGCACCGCTCCGAAGAAGATCATGGCCGCATTGGCCGCGAAGATGCCGATCAGGGCTGCGACGTCGCTGATCCCGGTGAGCATCGCGATGAGCACGATCATCACCGACGATGAGAGCGAGTACTCGGCCCAGCGGAAGTGGTTGTGCTGCTCCGACAGGCCCGAGATGTAGCGCCCGAAGACGCCCGGGAGCGTCACGAGCCAGTGGAAGACGGCGGAGAGCAGGAGGAAGAGGGCGACGCCGCCGGCCACGGAGACGTTGACCAGGGTGGTCGGCGCGCCGGGCGTAGTACCGGGTGGTCCCTCCATGAACGACGCGGTCACGGGAAGCGTGAAGTCCGTCGCGAGCGCCACGACTGCGGCGGCCTGGACGGCATGGACGATGCCGAGCCCGATGTTCCAGCGCCGCAAGGACGCAGCAGCCGGCGCGGGCAGCCGGACGGTCGTCGCGGCGATGAGTCGATCGGTAGCGATCACCAGGGTGAGTCCTTCAAAGGGGCCGAGGGTGGGCCTGGATCAGCCAGGCTCCACCCTCGGACGGGATCGGTCGTTCGCAGGATCAGCCGGCCGGCGGCAGGATGACCTGGTCGATGACATGGATGACGCCATTGGAGGCCATCACGTCCGGGGTCACGACCTTGGCCCTTCCGTTCAGATAGACCATGCCGTCCTTCACGGAGATGGCGATCGGCGAGCCCTCGACTGAGTCGGCGGAGGTGAGCCCGACGACCTGATCGGCTGTCACGGCGCCCGGGACGACGTGGTACAGCAGGACTGACTTGAGCGCCTCCTTGTCGGCGAGCAGCCCCTCGAGCGTGCCGGCGGGCAGCGCCGCGAAGGCCTCATCGGTCGGCGCGAACACGGTGTAGGGACCTTCGCCCTGGAGCGTCTCGACGAGGCCGGCGGCCTTGGCTGCGGTCAGAAGGGTGGAGAAGGACTTCGCCTCGGTCGCGGTCTCGACGATGTCCTTGCCCATGGTGGCTGCCGACGCCGAAGGCGCGGCGTTGTCGGATGGGGCGGTGGTGGGTGCCACGCTCGGCATCGACGCGTCGGTCGGTGCCGCGCTCGGCGATGCGCTGCTGGAGCAGGCCGCGATGGCGATCGCGAGCGCTGGCACGAGGAGGGCGATGGATCGGTTCATGACTGGTCGTTTCCCTTCAGGCTTGGTTTGGATGTCGCGTCGGCTCTCACCGACTTGAGGAAGTATTTAGCACTAAATCAAGTCTGTCAAGCCGGCCTCGCATGCGCTCCTGCGCGGACCCTGTGGAGGTCAAGCGTGGCGAGCACGGGCAGCGGCGGTGTAAGGCTCCTGCCATCCGACGCACGACCCATGTAGCAGGGGCGGACGCCCACCGTCGCGACCATTCCGGACGGCCCTGCACGCTGGGATATCCGACATGCGTCACCACCAGCGGCGGCCATCAGGATGGAGCCTTCCATGACCGACGTGACCCCGCACACCGAGGACGCAACCAGCGCGACACAGGGCCGTGAGGCCATCTCGACGATCGCCGAGCACCTGCGAAAGATCGATACTTGCATGCTCGCGACGCGCGGCACGGATGGCGAGCTCCAGGCCAGACCGATGAGCAACAACGGCCAGGTCGACTGGGACGGCAGCTCCCGATTCTTCGCTCCAGCGGATGGACGGCTCGTCGCCGAGATTAGTCGCGATCCATCCGTCGTGACGACGTATCGCGCTGAGGATCGGTTCGCCTGGGTCGCGCTGTCGGGCAGGGCCGTCATCGTCGCCGACGAAGACGAGAAACGGCGACACTGGCTGTCCGAGCTCGAGCACTGGTTCCCCGAGGGGCCCGACGATCCGAACGTCGCGCTGATCCGGGTCGAAGCGACCTTTGCGCGATGGTGGACCGAGGGCGGAGACGGTGTCGCCGACCTGAGCTGACCGGGCGTGGGCATCGCGATCGGCTAGCCTCGCGATCTCGCCGCGGCGCCGGTCTTCGATGCTCACTCCAGTTGCACGCCCCGCGTACCATCGGCGTGCAAACGTTTGCACACGAGGCTCGCGATGACCACCGTCGGGAGTTCCGCGGCGACCGATCCCGCCCTGGAATGGGATCCGCTCCTGCCCCTCGATGATCCGTATCCGATCTATCGACGGCTGCGCGACGAAGCGCCCGTCTATCACCACGCGCGACGTGCCGTGTGGGCGCTCTCGCGCTGGGACGATGTCCAGGCCGCCGCCAAGGACTGGGAGACGTATTCGAGCAGCGTCGGCGGGACCGGCAACGACCTCGACGACACGTACCAGCTGTTCCTGCCGGCGGGTGACCTACCGGCGGCCGATCCACCGCTCCACACTCGCCTGCGGGGCGCCCTCCGGCTGGCGTTCAGCCCATCCGCCCTGAAGGTCCGCTTCGAGCCGGCCGTTCGATCGCAGGTCCGGGAGCGTATCGATGTATTCGCGAACGCGGGTCACGCGGACTTCGCGCGGGACCTCGCTCGGCCCCTGCCCGGCACGACGATGTTCACCTGGTTCGGCTTCCCGGAGACCGACCATCCCCGGCTCCTGGCGCTCTTCGGCGACATGCTCGAGCGCATGCCCGGCGAGCGAGCGCTCCCGCCCGTCTCGATCGCTGCGCGCGACCAGCTGCGGGCATACATCCTCGACGTGGCCCGAGAGCGCCGGGCACATCCGAGCGACGACCTGATGACCCATCTCGTCCGCGCGGAGGCGGCCGGGGAGCTGAGTCGTGATGAGCTGATCGGCAGCTCGCTGCTACTGTTCGTCGCCGGCATCACGACGACGTCGGGCTTGATCTCGAACTCGCTGCTCCATCTCGTCCGGTTCGATGAGACGCGCGAGACGATGCGGCGCAACCCGGCGACGATCCCGGCCGCGGTCGAGGAACTGCTGCGCTACGAGGCGCCGATCCAGGCGCTCGGCCGCACGACGACCCGACCCGTCGAGCTGCACCGGACGACGATCCCCGCCGGCGCGAGCGTCGCGCTCATCTGGGCGTCGGCCGACCGCGACGAACGCCACTGGCCGGATCCGGACACGCTCGATATCGGCCGGAGCCCACGCCACGTGGCATTCGGCGACGGCATCCACCACTGTCTGGGCGCACCGCTGGCCCGGCTCGAGGCGAAGATCGTCTTCGAGGAGCTTCTGCCGCGCATCCCGGCATGGTCGGTGGACGGGCCGATCGTGCGTCTGCCCACGCCGACGGACCGGGGGCTGGAGAGGCTGCCCGTGGCCTTCTGACCCTTGCTGCCACCGAGTCGCGTCACGCGCGCGACACCAGGTGCGTCGTAGGACAAGACGCCGGGTGGTCATGGCAGGCTGATCGACCGCCCGGCGTCACCACGTCCAGCCGTTCGCCCGCAGCCGCCTGGCGCGCTCCGGTAGACTCGGTCGGACCCGACACCAGTCAGGGGGACCTCGCCCGTCGTGCACGCAACCCGGATCCGGACCGCTCCAGCGTCCGGACCCATCGACCGCCGCCGGCTCGTCGCCGCCGGTCTGTCGGCCCTCATCCCCGGTCTCGGTCAGGCCGTCAACGGCCGACGCAGGCTGACGCTCCTTTTCCTGATCCCGTCCCTGATCATCGGCGCGGTCGTCGTGCTCGTGTGGGCAACCCAGACACCGACGCGCATCGCGGCCTGGGCCGTTGCGCCAGTCGTGCTGGGCGGGCTGCTATCACTCAACGCGTTGATCCTCGGCTGGCGGCTGCTCGCCGTCGGTCAGGCGTTCCTCGATACCCGCCGGCAGGGTCCGACAGGGCGGCTGGGGATCATCGGCATCGTTGTCATCGCGGCGCTCGTCGTGCTCCCGCACCTGGCCGTCTACCGGTACGGGACGGCGTTCGGCGACGCGTTCGCGCAGATCTTCCAGGCACCGAGTCTCGCGGCGGACGGCGACCGACCGCCCCCGGGTCCTGGCCCGAACGAGCGCATGAACGTGCTCGTCGTCGGCGTGGACGCTGCCCCGGGGAGGACGTCGGTCCTGACGGACACGATGATGGTGATCTCGTTCGATCCGGTCGGAAAGACGGCCTCGCTCGTGTCGCTGCCCCGTGACCTCATCGATGTGCCGCTCGGCAACGGCGACATCTACGGTCCGAAGCTGAACTCGCTGATGTCCTATGCCGACCGTCATCCGAAAACCTTCCCGAAGGGCGGGCTCACGACGCTCCAGGGCGCGGTCGGCGCCCTGCTCGGCATCCCGATCCACTATCACGCGACGATGGCGTTCGACGGCTTCATCCACATGGTCGACGCGGTCGGCGGCGTGGACATCGATGTGCAGAAGGGCATCGACGATCCCGGCTACGACGGTTTCGGCGACGGCAAGCGAGGCTGGTCGATCACCGCCGGAGTGCATCACCTCGACGGTGCCAACGCCCTGGCATATGCGCGCAGCCGGAAGTCGCTCGGCGAGAGCGACTTCACCCGCGCCGGGCGCCAGCAGCAGCTCATCGTCGCGCTCAAGGACGCTGCCACCGACGGCGGCAGCGTGTTCTGGGAGCTGCCCGGGTTGATCGGCGCGGTCGGCGACTCGATCCGGACCGACCTGCCCATCGACCGGCTGCCGCAGCTCGCCGTCGCGATCGATGAGATGGGAAAGGGCGGGATCACGCGAGCGGTCATCCGGCACCCGCTCGTGCGCTCGGTCGACACGCGCTACGGGTCCTCGTTGCAGCCTGACGTGACCGCCATCCAGGCCGTCGCCGCCGGGCTGTTCCCACCGCCCGGTGGCACGCCCGTGCCCTGGCCGAGCCCGAAGCCCTCGCCGTAGGTCGGCCCAGCATGAGGGCCCCGCGTCAGCTCCTCACGATCGGCTTCGTGCTCATCGTGGCGGCTTGCTCGCCGGCGATCGCCTCTCCGTCCCCGGTCACGCCGGCCACGTCGGCTCCGGCCACCCCGAGCCCAGTGGCAGATCTGCCGTCGGTGCTGCGCGAGATCCTGCGGGCTCCGGGCCCGTACCAGCTGCGGATGGAGCGGGTCCAGACGTCGGAGACGACGACGTCACGGATCGAAGGGACGATGCGGGTCGCGCCTAGAGCATGGGCAGCCGAGGGAACCCGTACGGATCGCGGCGCCGGCAGCGGGATGGTCTCGACCGCCGCGTACGCCCTGGTCTGGATCGGAGATTCGGGCTACACCCGGACGGATGGGCCGTGGATCCCGTTCACCGGGCTATTCGACCACCCGCTCAGGCTGACCGCGGACCCCGATGCGGGTACGTTCGTGGACCTTGGGGAGGCCACCGTCGGCCAGCGTGTCGTGCGGCAGCTCGGCTATGCCGATCCGTCGGTCATCGATCCGATCTACCTGCTGGCGATCGGCAACGAGCTCGACGACGTGGATGTCGCCGTCACGTATGACCTGACACCGGACGGCCGACTCGTCCGGGTCCATTCGCAGCTTGCCGGGCGGCGCAAGGACGAGTTCGGCGGAGGCCGGATCACCCACGAGGCCACCTACACGGTCATCCCCGGCCTTCCCGATCCGATCGAGCCGCCCGACACGGACTGGACCCTGTTCCTCTCGCCGCACCTGCCGATCAGTCTGGCGCTCCCGCCCTCATGGAAGTCCGAAGGCTCGACGGCCGAGGGCGACACGTTCTCCGGTCCGGCTGGCACGGCTCGGGTCGCCGTCCGCGAGCCGCCGGCCACAAGCTCGCCGGAGAAGCTCGTCGCCGACGTCCAGGTCGACTACGCCCGGAAGGGCGGTCCGGCAACCGGCGACGTCGTCCCGACCTATCTCGGCTCGGAGACGGCCATGGCCGTCACCTACGCCGAGATCGACCTGGGCGATGGTCCGCAGACGATCGTGCACCTCGTGAGCAGCCACCGAGGCGTGGCATACGACGTCGTCTGGACGCTGGGTGCCGGCACCGTCCAGGAGCGATTCGACACGGTCGGTGACGTCGCGACGTCCTGGGCCTGGACCGACGAGGCGACGCCCTAGGGTCCGGTCGCCCAACGGCCGGGTGGTGGCTGCCAGCGCCGGAACGCCTCGAGCAGGCCCTCGAGCGAATCCGCCCGGGTCACCAGGCGTCGGTGGGCGGGCGCGACGAACCCCTCGGCGACCGCCATGTCGAGCCACGCCAGGAGCAGCGTCCAGTAGTCGCCCACCTCGAACAGCCCGATCGGCTTGCGGTGCAGCTCGAGCTGCGCCCATGACACCACCTCGGCCAGCTCCTCGAGCGTGCCGAGCCCACCGGGCAGCGCGATGAACGCATCGGCGAGGTCGGCCATCTCGGCCTTTCGCTCGTGCAGCGTGTCGACGACCCGCAACTCGGTCAGACCTGGATGGGCGAGCTCGCGATCGACGAGGCCCTGGGGGATCACGCCGATCACCTCGCCGCCGGCCGCCAGCGCCGCGTCGGCGACGGCGCCCATCAGCCCGACTCGACCACCGCCGTACACGACGCCGATCCCCTGCCGCGCCAGCCCCTCCCCGACGGCCCGCGCCGCATCGACGTAGCGCGCCTCGTTGCCGGGACTCGCGCCGCAGAAGACGCAGATCCGCATCCCGTCAGAACCCGCGGTCGACCAGGTAGGGCGTCATCGCGCGCGCCGCACGCGCGCGATGCGAGACCCGATTCTTGTCCTCGGCGCTCCACTGACCGAACGTCCTACCGCCGGGCGGCTCGCCCTCGGGCTCGAAGATCGGGTCGTAGCCGAAGCCGCCGCTCCCGCGCGGGCCGGTCGCGATGCGTCCGAAGCATTCGCCTCGCACGGTGATGAGCGCCTCGCCCGGCATCGCCAGGACAAGCGAGCAGACGTAATGGGCACCGCGCTGCTCCGGTGGCAACCCGTCGAGTGCCCGGAGCAGCTTCGCATTGTTCTCGTCATCGCTCGCACCTTCGCCGGCATAGCGTCGCGTCCGGATGCCGGGCGCGCCATCCAGCGCGTCGACCTCGAGCCCGGAGTCGTCCGCGAGCGTCGGCAGGCCCGTGCCTTCCAGTGCCGCCCGCGCCTTGATCGCGGCGTTCGCCTCGAACGTGTTGCCGTCCTCGACCGGCTCATCGACGACCCCGATGTCATCAAGGCTGACCAGCTCCGCAACCGGTAGAGCGAGGAGCTGACGCAATTCTCGGAGCTTGTGCTCGCTGTGGGTCGCGACCAGCAGTCGTGGGCGGCGTCCCTCAGGCGGCGTCAACGCCTGACCGTGGCGAGCACCTCGGCCTGCGCCGCGAACAGCGTCGCGAGGCCCTCGTCGGCGAGGTCCAGCATCGACAGGGCGGCCGCCCGATCGAACGGGCGACCCTCGGCGGTCCCCTGGAGCTCCACATATGTCCCGGCGTCGGTGCCGACGACGTTCATGTCGACCTCGGCGCGCGAGTCCTCGCTGTAGTCGAGGTCGAGGTAACCGGCGCCATCGACGACACCGACCGACACGGCCGCGACGCGCGACGTCAGCAGCCGCTCCATCCCGTAGGTGATCAGCGCGGCGCCGAGCGCGACATAGCCACCCGTGATCGACGCCGTGCGCGTCCCGCCGTCGGCCTGCAGGACGTCGCAGTCGACGGTCACCGTCCGCTCGCCGAGCCGAGACAGGTCGACGACTCCGCGCAGGGATCGCCCGATCAGGCGCTGGATCTCGTGCGTCCGCCCGCCGATCCGGCCCTTCGCCGACTCTCGGTCGCTTCGCTCGGCCGTCGCCCGCGGCAGCATCGAGTACTCGGCCGTGACCCAGCCGGTCCCCTTGCCGCGGAGGTGCGGCGGGACGCGGTCGGCGATCGTGGCCGCGCAGAGCACCTGGGTATCGCCGAACTTCACAAGGCACGAACCCTCGGCCCACTTCTGGACGCCCAGTTGGAAGCTGATGGGCCGCAGCTCGCGCGGCCCGCGCCCGTCCGCGCGCACAGTCGTCCGATTGCCGATCGTCATGTCGTGATCCTCTCCTCCGCCTTGGCGGCATCCCACAGCTCGTCGAGCCCCTCGAAATCCATGTCCCGCAAAGCGACACCGCGCTCCGCGGCCATCGCCTCGACCCGGCCGAAGCGGCGCTTGAACTTCGCGTTCGCGGAGCGCATCGCGGCCTCGGCGTCGACCCCGCGCTTGCGCGCGACGTTGACGAGCACGAACAGCAGGTCGCCGAGCTCCTCCGCCCAGGCACCCGCCGGCGCGCCCTCCTCGGCCGCCTCACGCAGCTCTTCCGTCTCCTCGATCACCTTGTCGAGCACGCCGTCGATGCTCGGCCAGTCATAGCCGATGTTGGCCGCACGCTCCTGCATCTCCTGGCTGGCTGCGAGCGCCGGGAGCGATCGGGCGATGCCGTCCAGCGCGCCTTTCGCGGTGCCGGCCGTGCCGTCCGCTTGCTCGCGCTCGGCCGCCTTGATCCGCTCCCATTGCCGGTTCACGTCCGAGGCGGTCCGTGCCTCCGCCTCCCCGAACACGTGCGGATGGCGGCGCACGATCTTCGAAGCGATCGCGGCCTGGACGTCGGTCAGGTCGAAGACGCCCTCCTCGGCGGCAAGCTGGGCGTGCAGGACGATCTGAAGCCACAGGTCGCCGAGCTCGGCGGCCAGTTCGGGCGTCGCGCCGGCCTCGAGCGCGTCGTAGACCTCGTACGCCTCCTCGAGCAGGTGGTTGCGCAGCGACTCGTGGGTCTGCTCGCGGTCCCAGGGGCAGCCATCCGGCGCGCGGAGTCGGTCGCTGATGGCGGGCATCGACCACGGGCCGGCGATCGCCGCTTCGGGCTGCAGGGGCGCGAGGTAGAACGGAGCCCCGAGGTCGTCCGGGCGCAGCTCGCCGATCGTCGTCGGGAGGTTCGTGCCGAACCGCCCGACGGGATGGTCGGCGGGGTAGGCACGGGAGAGGACGTCGAGCGGCTCGCGACCACGCGGCCCATGACGCCCGGGCAACGGTGACGCCATCCCCGTCTGGTCCGCGTCACGAGGGCCTGGCGCCCCGGCGAGCAACATGGCCAAGGGCACGACGAGTGCCGGTCGCGACGGCTCGAGCGGCGTCGCGATGAGCCGTTCGCCGGCGATGACCTGGAGTCCCGCGCCCGGATCGAGCCCGAACCGGAGTCGCGCCTCGGTGACGAGGGCGTCCAGCACCTCGGGCCTAGCCGGCGAGACCGGCGACGATCGACTCGTCGCGTTCGACCGCGGCGGCGTCCTTCTTCGGCTGATACCAGTCGGAGAAGAGCCGCGTTCGGATCGCGTCGAGCTGGCGCCCTTCCGGTGTCCGCTCCTGCTCGTCCTTCACGAGGAAGAGGTATTGCCCGTCGTCGGGGATCGTCACGACCGCCGACGTCTTGCCGACCGGGGCCGCGAAGATCGCGTCGGTCATCTCCTTCTGGAGCTGGCCCTTGGCGATCCAGCCGAGGTCGCCACCGTGGCTCGCCTCAGCGCCCTCGGAGAAGTCCTTCGCGACGTCCTCGAAGTCCGCCTGGCCGGAATCGATCTTGGTCTTCAGGGCGGCGAGATCCGGCGGGTGGTTGAGGACCTGGACGATGTGGTAGCCGAATTCGGTCTTGATCGGCGGCAGCAGCTGCCCGTCGGTCGGCTTCGCGTCCAGGATCGGCTTCGAGAATGACTCGACATAGCTGCTGTCGCTGCTGACGTAGGCGTCGAGGACGCCGCCGGTGCCGTCTGGCCCGCGGGCGCTTTCCTCATCGCTCTCGGAGCGCGCGAGCGCGTCGAACTGGCTGATGTCGTTCTTCAATCGCACGTAGGCCGCGTCGGCGTCGAGCTTCGCCTGACCCCAGGACGGATCGTCGGCCGGGATGTCGCCGTTGCTCGCGGCGGCCGGGTCGTCCTTCGGTGAGAACAGGATATGGCGGACCTTGACCGCGTCGTCGGGGAGGTCGATGGTCGCCTGGCTCAGGTAGATCTCGTCGGTCTGGCGCTGGGGTGCAGCCTTGCTGGCGTCGGCGACGAGCTTATCCTCGAGCTTGTTCCGGATGACGTCACCACGGACGACAGCCCGGTACTTGCCGAGGTCGATGCCGTCGTTGGTGAGCGTCTCCTGATAGTTGCCGTCGACGGACTGGGCGACGATCTCCGATACGCGACCGATGCGGAAGGTTCCATCCTTGCCTTCGACCACGTCGGTCGGCGTGTTGACGGCGGCAGCGAAGAGCGCCGTGAGGAAGGCCTCGTCGGTCTGGGCGTCATCCTTGGTGACCCAGCCGAGGTCGCCGGCCTGCGCCGCGGTGGCGCTGTCGGTCGAGACGGTCCGCGCGACATCGTCCCAGGCCTTGCCACCCTTGATGTCGGCGAGCGCCTTCTCGATCGTGGCTCGAGCCGCGGCCTTCTGCTCCGCCGTCGGCTCGGTAGCGCCGGGATCGGTTGCCGGCTTCACCTCGATCTGCCAGGCGTGACGCGATTCGGGCGTCGTCGCCTCCTCGAGCAGCTTCGCATCCACGTCGGAGTCGGTGACGGCCACACCCTCGTCGCTCGCGAGCTTCGCCTGGATGCGGTTGTCGATGATCTTCTCGAGCGAGTTCGGGATCACCTGCTGGCGAGCTTGGTCGACCTGCTGGGTCTGGAGCTCGGCCTGGGCCTGCGTGAGCTGCCCGGCCGCCGCCTGCGTGTTGACCCGCCGTTGCGCGATCTGGAGCCGCCATGTCTCGATGGCGGTTCGATCGCGCAGGTCGTCCTTCGTGATGGACTGGCCGTCGACGCTACCGACCGGGGCGAGGTGGTCGTTGTAGTAGCTGATCGCGACCGCGATGCCCAGGATGACGACCGCGGCCACGACGGCCAGGCCGAACCCGAGGTTGAGATAGAAGTTGCGCCGGTCGCGCGTGTCCCAGGATGGTCGCTGGAAACGCCGCACGACGGGCTTGGCACGGAACGTCATTCGATGGTTGATCCCTGGATGCAAGATGGCATGGCCCGACGAGGGCCGGTCGTCGTTGGGCGGGCGGTATCGTACCGTACCGACGCCCTCTCGCCCGTTCGGGAGAGCGCCGTCAGCTCTCCTGGGTCGGCGCCTGCTTGGACTCGGCCCTCGACACGAGTCCGTCGACGAGCGCGAGATAGCGACGCGACTCGACCTCCCACGAAAGCCCCTCTACGCGGGCGCGTGCTCGTTCGACGCGGGCCCGGCGCGCATCGGCATCGCGGACGACGTCCCGGATCGAACGAGCGAGGTCGCCGGCATCGCCCGGTTCGTAGGTGGCGACGTCGTCGCCGAACGTGGCGACCACCATCGGCAAGCGGGACGCGACGACGGGCTTGCCCATCGCGGCGTACTCGAACACCTTCGTCGAGAGCGAGTAGTCGGTGAACGGCGTGCGCCGGGTCGGGGCGAGCCCGAGGTCTGTTCCCGCCAGCGCCGCCGGGACCGCATCGATCGGGATGCGATCGTGAAAGGTGACGCGCTCCCTGATC
>Ga0157375_10003450_pt1 | contig 13694 bp, 11 predicted proteins | sample M35metaG_FD_115311 | JGI IMG/M metagenome (GOLD analysis project Ga0157375, IMG submission 115311) | Miscanthus rhizosphere microbial communities from Kellogg Biological Station, Michigan, USA - M3-5 metaG | ecosystem: Host-associated > Plants > Roots > Rhizosphere > Soil | place: USA: Michigan...
AACCCCAAACATAGAAGCCGTAGCCGCCCATGTAGAAGAATTGTGACATAACTAAACCGCCAGCGCAGCGATTCGGGCCGCGTTTTGCTCTCTTTCCAAAATGATGGTGCGGAGCCGAACCAGCACAACCGCGATCGAGTAGAGCCCGCACGCCGCCAGCATGATCAGCATCGCAGCCAGCATTGGCGGTGCGATAGTTGGTTTGCCGAGCATGCGAATCGTCGCGCCCTGGTGCAGCGTGTTCCACCACTGTACGGAGAAATAGATGATGGGGACATTAATCACGCCCACCAGTGCCAGCACAGCGCCCGCGCGGTCGGCACGACGCGGATCGTCAATGGCTGCTTGCAGAGAGATGAATCCTATATAAAGGAACAGCAGGATCAGAGTGGACGTCATGCGCGCGTCCCAAACCCACCACGTGCCCCAGGTTGGTTTGCCCCAGAATGCGCCGGTCACGAGCGAGATCAACGTAAAACTAGCGCCCGTGATCGCTATGGACGACGCCATCATCGACGAAAGACGCGCATTGAACGCCCAACCTATCCCGGCGTAAATCGCCAGCAACACGTAGAGAAACATTCCCATCCACGCGGCGGGCACGTGAATGAACATGATGCGGTAAGCATCGCCTTGCTGGAAGTCGGTTGGGGCGACGAAGAAGCCGACGTATAAACCGGCGGCGAACAGCAACGCCGCGGGAATCGCGAACCACGGAATCATCTTGCCGGCGAGCGGGTAAAACATTGCCGGCGATGCGTATTTATAGATGTTCATTTTTGCCTTTGATTGCCGATGCCAATTGCCGATTGCCGACTTTAATTCCCATGATCTCCTTCAATCGGCAATTGGCAATCGGCAATGATCTTCATTCCAAAGAGATTCGCAACGCCGCCGCTGTGGCCCAGGGCGAAAAGAACAGCGACACGATCGCAAACGCTCCGAGCAGATAGATATGCGGCGCCGGGCTCGTCCCCATGATGCTGGCTTCAACTGCACCCGCGCCGAAGATCAGCGCCGGAATGTAGAGCGGCAGCACCAGTAGCGAAATCAACACGCCCCCACCACGAAGCCCGAGCGTCAACGCTGCTCCTACCGATCCGATCAAACTCAGGACCGGTGTGCCCAACAATAAACTCGCGAACAGGATCCACAAAGTTTCGCGGCTGAGATCGAATTGCACTCCAACCAGTGGCGCAACCAGAACCAGCGGCACTTCCGCGACGATCCAATGCGCCAGAGTCTTTCCGAGCACGACCAAATACAACGGTTGCGGCGTTAGTAACAACTGCTCCAACGTGCCGTCGTGATAGTCGTTGGCAAACAACCGCCCGAGCGAAAGCATCGAGGCCAGCAGCGCGGCTACCCAAACAACGCCGGGCGCGATCGTTCGCAGCAACTGTGTCTCCGGTCCGATGCCGAGCGGAAACAGGCTGACGACGATCACAAAGAAGAAAACTGTCGACAGCATGTCGGCGCGGCGACGCCACGCCAGCATCAGATCGCGCCCGACGATCCAGCGCAACATCGATAAGCTCGAAGGTGCGTTCACGTTGCGAGTTCGAGTCGTTTGGTCGGGGCCGACAGCTCTAGTTCCTGATGCGTTGCGACGATCGCAATGCCGCCACCAGCCAAATGGTTTTCAATCAAAGATCTAACAAGGGCGACGGCGCCTTTGTCCAATGAGGTCATGACCTCATCGAGCAGCCAAAGCTTTGTGTTGCAGACGAGCAGCCGCGCCAGCGCCACTCGTCTCCGCTGACCTTCTGACAAGAGTCGTGCCGGAAGCAGTTCGCGACTCGCAAGACCCATTTGCTGCAATACAGCGCGGGCGCGGTCTTTGCTGACTGCGATGCCGTTCAGGGCGTTTGAGATTCTCAGGTTTTCAACCGCAGTGAGCTCGTCCTTCACACCGTGACGGTGGCCGAGGTAGGTCACAGAAGTGAAATATTCCTCAGCTAACGAGCGAATGTTCGCACCTTGCCACCTGACCTCGCCTTCGGCAGGAGCGAGGAGTCCGCACAAGATCCGGAGCAAACTGGTCTTGCCGCTTCCGTTTGGCCCGGTAAGCTGGACGAAAGTTCCGGGAGACACAGCAAAGTCGAGTCCGCTAAAAAGCCTGCGATCTCCGCGCACGCAGCCGAGCTTACTGACCTCTAATATTGTTGCTTGTCCTCCGGCTGGTTATTGTAGATTGCCGATTCCTACATTGCCAATTGCTACATTGCCGATTGCCGATCGCCAATTGCCAATTTGCTGATGCCCAGCAGAGAGAAATCGGCAATCGGCAATTGGCAATCGGTAATCACCCCCGGGGTTTTGATTGCACCGGGCCATTGGCTCGCAGCCATTCATTCCAGCCACCCTGCAAAACTCTCACGCGCGTGAACCCGCTGGCCTGGAGGATTTGTGCTGCCGCGATACTTGATTCGTCTTTCGGACAGGCGCAGTACGTAACGATCTCTCGATCGCGCGGAAGATCTTTCAAGGGCGGGAAAGCAAGGCGGCTTTTGAGTTTTCGTACCTTGAAGTGCGTCGAGCCCTTGATCGTAGAGGTACTGGCGGCAAACCCTTCAGAGCTGCGCACGTCAATGATCATGATTGGATCATTTCTGGCCATCTTCTGTTTAAGCTCTTCGGCCGTGATCATCGAGATCTGCTCCGTCTTTTGTGCGTGGGCTCTGAGGGGACGAGGCTTATGAAACATGCCGGGCACCTGCGGCTCGCCATCGAAGCTCTGCGGGTCGTACCACGAATAGGTAGACACCGCGTAGTAAAGATAACCCTGAGTGCCATTGAGGGTTTCGCCGATCAAGTCGCCTTGAGGCCGCGGTAACTTTCTTCCACTATTGGCGCTCACAAACTCTTTCCCGGTACGTACGCGCAAGTCATTTCCAACAACGTTCTTGAGCACAAAAGTTTGGGTAGCTTCCGGGTCGCGCCAGTCATTCGCTCCGTACCCATGAATCACCGCCAGAAGCGTTTCATCTTTGTCGATCTTCAGTGGCGTTCTGGAAGACTTGTTAGAACGCGGTTCTCGCACCAACCACGGCGGATACTCTTCATTCAATTTTTCAAGCTTCACGGGCTTAAGAATTACTGCGATGTCCTGTGAGGAATCTCCATTGAAGTCGCCGGCGAGAAAGTTCGGGTTGTAGTTGGTATCCACGACTGCTGCGTCTTTAAAGACTCGTTTTACTGCTTCCTGCACCTCAGATAATTTCGGTGCCTGCGAAACATCTATGCGCACCGGTGTTGCTTGCGGAGTAGCCTGATAGGCTGGTGGTGCTTCGGCTACCCGTTTTGGCGCCGAACTGCATGCGCTGATCGAAAACGTCATTAATAATGAAACGGTCAGTAAACAGATCCCCGTCCGTGTCATGATGGTTTGACCCCTGTTTTTGAGATTAGTTTGAACGAAACCGAAGCTCGCTGGATGGTGTCTCCAGCGAGCTTCGGAATAGTGCCTCGTCAGTTCGGCCGTCGTAGTAGATCACAACGAAAGCACGAATGCAATAAGATCGTTCCTCTGATCGGCGGTCAAGGCATTGAAGTTATTTCTGGCTGTCGTTGCCTGGCCGGCGTGCAGTTGAATCGAATCAAAAATGGTGATCTCCAGACCTTCGTGCATCAGCCTGTTACGTCCGCGAATGCCCCATAGCGGAGCCGTGCGCATTTGGTTCGCTGATCCTTGCCCAGCGTTCTGAACAATCCCGTCCCCCGTTCCGATATTGTGTAGCGCAAAGTCGCTGAACGGGTGAATTATCTTGTTTCCGAGAGCTGCCGGCACCGCGAACGCTCCGCCATTGATGGAGGTTCCTGGAGCGGCAGTCACGAATGTCCGCGTGTGGCAAACTGCGCAACCGACACTATTGAACAGCGAATCGCCTCGGGTGGCGGCCGCTGGAATCGGGTTCTGACGACCCGGAGCGCGAGTTGCAGCCATGAAGTCGGCGAAAGCCAACACGTCACCCCCATCATCCTCCGGATCCGGTACCGGATCGAAAGCAGATGGGAAGGTCACGTTGATAATACCATCAGCCGTACTCGCGGGATTTTCGTGCGTGCCAGCATCAGCGGCGCTGGAACTTCTGCCACCGAAACCGTCGAACTTGCTGGTTATGCCCATTTCATTGAGGTAGGCATCGCCGGCAAACGAGAGGAGACTCGCTTGTTGCGCTTTCCATCCGAACCGTCCGAAGCGCAACGCATTGTTTGCTTCAGTCACGGGAACTTGCGTGAGTGTTCCACGTTGTCCCACTGGTTGGGCATTGACGTTGTCCTGGAGTGATTGGTTGGCAATACACTCGACGAAGCCGTCGCCCAGGGTACTTGTCGTGACGCGGAATGCCTTGACGGTTTCCGCAGTCGAAATATGCTCCACGATATCGGAATCGGTTCCGCGAGCATGAATCAATTGCCCGCCCGGTGCATCGACGAAGGAACCGTTCACCAGGTGGCCGGCTCTGAACTCCATAGTTTGACTGAATGCGCCCACGTCAACTGACTGGTGGCATTCAACGCAGCCTACGTCGTTATAAGTTGGTCCAAGACCATCTGCGATGGTCTCGCGTTCAGAAAATATGAACTTGTTATCTTCAAACCTGCCATTGCCGCGGGCGGTTGGTGGGACAGGTTCGTTTACGCATTCATCGATCGGTGTGCCCCTCGCACCAAAACCATTAAAGAGATCGTCGGTTTTGGCGTCCATGTCAGTGGTGGGTGCTTCGGTGGCCGTTTGACTTTCGACAGTTTGAGGGGAGCTCAAGGGTACGACGAGCGCCACCGCAAACAAGATTAGAGTTAGGATGGGTAAAACTTTCCTCATTGTGACTTTGACCTCCTAGGAGCTACAAACGGGTTGCGAAACAAAACCTACAGTTTACCCGTCGGCAAACTGCACAGTTCTGCCTATGTTTGGAAACCCTGCTTGACTGGGAGTTGTAGAGGCAGCTCAAGCCGCGGGGGTAGCGACCGGAGTTATAAGTCCCCTCACAGAGAAGTAACCAGGGCAAGCCCCAGTTGTGAGAGAGAGGGCAGAGGAAAAAGGTCTCTGCTCGAATAGTAAATCGAATTAGCTGGGCAAGCTGTTAGTCGGGAGGCCCGCACTCTAGTCTCGTTTCATAGCAATGTCAAGAAAATTATGTCCGCAGATTTCACAGAATTCTCAAATCGAGTAATCTGTGTGATCAGTGGACAATCAGAAGAATAAAACCTATCCCTTCACAGCAATTGTTGGCCAGGAGGAGATGAAGCTGGCGCTACTCCTCAATGTCGTCGATCCGCTAATCGGCGGAGTCTTGATCATGGGCCATCGAGGCACCGGGAAGTCTACCGCTGTTCGGGCATTGGCGGATGTGCTGCCGCAGATCGCAGTCGTCGAGGGTTGTCCTTATAACTGCGATCCGGAGAATCCATGCGAGCAGTGCAGAGAGCGTCACCCGCTCACGTCGAAGCTTGTGCCGGTTCCGGTTGTGGAACTTCCTCTGGGCGCGACTGAAGATCGAGTTTGCGGGACTATCGATATCGAACGGGCACTTTCTTCGGGTCGAAAAGCTTTCGATCCGGGTTTACTGGCTCGCGCGAACCGCGGCTTTCTTTATATCGACGAAGTGAACCTGCTCGAGGATCACCTTGTCGATCTGTTGCTCGACGTCGCCGTGACCGGCAGAAACAAGGTCGAGCGTGAAGGAGTTTCGGTAGAGCATCCGGCCAGTTTTGTATTGATCGGTTCCGGTAATCCGGAGGAAGGCGAGCTTCGTCCCCAGCTCCTGGATCGTTTCGGGCTTCACTCCGAAGTCCAAACAGAGAACTATCTCCAGAACCGGATCGACATCATTGAGCGGCGCGACGGCTACGATCGAGATCGGGACGCGTTCTGCGAATCTTATGCTGACGATCAGGCTGTTTTGCGCAAGCGGGTCACCCGCGCGCGCGCGAATCTCGGCAAGATCGCTGTCGAACGACCAGTGCTCGAGAAGATCGCGCAACTCTGCGCGGATCTGAAAGTGGACGGCCATCGTGGTGAACTGACGATCATGCGAGCGGCGCGAGCATTGGCCGCATTTGAGGGACGTCGAGCGATTACTGAGGATCATGTGAAGCGAGTCTCGGCGATGTCGCTGCGACATCGACTACGTCGCCACGCATTGGACGAGACGGCTACCAGCGAACAGATTCAGCAGGCAGTTGACGAAGTATTTCCGAGTCCAGCTCCGCCTCCGCAGTCGAGCGGGAATGGCGGCGGCGATACTCAGAACCTGGACCGCCCGGGACGAGGAAACAAAGAAGCGCCACGCCAGCGCCGGTCCGCCTCGGGAAGCAGCGCGCGACCTAACAATGCTGACGTGCTGTCGCCACCGGCTGTCGAGCGGAAATCGGGCGAAGTGAAACTCGACGAGCACTTGCGATCGAAAGATCGTGCCGACAAGTCAGCCTCGTTAACCAGGCGTGCGAGCGGAGGGAAGGCGGCGTTGGCCCAACAGCGCGGCAGGTACACGCGCGCCGTTAGTTTTAAGAGCGCAGGTGCGAGGATTGCGGTTGATGCAACCTTGCGTGCGCTTGTTGCTTTTGAAGGTGAGTCGCTTACTCCCGTCAATTCGCACGCGCTGCGTTACAAGCTGCTGAAGCACAAGCAGGGGACTCTGTTTGTTTTCGCCATCGACGCATCGGGCAGCATGGCTGCCAATCGTATCGCGCGGGCGAAGAGCACGATTTTGAAGCTGCTGCGGAAGTCGTACCTGAATCGCGACAGCGTGGCTATTGTCTCTTTTCACGGCACGACGGCGAACGTCGATCTGCCTCCGTCACGCAGCATTCTCCGCGCCCGGCGCGTGCTGGATTCGTTGCGCATGGGAGGCAGCACGCCGCTCGCGTTGGGTCTGGTGACGACGATCGAGTTGTTGCAGCTCGTGGGAAACAAATTCGGTGAGACGGTGGTGTTGTTGTTTACCGACGGCAGATCGAATGTGCCACTCAGACGCGGCGGGTTGAACCTGCGAGCGTTCCGGCAAGTTAAGATCGAGTCGGAACTGAGAGAGCTGAGCGTTGCGCTGCATAGAACGAAGGCGCGCGTGGTAGTCGTCGATACGCAAAAGGAATTCGAATCCAGTGAAGAGACGCGTCGTCTCGCGTACATACTGCGCGCGGGATTCGTGAAGATTTCCCCGGCGAATCCGTAACAATCTGTGTAATCCGTGGTTAAACTCTCCAAAGACAAACGCGACGCGAAAGTATTCGCGCTTTACGAGCAACTCGTCGAGGTCGAACAGCGATTGATCCCTACCGGCCTGCACGTCTTCGGACGTCCATCATCCGCCGGTGAAAAAACCGACCTCTTCAAAATGGTCGCTTCATTCGATCGCCCCGAAGCAGGAGTGCGCGCGCTTCCGGAAGCATTCGCTGATGAAGCAGTGCGCGAGTTTGTCGCAAATGGCACGGACGCGGCAGTACGATTTTTAGAAAAGGAAGGACTGAGTCCGGAGTCAACTCGACCCGTCTTCACCCTGCTCGAAACTGTTTCCGCTAAACTGCAAACAAACAACGAGCTCGATTCACTCGTGCGCGCGTTGCGTGGCGAGTTCGTCGAGCCTGGTCCGGGTGCCGATATCATTCAAAACCCCGACATCCTGCCCACCGGCAGAAACACTCACGCGATCAATCCTTACGGCGTGCCTTCGGCGGCCGCGTATGCTCGCAGTGAACACGTCGCCAACAGTCTCCTCGATCGATACAAGCAGGAGAACGGGCGTTACCCCGAAGCCATGGCGCTCGTGCTCTGGGGGCTCGACAACATCAAAACGCAAGGCGAGGGAGTGGCCCAGGCGCTATGGCTACTCGGCACGCGCCCGGTTCGCGATGCTTTGAACCGGACCACAAACGTTGAGGCGATTCCACTGGCTGAACTTGGCCGTCCGCGGATTGATGTGGTGATGACTGTGTCGGGAATCTTTCGCGATCTGTTCAGTCCGACAGTGCACCTGCTCGACAAAGCCGTCCGCCTGGTCGCGCAGCTTGATGAGCCATTGGAAATGAATTACGTGCGCAAGCATGTGTTGCAGCAAGTCGAACAGGATGCTTGCGACCTGGACGATGCTGCGGTTCGCGTCTTTTCAAATGCGCCTGGCAACTACGGCACCAACGTGAACTTCATGGTGATGGACTCGCAGTGGGAACGCGAAGAGACGCTCGGCGATCTGTTTGTCACACGAAAATGTTTTGCGTATGGCCGCGACTCGAAGGGCCGTGCGATCGAGGGCAGGGAAGCGCGCGTGGCGATGGATCGAGCGCTTTCGCGTGTTGACGCAACGTATCAAAACATCGATACATTCGAGATCGGATTGACGGACGTGGACCATTACTTCGAATACCTCGGCGGCATTTCGAAGGCAGTTGAGAAACGAGCGCAAGCGCGGCCCGCGATCTATTTGTCTGACAGTCTTTCGCGCGAAGTGAAGATTCGCTCACTCGAAGAGACTGTGCGTTTGGAGACGCGAGCCAAGACGCTGAATCCGAAGTGGTACGAGGGAATGCTGAAGCATGGTTTTCGCGGTGTGGCGGAGATTGAGAACCATGTGTCGAACACGTTTGGCTGGAGCGCCACCGCGGATGCGGTGGACGATTGGATCTACTCGGAGGTTGCGAATACGTTTCTGTTTGATGACTTGATGCTGGACCGCTTGCGGGATTTGAATCCACACTCCGCGCACTCGCTCGCGCAAAGATTGCTGGAGGCGAACGGGCGTGGGTACTGGGAGGTTGATGAGAGCGTCGTTGATCGTTTGAGAGAGATCACTCGCAACCTCGAAGACCAATTCGAAGGAGTTATTTAACCACGGATGACACGGATTAAATCCGCGGATTTATCCGTGTGATCCGTGGTTACTGTATGAATATCACTGTTCTCTACGTGGGATCGAGTTTATTGGCGCCGCTGAAAAACGCGGAGCGAGAGATCAATCGTGCGCATAATCTCGGACTGCGTGTAGCTGCCTACAACTTCGGCTCGCCTCTCAACGATCGTGAATGGCTCGAAGTCGAGCAAGACCTCGGCAAGGCGAACGTTGTTTTTGTCATACACGTGATGGACGGCGAGAACGCATCGCGATTGATGAACGCGCTCGAGCGATTCAAAGATCGTTACGACGCTGTTGTCGTGATCAATTGCATGCCCGAGCTAATGCGCCGCACTCGCATGGGCCGGTTGAACGTCAACGCGCTCGCTGGAAAAAGACAGGGAAGCAAGGCGGGAGCATTACTGAGATCTGCCGGTTCGTGGATCGGGGGCCAGGCGAAACGCGGCAAATCGAATCGCAAATCAAATCGAGGTCACGGCCAATATCTAAAGCTGGTCGATCGCCTGCCGGGCCTTCTCAAGTTTGTTCCTACCGCGGGAGCATTGACTGACGCAAAGCACTACCTTTATTTGTTCTGCTACTTCCTCCAGCCGACACCCGCGAATATTCAGTCGATGCTGCTGTACTCGCTGGTGCATTACGCCAGTGACGAACGGCTGAAGCATATTCGCGTGCCGAAGCCTGAGCAGATGCCGTCGGTCGCGATTTATCACCCTGAAGCGCGTTCGTTGTTCCAGTCGTTTACTGAATATCGCAAGTGGTACCAGAGACCTCTCGATCCGCAATCAACTATCGGACTCTTGTTAATGCGCCCACAGGTCGTCAGCAAGACCACCAAACACTACGACACACTCATCCACGCAATCGAAGCTGAAGGTTTGAGCGTGATTCCCGCGATCGCGACGCTGATGGATAACCGCGAGGCAGTCTCGAAATTTTTCATGGACAATAAAAAGCCGCGGGTCAGCCAGATCGTGTCTTTGACGGGATTTAGTTTTGTCGGCGGCCCGGCGATGAACGACAGTGCTGCGGCCGCGGAGTTTTTGCGTGAGCTGAATCTTCCGTATCGCTCGGCCGTGAGTCTCGACACGCAAACGATCGAAGCCTGGAGCTATTCTCAAACCGGATTGAATCCAATCCAGGCAGGTATGCAGATCGCAATACCCGAGATCGACGGGGCCACGGAGCCGTTCGTCTATGGTGGCATTCCCGCACGCGGACAAGAACCCGTCGCGCTCGAAGATCGATGCCGGCGGTTCGCCCGGCGCTTAAGACGCTGGAACACTTTGCAGACCGCTCCTCGCGAGCGGATAAAGCTGGCAATCATTCTGTTTTGCTTTCCACCAAACAAGGGAAACATCGGTACGGCGGCTGACCTCGATGTTTTTCCGGGAGTGTTTGATGTCTTGAAGAGATTGCGTGACGAAGGTTACCAGGTCAAGCTTCCTGAGTCTGCCGATGACTTAAGAGAAAGGTTACTTGGCGGCAACTCCGAACAGTTTGGTGTCGCAGCTAACGTTGCCTACCAGATGAATGTTCAAGAATACCGGCGGCTTTGTCCTTACGTTCGTGAGGTTGAGCAGGATTGGGGAGCGGCGCCGGGATCGATAAATTCGTTTGGCGGCGAGTTGCTGATCCAGGGGTTGGAGCTGGGCAATGTCTTCATCGGCGTGCAGCCAACGTTCGGCTTCGAAGGAGACCCGATGCGGTTGATGATGGCGCGCAGTGGCTCACCCCATCACGGCTTCATGGGTTTTTATACATATCTTTCGAAGGTGTTGAATGCCGCCGGCGTGATTCACTTCGGCACGCACGGCGCGTTGGAGTTCATGCCCGGCAAACAGATCGGACTCTCCGGCGATTGCTGGCCGGATCGACTGATCGACGAACTGCCCAACTTCTACGTCTACAGTGTCAACAACCCTTCCGAAGGCTCCATCGCCAAGCGACGTTCGTACGCCGAACTGATCTCTTACTTAACCCCACCAATCGAAAACGCGGGTTTGTACCGAGAGCTCGCCGGCCTCAAAGACCTCGTCATGGCCTATCGCCAATCAACCAGCGAATCCGAGCGCCTCCGGCTTTACGAATCCATCGAAGCGCTCCGCCAGGAAGCTCATTTTTAACCGCGGATTACACGGATTTTAAATCGGATTTTTTATCCGTTTGATCCGCGTTCTAAATTCCTTCGGATTCACGCGATGTATGAAGTTTTCAACGCCGTCGATTGCGATCACGGGAATGTCGTACTGATATTTTCTGAGTAACTCCGGATCAGATTCGATGTTGATCTCTTCTAAGGTAAATTGATCGCTGCAACCGGCGTGCTCGATTGCGGTCTTGGCTTCGTCGCAGAGATGGCATCCGGGGCGCGAGTAGACGATCACATGGGCTTTCGACATTAATCACTCCTAAGAACCGCTTGCCAGAGAATTAAGAAATTATGTATAAATAACGCGCCGAACCCCATATTATATTTTTTCTTAGTTGTGTTAGGTGCGGCGCTCTTCATGTTTAAGCAAATAATCCGTTCTGCTGCGCAGAGAGTAATCCCTGTTCGAGGGGGAGTTGTATAGTTTGCACCCTGCTAGTAAAGTCGAAGTGTACCCACGGAAGAAAGTCGCAATATCCGGCCATTCGCATTTGATCCGACGGAGGTTTGGACTTGGATAGTCAAGTCGATCAATTGTCCGCCCCGAGTGTAAGAACGACGGCTACGCCGCGAGTTGCGGCTCCGGCAAAACCATCGGCTCCCGCTGCCGTAGTGGAGACCACTTCCGATCCGCCGGTGAACAAAATGCGGCGACGGATCGTGTGGGGCACCGTCGCCGGCTCGCTGCTTACGTTCTTCCTGATGTTCGTGCGGTTCTTCCTGCCGCGTTCCATTCTCGAGCCTTCCAGCCAGTTCCGCATCGGGTCGCCGAATGACTATGCGCTCGGCGTCGACACCAAATGGCAGCAGCAGTATCGCATCTGGGTAACCAGAACATCGGATCGATTATTCGTCATCTACGCTCGCTGCACACATCTCGGTTGCACTCCTGACTGGAAGGCTAGTGAAAACAAGTTCAAATGTCCGTGCCATGGCAGTGGCTATGACAGTGAGGGAATCAACTTCGAAGGGCCCGCGCCGCGGCCGATGGATCGCGCGAAAGTGTCTCTCGATGCTGAGGGCCAGATACTCGTGGACACCGGCAAGCTGTTCGAGTGGCCAAAAGGTGAGCCAAGTCACTTCGATGACGAAGGCGCTTTTATAAGGGTTTAATCGTGGCAGATACTCCTGATCCAAAAGAAACGAAGCAACTGACCACCGGCGAAGAAGGTGGTCGCAGCCTGATCGAACGTGTAAAGGAAACCGGCGGTGCGCTGAAAGAGCGTGCGATTGAAGAGGCGAAGGAATACAAAGACCCGCAGGACACGCAGCTTTGGAAGTCGATCTTTCGCGTCTCGCACGATCGCTCCGATCCGCGCAATAGATCGCTGGCAATTCTTTCGAACGTTTTCCTTCACCTGCATCCGGCGAAGATCAACCGCGATGCCGTGCGTTACCCGTTTACGTGGGGCATGGGCGGGATCACGTTCTACCTTTTCATCGTGCTGACGTTCACCGGCGTGTTGCTGATGTTTTACTACCACCCCACCAAGCTCGACGCCTTTCGCGACATTCTTTATCTCGAGCACGACGTGCCCTTCGGAAAGTTGTTGCGCAACATGCACCGCTGGGCCGCGCACTTGATGGTAATCACGACCTGGCTGCACATGTTTCGCGTCGTGCTGACGGGTTCTTATAAGCGGCCGCGCGAGTTCAACTGGTGTGTCGGCGTGGTGCTGCTGGTGCTGACGTTGCTGCTGTCGTTCACCGGCTACCTGCTACCGGACGATCAACTCGGGTTCTGGGCGGTCACAGTCGGGACGAACATGGCGCGAGCGACGCCGATGCTGGGTCACGAAGGTCCGTTTGGACCGCAACTAGGATTGACTGCTTATAACGACGTGCGTTTCGGCCTGCTCGGCGGATCGATCGTCGACTCGAACGCGTTGTTACGTTCGTACATCTGGCATTGCATCGGCATCCCGCTCGTGGCTTCGATATTCATGGCCGTGCACTTCTGGCGCATCAGGAAAGACGGTGGTATCTCCGGGCCCGCGCCGGTGGTGCTCGAATCGGAGATGAAGGCAGTAGCTAAGAAAAAATGATTAACTCTGCGAGTCTCTGCGTACCTCTGCGTTCTCTGCGGTAAGAGGGTGATTTAACGCAGAGAACGCTGAGGTACGCAGAGACTCGCAGAGAAGAACTGTAATGCGAAGATTCATCAATAAGTGGACGATCCTCGTTGTAGGCGTGCTGCTGGTCGGCTTATGGGCAGTGCGCGTCCAGGATTGGCATCAGTTGTGGGCCATCTCGTCAGCGCCTGATAACGTGCCGATCGTGGCGATGCTCTTCCTCGTCCCGTTCTTCACCTGGATGGGCATCAGGCAAGCAATTGCGAACGATCGACTCGTCACCGAACTCGAAGCTGATCCTAAACTGGCCAAGACGCACCATCGCAAAGTCGAACCCTGGCGGCCAGGCTGGGCGCGAGAGCTACACGTTTGGCCCTACCTTGTCCGAATTGAGTTTCTGGCCACCTTGATCGTCACGGTGGTTCTTTTTATTTGGTCCATCACGCTCAACGCGCCCCTCGAAGAACCGGCCAACCCAAACCTGACTATGAATCCCTCGAAGGCGCCGTGGTACTTCCTGGGTTTGCAGGAGATGCTGGTCTACTTCGATCCATGGATCGCGGGCGTGGTGATGCCGTCGATCATCATGGTCGGGTTGATGGTCTTTCCGTACGT
>Ga0157375_10003451_pt1 | contig 13694 bp, 17 predicted proteins | sample M35metaG_FD_115311 | JGI IMG/M metagenome (GOLD analysis project Ga0157375, IMG submission 115311) | Miscanthus rhizosphere microbial communities from Kellogg Biological Station, Michigan, USA - M3-5 metaG | ecosystem: Host-associated > Plants > Roots > Rhizosphere > Soil | place: USA: Michigan...
CAAACGCCGAACGCTCAACGTCCAACGCCCAACATCGAACAAGCATTCGAAAGCTAGACCGATTTCGGCCATAGCCAGCCGAATATTGCCGCGGTGAGCAGCGCGTAGATCAGGCTGTCGAAAAGATGCTTGAGCGTGACCACCCAGCTTCGACCGCCCCAGATCGATTCCTGAGCGTGGGCTGCGCCGTATCCCAGGAAAGTGATGGTGCCAACGACGCGGAATACTTGCAAGAATGCGGTCCCGGGCGCCACCAAACGGCCGGACAAGTAAGCGGCAAAGATGCTGATCACCACACAGTACAAAAACCATTGGACCAGATTCTTTCCCATCGCTGGTGGGCCGCTGGGCAGCACAGTCACGAAGCCGACCGGTCCGCGTTTGAATTTCTCGATCACGGGCGGCGATTTCATCTCCTCGAACTTGCAATAGGGAAAGAAATAGTCCGGCCCCGGTTTCACGTCGGCATTTCGCAGCGCGTCGGTGACACGGTCCTCATCGGTCAATTTGCGGTAATCACTTTTGTGATAACCGAGCACCATGTGCATAATGAAGCTGGCGAAAAAGACAATCACAGTCGAAAGCAGAATGGGAAGCCACAAAGCAGTTAGCGGAATCATTCCTGTGCTTTTACTCCTCGCGTGAGCTGAATGTCAAAACAGAGATTTGAGTTGTTGGAGAAATGGAGTGATGGAGTTCTGGAGTGATGGGATAGCAATATTGCGAATAGCTCTTGGGAGAGGGCGCCCCGGGTCCAAGAGGGAAACGGTCAGCTCTATGTCTTTTTGAGCGCGGCGTTGAGGCGTTTGAGGCTGGCTGTGGGCCAGAGCTTTTTCGTGTTGTAGTAATCGCGGAACGACGGCGTTCGCTTCGGCAGCTTGAGCCACTTCGCTTTCCACCGGGTGTAGATGTGTACGTCCGGCTTCAGAGCGCCGGGCTTGTCGAGCGTGCCGACGCGTACGAACCGGAGATTAGGCCTGCGCCCGTAGTCGCTCCAGAGCGCCGTCTGACACCTCGGGCAGCGGTAGATATCGTGTGGTCCGTTCTCGCGCGGCACCGGCACGGCTACCGGTTTGCCGCGGAGCAGCTTGATCGCCTGAGCCTCGATAATCGCGTTCAGTACGAATGCGCTCCCCGTCAGGCGCTGGCAGTCGTCGCAATGACAGCAGTGGACGAACATTGGCTTGTCGAGGAGTTGGAAACGAATGGATCCGCAGGCGCAACCGCCGGTGACCTTCTTTGCCATGGTGAGTTGATTGCTCAGTTAGTTCCTGAATCCCAAATCACCAATCACGATCTAGGAATCACGCACGAATCACGAAGCGAAGTGCCTAGTAGTGTTGGCCGACGTATTCCCACATTTGGTGATGCCAGTAGGGCCATTCGTGCCCGCCTTCCGGGCCCCAGTCGTCCAAATGATGCGCGATGCCGCGGTTCCTGAGAATCTCGGACATTCGATAGGTCGGCCCGCTGTTCTCCCATGGACCACAGCCGGTCACGAGGTGGATGTCGCAACTCGCGTACTGATGGAGATACCAAGGGTCACTCTGGTTGGCTATGTAGTCCACTGGGTTATTGAAGTAGAAGTTGTCGTCATACATCCCGTCCATCGAGTCCCGCATGTCGTAGATGCCCGAGAGCGCGTAGCAGCGTTTCACGTGGTCCGGATGTTTGAAGAGAGTGTTGGCCGCGTGATAGGCGCCGAGCGATGCGCCCAACGTGGCGATCCCGATGCCCGGCGTCTGGCACTGGGAGTCGATGAACGGGAAAACCTCATTAGCCACATAGGCGTCGTACTGCGCCTGCATCCAGCTTCGATGGAAAGGATGCGCTCCTTTGTTTTGGAATGAATCGCTGTTCACGCTGTTGATACAGAAGATTCGGATGCGCCCCTGCTCGATGTAAGGACTGAGGGTGCGAATCATGCCCTGGCCTTCCATTTCCGATTCGTCGCCGCAGCTCGTCGGGAAGGCGAGAATGGGCCCGCCGTAATTTCCGTAAATAGCAACGCCCATGTTTCGATTGAGACGGTGCGAGTACCAAACCTGATGGTCACGATGCATGACATGCGAGGATACCCGCTTCGCGTGAAGTTCCAAATCCCAAGTACCAAGTTCCAATAGCGGTTCGGCGATAAGGCTCAAGCTTGATGTGAAAATGAGATCGCCTCTAACACAGTTAACACTTCTGGTGTCGCGGAGCATCAGTTGTTGTAGCGGCGCTCTCCGAGCCGATCTTCCTGACTTCGGCGGTCATAGACCGCCGCTACAGAAATTGAGGGGTTGAGGTACAAAGCGTAAAAGCTCGGTTGCAAGCAAGTGAGAATTAAAAAGTAAAGAGATCTAATCGGAACCATGTATGCGGGATTGAGGAAAAGATGACGTGAAGGCGCTAGCCCTTGTTTTTGTACTCTGTTTCTTCGCCGGCCTCATCGTGCGCGCCGAGGAAGCGTCGCCAGGCAAGGCGACGATTGAATCCGCAGCGATTCCGGAAGGATACGAAATAGGAGAAAAGAGCCTTTCGCCTAACGGGCGGTTCGCGATCTTATATCCGATTCGCGGGGACGAGAGCGCAGAACTGCCACCGAATCTTTTGGTTTGTCTCAAACCGTACTCTGTCCTGACACGAATCGGGACCGAAGGCGGCCGCTGGCTGGGTGGACGCGACCAACCGCTGGCGAAGTGGAACGGCAACTCGATCGTCGCGATCTGGATAGCAGCAAGATGGGGGATGAAGGATCTGGCGATCTACGAAATCGAAGCCGATGAGATCAAACGGATTCAGCCTGTCTGGCGGCGGGTGTGGTTGCTTTTCGATGAGGATTTTCGAAAGCGTTTCCTGAGCAAATATCCGGATGAAAAAGGGTCGGGAGTTATTTTCGTCTCCAAAGGCGAAGGAGCCGACACTACGCCCGAGTTGCAATTCAAGGGCCACAAAATGTTGTTGAACCTTTTCGCCGACAATAAACCTAATCTGTCCATCACTCCGCATTGGACGGCATCGCTTCACGCTGTTTGGAATCTCGATACGGCCGAGTTGGAGAACGTGGATTTTCGGCCGGGGCCCATCGAGGAGCGTCCGCACTATTGAACGTCGTGAAGACATCCGCTGCTGTGCAGCAAACGCCCAACGCTCAACGTCCAACGCCCAACACCCAATGCGAAAGTCACAGGCATCGCAGGCGGTCTAGGATGTTGCCGGCAGGCAGAGATCGCTTATTGAGAAAAACGCATTCGCGTGTGGACAGGTGCATGACGTCAGCAAATCAATGAAGACCATTCCAAGAGCAAACTCTTACAAGCTCCAGCCGGTTGGCTTTATCCGATCGACAGTGAAAGGCCGTGAAGATGCGCCGCGGCAGGGACCGGAAGGCGCGCCCGACGCGTGGCTCGAGATCGAACCGCGCTTCGCCGAGGCATTGTTGGGAATAGAAGTCGGCCACGAACTGATCGTGATCACGTGGTTACACGAAGCGGAGCGCGATGTAATGAAGGGGCATCCGCGCAACGATCCGAATCGACCGCTCACTGGCGTTTTCTATACGCGCTCACCTGCGCGACCGAACCCGCTCGGGCTGCATCCGGTGACCGTGCGCGAGATTGACGGCACACGCGTAAAGATCGGACCGATCGAGGCATTCGACGGCACACCGGTTGTCGATATCAAGTCGGCGTCGACTCGTGCGGACGGATGATCGGCAAAGGTGTCGTAATTAGCTGCGGCTGCTATCGATCTTCCTTGTGCTTGAACGGTGTTCATGAAACGCAGTTGTCAACCAACTCATCGCCTGATCGGCAACCTGGCGCGAGAGATGATGGCCTCCGCTGAATTCTCTGAACTCCACATTGTATCCGTTTTTCCGCAGCGAGCTCACGAAGATGCGACTCGTCGAAGCAATCGGCAGGACATTATCGGATTCGCCGTGGGCAACATAAACAAGCGGCACTTCCACGCCGTTGGGCCCCGATCTTCCACGCGCCTGGGCCCTAACGATAAAGCCCGGCGAAAATGCGATGATGTAGCGGAATACGTCGCCATTGGCCAGGCCAAGTGAGAGCGCGTACGACGCGCCGTCGGAGAATCCGCCAATGGCGAGCCGGCTGCGATCGATCGCACACCGGGCAAACGCGTCTTCCAAAGCGCGATTGATCGCCAAATAGTCGTAACCCCATTTTTTTGGTCCGGTGCCCCAGCTTTGGCCGGGCGATTGCGGCGCAAGAATAATGAAGCGGCCCTTATCCGCATAAGGCGCGAATGATCCGCTCCCGCCAAACCATTCTGAAGGAGAGCCGCCTGCCTTGTGCAGCAAGATTAGCAAAGGCAACGGCTCGGCGTGATCTTTCGGAACGTAGAGCAATCCGTTCCGACCACTGAGTTTTTGTAAGCCAGCGCTCGCCGTTTGTGTGGATGAGTTGGCCGGAAGCACGATCCTTCCAAGCTCCGTAGTGGCACCGAACGACGTCGCCACGCTCAAGCAACAGATAAAGATCGCCTCGAAACGCAATCGAAGCAGGCGATTCGTCGCCATTACGGGAACCATAGCACACACGTTCGCCATCAAGAACTCAGACGAGAAAATGGAGGACTCGATTTTCTCTTGATTTAGATTGCCAGCTGAGCGGGCTATCTAAAAATTCGGCTTATGAAAGATTTTGAGGGAAACGTTGCATTGATAACTGGCGGTGGATCAGGAATCGGTCGCGCGACGGCGGTGGCGTTTGCTCGCGAAGGGGCGCAGGTCGTGATCGGTAATCGCAACGTCGAGCGTGGCGAGGAAACAGTCGCGATGATTCGTAAGGCCGGTGGAATGGCCAGCTTCCAGCGGACCGATGTTATGGTTGCCGCCGAGGTTGAGGCGTTGGTCGAGCATGCGGTGAAAACATGCGGCCGTCTCGATTTCGCCTTCAATAACGCCGGGATCGAAGGCGACGTGAAGCCCACGCTCATCGATCATACTGAAGCCAACTTCGATGCGGTGATGGACGTCAATGTCAAAGGCGTCTGGCTTTCGATGAAGTACGAAATCCCCCAGATGCTCAAGACCGGCGGCGGCGCCATCGTAAACTGTTCGTCGGTCGCAGGCGTAATCGGGTTCCCGGGAATTGGGATTTACAGTGCGTCGAAACACGCAGTAATCGGATTAACGAAAGTCGCTGCGTTGGAATTTTCCGCGCAAGGGATTCGCGTCAATGCAGTCAATCCCGCGGTGATCGATACAGAGATGGCCGATCGCATCACTGACGGCATGAATGTGAAAAAGGATGATCTGACCACTTTTCATCCCATCGGACGGCTCGGCCGGGTCGAGGAAGTGGCGGAAGCTGTTTTGTGGTTGTGTTCCGATAAGGCGTCGTTTGTGACGGGGCACAGCATGATGGTCGACGGCGGATTCACCGCGCGTTGACGAGCATTTAAACAACACCTCGGAGGCGCGATACTTTCCTCGATGAGCAGGGCATTTGTTAAAGAAGATGTCGATCCTCCGGAGCGTAGCGGACGGAAGCGATCCGCGTCAGGGCTGCCGCCGGGAGCAACCAATTACATCACCGCACGCGGTGCGAAACGTTTGCGTGATGAACTGCAGAAGCTTCGCGCGGCAAACGCCGGCAGCGAACGCATTGTCGAGTTAGAAAACATTCTGGCATCGGTTCACGTTGTCGATTCTCCGGAACCGGCGTCGAACAGCGTTGGTTTTGGCGCAACGGTGACGGTAAAAGATGAGAAAGGCCTGACCGAAGCCTATACCATCGTCGGTGTTGACGAACTCGATCTCGAACCGGACGCCGTCAGTTGGATTTCTCCGATCGGCAAAGCGCTCCTCGCAGCGGACCTGGGAGACTCGCTTAGACTTGCGGACGGACGCACTGCGAAAATCATGAATATCGAAAGAAAAAATGACACCTGACGACCGATCTGCCTACGCACAGAGGCCACTCCCCCAAAATTCCTTCAAAATGATCGGTTGTGTTCCGCACGATCGCTGCGATAGTAGCTCCTTATTGGATTACTCTGTTAACTTCACTGCACGGAAGATCGTCAGGTGAGCGTCGCTCATTGGTGGTTTGAAACTCGATTCCCGGGAACGGCTCTGTAGCTGCTTAGTTTTTCCAAATTCAAAACACAATGAAACTGTATGTAGGTAATCTCTCCTTTGAGAGCACCGAGAACGATCTTCAGGATCTGTTCGAACAACACGGCACTGTCAACGAAGTCCGTCTGATGATGGACCGTATGACCGGCAAATCGCGCGGTTTTGCGTTCGTCACAATGAACGACGATGCACAAGCTAAGGCCGCGATGAGCGCACTCAATGGCCACGAACTCAACGGTCGCGCGCTAACTGTAAACGAAGCGCGTCCTCGCGAGGAACGTCCGCGTCCTTACGGCGGCGGCGGCGGCGGTGGTGGCGGTGGCGGTCGGCGCTCGTTCGCGAATAATCGCCGGTAGAACTCAATAGTAGATAGTTGATAGCTGATCGTTGAGAGCGGGCGGAATTCCATCCGAAATTAGCGATTAGCAATCAGAAATTACAAGTGGGCAATGACTGACTCCGAAAAAGCGATCGAACTGGAAGGAACGATCATGTCCGTGCTGCCCGGAACAATGTTTCGGGTCGCGCTTGCGAACGATCATCTTGTGCTGGCGCATATTTCTGGCAAAATGCGCAAACGTTTTATCCGCCTGACGGTAGGCGATCGGGTCAGGATGCAGATGTCCCCTTACGATACCGCCAAAGGACGGATTGTTTACCGACTCTAACATGGCAAGACGATTCTATTTCGACCCGCCGCGGCGACCGAAAGCGAAGGCCGGCGCCGATCTGAAAAGTTTGCTCGTGCGTTGTCCTTCCACTTCGAAACTCACTGATACGGGTCGCACGATTGAACAGAAGCGCTGGCCAGCTGCAAAAATGGTGCGACAAAAAGTTACCTGCGCACACTGTGGCGCTGTCCATAGCTGGACCAAGGCAGACGTTATTCTGGGAAGACCGGTTTCTTGAAGTAATCAGCCACCCGCCTCGGCGGGCAAGCTGGGTGACCAGAGCCAGAGGTCAAAGATCGGATATCACAAATCCGTTGCGGATAACGATAACTCCCAAAATTTCTTAGTTCGTTCACTCCAACGGCTTTAACTCGCCGAGCATGGTCGGAATCAATTCCGTGACAGTCGGATGGATGTGCATGGCGCGCTGAATCACTGTGTACGGCGCGTTGGCGTACATCACGTCGAGGAGCGAATGAATTACCTCATCGCACTCGATCCCGAGCAGCGATGCTCCAAGGATCTTTTTCGTTTCGGCGTCCACCAAAATTTTCATGAACCCGTCCGTCTCGCCTTTCTCCCGCGCACGGCCGACTTGCGTCATCGGACGCTTTGCAATCAAAGCTTTCAGTCCTGACTTTCGCACTTCCGCTTCAGTCATTCCTGCTCTTCCCAACGGCGGATCAATGTAAAGCGCGTAAGCCGTGATCCGGTCGCTCACGCGGCGCTCGTCGCCGTCTAACAGATTAGCGGCGACAATTTCATAATCGTTGTATGCGGTATGGGTGAAAGCTCCGCGTCCGTTGCAATCACCCAGGGCAAAAATGCCGGGCACATTGGTGCGAAGTTGATCGTCAACCTGAATGTAACCGCGCTTATCGACTTCAATCCCTGCATGCTCCACACCGAGATCGTCAGTGTTCGGCACACGACCGACTGCGAGAAGCACATGCGAGCCGATGACAGTCTTATCGCCGCCGCTGCACTCAACCTGCACAGCCACTTTGTCGCCGCGTTTTTCAAAGCCGATGCATTCAGCGTTCAAACGGATGTTGATACCTTCGCCTTCGAAAATCGTTTTAATGTTTTCGCAAATGTCTTTGTCTTCGCGCTTAGCCGGTAACGGCCCCATCTCCACAACGGTGACTTCGCTGCCGAAGCGGCGATACATCTGAGCAAACTCCAAGCCCACGTAGCTGCCACCAATGACGATCAAATGCTCGGGCAGAAAGTCCACGTCCATCACTGTTGAATTGTTCAAAGGGCTCACCTCATCAATGCCCCGGAGCGCAGGCATAGACGCGCGTCCGCCGACGTTGATAAAGAATTTGTCGGCTTCCAGAAGTTCGTCGCCGACACGAACCCGGTGCGCGTCGGCAAAGCGCGCGTGGCCTTCAATAACGGCCAGGTTCTGAGTATCCCGTAGCCACTTTTGCAAGCCCTCGCTGCTTTGACGGACCACTGTGTCTTTACGCGCTTTGACTTTTTTCATGTCAACGGCGATCGAGGCGGGAATCGTCACACCATAATCACCGGCCCGACGCGCGACGTGAGCTGTACGCGCACTAGCCACTAGCGTCTTCGTTGGGATACAGCCGTTATTGACGCAAGTGCCGCCGAACCGCTTGCGCTCGATAACAGCCACCTTCATTCCCGCGCCTGCCAGCCGAACCGCAAGAGATGGTCCAGCCTGGCCAGTGCCAATAACGATCGCGTCATATTTAGTTGCCATGCGACGTACCTCCGTTCGGATTACTGTCGCCTACAATTTTCAGGGTTCCTACCAGCAGTTAAGAACTACTTGCACGCTTTCACGCACTACGGATGTCGCAAGGCGCGACCGTTTGAATCGCGCTCGCATCTGTGGGGCGGGAGCGAAGAATCAATCTTCACCGACCGGAGATGTTTGCCGCGATTGTCTCCACATTCGCACGGTGACTAAAACGGGACTGGCTGCGCTGCCGCAATGCAAAGAAACGCAACTGCGGCAACCGTGAACGTTTCGCGCGTCATTGCGGCCGTTCATATGAATCCAGAGCAATCAGATCATCATCGGGTGTATCAAAAACATGGCCCTTCTGAAGTCGATTCCTGTATCCTGTGCAGATCGTCGAATAAGCGTTGTTCTCAGCGTCGTGGTAGGTAACCGCCAAAAACCTCGGGGCCGATCGCAAACGGATTTTTCCATCCCTGGGTAAAGGCGGCACCCGCATAAACCGAGCCCACGGCTGTTCGTGTCCGTCTTTCTCGGCAACCAGAATATCCAGCGCGGGGCCTGCACCAACGTTCTGAACGCACCACACTTCGTCACGAACCTCACAAACGAACACGAGAACCGGGCGGACGCTTCGCGTCACGGCTCGCTTGGCGATGAGTATGGCAATCACGGAAACGAGCACCGGGATCCAATCGAGAAGGTCTCTTACGCCGAAACTCATAAGACATGACTCTCTAAAAGCGAAATCTCATGCGCCATTGAGCCGGTTTATATCACTTCGTAATTGCCGTGTGGAGAGCAAAAAGGCAGAATCCGCCTCGCGTGAAACGTTGTCATGCACAGTCAGCTGCGGTTGCATCGTGACCCCAGCATGGCTACGATCGGGTGTGCCCGGGCTGAATGATATCAAGGTGTCCGACGGCGACATGGTCGCGCCTGCACTCATCCCGCGGGCCGTGACGGCGGGAGAGCTTGTGTTCTCCGACCATGCGACCCAGGTTTTCGAGGCGGACGGCGGGACCACGTACGTCGAAAACGGTCGTCCGACCCGCGGCGAGTGGTACGTCGACGACAACGGTCGCTTCGGTTCTTTCTGGCCGCCCAGCTACCGCGCCAGCTACGACCTCCGCTGGATCGTCGAGGATGGCGTCATCGTCGGGCTCCGTTTCACCGAGCTCGGCCGAGGCTCCCGGTTCGACGGTCGCTACCGCGATTGATTGCCGGATCGGGGGGCCCGCCAGACAGAAAAGTCTGCATCGCTGTCGTGCTAAACGCAGGCGGCAAGTTGCTGGAACAACTGGCGCATTACCTGTCGTCACGAGCGCGCGGAAGCACCGTCGCAAATCGTTGATCGAATGCCTTCCGATCCTTGATGTAAATGGTGCGTTGACATAGCTTCTTAAGCTGAAAGGAGATAACGATGAGCATTTCATTAAAGAAGATTCAGTGGATCGTGGCCGGTGCCGCTTTGGTTTTGGTTGGCGCACTCGCGACTGGAACATGGTCCCGGGCGGACAGCGCAGATGTAGGCGACCAACGAACGCGCCTTGGTCTCAGCGCCGAAGAAAAACTGGTAATAACAGAGATGCTTCCGAACGTGCCCGGTAAGAGAATTACCGTCACCGTAGTCAGCTATGCGCCCGGTCAGAAGTCAGATTTACATCATCACCCCGGAAGCGTCGTCGCTTATGTACTCTCGGGGGCGATCCGTTCCGAAAATTCCGCGACCGGACCGGTCAAAGTCTACAAGGTGGGTGAAAGCTTCTTTGAGCCGCCGGGAAGTCGCCATCTCGTCAGTGAGAACGCGAGCGAAAAAGAGCCGGCCACCCTGCTCGCCGTGCACGTCGCCGATGACGGCGCGCACTTGACAACGTTCGACAAGTAAGCGGTTTGGTCCCACAACGGTTAACGAGACGCAGGCGCCCTGATGAAGATCTTTGTTGCAGGAGGAACCGGAGCGATCGGTCGCCCGTTGATCGCGGAATTGCTTGCCAAAGGACACGTTCTAGTTGCTCTGACCCGTTCTCCAGAAAAAGCTCAGACCTTAGCGGAACAAGGGATAGAACCTGCGGTCGCTGATGTATTTGATGCCGATGCGGTCAAAGCGGTTGTCAGTCGCGTTCAGCCGGAAGTGGTGATCGAACAACTCACCGCCCTACCTAAACACTACACCCGCGAATCAATGAGTGCCGCCGCCGCTCTCAACAATCGCATCCGCTTGGAAGGGGGCGCCAATGTGCTGGCAGCCGCACAAGCGGCGGGTGTGCGGCGTTACCTGAGGCAGTCAGTCGCATTCTATGCGATTCCTGGTCCTGGATTGGCAGACGAAGAAACGCCTCTGGCATTTAGTGCCTCGCCTGCGGTTGCAGCAGGTGCCAGCGAGATAACTGAGCTTGAGCATCGCTTACTAGGAAATCCCAACATAGAAGGGATTGCGCTGCGTTATGGCTTCTTCTATGGACCTGGCACCTGGTTCAACCCAGATGGCGATGTTGCCCAACAGGTGCGACAGCAACAGTTCCCGGTCGTCGGCAATGGCGAAGGCGTCTGGTCGTGGTTACACATTGAGGACGCAGCGATCGCCACCGTTGCAGCAGCAGAGCAAGGCAATCCTGGGATTTATCTGATTGCGAATGATCAACCTTTAGCAGTGCGCGAATGGCTCCCTGCGTTTGCTCAATGGCTGAATGCTCCATTGCCGCCGCAGATATCGGTTGAGGATGCTCTGAAAGCGAGTGGCGCGGATGCGGTTTACTACGGGACTCAGATGCGAGGCGTATCGAATGCCAAGGCAAAACGTGAACTGAATTTTCGGCCACGAGCGTTGGAGTGGAAAGAAAAGGAGCAGTAATGATGAACATGAAACTAGAAGTGGTAATCATCCCCGTTTCCGACGTCGATCGCGCCAAAGCATTCTACGAGAAACTGGGGTTCCGATTAGATATCGACATCGTGAGTGAAAACTTTCGGGGCATACAATTTACTCCTCCTCGTTCAGAGGCATCGATCATCTTTGGCAAAGGAGTCACGTCGGCCAGGCCTGGCTCGGCCGAGCTAGTCCTCGCCGTGGACGATCTCGACGCCGCCCGCGATGACTTGATCGGCCGCGGCGTCAACGTGAGCGAGGTGTTCCATTACGCCGGCGGCCCCTTCAACAACACAGTGGAGAACGCGCGCGTGGCTGGGCGCGACCCGGAAGGTCGTTCCTATTTCTCGTTTGTCTCGTTTCAGGATCCGGACGGGAACCGCTGGCTGCTCCAGGAGATCACGACGCGCCTTCCCGGCCGCGAATGGGAATCAACGCGAGCAGGAGAAATCGACGTCGCAACTCTCGCGAAGCTCCTGCACGAGACAGAGCAGCGCCATGGCGGGTACGAGAAAACGCATGCCAAACACAATTGGTGGGATTGGTATGCGTCCTATCTGAATGCGCGTCAGAACGGCAGCAGTCCAGAGCAAGCAGCAGCCGCTGCCAACCGCTACATGGACGAAGTGCTTCACGTTCCTCCAGTCTGATCGGGAGGAAAATGACGTCAATGGCCTAACAACTGTTCGAACTTCCATCGTCGAACATGGTGCCTATTCGGGCAGTACTCGCACTCGTCGTCGTTTCGTCAGGAATGCGAGTCCCCACTGCACTAGGACGAAGAAGCGATTAGCAAACCCAATGAGGAAATAGATGTGGACCCCCGCCCAGATCAGCCAGGCGGGGAATCCTGAAAATCGCAGGAAGCGCAGGTCGGCAACGGCATAAGTACGTCCCACGATAGCGAGGTCCCCCTTGTCCCAGTACCAAAACGGCCGTGGCGGTTTGGTTCCGGCAACACGGGAACGAATCAGGCGCGCGACGTACCGACCTTCTTGAATGGCGGGCTGAGCCACGCCCGGCATCAACATTGGTTGTCTAGATTTGATGCCCAGGAGATTGCGTGAATGGGCAACGACGTGGGCTGTGTCGCCAATTGCAAAGATCTCGGGATGGTCAGGGACCGACAGATCTGAATTCACGATAATTCTGCCCGACTTGTCAGTAGCAGAATTTATCCATCGACCCGCAGGAGAAGCGAGAACGCCGGCTGACCAGAGCACAGTGGCGGCGGGAACAGGCTGGCCGTTAGCGATAATTCCGTCGGTGTTTATGCTGGTGACGGAAGTGCTCGTATAAACCTTGACGCCTAACTGCTCAAGATGGCGCTGAGCCTTGGCCGAGAGAACTTCAGGGTACGAAGGAAGCACACGCGGCGCCGCCTCATAAAGAAGAATCCGGGCAGATGTCGGATCGATATGACGAAAGTCATGTGCCAGAGCCATGCGAGACATTTCTGCCAGCGTGCTGGCCATCTCCACTCCTACCGTACCTGCGCCAACCAGTACGAACGTGAGCAACCTTTGTATGTGCGTAGACGTAGCCTGCTGGGCCGACTCGAGTGCAGCCAGCTCTTCAGCATGTTCAAATGCCAGCAATACCTTTGCGCGGATCCGGTCGGCATCGTTCAGCGACGTTAGGCTGGGCGCAAGCCGGGACCATTCGTCGTGTCCAAAGTAGTTGTACTGAACGCCGGTGGCGAGGATAAGGAAATCATACGGTACGTCGTGCTGCTCAAGGCGAACAACGCGCGTCTGCGTATCGACACAGGTCACTTCGCTCAGGAGAACGTCGATGTTTTTTTGGCGACTGAGTATGGACCTGAGCGGACCAGAAATTTCGTCGGCCGAAAGTAAGCCGCTAGCCGCTTGATATAGCATCGGCCGAAAGAGGTGGTAGTTGCGTTTGTCGATGAGCGTTACGCTAACGGGAGCGCCAGCTAAAGCGCGCGCCGCATAGAGTCCGCCGAAGCCGCCGCCCACTATGACGACCCGAGGTTGTGTCAAAGCTGTCTCCTTTTTGTAAGAATGATTTTTTTCAGCTTCAGTCATTGCGCTGTCGTGGACGTAATCTGTGAATCGTTAATCGTTTCATCGAAAGCGGGTGAGAGCAGTGAATCACTGCGGAGCGATTGCAGGCTGTTGCTTTCTCAAAATGTATTTCTGAATCTTGCCGGTCGCAGTTTTCGGTAGCTCGTTGACGAAGGTCACACTGTGCGGCGCTTTGAAGTGCGCAAGAGTCGCGCGGGCGAACTCAAGCAGCTCACGCTCATCGGCATGCGCGCCTTCGTGAAGAACAACAAAGGCATGCGGAGCTTCGCCCCATTTTTCATGTGGGAACCCGACGATC
>Ga0157375_10003454_pt1 | contig 13691 bp, 13 predicted proteins | sample M35metaG_FD_115311 | JGI IMG/M metagenome (GOLD analysis project Ga0157375, IMG submission 115311) | Miscanthus rhizosphere microbial communities from Kellogg Biological Station, Michigan, USA - M3-5 metaG | ecosystem: Host-associated > Plants > Roots > Rhizosphere > Soil | place: USA: Michigan...
CGATGACGGTCGCGCCGAGCATGCCGCCGATCACGCCGGTGCCGATCGAATGGCGACTGTTCGCCGATGCGCCCGTCGCGATGGCGAGCGGCACGCAGCCGAGAATGAACGCGAGCGAGGTCATCACGATCGGACGCAGGCGCTCGGTTGCGGCGGTCACCGCCGATTCGTACACCGATTGCCCGGCCTCCCGGTTCAGCACGGCAAACTCGAAGATCAGGATCGCGTTCTTCGCCGCGAGGGCCACCAGCATCGTCAGGCCGATCTGGAAGTAGACGTCGTTTTCGAGACCGCGCAGCATGATCGCGAGCAGCGCGCCGAAGAGCGCGAACGGCACCGCCAACAGGACACCGACAGGCAGACTCCACTTCTCGTACTGCGCGGCGAGAATCAGGAACACCATCACGAGCCCGAACGCGAACACGAGCACCGCGGTGTTGCCCGCCTGCCTCGCTTCGTAGGCCTCGCCGCTCCACCCGACGCCGTAGCCCTGCGGCAACACCTCGTCGGAAACCGCCTCGAGCGTCGAGAGCACCTGCCCCGAGCTGTATCCCGGCGCGGCGTTCGCCGTGATCTTGACGGCGGGGAAATTGTTGAAGCGCGTGACGAGATCGGGGCCGGTCACGTATTTCGTGGTGACGACCGCCTTGAGCGGCACCATGTCGCCGGTCTTGTTGCGCACGAAGATCTGGTCGAGATCCTCGGGCCGCAGCCGGTACGAAGGCTCCGCCTGCAGGATCACCTGCCACAGCCGGCTCGAACGGTTGAACTGCGACACGTAGAGCGAGCCGAACATCGTCTGCATTGCGCTATACACCTCCTCGATCGGCACGCCGAGCGTCTCGGCCTTGTCGCGGTCCACGTTGACCATCAGCTGCTGCGACGCCGCGTTGAAGGTGGACGTGACGCGCGCGAGCTCGGGCCGTTCCTTCGCCTTCGCGAGGAACTGGTTCACCACGCCCGCGAGCTGCGGAATGGTCGCGTCGCCCTTGCTCTGGATCCACATTTCCGTGCCGCCCGTGGTGCCGAGCCCCGGAATGGCCGGTGGATTGACCGGCAGGATGATCCCCTCCTTCACCTTGGAGAGCGCCGCGTAGGCGTCGACCAGCACGGCCCGCGCGTTCTGGGTCTTGATGTTGGCGAACTTGTAGCGTTCGTCGAAACTCTTGAAGCCGATGAAGAACGTCGACGCATTGTTCTTGTTCTGGCTGTCGAGCAGGCTGTACCCGTCGACGATCGTGACGCTGCCCACGGCCGGCTGCTTCATGAAATAGTCGGTGACGTGCTGGGACACGTCGCCGGTCCGGTCGAGGCTCGCCGCGTCGGGCATGATGACCGCGCCGAGCAGGTAGCCCTGGTCCTCCGGCGGCAGGAACGAGGTCGGAACCGAACGCATCATGATCAGCGCGAGCACGATCATGCCCCCGAAGAGCAGGAGCGCCACCACGAAGCGCTTGATGACGAGCTTCACCCAGTTCGTGTAGCCCGCGGTCATCCGTCCGAACACGTTGTCGAACCATCTGAAGAAGCCCTTCTTCTCGTGGTGTCCGGGCTTGAGCAGCAACGCGGCGAGCGCCGGGGACAGCGTGAGCGCGACGACGCCGGACAACACCACCGAGATCGCGATCGTGATCGCGAACTGCTTGTACAGCTGCCCCGTGATGCCGCCGAGGAACGCCACCGGCACGAACACCGCGCACATGACGAGCACGATGGCCACGACCGGGCCCGACACCTCGTCCATCGCGCGTTTGGCCGCATCCTTCGGATTCAGCTTGTGCACGTTCATGTTGCGCTCGACGTTCTCGATCACGACGATCGCGTCGTCCACCACGATGCCGATTGCGAGCACCATGCCGAAGAGCGTCAGCATGTTGATCGAGAAGCCGAGTGCGAGCATGCCCATGAAGGTGCCGACGATCGACACCGGCACCGCGAGCACCGGAATCAGCGTGGCGCGCAGGCTCTGCAGGAACACGAACACGACGATCACCACCAGCACGAGCGCTTCGAAGAACGTGTGGACCACGTCGGAGATCGAGGCGCGCGTGAACTCGGTCGTGTCCATCGCGATTTCGTACTCGAGCCCTTCCGGAAACGTCTTCTTCATCTCCTCGAGCGTCTTGCGCACCTGGTTGGACACGTCGAGCGCGTTGGCGCCCGGCTGCTGGTACACGGCCATGACCGTCGCCGGCTTGCCCTGGAACTTGCTGCGGATCGAGTAATCCTTCTGGCCGAGTTCGGCGCGGCCGATGTCCCTCAGACGCACGATCGCGGCATCGCCGCTCGCCGCGCGGATGATGATGTTGTCGAACTCCGTGGGATCGGCGAGCCGCCCCGTCGTCGTCACCGCGAACGACTGCTCGACCGGCGCGCCGGTCGGCGACTGGCCGATGCTGCCCACGGCGAACTGCTGGTTCTGGTTCGCCACGGCCCTCTGCACGTCGGTGGCCGTCACGCCGAGCTGCGCCATCCGGTCGGGCTTGAGCCAGATGCGCATCGCGTAGTCGGGCGTGCCGAAGATGCTCGACTGGTTCGCCCCCGGGATGCGCTTCAGGGCGTCGAGCACGTAGATGTTCGCGTAGTTGGCGATGTAGGTCGAGTCGTAGCGCTCCGTCGGCGAATAGATGGCGATCACCATCATGAACGCCTGCGACTTCTTCTGCACCTGAATGCCCTGCGACTGCACCGACTGTGGCAGTTGCGGCAGCGCGAGGTTCACGCGGTTCTGCACGTCCACCTGCGCGAGCTCGGGGTTGGTGCCGATCTGGAAGTACACGTTGAGCGAGTAGTTGCCCGTCGACGAGCTGGACGAGCTCATGTAGATCATGTTGTCCGCGCCGTTGACCTGCTGCTCGATCGGCGCCGCCACGTTGTTCGCGACGACGTCCGCCGTCGCACCCGGATACGGGGCCGAAACCGTGATCTGCGGCGGCGTGATCTCGGGGTACTGCGCGATCGGGCTCGCGAGCATTGCAAGCGACCCGCCGAGCGTGATGACGATCGAGATGACCGTCGCGAAGATGGGCCGGTCGATGCAGAAGTGGGAGATGTTCATGTCGCCCGTCCGCTCATTGCGTCAGGGGAGCGGCGGACGGCCGGGCGGCGGAGGCCGGCCCGCCAGCCGCCTGCGGCGGCGCCTCGCTGATCTTGAGCGGCGCGTCGGCGACCACGCGCAGCGCGCCGTCCACGACGATGCGCTCGCCCGGCTTCAGGCCGTCGTTGATGAACCAGTCGTCGCCGTTCCACGTGCCGACTTCGACCACACGCTGATGCGCCTTCGAATCCTTGTCCACCACCCACACGAAGTGGCTCTTCGAGCCCTGCAGCACCGCGCGCTGCGGCACGAGGATCGCGTTCGGACGCACCGCGCCCGACACCCGCGCGCGCACGAACTGCCCGGGGCGCAGCACGCCCTGCGGATTCGCGAACGAGGCGCGCACGAGGAACGTGCCCGTCTGCGTGTTGAACGCGGGATTGGTGAAGTTGATGTGGCCGCGGTCCGGAAACACCGAGCCGTCGGCGAGGATCACGGCAACCTCGAAGTCGCGGTTTGGAGGAAACTTGATCAGTCCCTTCGCTTCCTGATCCCGGTAGGACAGAAGCTCGTTCTCCGAGACGCTGAAGTTCACCCACATCGGGTCGAGCTGATACACATAGGTGAGCAGACCCGAGGCGGTCGCCGTCACGTAGCTGCCGTCCTGCTGCCTCGCAAAGCTCGACAGGCCCTTCAATGGAGACTTGATCGTCGTGTAGCTCAGGTTGAGTTCGGCCGTCAAGACCTGGCCCTTCGCCGCGATCACCGCGGCCTCGGCCTCCTTCTCGTTGCCGGTGGCGTCGTCGAGGTCCTTCTGGCTCAATGCGTTCTGCGCGACGAGCGGCACCACGCGCGCGAGATTGGCCTTTGTCACGGCGAGCCTTGCCTGCTGCTGCGCGAGCTGCCCCCGCGCCGACTGCAGCGCCGCTTCGAACGGCTTCGGATCCATCAGGAAGAGCACCTGCCCGGCGTTCACCAGCGAGCCCTCGATGTAGACGCGCTTGTCGAGAAAGCCGTCGACGCGCGCCCGGATCTCGACTTCGCGCGAGCTTTGCGTCTGGGCGGTGAATTCGTAGTCGACAGGCGTGTCGCGCTGCGCGATCGTCATGACGGTCACGTCGACCGCCGCGGGTGGAGGCTCGGATGCCGGCTTGTGGCAGGCGGCGAGCATCAGCAGCGCCGCACCGGCGAGCGCGATCCTGAACCGGACGAGCCGCGGCCCGGCGGCACGGGCACACCTGGAACCGCTGGTTTCGATCCGCGAAGGTGAAATCACCATGTAAGGCTCCACGGGCAACTCGGACTGCTGGAACACGAATCGTGCACAACCCAAACGTGCGAGCGGGTTACGGCGGTATGCAGTAGCCGAACACGACGAACACGTCCTCGCGGTTCACGAGCGTGAGCGCCATCGAGCCGTCGGCCTGGCTGAGCGCGATCGTCCATGCGTAGCCGAGCTCGGTGCCCTGCAACAGCACCTGGTCCTTGCCCTTGTCGATGAAGCGGATGGGCGTGGTCCGCTTCGGCCCCGCGATTGTTTTCTTCGCGAAGTCGATATGCATGAAGGTCGGCATGCCGAACCCGTCCGGCAGATCGCGCAGGCACACCTCACCCGCGTCGCAGGCGTGCGCGTCGACCGTCGCGCACACGAGCGCGCGGCTGCCGTCGAAATCCGCGCTGAACGCCCACGTGCAGGCCGGAAGCAGCGCAGCCGCGAGCGCGATTTGCCTCATTCTGATCACCATGGCTCGATCTCCGCTCGCGCGCCTCCGTGTCACTGGACCGTGTATCCGCGGCCCGACATGCAGGCGCCGACAGCACGGTTGAACGTCGCCATGGCCTGCGAGGCCTGCTGCTGGCCCGCCTGCTGCTGCTCTTCCGCGGCGCGGTTGGAGCGGCGCTGGCGCGAGCCGCCGACCACCGTCCCCGTGACCGCGCCGATCGCGGCGCCCTTGCCCGCGTCGCCCGCCACCGCGCCGATCACCGCACCGCCTGCTGCCCCGCCCGCTGCGCCGCGCACGCGCCCGCCCTGCTGCTGAGGCGGGGCCGCCTGGCCGGATTGCTGGGCGAGCACGACCGGGTCGACGCCCGTCGTCTGCTTCGCCCACTGCTGGCACTCCACCGTGTCGCTGTTCTGTTTCTGCGGGCTCTGGCCCTTGGACGGATAGATGATGGGCTGCTGCGCTGCGGCCGCGAACGCCACGGCCCACACCACGAGGCCGATCGGGACCTGCTGCATTCGTCGCATGGCTCGTTACTCCCAAGATTCGCGCGGACCGCCGTCCCGCCCGCATGCCGCGAGCCGGACCGGCGCGCGCTGTTGCACGGCTTCACGTCACGCCGCCCGGCGTGGTGCCGCATGCGTGATCACGCGGATGCGGCGCCGCCCCGGGGAGCGGGCGCCTGCTGCTTCCCTAGCGATTGAGCTTCGTGATCTTCTGCCCCTGCACCCCGAGGCCGGCCATCAGCCCTTCCTGCCCGAAGATGAACGCATACACATCCGATTGCAGCGTGGTCGTCGTCATCGACTTGCCCATGCCGTCGTCCACCACGACCACGCTCGGGCCCATGCCGACCGACCATCCGTCGCTGCTGTTGAGATAGGCCGTCGCGTTGTCGTTCATGAGGAACATCGCCTGGGAGAACGACTGCGCGCCGGCCTGCAGGCCGTACGACAGCGCCGACGCGTTGTAGTACCCGATCACCTTGCCGGCCTTGTCGAACATCACGCCGTCGCCGCCCTGCGCACCCACGATGAAGCCCGCCTTGACGAGATCCGGAAATACCAGCACGGCCTTCGCCTTCGACTGGAGCTCGACCGTCTTTGGCGTGTGGGCATTGAGCTTGCTCAGGGCGTCGCGGGCTTTGGCTTCCAGTTGCGGATCGCCGCCGAGCGTGGACGTCTGCTGGGTCGAGCACGACACGGCGAGCAGCAGCAGCGGGATCGCGAGAATAAGGCGAAAGTACTTGATCATGATGCGCCTCCGTTGAGGAAAAGGACGCCACGGTGAAAAGCGCTCCCGCGCAGGATGGCGCTCGGGTTCAGGTTCAATAGTGATATCCACATGTCTTTAGAACAATTGGACTTTGGTCCAATAGCCGATTCGCCGGCACGCGAGGCAGGCCCGATTTCGTCATGGCGTGGGACCGGTGCTGATTGCTGCCCGCACGGCCTTGATGAGGATCTCGTCGTTGAAAGGTTTGCGCAGATAGGCGGCCGCTCCGGCCGCGAGCGCCTGCTGGCGCACGCTGATCTCGTCGTGCGCCGTGATGAAGATCACCGGAATGCCGCTGTCGGCCAGCCTGCGCTGGACCTCGAGGCCGTTCAGCCCGGGCATCTGGATGTCGAGCACGATGCAGGCGGGACGGTAGGACGGAATCGAATCGAACATGTCGAGAAACTCGTCACCCGTCTTGAAGGTGTCCGATGCGAGGCCGGCGGAACGCAGCAGCCGCTTGATGGCACGACTCACCGATTCGTCATCGTCTACCACTGCGACGAACGGCTTGACTTTGCTCATGGCGAAATTCCCCGTACAGGCACGGCAGTACGAAACCCCGTTCGACGCTGAGTCAAGCGTATGACAACCGAAAGAACGGGGATATTGGACTTTGGTCCAACAGGAGCGATCGCTTGCGCCGGGCACGCCGGGCACGCCGGGCACGCCGGGTGTGCCGGGGGGCGCCACGCGCGAACCGGAGGGCGGGAGAAGGCGCGCCTTCGCGCCGCGCCGCCGGGCAGGCGGCCCGGCCTGTCCGCGCCATGCGCAATTCCAGGGAATGCCGGCGGCGCCCAGGCGTGCCGGGCCGCGGCAGACTGGCTCGAAGGAGCGGCGGCAGACAGCGCGCCGCCCGAGCGGCGCGGCGACGCTCAGCGCGGGGCGAACTCGCTGACCATTTTGCCGAGCTCGAGCGGATACTGGAACATCAGCGCGTGACCCGCATCAGCGACGATCGCAAGGCGCGCAGGCGCGATGATGCGCGCGAGGGTCCGGGAATTCTCGACGGAGAGCACATCGTCCTGCGCGCCCGTGACGACGAGCGTCGGCACGGCGAGCTTCCCGAGCGCGCGGGCCGCGTCGTCGTTCGTGAACCAGCGCTGGATCGCGCGATTCTGCTGCGCGGAGACATCGTCGCTCACCGGCGTCGCCCGGTAGCCGGACGGCCGGAACATGTCGCCGCCGAAGCAGCGCTTCGCGTCCTCGACCGCGTCGGGCGGAAACAGCACGCCCATGATCCGCGCGAAGGCGTCGGGCCCGTGGCTCGACAGCACCTCGCCCACTTCGCGCCGCAGCGGCACCCCTTGCGCGCCCGGCGCCGCGGTGCTGATGAGCACCAGCCGCTCGAGGCGCGCCGACGCGGGCCCGAGCGCGAGCTGCTGCGCGATCATGCCGCCCATCGACCAGCCGACCACCGTGACCCGGCGCAGCCCGAGGTGCGAGATCACGTCGGCGGCATCGTCGGCCATGTCGCGCATGCCGTACTCGACGCCATAGCGCCCCGGCAGCGGCGACGAGCCGCCCACGCCCCGGTTGTCGAACACGATCACCTCGTGGTGCTGCGCCAGTTCGCCGAGAAAGAAGGCGTCCCACTCGGCGATGCTCGCGCGATAGCCCGTGATCAATACGACGGGCGTGCCGCGCCCGAAGCGGTAATACGCGATCGGGCCGTTCCTGCCCGGCACCACCTGCTGCCGCAGCGCGGCGTCGCGCTCGGGCCGCGGCGCGTCGAGCCCGCAGATCCCGCTCTTCGCGAAGGCGATGTCATCGGCCTGCGCGGGCCATGCGCCGCACATCAGCGCAATGCACAGGCACGCGAAGATCAGCTTCATCGTTTTCATCGGATGCTCCGTTGCTTGTTTTTCAAACCGTGGTCGACAGCGTGTGCGGGCACCGTTCCCATCCAGAGCCGCCTACATGCGCCTGGCGCCGCGCATCAGGACGACATAGATGACGGCGCCCGAGACCGCCCCGATCAGCCAGCCGAAGTTGTTGGCCGGCAATACCCTGAGCAGTTGCGTGCTGATTTCCCAGCCGACCGAGATGAAGCCCGACACGAGAAGCGCGACCAGGCCGACGCGGTTCCAGCCGCCGTCGTAGTAGAAGCGCCCGCCGGGCGACATCGTGTAGAGCTCGGCCGCCTTCACGACCTGTTTCTTGACGATGTAGTAGTCGGCCATCATCACGCCGTACATCGGCGCGAGCACGGCGCCGAACACGCTCACGAAAATGGTGATCGCCTTCGGGCTGTCGACGAAGATCCACGGACATACGAGAACGGCGAGAATCGACGCGATCAGTCCGCCGCGCTTGAAATCGACATGCTTCGGGAACAGGTTCGCGATGTCGTAGGCCGGCGACACGAAGTTGGCGACGATGTTGATGCCCATCGTCGCGATGACGAACGTCACGCTGCCGATCGCCACGGCGAGCTTGTTATCGATGCGCGAGACGATCTCGACGGGGTCCATGATCATCGTGCCGAACACCTTCGTGCTGCCGGAGGTCACGATCACGGTGATGATCGCGAACACGATGAAGTTGACCGGCAGGCCGAGGAAGTTGCCGATCTTCATCTGCCGCTCGCTCTTCGCGAAGCGCGAGAAGTCGCCGAAGTTGAGCAGCAGCGCCGCGAAATAGCTCACGACGAGCAGCGTCGCGTTGCCCATGCCGAGCAGCTGCTCGGTGCCGGAGAGCACCTCGCCGCCGAGCGTGAGGTTCAGGCTGTCGAGGCCGGCGTGGTAGAGGATCCAGCCCATCAGCACGAACATCACGACATAGACGGCCGGGCCGCAGAAGTCGATGAACCGGCGGATGATCTCCATGCCGCGCTGGAAGATGATGAGTTGCAGCAGCCACATGAAGAGGAAGCTGACCCAGCCGAGCATGTCGAGGCGCAGGAAGCTCGACTCGCGCAGCGCGATTGCGGAAGGCACAAAAAGCAGCAGCAGCGTCGCGACCGCCTTCGAGGCGAAGTACGTCTGCACGCCGTACCAGACGATCCCCACCACGCCGCGAATGAGCGCCGCGAGATTCGCGCCCATCACGCCCATGCTCACGCGCGCCATGACCGGGAACGGGATGCCGTGCACGAGGCTCGGCTTGCCGACCCAGTTCATCAGCACGTACACGACGAGAATGCCGAGCGCGAGCGCGAGCAGCACCTGCCAGCCGGAGATGCCGAGCAGAAAGAGGCTCGCGGCGAACGTGTAGCCGCCCACGCTGTGCACGTCCGACATCCACATCGCGAAGACGCTGTAGCCGGTCCAGGTGCGCCGGCTGCGGGGCACCGGCGCGAGATCGTGGTTGTAGAGGCGCTCGTCGGGGTTGGCGATGGGTGTTTCGCTCTCGTCGAGCGCGGACGGATCGGCGGCAGGCGTGCGGGCCATGGAATCCTCCGTGCGAAGTCACCGGCCCCGGCGCTGCGTCTCGCGGCGAAAGCCGCGCGAGCGTCGATCCGGCTGAAGAAAGACCAGATTTCAACAGCGGTGAAACTTCAACAACCGCTGCGTTGCGCTTTTTTGCGTTGCCTTATTGCGTTGCCTTATTGCGTTGCCTTATTGCGTTGCCTTATTGCGTTGCATCCTTCTACGGCAAGTACGGCTTTCCCTGCGCAGAGATTACTCGATGCCGCGCGCCGTGTGTGCGGGCGCTTAATCCGCAATCGGACGCGGCGCGTGACAGCGGGTTGCCCTGGAACGCGCCTTGCGGCGCCGCTGCTGCTGCGTCTCGCGTTCCGCATGCTCGCGGTGCGGCCATGATCACCGTGTCCCCCTAACGTTCGCCGGAGGAGCGCCGATATGCCTGACATGAGAAAAAAACGCCTCACCCAACGCGACATGCACAACGCCTTCGCGGCCGCCGGCGAGGCGCTTACGCTGCTTTGCCGCCTGCGCGGCATCGAAGCGTCGGACCTGCCCGCGAGCGAAGTGGACGATTTCCTGAACATGGCGCTCGAAGAGGCCGCGCGCAGCGACGCCGGCCGCAGCGAGACACGCAGAAACTGACGTCCGGAACGCGGGCGGACGACGCGCTGTGGTTTCAGCTTTAGTGTCCGCTCAGTTTTTGCTCGGGGCCATTAGGCCTGGCGGTGAGCCATCAGGCCTGATGGCCCATGCGGTCCGGCGGCACCGCAAGCAGAGCGACCGTGCCCGCCTACGCTCGCGAGCGTACGCACCGGCGTCACGCGCTCGCCGGGCGTCACCACGCCGTCGTGAATCGTCATCGTGAATCGCCGCCCGCAAGCGCTCGTAGACCTGCCGATGCAGCGGCGTGCGCGTCGTCCCGCCGGACTGAAGGAATCCGGGGCACGACGCGGCGAACGACGCCCATGGTTCCATGTCCCGGTCGTTTCCTCGATTTTTGGCTCTGTTCTCCGGCCATGGCGGCACTTAACCTGACCCCACGACAATTCGACGGACCCGATCATGAGTGAAAGGATATTTCTGGCCGGAGCGACAGGCGCCATCGGCACCGCCCTCGTTCCCCTGCTGGCCCGCGCGGGCTACACCGTCTACGGCGGCACGCGCCGGGCCGAGCGCGCCGCGGCATTGGAAGCGGCGGGCGCGACTGCCGTGGTCGTCGACGTATTCGACGCCGCGGCGCTCTCGGCGGCGCTCGTGCGCATCGGGCCCGCCGTCGTGATCCATCAGCTCACCGATCTGCCGCCCGGCCTGGACCCCGCCCGCATGGGTGATGCGGCGCTGCGCAACGCGCGCATTCGCGACGAAGGCACGCGCAATCTGGCTGCGGCCGCGCGCGCGGCGGGCTGCGCGCGGTTCGTGGCGCAGAGCATCGCGTGGGCGTACGCGCCCGGCACGAAGCCCTTCACGGAGGATCAGCCGCTCGATCTCGACGCCGAGGGCAATCGCCGCATCAGCGTGCGCGGTATCGCGGCGCTCGAAAAATGGGCGCTCGATTCGTTCCCCCTCGCCGCGACGGTGCTGCGCTACGGACTGCTGTATGGCCCCGGCACCGGCGCGCAGGCGCCGTCCGGCCCAAGTCCGGTGCACGTCGAAGCGGCGGCCTGGGCGGCACTGCTCGCGACGCGGCGGGCGTCGGGCGGCATCTTCAACGTCGTCGAAGACAATGACGACGTCAGCAACGAGAAGGCGCGCCGCGTGCTTGGCTGGACGCCGGAGCTGCGCCTGACGGATGCAGGGCCGCGATGAACATGCATGCCGTGCACGAACGCTGCGCCGCGTTGCCGAGGCGCGCGATCCCGGCGGCCGCGCGCGGCGTCGGGCCGATCGGGGCGGGACGTGCCGGTTTTGCCATCGGCGCCGCCATTCGTGGCCTGGAGCGGCGCGCCAGCGTCCGCCGCGAGCCGGCCACGCGATCGATGCCCTGAACCCCTGACTCCCGCGGCCGCGCCGACAACGACGCCAGCGGCGCAAAAATTGCTACATCGACAGCGTGCGCGGCGCTCGCCGCCACGCGAGCCGGCATGGCCGCACGGCATCGCTCCCTTCGCACAGCCGCCGTCACCACGCGGCCCGCGAGCGGACCGGCTTCGCGGCGCGGCGGAGAACTCATGCGCAACCTGTTCGGCCCGAATGTCGAGAACATCGCGAAACATCCCGGCGCCTTCATCCTGCAGACGCTGAAGGCGTTTCGCGCCAATCAGGGCATGCTGCTCGCTGGCGCGGTCGCCTATTACGCGCTCTTGTCGATCGTGCCGCTCCTGATTCTCATCGTGATCGCGCTCTCGAACCTGGTCGGGCAGCAGACCCTCCTCGACACCCTCGCCCGCCTGCTCGAATGGCTCGTGCCGGGGCAGGCCCGCGCGATCGTGCGCGAGCTCGCGAACTTCCTCACGCATCGCGCCGTGATCGGCTGGCTGCTGCTCGTCACGATGATCTTCTTCAGCTCGCTCGCGTTCACCGTGCTGGAGAATGCGATGTCGGTGATCTTCGTGCACCGCGTCGCGATCCGGCGGCGCCATTTCCTGCTCTCCGCCGTGCTGCCCTACTGCTACATCCTGTGCCTGGGCGTCGGCCTCCTGATCGTCACGTTCGTCTCGAACGGCCTGCAGGCGATGGGCGCGAGCAGCATCGACCTGTTCGGCGCCTACGTGTCGCTCAAGCGATTTTCGGGCGTGCTGCTCTACCTGCTCGGGCTCGCGGGCGAAATCTTCGTGCTGACGTCGATCTATCTGGTGATGCCGGTGGGGCGCCCGTCGCTGCGACACGCGCTGATCGGCGGCGTCACGGCCGCGCTGCTGTGGGAAATCACCCGGCATGTGCTCGTCTGGTATTTCGCGACACTCTCGCAGGTGAGCGTCGTGTACGGCTCGCTCACGACGGCGATCGTCGTGCTCTTCAGCCTCGAGGCGCTCGCGACGCTGTTGCTCTTCGGCGCGCAGGTCATCTCCGAATTCGAGCGTTTCGGCGCCGCCGCGGGCAAGGCGGCGTCCGAGCCGCCCGAGCCGTTCAGGACCGGGTAGCTTTCGCCGCAGGTGGACTACAGTAGGAGCGTGGCACGCCGTCCCCGCCGATTCACTCCATTCCGCCCGTTACCCCACGCCCCATGCCGCGCACGCGAATCGCCCTCCTGACGGTGCTCGCCATGCTCGCCTTCGCGGGCAATTCCCTGCTCTGCCGGCTCGCGCTCAAAGGCACCGCGCTCGACGCATCGACCTTCACGCTCGTGCGTATCGCGGCCGCGGCGCTCGCGCTCTGGCTCATCCTGCGCGTGCGCGGCGGCGGGAGCGGCGTCGCCGGCAACTGGACGTCGGCGCTGACGCTTTTCGTGTACGCGGCCGGGTTTTCCTTCGCCTACGTGCGCCTCGCGGCGGGCACCGGCGCGCTGCTGCTCTTCGGCGCCGTGCAGGCGACGATGATCGGCTACGGCCTCGCGAGCGGCGAGCCGTTGCGCATCGGGCAATGGGCGGGACTCGTGCTGGCGCTCGCGGGGTTGACGTGGCTCGTGCTGCCGGGGGTGTCGGCGCCGCCGCTGCTGTCGTCGGTGCTCATGCTGGGCGCGGGCGTCGCCTGGGGCATCTATTCGTTGCGCGGACGCGGCGCGGGCGAGCCGGTCGTGACCAATGCGGGAAATTTCTTGCGCGCGGTGCCGTTCGCGGCGGGGCTGAGCACGCTTACGCTCGCGCAGTTTTCGTTCGATGGCACGGGTTTCGCCTGTGCCGTGGTCTCGGGCGCGGTGACATCGGGCGTGGGCTACGTGATCTGGTACGCGGTGGTGAAGCACCTGAGGGCGGCAACGGCGGCCTCGGTGCAATTGAGCGTGCCGGTGATCGCGGCACTTGGCGGGATCGGACTGCTCGGCGAGCCGCTGAGCGCGCGGCTCGTGGTGGGATCGGCGGCGGTGCTCGGCGGCATCGCGCTCGTCGTGGCGGGCCGGCAGGCCGCGAAAGCCTGATGCCGGCCGGGTGCGCCGTCAGGGCGGCGGACGGCGAGCGGGCGCCGCCCGTGTGCGCCTTATCGCGCGCGGCGGCCTTGCAGGATGCGCTCGCACATCTTGTCGTGAAAGGCGAGCCCGTACTTGAAGTCTGCATATTGGAGACGCACGAAGTCGGCAACGCGGGCGATGAGATGGGACATGATCATGGGAAACTCCGGCTAGCTAATAAGGGATTACCCTAATCATACCTATCCGTATGCTGCAACGCAACACCCGGTCAATTCGCGGGCCGAAAC
>Ga0157375_10003460_pt1 | contig 13679 bp, 14 predicted proteins | sample M35metaG_FD_115311 | JGI IMG/M metagenome (GOLD analysis project Ga0157375, IMG submission 115311) | Miscanthus rhizosphere microbial communities from Kellogg Biological Station, Michigan, USA - M3-5 metaG | ecosystem: Host-associated > Plants > Roots > Rhizosphere > Soil | place: USA: Michigan...
GTTGCTTGTGGCCGCGGCGACCATCGTTACGTCGCTCTTTTATCCGCTCTGGAAAATGCATCTCGTCGCGCCGCAGTACTCCGACGGCCTCGATTTGTTCATCTACAGCTACAAAATCGTCGGTGGCGGACTAAACGGACAGCACCTGGTCGAAATCAACAACCTGAATCACTACATCGGCATGGCGCCGATTCTACAGGCGGATTTTCTCGAGATGCGCTGGATGCCGTTCATGTTCGGTTTGATCACGCTGCTCATCCTGCGCTCGGTTGTGTTCGGGCAGATGGGCAACGTGGTCGATCTCTTCATCATCTATTGTTACTTCGGCCTTTTCTCGATCGGATCATTTTGGTACCGCCTCTACCAATACGGGCACAATCTCGACCCACGCGCGCCGATGCACATCAAACCATTCACGCCGCTCCTGCTGGGCTCGAAACAGATTGCGAATTTCCGTGAGTCTAGTTACCCGGAGCTCGGCGCCTACCTGCTTTGTTTTTCGGTCCTGCTCATCGTGCTCGCCGGCTGGTTCTCGCGCAAGGAGACGACGAGGTGAGAACACGCATTTTATCTTTGCTCGCGCTTTGCCTGACTGCCCAACTCAACGCCGCTACCCTGCGGCAACGGATTGATGCAGCGACGCCAGGCCAAACGATTCGCATCGAAGTTGGCGTGCACGCAGGTCCGATCGTAATTAACAAACCGCTCACGCTCGTGGGCGAGCGTGGTGCCGAAATTCGCGGCAATGGCAAGGGCAACGTCGTGACGATCGCGACCGACGATGTGACGTTGAGCGGACTGCGCATCACCGGTTCCGGCTTGCAATTGATGGATGATGACGCGGCCGTTTTCGTGACCGGCAACCGCGCTCGGATCGAAAATAACGTCATCGCCGATTCACTCCACGGTATCTATCTGAAGAAGATTTCCGGTGCCCAAATTTTCAACAACCGCATTCAAGGCAAGACGACGCTGACTGCTGCAAATGAGCCGGTTGAGAAAACAATTGGCAGCAGCAGCGAGAATTGCGACACCACGCTCGTTTCCAATCGGCGTGGCAACGGTATTCACCAATGGAACTGTGAAGGGAATTTGATCCGCGGCAACGAGATCAGCGACACGCGCGATGGTATCTATTTTTCGTTCACGAACGATTCGCATATCGAAAACAATCTCGTCCATCACGTCCGTTACGGCCTGCACTACATGTATTCGGATGGAAACATCTTCGAGAACAACACCTTCACGGAAAACGCGGCCGGCGCCGCCATCATGTTTTCGAAGGAATTGGTGGTGCGTGGCAACCGGTTTGTTAATAACCGGGGCCATCGCGCTTACGGACTCATCTTTCAGTCATCCGACCGCAGCGCGCTCGAGGGGAATGAGATCACCGAAAATGCGGTTGGTCTCTCGTTTAATCAGTGCAACGCGAACAAAATCTTCGGCAATCGCGTCATGCAAAATTACATCGGTCTGCGCTTCGGTTCGAACTCGGACGACAACCGGTTCACGGAAAATATTTTCGTGCACAACCTCCATCCCGTCGAAACCGGCGGCTCCGACGTCTCCGGCACGCACTGGTCGGCGAACGGTGTTGGGAATTTATGGGACGACCAATTCGCGCTGGATCTGGATCGCGACGGCATTAACGACTTGCCTCATCGCGAGCTCGATTTGTTTGGCGTCTTGCGGCGCGATTTTCCCGCGGTCGCATTTCTTTCCGATAGTCCGGTGTTGAAGCTCTTGCGATTTGCGCATGAACGTGCGGCCCTGCCGGGCGCAAATTTCATCGAAGATCGCGCGTCGCTCACACCACAGTTCTGGAAGCTGCGCGCGCAACGCGCAGCTCGAGGCATTATTTCTCCCACTGCAAAATGACGATCTTTGTCGAGGGCATCACTAAAAGCTACGGACGCAATCCGGTGTTGCGTGGTCTGACCTTTTCGGCCCAAGCCGGTGAGATTACTCTGCTCGTCGGCCCCAATGGCGCGGGCAAGAGCACGACCATGAAAGTGCTCGCCGGTTTGACTTGCCCAGATGGCGGAACTGCGCGGATCGGTGAGACGAACATCCTCAATGAACGAATCAGGGCGCAGCGTTTTTTATCGTATTTTCCGCAGCGCCCAAGTTTCCATCCGCGCATGACGTGCGCGGAAATCCTGCGCTTTTACGCACGATTGCGTGGTGTCGCCTCTTCACGTTATGAAGCGGTGTTCGACTTGGCGGGTTTGCGCGACTTCGAACGCGTCCGCACCGGCGAACTTTCCGGCGGCACACGTCAGCGGCTCGGGCTCGCGTTGCTCCTTTTGCCGGATGCACCCGTGCTGCTGTTGGATGAACCAGGCTTAAGTCTCGATCCGGGCTGGCGCAAAAGACTTCAGGAAACGCTGCGCTTTGAAGCCGGGCGCGGCAAGAGCGTGCTCGTGACCACGCATTTGATCGCGGAATGGAACAAGGTCGCGCATCGCTGCCTGCTTTGCCGCGACGGGCAGATCGAACGCGAGCTCGACCCGACGAATCTGCCACACAATTTCGACGAAACGGAATCCGCCGGGCGCGACGTGCCCGGAAGTTCGACCACCGATGAACCGCGCCTTTCCATTGTTCGCTGACGCTGGCCCGGTCCGCGCGGTGTTGCTGCGCGAGTTTCGCGACGCACTGATCAATCGCTACTTTCAGGTCTTCGCCGCGTTTTCGCTCCTCGGCGGAGTGGCCGCGATTATTTTCAGCGAGGACGCGAACAGCGTCCCGGTCTTGATCTTGCAGGTGGCCCTCTATTTCGTCTCCCTTTTCGCACTGCTGGCCGGAGCGAGCAGCGCGCAAGCCGAGCGGGACGAGTGGGAAATTCTGTTCACGCAACCCGTGCCGCGAGCGGCCTATGTTGTTGGAAAATTCATTGCCTACCTGTTAATTTTCGCCGCGGTCTTGTTGCTGCTCTTTCTACCGGGCCTGGTCAATGGATCGTCCCGTCTCGGGATTCTCTATTGCCAGACTCTCCTCTTGGCCGCCGTCTTTCTCGCCCTTGGTCTGACTGCTGGATTTCTCGCCAACGATCGTGCACAGGCGCTCATCGTCGGGGTGAGTGCATGGCTGCTCTTACTTTTCGGCGTCGATTTTATCGCCCTCTTCGCCGCCCGCTGGGAACTCACTCAGAAATTTCCCGATCTCTGGGTCTCGTTCTTGATGCTGAACCCGCTCGACTCTTTCCGAATCGAAGCGCTCTTTTCGCTCGAACAAATTCCGGCTGAAGCGGCCAACAAGACTCCATTGGCAAGCTGGTGGATCGCGCATTCCGCCGTTTGGTTCTGCGGCATCGCGGCGATCTGGTCCGTCGCGTTCTTAGCGCTTTCAAGTTTCCGCTTAAATCGCTGGGAAGATTAAGATGCCAACGACGTTTAAGAAACTCGACGTCCGCCCTCTCATCGCGAAGGGCATCGAACCTTTTTCCGCCATCCGATCAAAGATCGACCTGATAAAAGAGGGCGAAGGACTGACGATCATCGCTCCATTCCTACCTTCGCCGTTGATTGAGAAATTGGGCAGCGAAGGTTTCCGTTCTCGCGTCCAGCATCAGCCGGACGGTGCCTGGGCGGTGAATTTTTGGCGGGACGAATAAGCGCAGCGCCTCTAATTGTTTTCCGTGCCATTGGAGCCCGGAAAATTCAAACAGCTCGTGATTGAGAACGCGCTGCGAAGCTGTCAGCTCTTTCTCGGGCTGTCCGCGGCCGATATTTCCGCGATCGCGGCGTGCGCCATCCCGAAGCAAGTCGCCAAGAGCACGTATCTGTTCCGCGAAGGGGCGCCCTCGGAGGGCTTCTACATCGTGCAACGCGGCGGGATCAACGTCCATCGCGTCAGCGCGTCCGGGAAAGAACAGGTGATCCATCTCTTTCAGCCAGTGGAATCTTTCGCCGAGGCTACGCTCGCGACCGAAACCGGCTACCCGGCCGATGCGCGCGCGACGATGGACAGCACGGTCCTGCTGATTCCGAAACGCGATTTTGTCGAGCTCTTGCGCAGTCGGCCCGAGCTGGCCCTGCGGATGCTGGCTTCGATGAGCCAGCATCTGCGCGTCCTCGTCGGGTTGCTCGATGACCTCACGCTCAAGGACATGGAAACGCGCCTTGCCAACTGGCTCCTGAAGCACTGTCCGCGGCCTTTGCCTAACGAACCGGTGGCGGTACAACTCGATCGCACCAAGCGCGTCCTGGCCGCCGAAATGGGGACGACGAGCGAAACGCTTTCACGCACCCTGGCAAAATTTCGCGTGCAAAAGCTTGTGCAGGTAAAGGGCAACACCATCACGCTGACCCGGCCGCGAGCCTTGCAACAGCTCCTGCAGAAGAATCTGGGCGAACTTTAGGGCCGGGGATCACCAAGTTGAGCGTGTTGTAGCCAGGGGGGCGTGCCCCCGGTGGTTGGGTTGGGCATTTGTGGTCGGCCGGGGTCATCGTCCCCGGCTACAGTCCCGCATCGTCACCTTCGGCAGCACTTTCACCATCCAGATCAGCATGGCGCCGATCCAGGAGAGGGCGGCCGCGACCAGATGAATGGTGCGAGCTGCGGGGGCGATGTCGGCCACGTAGCGGGAGATCGTGGCCAGGAAAATAAGCACGCCCGCGACGATGAAGAAGGGCAGGCGTTTTTCGAAAAGGCTCGCGTTCCCGCTGTGCCCGAAGATGACCCGGATGGAGACGGTCAGGACAATAAAACTGAATCCGCTGATGAACAGGATGTGGAGCGCGCCGATGCGGTACTGGGGCCAGAGCACCTCAACGGCAAGCCCGATCACGATGGCCGCCAAACCGGTGCGCATACAATCGCCGAGGAAACTCCGACCTTGGCGAGGCATGCGGAGCGCGAGGTAAACCAGCACCGCGCCCGCGCGCAGCCAACCAGCTGGCGTCGACCAGCCGAATGTTTCCGCCACAAACGTTACGTCGATTGTTAGGCCGATCGTTAGGGCGAAAGCGGCGCGAGGCATCCATCCCGCCGGCAGGACGCGCGATTCCGGCAGCGCATCTGCCCGCGAGATATTAAGCAGGCGCGCCAGAAGATAGGGGCCGACACCGAGGATCGGCAGGAGGACGAAACCTTGTTCGAGCAAACTCGCGCCGATGCGATAGCCGGCGGCGTAGAGTTTGTTTTGATAAAGGGCGAGCAACAGCGCCCCAATCACTCCATTCAAGAGACCGAGCGCCACAAGCACGAAATTTGGCGGAGGCGAGTCGGCGCGTTGCACGAAGCGTTTGCCGAGGACGAAAGCGAAGGACGCCAGACAAAAAGCAAACAGGAAATCCCCGGCCCGGTGCGCTCCACCAAAATGCAGACCGGCGGCCAGGAGATCGAGCGTGATCAGAAGCAGCACCTCAGGCCGGGTAAAATGAGGCGCGGACGTAAGGCGCGGCCCGGCTGTGCCGAGAAAGCCAATGATGAAGGAGGCCATGAAACCCTCGATCATCAAGCGCGCATGCAAAATGGCGGGATACTCGACAACACCCGTGTAGTAGAGGGGCCATAGCGCGACCCCAAGCACGCCCAGAAGCGCACCGATCGGGAAAAAGAGACGGAACGGCTCCTTGTAAAACAAGTCCGTGGTTCGGAGTCGATTTTGCATGCTTTGAGAAGGCTGTTCCGGGAGACTGCATCGCCTATGCGCTCGTTTGCACGCTCTGGCTTTGACCCAGATCAATGTCAGAAAGAATTCGATGGTGCGTGCAGCGGCATTGACCGCCGCTACAACAAAGGATTCCGCGGGACAGATGAAGAGTGAACGTTACGCTTTTGCCTTTTGATTGCTTTCAGCCGCACGAGAGAAATTGGAAGGCGGTGTACCTATTAACTCACTGCGGCCACGCCGTGAGTTGCCAGCAAAACTGGCGTGCAGGCGGCTTAATCGCGGATCCCGTGCTTGAGTTCCCATACGCGTAACGCGGCCAGGAGCAACCGGCGGGTTCGCGCAAGCGTCCCAATGCGCGGGATGGGACTGTCCGTATCTCCATTGCAGAGTGTCGATGGGGCCCCACGCCGCTTCCCGCGAGGGGCCCGCGGCTGGTGACTTCGCTTACTGGGATACGGGGTGCGTTTGCGTGCCATGGATGTAATGCCGGGCTTATCGGGCTCCGGTGCCCCCGGAGGCCAAACCGCATGGCCCTAAGTTGGCTTTCATGCTGCTTTTGACGCCGGGAAGTTGCACAAACTTGTGCAAAGTTTGTGATTTATTGGGCGTCTTTTGCTGGACCGTTGAATCGAGCAGCCGGATGCTAGGAGCCTCGCTATCGCGGCCTGCTGCCGCGCCGTAATCTTGCGTTGATCTCGGTCGCTTGTTTCAGATGCGCTTTCGCTCGGTCCAGGCTGCCCATCTGCGCTTCGTAGCAGGCAAGGTTGACTGAATCGTCGGGTCAGTTGGATGCCCCCTCGTTAGCCGAATCGAGTGAACGCAGGGACAAACGGCCGGCTTAGACCCCCTGGGGTAGAGGTCGCGACCAATAGAGAAACCCCCGAAGCCTGTCCACTAGAGAGGGATCCACGCGCAGAGACAGGCCCGCACCCCACCCCCAGGGGAAAAAGGCCCGCAACCTAAAATTTTGCGCTATTAAAAATAACCGTCATTCAAGCGTCGCCGCCGCAATTAACTGCGATCATCGACGCGTTGGCCGCCACATTGCCGGGTTACGGCAGCAGCCCCTTCATCTCAACGAGGACCTAAACATCGGCCGGGGACTCATCCGAATTGCAGGCGTTGGCAGGATCGCGCTGGGATAAGTGGCCGCCAAACGTAATCGTGTAATCCAGAAAATCTGAAAAGTCCCAAATCCCCGTTGTCTTTTGCGGCCGGCACGGATCAAAATGACGACCGGGTGCGTCTCTTTGCTTATTTCCAAGGGTATGATGGGCGCGCATTTCTTCGCGACCTTCTCGCGGGGATCACCGTCGCGATCGTAGCGCTGCCGCTCGCGATCGGGTTTGGGATTGCGTCCGGTGTCACGCCCGCGCAGGGGCTTTGGACCGCGATTATCGGTGGGTTTCTGATTTCGGCCTTCGGTGGCAGCCGGGTGCAGATCGGCGGACCTACCGGTGCGTTCGTGCCGATTATTGCCGGCATCGTCGCGGCGCAGGGTTACGGCGGGCTGGCGGTGGCGACGCTGCTCGCCGGGGTAATGCTGATCGGAATGGGCGCGCTCCGGCTCGGTGCGCTAATCAAATACATTCCGTATCCCGTGATCGCCGGGTTCACGAGCGGAATCGCGGTGATTATCTTTGTCGGTCAATTGCGCGAGCTGCTTGGCTTGCGCGTCGCATTGCCGGTGAATGCACTTCAGCAACTCGGCGTCATCGCGGTGCATTTGCAAGCCACGCAGTGGCAGGGGGTCGCAGTCGGGATTGCGACGATCGCAATGATGGTCTTCTGGCCGCGCCGCTGGCGCGGGGTGCCGCCGGCCATCTTCGCGCTCATTGGCCTAACGATTGTGGCGCACAAACTGGCTTTCCCGATCGAGACGATTGGCACGCGCTTCGGCGGCATCCCGCAGGGATTCCCCGGGGTGCATATTCCGCTCGTCAGTTTCGCGCATGTCCAGGCCCTGATGCTGCCAGCGTTCACGATTGCGATGCTCGGCGCAATTGAGTCGCTCCTGTCCGCGATGGTGGCCGACGGGATGATCGGCAGCCGGCACGACTCGAATCAGGAGTTGATCGGGCAGGGACTGGCCAATCTCATTAGTCCCCTTTGCAGCGGAATCGCGGCGACCGGAGCGATCGCGCGCACGGCGACCAATGTTCGCTCCGGCGGGCGGACACCAGTGGCAGGAATGGTGCACTCGGTCACGTTGCTCCTCATCGTGCTTGTGGCGGCACCGCTGGCGCGGTTTATCCCGCTGGCGACCTTCAGCGGCGTGCTCATGGTGGTCGCGTGGCGGATGGGCGAGTGGCACAATTTTGGGATCATGGCGCGCGGGCCGCGCGGCGATTTCTGGGTGCTGCTCATGACCTTTGCGCTCACGGTAGCGTTTGGCCTCACGGTCGCAGTGGGACTCGGGTTGCTCATCGCAGCGGCGCTTTTCGTCAGGCAAATGGAGGCCGTTACCCAAATCCAAATGGTGACAGCCGAGAGCGATTTCGAGGTGGGCAGTGAATCGGTGCGCGGCAAGGAAATTCCGGCGGGTGTCCTCATTTATCGCTTCGAGGGTCCGCTTTTTTTCGGCGTGGCCGAAAAACTGGAGGCGGCGTTGGAGCGCTCGAGCGCGACGCCGCCAGTGGTGATTTTTCGGATGCGCAATGTTCCAGTAATCGACGCGACCGGGTTGCGCGTGCTGAACCTCGTGCGCGAGAAGTTCCACCGTCGCGGGACGCGAATGGTCTTTAGCGGCATGCAACCGCAGCCGATGAAGGTGCTCTTTGAAGGCGGCTTCATCGATGCGGTTGGGTTGGAAAACATCTGCGCGAATATCGACACCGCGCTGGGACGTGCGCGGGAGATGCTTAAAGATCCTCGGTCTGACTCTCCTCTAGCAATTACCACCTAAAATAGTCCATCTTTAGTCACGCCCCGAGCCAGTGCAGGCTCACTCCGCTCTCTTGGTCCGAGATGAAGCCTTCCGCGCCTAAAAGATCGGCGGCATTTGGGGTGTTTGGTGTCCAGTAGTGTCCGACCTCGCTCGAACAAGCGCCGATCCCGATGGCTACATCTTCATGCCTGGCGCGCCGCAGCAGAACGCGCTCTCGCTACCGCACTTCGAGCATGTGTGGACGTAGTGCGCAAAATGAGGGCCCTTAGCCCGAGCCTGGCTAACCTTGATCTTGCCGCCGCAGCCGGGGCACAGATGTTCTGTCTTCGGCTGGAACCAGCCGAGGATTCCCTTCTGATCCACTTTGGCGACCTGCACTGTCTTGCACTTGGAGCAAGTCATAAGGACCGTGCTGCCCGGCCGGAGAGCCGAGACTTGGTCTTGGGTCGTGATAGGTTGCACGGGTTGCGGGCTTGGCTCGGCGTAGAGCGACGTTGCCGCGAGGACTAAAACGGCCAAGGCCACTCCAGTAACTTTCATTATCTTTGTTTTCATGTTTTTTGTTTTGGTTTCTTTTTCGGCTCCGCACAGGGAGCTTTGGAAATTCGACGACAGAGAGACCTGTTAGCTCGTTTCGGTCGAGAGCTATTGACGGGATCATTTCGTTTAATTGTTTCACAACATCAGCCCGCCCCTCCAGCCGCTCACCATTGTTTGCGAAAGTCAACATCACTAATCAGGTTGGCGTGGTATGCGACGAGGCGACGCGCCAACGGCTAATCGCGCAGCGGGAGCGACTCCTGCACCCGCAGGCGCTGCCGGAGCCAGTCGCGAAGCTATAGGCCAATCTAGGTGCGGTAGTCGGCAACATGGCGGGAAATGATGCTGCCGCTCCCACGGGCCCTGCTCAATCTGGAGTGCGCCCCGTCGGGTCCGGTGAGAACTCCAATGTTTCCGCCGGATCCGATTAGAGCGCTGACATTTCCTCGAAGAGTTTGCGTAGTGATCTTCGCGGTTGCACCTGATTGCCGGGCCTTTTCCACCAACGTTTGCGGCGCCGCTCTGAGGTAAGGTGGCATCAGTCCGAATGCTGCCGGCGGAAACAATAAAGCCCGACGCGATACGCTCGAAAGTTCGTTCGATTTCATATTTAGCTCTTGAAGAATGCGAGCAGGTCGGCATTGATCACGTCGGCGTGCGTCGTGATCATGCCGTGAGGCAGATCCTTGTATGTTTTCAGCGCGCCGTTCTTGAGCAGCTTGGCGGAGAGTGGACCGGCAGCCTGATACGGCACGATCTGGTCGTCTTCGCTATGCATGACCAGAACCGGCACCGTAATCTTCTTCAGATCTTCCGTGAAGTCAGTCTGCGAAAACGCGACGATGCCATCATAACCCGCCTTGGATCCGCCCATCATGCCTTGGCGCCACCAATTCCAAATGAGAGACTCGATCGTTTTCACACCCGGACGGTTGAACCCGTAGAACGGACCGGCCGGCAGATCGTAATAGAATTTGGCCCGGTTCGCAGCAAGCTGGGCTTGCAGGTCGTCGAACACCGATTTGGGGGTGCCTAAGGGATTGGCCGCAGTCTTCACCATTAACGGCGGCACGGCGCTAATGATCGCCGCCTTCGCAACATTCTTGTCGCCGTGACGGCCGAGATAATGCACCACCTGGCCGCCGCCGGTGGAATGGCCGACATGAATCGCATCCTGCAGCTTGAGATGATCCGTGACGGCTTTGAGATCGTCGGCGTAATGGTCCATGTCATGTCCGTCACCGGTCTGAGTCGAGCGACCATGTCCGCGCCGATCAGTGGCAATGACCCGATAGCCTTTACTGAGGAAAAAAAGCATTTGCGGGTCCCAATCATCCCCCGACAAAGGCCAGCCGTGACTGAAGACAATCGGCTGTCCGCTGCCCCAGTCTTTGTAATAGATGTCGATGTCAGTTCCGTTTTCTTTTCCAACTGTCACGTATGGCATGAGAGGTTCCTTTCGTTGTTAGTGTTTTTGAGTTGTAGCCGTCCGCAGCTGAACAACCGTCACTCTCGTCTTTCGATATCGCGTTTTCAACGTTACATTTCCGTGACTTCTCTGGCGGGAGCGACTCCTGCATCCGCAGACGCTGCCGGAGCAAGTCGCGAAGCTATAGGCCAACCTAGGCGCGCCCAATCTGGCGGCTGATAAAGCTAGATAGTACGAAAGCCCGGCGTCAGCTCCGTCCTACGGTTAGACGGGCGGGCGTGCATGAGCACAAGCTTTAGAGAGAAAGAGTAGGCACAACAAAATCACAATCGACGTTGCCGCGCCGACCCCCGCGGCCTCGCTTACGGTGAGCTTGTACACGAGGCGCGTCTCCCAGATGACGTACGCGATGACGAACAAAACGGCCCCAAGAAAAACCCCGACAGGAGGGATTGTCATGGCTGCAGACATCATCTAACGAGACCAAGCTGAGCGACGACCACCGGAAGCGAGTGTCGCTCGAAGTGAAAGGGTTTTAGCCACGCAAAGGGTGAACGCGCAGCGGGTGGCCGTTCGCTCCAGCGCCTGGTTAGGTCTCATTGCTGGAAGCGCGATCATCCGGATCGAGGTTTTGCTGTTGCTTGAAAAATGATGAGTCGTAGTTGGGAAGACAATCGCCGAAGAGATCATTGTGAATGCGATTCACGTCTTCTCGGCGCGTCGGGTCAATGATAATTAGTACTTGCACTGCTTGCCCGAAAGTCCCACCAAGCAAAGAGAGAGCAGGAGTGATTGCGCCGGTAGAGTCAGCCAAGCCCGCGGCACAATCGATATCGGCTGCCTCAAATGCGTCGATGAGCTTGGCACCGTCGGCAGGTGAATAGTAGCCGAGGTATTCCAAATCGTCTTTGGCGTCGCTTGGTTGATTCGCTTCCATCGAGTGTGCGGACTTGAGTCCTAACGATGAGCCGCTACGAGTGGGAACGCGCACGGCAGCAGTTGTGTGGGCAATAGTCACGGAAAGCGAGGTCGTTCGGCGGCTCGCGGTCGGCTCCATCGATTGGTTAGGCTCTTTACTTATTGGCTGGCGGGGCCGATGGAATCGAACTATTCCAGATCTCGCGAAAGAAACGCCAATTGCCATCAGGCGCGCGCTTCCAAATTTGCATGTAATTACCTTTGTCAACGACGGGATCGCCGGCAGCCGTCGGTTGAAGCCCCCACTCGTACTGACCGAGTTCCGTCGCCCAACTGTCGCTGACGGTAACTTCTCGATCCGTCAGAACGAGTGCCGTGGTCCGGTACGCAGATAGAAATGTACGATACCAGGCCTGCATCGCGGGTTTGCCCCGGATCGGCGCCTCATTGGGCGGCATCATTACCACGTCCCCGGCGACGCAGGCGAAGAGCTCTTCGTAGTCGTTCGTCCTGAGCGCCTGATGGAACGCTGCGGTAGTTTTCTCGAAGTCAGCTCGAGGAGAGCCCATGTCAGTTGACTTTGTTTGCACGCGACCGGGGCGCGGCTTCTCTTCGTCCGCCGCTCTTAGAGGCAAAAACGTCGCGACTAAGGAACATGTGATTACAAGTAGGTGAGACGTTTTCATAGCCTAACAGGAACAAGATGAGCTGCCGCGAGCGAGGCCGAGAGGTGCTGCGGATTGACGGGTTGAACTCATGGAAAGCTAGTAGTATGGCGGCTCGCGGTCGGCTCCATCGCCCGGTTAGATCGGTTTGTCATTCTCGCTGAAAAAATACAACCTTTGTCTGCGCCACCAGTTGCCCCAGAAAAGCGCAACTGCAAGGCCCGCGAAAGCGGACAGCACGAAGATGACCCCAGCGTCCGGCTGTGATCGGGTCGAGCTCCACACCGTGAATACGCCTTGCGCGCAGCTAAGACAGAGCACGACCCAGCCAAGTCTCCATGTAATCGGGTGACGCCGATATACGCCATAAAACGCGACTCCAAACGCCACCGCGTAGGGCAGCGCATAAAAACGACCGTAGCCGTGCCAATACCAAATGACGGTACCGCTCTGGTCAGCGCGAAACGACTGGATTCCGGTGATAGCAGAAACAACGCTAAGCACGACGGCGAAAATCAGCAGCGCCATTAGGGTGCGCATAGATCTAACAAGAACAAGCTCAGCTGCGGCGAGCCGGGGCGTGTATCGAGGCGGGTTGAAGGGAGGTAGTCATATGAAATCTGGGTCGTACAACGGCTCGCCGTCAGCTGCAGCGCATGGTTAGATCTCACTTCGATGGCGGGTTTCCCAGCATACGGCTATCAAGACGAGAAGAAACACTGCCTTTGCCATCGGGCACTTCGCGGTATCCGCTTACGTGCATCTCAAGAAGCTGCTCAAATAGCTGTTTATGATCAGCAGATGATACCGTGGGATCCAAGTGCTCCAAGGGCCATTTGCCCCGCCACCATTCTGTCGTGAGCTATCGTCAAGCCCTAGGATCATGTGTTTACTGTCGACCGAGACGACGTAGCGAAAAAACGAGGGGAACTTTATCTCCGGATCGCTTGTCTGCTCCGCGGTCTCGGAGAACTTGCCATCCGTGACACTCCAAACGCCTAAAGATCGGAGATATCGCTCGTGCCCGGGCCCGCTAATGCGAAAATCACCGACGAAGTGGCCATCAGAAAAATACTGCATTCGCTGCCCGACGTGCATCTTCAAGTCCCGCATGTCTTCGGCAAACCAGACTCCAACGATGCTTTTGCGGAGCTGATCATCGCTCAGTTTGACCGGTTCGCTGCTGAACGAGTTGCAAGCAATGACGAGTGAAAGTATGGCGCAGACCGCGGTTGTTGCACGACGTGCGAGCATCAGATCTAACAAGATATAGATGGCATTTTGCAATCTATTTCTGGACCCGTAGAGGCAGTTTGGTTTAAAACACTACGAAGTGGCAAGGCCCTTTCGCTGCGGATTCTCATCGCCGGGGTAAAAAGCCCGCTCGATTCCCGGCACTCGAACTGCGCATTTCTGCGCGAACACGTCGAACGTGCCAATCAGTCGCTCTGCGGATACTGGCCGCGACCGTCGATGAGGATGCTGCGCTCGATGGTTGAACCCTCGTCGCGGTAAACGTGAATCTCGCCGCGACTCCAGCCAAAGCGGCCCCGTGCGTAATCAATCGCGTCCTGCTTTCCGTTAGGGTCGGGAAACGCTGGCTCAACGCCTGGAGCCTCA
>Ga0157375_10003462_pt1 | contig 13678 bp, 14 predicted proteins | sample M35metaG_FD_115311 | JGI IMG/M metagenome (GOLD analysis project Ga0157375, IMG submission 115311) | Miscanthus rhizosphere microbial communities from Kellogg Biological Station, Michigan, USA - M3-5 metaG | ecosystem: Host-associated > Plants > Roots > Rhizosphere > Soil | place: USA: Michigan...
GGCCTGCTCGGCCTGCTGACGTGCGCGTTGCTCGCACAGGACATGAGCTCACCGATCGGCAACTGGAAAACCGTCGATGACAAGACCGGACGGGTGAAATCGATCGTCAAGATCTTCAACGTCAACGGCAAGTTGGCGGGCCAGGTCGTCGAGGTCTATCCCGAGCCCGGCAAGCCACCCGATCCGATCTGCGATCATTGCACCGGCACCAAGCACAACCAGAAGATCAAGGGAATGGTCATCATGTGGGGCTTCGTCAAGGACGATGACATCTGGGACGGAGGCCGCATCATGGATCCCGAGAAGGATGGCAGCGACGAGTCGCCCTACAAGGCCAAGCTGACGCTGACCAATGGCGGCCAAGACCTGATCGTGCGGGGTTACGTCGGTTTCTCGCTGCTTGGCCGTAGCCAGACCTGGCATCGCACGAAGTAAACGATCTCTTGCGATCCGAACAAACCCGCCCGCGCGAGCCGGCGGGTTTTTCGTGGAATCGCCTCATGGGGCAGCCCGCATGAGCCATCGCCGATGAACCCGATTCGCCCGGTCGCGCTGGTCACCGGAGCTTCGCGCCGCATTGGCGCGGCGATCGCGCGCACGCTGCACGCGGCCGGATACGAATTGGCCCTGCACCATCGCGATTCGCCTTCCGAGATGGCCGCCCTGGTTGGCGAGCTCGAGGGCGCGCGTTCCGGCAGCACGCTGGAGCTTCGCGCGGAGCTCGCGCAAGCCGAGCGCCTGCCGGAATTGATCGCGCACACCATCGACCGTTTCGGGAGGCTCGATGCCTTGGTCAACAACGCGTCGGTGTTCTTCCCGACGCCGATCGGCACGGCGACGCCGCAGCAATGGGACATGCTGTTCGCAGCGAACGCACGCGCGCCGTTCTTCCTCGCGCAGGCGGCGGCGCCGCACCTGCGCGCGAGCGGCGGAGCGATCGTCAACCTCGTCGATATCTACGGCGAACGTCCGCTCAAGGAGCACACGCTGTATTGCATGGCCAAGGCCGCGCTCGCGATGCTCACGCTGTCGCTGGCGAAAGAGCTCGGTCCCGAGGTGCGCGTGAACGGAATCGCGCCGGGCGCGGTGCTGTGGCCGGAAGCGGGGATGGCGAGCGCCGACCAGGAACGCCTGCTCGCGAAGACGGTGCTGAAACGCGCTGGCGACGCGCAGGACGTCGCCAATGCCGCGTTGTTCCTGATCCGCGATGCGCGCTACACCACCGGCGAAATCCTGCGCGTGGACGGCGGCCGCTCGCTGGGTATCTAGGCTGGCGATTGCAACAAGAAAACGCCTATGCTGTCGCCATGAACACGAATCGCCGCGTCGCCAGTGAACGCATTCCAGCCATCATCATGCGCGGGATCCGCGGGGGATCCGCACGCAAGATCTCGACGCGTGTCGGCGATGCGATCGTCGAATTGCTTGGCCAGCTTCCGCAGACCGACGAAGCACCGAGCAACGCGCCGGAAACGCGCGCGAATGCGATCGCCGAGGCGGCCGCGCGCAAGTCGGCCTTGGTCGCGGGCACGCTCGCATTGCCGCCGGGGCCGCTGGGATGGCTCACCGTGCTGCCCGAGTTGTATGCAATCTGGAAGATCCAGGCGCAGATGGTCGCCGACATCGCGGGCGCCTACGGTCGACGCTGGCAACTCACGCGCGAGCAGATGCTGTTCTGCCTGTTCCGCCACACCGCCGCCCAGGCATTCCGCGACATCGCCGTGCAGATCGGCGAGCGCTGGCTGATCCGCGCCGCGAGCCTGTCGTCCGTGCGCGCGGCCGCGCGCAGGATCGGCGTGCGGCTCACCGAACGCGGCGTGGGCCGCGGCCTCGCGCGCTGGCTGCCGGTGATCGGCGCGATCGGCGTCGGCGCGTACGCGTGGTACGACACCCGCCATGTTGCGCGCACGGCGATCGGCCTGTTCGCGATGGAATCGTCGTCGTGGGACGGCGACGAGAGCGCGTTGTACGACTGAGCGCCGCGATCAGCCCTTCAACCGGAACGCCTGCTGCAACACCTCGCCGTCGAAGCCGGCCGGCGCTTGGCCATCGGTCGCATAGCGGTACAGCGCGGCCGAATAAATGCCGGCCAACGCCGACTGCACGAGCGCGATTCCAAGGACCGCGAGCACCGTTACCGCACCCAGCGCGATCGCCACCGGCAACAGGTTGTTTGCCGCGCTGAATGCGGTCAACACGCCACCGACCAGGATCACCGCGAACGTGACCAGTCCGAACACCAGGCCGATCCCGCCGTTGCCGATCAGGTTCTCGCCCCAGGTGCGCTTGAGCAACAGCGCGCTCTCCTTGACCGCATCGATCGGGCCGACATCCTGCTCGACCAGCACCGGGACGACCATGAATGTCGCGAGCGTCCATGCCACGCCAATCATGCCGACCACGATGCGACCGATGAACCCGGCGCGTTCTTCCATCGCCCGCAGGATCATGCCCACCGTCGCTGCGATCGCGGCGTAACCGATGATCGGCAACATCTTGCCGCGCGCGATGCGCAGCCCATCGGCCACGGTCGGATCGCCGCCGTCGAGGCGGATCATCGCGGCCCCGACCAGCGCCGTGTTGAAGAAGAAGATCACGATGTACTGCACGAAATAGAACAGGAACGACCACAGGTACAGCATCGGACGCATCGGGTCGTTGCGGCCCATGTGTTCGTACACGCCGAAGCCGATGATCGGCAACAGGAAGGTTGCGGCGACCAGCAATGTCGCGACCGCGGACACGAGCGGAAACACCAGCAGTTCCTTGTCCGATTTCAATACCGCCGCGCTGGCCTGCACCAGGTCCCAGCTACGCGCAAACTTGCCTGCCATGACCGCTCTCCCCCCAGGGTGGAGCGGCGATCATACGTCGCCTGCGGGCCGCTTGCAGCCGCCGCTGCGCGGGACTACAGGAGGCCGTCCATGGGCAACAGCTTCATCAGCAGGGCTTTTGCGCGCCGGGCCGCCGACACGTCGGGTTCGCTGCGGGCGTCGATATCCTTGCCATTTTCCTTGTATTGCCAGTGCAGTCCCGAGGAATTGGTGCCGTCCGAATTGCCTAGGACCACGTGGTAGGCATTCCCCGGCAAGGTGGCCGTCGCGAAGAACTCGGCGACGGCCTTGGCGAGCTGCGGCGAATCCACGACCACGCCCATCTCCGTATTCAGCAGTTTCGAGCGCACGTCCATGTTCAGCGAGCCGATGAACACGTAGCGCTTGTCCACGACGATGGATTTCGCATGCAGGGCCACGCCCGAGGAGCTTCCCATGTCGGTTGCGGCCATCTCCACGCCAGGCGCAGGCTTGAGTTCATAGAGCTGCACGCCGCCCTCTAGCAGCTTGCGGCGGTGTTTCGCGTAGCCGTTGTACACAGGCACTTCGTCGGTCGAGGCCAGCGAATTGGTCAGCACCTTGAACGCGACACCGCGCTGCGCGATAGCGACGAAGTCCGCGTCGGCGCTGTCGCTCGGGACGAAATATGGCGAGATCACCAGCACTTCGGACTGCGCCTGCTTGATCATGCCGTTGAGCTGCGGGCTGATCCGCAGGTCGGTGCGCTCGGGCCCGGCCTCGATCTTTTCCGGCTGGTCGGCGACCAGGCTGGCCGGACCCCAGTACCAGTTGCCGGGACGATCGGCCGAAGCTCCGTTGGGAAGATCGTCGGCGGCCGCTGCCGTGTAGGCGGATTGTTCGAACGTGCGCGCGTTCTTCTCGAGGTACGCGCGTTCGGTGGACGGATCCTCCGAGGACATGGATGCGGCGGCGCCGGAAGGAGCCCCCGCGGTGGCCGTCGCCGGCGATCCGGTGCTGATCGTGTGGGGCTTGATCGCCGCATGCCCGGCCGCATCGGCTTGGGCCGCGTCGGATTCAGCCGCGGCGGCCTTGGCGGCATCGGCAGCCGCCACATCGGCCGTTGCCACTTTGGTCGCGGCTGCGGCGTCGCTGTCGGCGGTCTCGGGCTTGGATTTGCTGCGAAACTCGGCCATCGGATGCGAAGCATCGCTGTTCCAGTACGACTCGAAAGCCGCCGTCGCCGCGGGCACGACCGGCCCGATCGCGATCACGTCGAGGTCGCGGAAGTTGGTGTCGGACCTGGCGTCGAAATAGGCATCCCCGATATTTCGCCCGCCGATGATCGCAACCTGGTTGTCGACGATGAAATCCTTGTTGTGCATGCGGTGGTTGAGGCGCTGGAAGTCGCCGAGCATTTGCGCGGCTTTCGACACGCCCGAAGCCGCGCCCGAATGGAACGGGTTGAACAGCTTCACTTCGATGTTCGGGTTCGCATCGAGCGCCTTGAACATGCGCGCGTCGTCCTTGACGTTGAGGTCGTCGATCAGGATGCGCACGTGCACGCCGCGATCGGCGGCCTGCAACAGGTGCAATGCGATCAGGCGGCCGGTCGCATCGTTTTCGAAAATGAAATACTGCAGATCGATCGTGTGCTTGGCCTGGTCGGCGAGGCTGACCCGGCTCAGTAGGGCATTCGTGCTCAGCGTCATCAGGCGGAACCCGGACGGGGCCGCCGGATTGGCGTTCTGCGCGGCCGCGGCCTGCTCCTTTGGAGTGGCGCCGCTCCCCTGCGCCTTGACGACCGCCGGGGCCTCGTGTTTCTGCGGCGAAGGCTGGACCTGCGCCTTGTCCTTGGCGACAACCGCCGGAACGACGGTGCTCCCGTCACCCGTGGCGACTGGCGGCGCCGATGGCGACACGGTCGGAGCTGATGGCTGCATCACCGAACTTGCTGGCGCTGGCGCATTGGACGGCGCCGCTACGGTTGCGGGCGACGCCAGGTTCGTGGAAGCCGCGGCAGCCGGGGGATCGGCTACCGCCGCGTATGCGGCATCGATCAGCAGGATTCCCGCAAGCGCGAGCGCGAGGCGCGAAGTTCGAAGCATGTTCATTGACGTTCCTTCCTGGAAGTTCGCGACCGATGTCCCGTTACCCCCTTGTAACGCACGGATTCTGTCCGCAGCGTGAGCGAATTCCGGGCTTCCGCCATCACGCGGGGGGCGATCGGGTTCCCACTGGGCATTCATTCAGGCTTGCGCGCCCCAACGCGACCGGCAGCGGCTCAGCATGCTGCGGGTGCGCCACCCACAGTTGCGAGAGGGTCTTGCCGCTGACCAGGTCGCGGAACTCCGGCGCGATCTGCGCGAGCGGTTGCAGCACGAACGCATGCTGCAATTCCGGCCGTGGAAGCTGCAGGTGGCTTCCACGCGTCGGCGCGATCACGAGGTCGTCGTAGAACACGATGTCGATGTCGAGCGTGCGCGAGGAGAATCGCGGCGCACTGCGGTCGCGGCCCTGCGACGCTTCAAGCGCATGCAACCACGCATCGAGTGCGTATGGGTCGAGATCGGTGCGCACGATCGCTGCCGCGTTGAGGAAATCCGGGCCATTGAAGCCGATCGCCGGGGTGCGCAACACCGATGAAAACACCACGTCGCCGAATCGTTCGCGCAACGCGGTTGCGGCCGCGCGCAGGTGCCGTTCGGGATCGAGATTGCTGCCGAGGCTCAGGTACGCCGTATGCATCGCGCGTCAGCGGCTGCGCTCGATGATCACGCCGACCGCTTTCGCGCCGCGCACCGCGCCGGGCTTGGCGAGCTTCAACCGCAGCTTCTTGACCGGGAAATCCGCGAGGATCATTTCCGCGCAGCGCTCGGCCAGCGTCTCCACCAGGCTGAACTCCGAATCCATCACGAACGCGATGAGCCGCTTGCTGACCGCCTTGTAGTCGAGCGTGTCGACGATGTCATCGCTCGCCGCGGGCACGCGGTTGTCGAACGCCATCTCGAGGTCGAACACAAGCGGTTGGCGGATCTTGCGTTCCCACTCGTAGATGCCGATGACCGTCTCTATCTCGAGGCCGGCGATGAAGACTCTGTCCATGGGATTCCCGAACTAGGCCAGTGCCTGCAAGCCTGCCATATCCCAGCGCGGCCGCACATCGACGGTTGCATCGTCGCGTTGTCCGGCGGCGAGTCGCAGCGCGCCGGCGAAAGCGATCATCGCGCCGTTGTCGGTGCAGAACGCGGGGCGCGGGAAGCACACGCGACCACCGTGCTTTTCCGCCTGCGCCTGCAACTTCGCGCGCAGGCGGACGTTCGCTCCGACGCCGCCGGCGACAATCAGGGTGTCGCACCCGGCGGCCTCCAGCGCCCGCTCGCACTTGATCGCGAGCGTGTCGACCACCGCGTCCTCGAAGCCGCGCGCGATGTCGGCGCGGGTCGCATCCGAGCGGTCGGACTTCTGCCACGCGAGCAGCACCTGCGTCTTGAGGCCGGAGAAACTGAAATCCAGCCCGGGCCGGTCGGTCATCGGCCGTGAGAACCGGTAGGCGCCCGGGGTACCGGTCGCGGCGAGCTTCGCCAGTTGCGGGCCGCCCGGATACGGCAGGCCCATCATCTTGGCGGTCTTGTCGAAGGCTTCGCCGGCCGCGTCGTCGAGGGTTTCGCCGAGCAGTTCGTACTCTCCGATCGCCTTCACCGCAATCAACTGGGTGTGGCCGCCCGACACCAGCAGGGCGACGAAGGGCGGCTTGAGGCCGGGATCCTCCATCAGCGGCGCCAGCAGGTGGCCTTCCATGTGGTGCACGCCGATCGCCGGGACATCCAGCGCCCAGGCCAGTGAGCGCGCGACCCCGGCCCCGACCAGCAGCGCGCCGACCAGCCCCGGCCCGGCCGTATAGGCGACGCCGCCAAGGTCGGCCACGGCGATCCCCGATTCGGCCAGGGTCTGGCGGATCAGGGGCAGCAGCTTGCGCACATGGTCGCGGCTGGCCAGCTCCGGCACCACGCCGCCGTATTCGGCGTGCAGGGCAATCTGGCTGTACAACGCGTGCGCACGCAGCCCGGACGCGAGGTCGTAGACCGCGACCCCGGTCTCGTCGCAGGAGGTTTCGATGCCAAGGATGGCCGTGCTTGCGGTGGCGGTACTCACCCCGGTATCATACGCGGCTCGCCCGTCCTGTCGGACGGTTACCCTGTTCCGGAGTCTTCATGCCGTCCGTCAAAGTCCGCGAAAACGAACCCTTCGAGTTTGCGCTGCGTCGCTTCAAGCGCACCTGCGAGAAGGCCGGCGTCCTCGCCGAAACCCGCAAGCGCGAGTTCTACGAGAAGCCGACCCAGGAGCGCAAGCGCAAGGCCGCTGCCGCGGTGAAGCGCCAGATCCGCCGCTCGTCGCGCGACGTCACCAAGCGCCAGCGCCTCTACTGAGAGCTGCGGTGTCTGCCCGAAAGCCGGCCACGCGCAAGCGTCGCCGGCTTTTTGTGTTTAAGGGCCCTTTTCATCGGGCTTGGCCAGCCTGCCAAGCCACGAGCAGTGCGTCGCAGGAATTGGAGAACTGAAATGTCCTTGAAACAACAGCTCACCGACGACATGAAAGCCACGATGAAGTCCGGCGAGAAGGACCGCCTCGGCGTGATCCGCCTGATCAAGGCCGACATCCAGCGCCGTGAAGTCGACGAGCGCATCGTGCTCGACGATGCCCAAGTGCTCGCCGTGCTCGAGAAGATGCTCAAGCAGCGCAAGGATTCGGTGTCGCAATACGAAGCCGCCGGCCGCGAGGACCTCGCCGCGGTCGAGCGCGCCGAAATCGCGATCATCCAGGCCTACCTGCCCGCGCAGATGTCGGCCGACGACCTCGCGTCCGAAATCGCCAGGGCGATCGCCGATTCCGGCGCCGCCGGCCCGCAGGACATGGGCAAGGTCATGGCCGTGCTCAAGCCCCGCATCGCCGGCCGCGCGGACATGGGGCAGGCTTCCGCGTTGGTGAAGCAGAAACTGAGCGGCTGATTGGCGTGGCTTGACTATGTCGGGAAGCCGCCGACAAGGCTTGCAGGCAAGGCACGCGGACTGCGAGCAGCGCAACATACAGACTAATATGTAAGCAGCGCAGCAGCGTGCGTAACGTCGCATGCGAGCCTTGGACACGGCGGCATGTCCGTCCGGACATGTGCCGGACGGACATGTGCAAATGTTGCACAGGAAGTGCAAGCATTTGCGCTCCACCTAAAGAATCGCATGGCACGAATCCCCGACGCCTTCATCGACGACCTGCTCGCGCGCACCGACCTCGTCGAGGTGATCAGCGCGCGCGTGCCGTTGAAGCGGCAGGGTCGCGAGTACTCGGCGCGTTGCCCTTTCCATGACGAGCGCTCGCCATCGTTCACGGTGTCGCCGACCAAGCAGTTCTACCACTGCTTCGGTTGCGGCGCGCATGGCACTGCGATCTCGTTCCTGATGAATTACGACCGCCTGGAGTTCCTCGACGCCGTCGAGGAACTCGCCAAGCGCGCCGGCATGGAGGTGCCGAAGGAAACCTTCCAGTGCAACGCGAGCGGCGAGACGCAGGACCTGTATTCGGCGCTCGATGCGGCCGCGCAATTCTTCCGCAAGCAGCTCGATGCGAGCCCGAAAGCGCAGGAATACCTGCGCAAGCGCGGCGTCGATGCGGACAACCGCGCGCGCTTCGGCATCGGCTATGCGCCCGATGGCTGGGATGGGTTGAAGAACGCACTCGGCACCGACGAGCGCCGCATGCGCCTGCTCGAAAGCGCGGGCCTGTTCTCGAAGAACGAGGCCGGCCGCATCTACGACAAGTTCCGCAGCCGCGTGATGTTCCCGATCCACGACCGCCGCGGCCGCGTGATCGCGTTCGGTGGCCGCGTACTCGAAAAGGACGATGGTCCAAAGTACTTGAACTCGCCGGAAACCGCTCTGTTCCACAAGGGCCGTGAACTGTACGGCTTGTGGCAGGTGCGGCAGGCGCATTCGAAGATCGAGCGTTTGATCGTCGTCGAGGGTTACATGGATGTGGTCGCGCTGTTCCAGTACGGCGTAACGCAGGCCGTCGCGACACTCGGCACCGCGACCACGCCCGACCATGCGGAACTGCTGTTCCGCAACGCGGCCGACGTGGTGTTCTGTTTCGACGGCGACAAGGCCGGGCGCGGCGCGGCGTGGAAGGCGCTCGAATCCGCGCTGCCGCGCATGCGCGACGGTCGGCAGGCATTCTTCCTGTTCCTGCCCGAAGGCGAGGATCCCGATTCGATCGTGCGCAAGGACGGCGCGGCCGGCTTCGAGGCGCGGCTGCAGCATGCGACGCCGTTGTCGGAATTCCTCTTTTCCGAACTCGGCAAGGACGTGAACCTGTCAACGCTCGACGGCCGCGCGCGATTGGCCGAACGCGCACGCCCATTGCTCGCGCAGATTCCCGACGGCGCATTCCGCGACCTCATGCATGCGCGACTGACCGAAATCGCCGGCGTCGGTGCCGCCACCGCGGCGAAACCCGCTGCGCCGCGCAGCGCATCGCCGCACGTGCGCGCCGCGCCACGCCGCAGCCTGGTGCGCAGTGCGATCGCATTGCTGTTGCAGGAACCGTCGCTCGCGCAGGACGTCCCGTGGCCGCCGCTATTCGCCGCGTTGCGCCAACCGGGCATCGAGTTGCTGGTGGGATTGATCCAACTCCTGCGCGAGCGCCCGCAACTGACCACTGGCGCACTGCTCGAACACATGGCCGAGCGCGAGGAAAGCGCGGCGCTGCAGAAACTCGCACTGCAATCCCTGCCCGGCGACAGCGCGATCTGGCGCAACGAATGGCGCGACGTCCTCGGCCAGCTCGACCAACAGACCCTGCTTCAGCGGGTCGAGGAACTGAAAGCGCGGCAATCCGAAGCGGGATTGTCCGACGAGGAAAAGGACGAGTTGCGCGAACTCATGCGGATGTTCGCGCGCAGATGAACTGCCGCAACGAGACAACACGTCATCCAGCCTACCGCCGCGAGCGGATTCGTCATTACGACTAGATCTGCCATCAACATTGCCCGGGCGGCTATTGATGATGTTCCTTCACCTCACCAGGGCTGGCCCTGCCGCCGCGGTACTCGCCGCCGCCGACGTGGACGCAGCGGTTTGCGCATCATCCCGGGGCACCAGCACGTAGCCTTCCTGCATCAGCCAGTCGATCTGGCGAGCCGGTTTGAAGATGTCCTGGACGGTTGCCGTTGTGAAGACGATCGGATACTTGGCAGCCGCTGTATTGAAAGCAGCCAGCCACGCCTTTCGCATTTCCAGGTCGCGGTCCAGGCCTTGTTGCTCGGCGACAGCTTCCTGGGTGATGTTCGCCCAACATGGCCGCGTGAGGCTGTGCGTGCCCACATAGGATTGCATCGTGGCGACGTCCCCAACCGCCCACGCCGCGGCAAGGGTGCGTGCGGAATCGGGCACCGCGTGGATGCCGGACAGGATGGATTGGAAGCAGGCGAGATCGGCTTGCTGACTGGGTTCGAACGCGTGTGCCGCCGACTTCGGATCCTGGATCGTCCAGTGGAACTGGGCATCGATCATCGGGATGCCGCGCTTGTCGGCATCGCCTTTGATCAGGTCATAGGTGGACCCTTCGACCGCCACGCCTGAATGCGAAAGCACGGCGTCATAGAGCTTCCAGCCCGCATACATGGGTCGCATGTGTTCGACCTTGTCGTCGTGGGGCAGGTACTGGGCCTTGAGCGCGTTCCATTGCTGCAGGTCGGATGGGGACAGCACATCCGACAACCGCTTGCCGTCCGGCAAATACTTGGCCCCGCTGGCTTCGTGCCATACCGACAATACGGTGAAGAGGCCGACGTGTGCGTCGAAATGGAACCAAGGTTGCCCGATGACGGCACCCGATTGGGCGATCGCGCGATGGATGCTGGCGGGGATGTAGGTGAGTCCTTTGGGTTCCGGGTACACCGTACCCAACACCAGCACTTTGCTGTTCCCTTTTTGGAACGTCCAGATGTAGGGTTTCGGGACCGTCACCACGATCGGGCTCATGTCCGCAACGTGCGCATCCGGCGTCGATTGCGTTTGCGCGATTGCGGCTGGCGCGGCTTCTTGCGAAGCATGGGCCGCAATATCGGGTTGGCTCGGAGAGGCAACGCCCTGCAATGGCAGGGCAAGCACGGACATTGCGGCGAGTGCTGCGATCATCTTGGACATCATGTCTCTCGAGTGGAAGGGCGGATTGGATGCTGCTGACAGGCATCAGGAGGTGGCGAAGAATGGTGAGCCTGCGTTGAACGAGTCGACCTCGATGACCCCGGCCTGGCTTGATGGTTGCACGCGTGGGTCGGCCAGAAAAGTTGGCCACATTTTTTCCAGCTCTTGCGGATCAAGGCTTGGGAATGGCGCCGTCTTCGAAAAATGCTCGCGAATGAACTGCCACAGGTAAGTGCGCCCGGCCATCCACTCCTCGTAGGTAGCGAACATGGCGGCAGTAGCCGCGTAGTCCGCCGCGAGGTCGTGATAAGGCGAGTCCGCTGGCCCATGGATCTGGTTCTCTCGCGACGGCTCACCGCTTCGGATCTCGAACGCCAGGTTGCCTGTCTGGATGGCCATGGCTGGCACCAACCTGGAGCTCGTCCGACGCGCGAGCGAGGCCGAACCCAACATCGCATCGAAGGTGCGGCCAAGGAATGGAACGAGGTAGGCGTCTTCCGGGTTCAAGCACACGTCCGGCAGCATAAGCAATACACCGCCAGAGCGCAGCAGCTTCATCGCTTCTGCAAGGCCGGTCCGGTTGGCGTGCAATACCCGCGTGCTGGATGCCGGATCGTTCTTGAAGCACAGGGAGTAAATGAAATCGAAGACGGCATTACCGTTGTTGGTTTCCGGCGGCGCGTAGAAGACACCGATGTCGCGGTCGTGCCCGTAGCGCGCGAACAGGCTCACGATCGCCAGGATATAGTTGCCAAAGTGGGGGGTCGCGAGCACAAGCCCTCCAGGATCATGGAAGAGCCGATCGAGTTGGGTGTAATCGGTCTTGTCGGCTGCTTTGCTCATCGCAAGCACACGTTCGCGCGTGGCGTTTTTCAGCCCGCGTGCGACCAATGCCTTCTCGAGGTACCAGTGGTAGTAGCTCCCGAGTTGCACGCCATCGCGTGCCAGGGCCTTGGCGATCTGCACGTGATCGGCGCCGCTCAAAGGCATGTCGAGGCGATTTTCAATCCACGTCGAGCGCGCCGAGATCCGCCTGAGCGGCGAGGCCACCGCCAGAGCGGAACGAATGAGGGCAGTCCTTGCGTCCATCGCCCTACCCTTTGGCATACATCGCGTTGAGTGTGCCGAGCTTGTCGTCGACGAAGTGTCGCCACCCGATGCCACAGGTGCCTTGGGTGCCTATCGCGCCGAGAATGCTGGATTGCATGGCCCGGATGAACTTTCGTCGCAGCACCCGACGGCTCTCCGGCGTGCGGTCATCCTGCTGTTCGCGGGCCAACCAGTCCTCGCCGAGAGCTTCGGTCGCGTCCAGGTGCTCCAGGGTGAATTTCAAGACGGACTGGATCGGCGCATCCTCCATGAGGCAGGCCAGCCCGCCCCCGTTTACCGCGTAGAGCGGGCACCGGTACTCGTTGTTCAGGATGAATTCCATGGGCGAGAGAAAGCGCGCTTTTCCCCCGCGTCGGACTTCAACCGTTGCGTCACGTGCGGACACCAGCTGGTCCGTGAAGAGGATGTGCCGGCGTGGCGGTGTTGCGGGCTCCCGCTGCAACTTGGCCAGCAATGCTGCGGGCGTGAGCATGCCGGGTAGCCCGGCGTGACCGACCACCGTGCAACCTTCACCGAGGCCGCTCTGGATGAGCCAATCGAAAACCCCTTGCGTGCTCGGGGCCAGCAACGCGCTAGGCGCGCTGTTGTGCATGCAGTAGTTTCGCAGCGCGGTGAGAGGATCCTTCATGCCTGGTGCGCCCCTTGGGAATTCCTAATATCCGTGCCCTTGTGTCGTCGTCCTGGACAGCCTCCTGCATAAACGGCCATGGATGGCACGTTGGCCGTCCATGGCCTGTGGATCAGATCTACTGCTGGGACGGGTAGTTGTTGCTGCCACAGCAGTCGCTGGTCATCAAGGCGACATTGCCGCCCTTCATCTCGCTTTCCAACTGGAAAGCGGAATCGATCGCATCGGCAGCGGCGTTGGCATTGAGCAGACCGAAGGCGAAGGCCTGCGGGTTCGGCAGAACGGCAGTGTTGCTCATGTTTTTTGTTGCTCCTGAAGTAGTGACCTGCCAAGGAGAGCAGGCTGATTTATCAACGAGATTGTCGATAAATGCGTTTCGACCCGAGGCCTTAGTGCCCCGAATCATCAATGGATGACGGCGGTTTCCCGGGCATTGGGCCGGGGGCGCTTTGCATAGAATTTGCCGGGCGCGAGTTACGCCCGCCCGCATTACGCATGCAAGCAATCGTCGATCACGACTCAACTTTTCAGCGACGATTTCGCGCCGCACATACGCATCGGCGATGGCGGAAAGTTGCGCTGCATCCATGCACAAAACTCACTCCATTCGTTGGTTGAGTTTCGATCTTGATCTGATGAAAACCCGAGCGTCCCCTGCACGCCTCATGACGTAACGCGGGAACTCTGGACAAAGCGAACTGTGCCGTCAATCACACTTCGCGTCGATTTGGTGTCAATATTGCTGTCGGGCCGCGCGCGGCAATCAGTGCATTCCATGAAATGCTGACGAGCTGCCAGCGCGATCGCACCATCTTCGCCAATATCACTGTCTGCGCCAGCGTGGCTGTCAATAGGGCATGCAACCGAACCGATGCCTCGCAGCACACGCTCGTGCGTCGGTCGCAAGACCGACCGCGGCTGAAAGGCGCTACATGAACCTGGCCGCA
>Ga0157375_10003463_pt1 | contig 13677 bp, 6 predicted proteins | sample M35metaG_FD_115311 | JGI IMG/M metagenome (GOLD analysis project Ga0157375, IMG submission 115311) | Miscanthus rhizosphere microbial communities from Kellogg Biological Station, Michigan, USA - M3-5 metaG | ecosystem: Host-associated > Plants > Roots > Rhizosphere > Soil | place: USA: Michigan...
CCTCAAGGACGTGCTCGCGTTGCCGTGGGGCTTCGAAATCTATTCGCTGCTCACGCGCTGGAATCCGCTCGATGTCCGCCGTCCAATGCCGCGCGCCGCGACCGGCAAGCGGGTGCTCGTCGTCGGGATGGGTCCCGCCGGATTCAACCTTGCGCACCACTTGCTGAATGATGGCCATCTCGTTGCCGCGATCGACGGCTTGAAGATCGAGCCGCTGCCGCCCGCACTCAACGGCGTCGCCGCCAATGGCGAGCGCGTGGCTTTCGAGCCTGTGTTCGACGCCTCGGTGCTGAACGAGCCGCTCGACGATCGCGTGATGGCGGGATTCGGCGGCGTCGCCGAATACGGCATCACCGTGCGGTGGGACAAGAACTTCCTCAAGATCATCCGGCTGCTGCTCGAGCGTCGCAGCGCGTTCGCGCTGTTCGGCGGCGTCCGCTACGGGGGCTCGATCGACACCGATGGCGCGTTTGCGCTGGGCTTCGATCATCTCGCCATTGCGGCCGGTGCCGGCAAGCCGACGGTGCTCGAATTGCCGAATGGTCTCGCGACCGGCGTGCGCACCGCGTCCGACTTCCTCATGGCGTTGCAGCTGACCGGCGCGGCGAAGACGACTTCGGTCGCCAACATGCAGGTCCGCCTGCCGGTGGTCGTCGTCGGCGGCGGACTGACGGCGATCGACACTGCGACCGAGGCGCTCGCCTACTATCCGCTGCAGGTGGAGAAGTTCCTGCGGCGCTACGAGGCGCTCGTCGCGGACAAGGGCGCGCAAGCGATCGAATCGGCGTGGACCGGTGCGGAGCGCGCGATCGCTGCCGAGTTTCTCGAGCACGCGCGCGCCATCCGTGCGGAAAAGGCGGAGGCGCTGACAGCGGGCCGCGAGCCACGCGTCGTCGAGTTGCTCCAGCAATGGGGCGGCGCGACGATCGCCTACCGCCGGCGTCTGATCGACAGTCCTTCGTACACGCTGAACCACGAGGAGGTGGAGAAGGCGCTGGAGGAGGGCATTCGCTTTGCTGAAGGGCTCACGCCGCTCGCCGTGGAAGTCGACGCCCATGGCCACGCGTGCGCGCTGGAAGTGTCGCGGCACCACAACGACGGCGACGGCGTCTGGCACGAGTTCGGGCACGCGCGGCTTCCGGCCCGCACGATCCTCGTCGCGGCTGGCACGCAACCCAACACTGTGCTCGCGCGGGAGGACGCCGCGCACTTCAGGCTCGACGGCAAGTACTTCCGCCTGCTTGGCGAGGAAGGCGCGCCGCTGACGCCCGTCAAAGGTCTCGCGAAACCGGCCAAGCCGGCCGTCGTCACCGAGTTTCGCGCCGATGGTCGCGCCACGAGCTTCTTCGGCGATCTGCATCCGTCTTATCACGGCAACGTCGTGAAGGCGATGGCGAGCGCGAAGCAGGGCTACCCGATCGTGTCTCGCCTGCTCGGGCGGATCGCGCCTGCGTCGGACTTGAGCGACGAAGCTTTTCTCGCCCGGCTCAACGGGGAGTTTCGAGCGACGCTCGTCCGCGTCGAGCGGTTGACGCCGACGATCGTCGAGGTCGTCGTGCGCGCGCCGGCCGCCGCTCGAAGGTTCCGCCCGGGGCAGTTCTACCGGCTGCAGAACTTCGAAACGCTCGCGCACGGCACCGATGGAACACGTCTCGCGATGGAAGGCCTTGCGCTGACAGGCGCATGGGTCGACGCCGAGCGCGGTCTCGTCTCGACCATCGTGCTCGAGATGGGCGGCTCGTCCGATCTCTGCACGCTGCTCGAGCCGGGTGAGCCGGTGGTCCTGATGGGCCCGACCGGAACGCCCACGGAGATCGCCGATGGAGAAACCGTCGTGCTGGCGGGCGGCGGACTTGGCAATGCCGTGCTGTTCTCGATCGGCCAGGCATTCCGCCGCGCAGGGTCGCAGGTGCTCTACTTCGCCGGCTACAAGAAGGCGCTCGACCGATACAAGATCGACGAGATCGAAGCGGCCGCCGACGTCGTCGTCTGGTGCTGCGATGAAGAGCCGGGCTTCAAGGCACGAAGGCCGCAGGACCGCGCCTTCGTCGGCAACATCGTGCATGCCATGTCTGCGTACGCATCCGGCGCGCTCGGCGAGCAAACCGTTCCATTCGCGGCGTGCGACCGGCTGATCGCGATCGGCTCCGACCGGATGATGGCGGCGGTCGGCGCGGCGCGGCACACGGCGCTCGCTCCCTATCTCAAGCTCGGTCACCGTGCGATTGCGTCGATCAACTCGCCGATGCAATGCATGATGAAGGAGATCTGCGCGCAGTGCCTGCAGCCGCACCGCGATCCCGAGACCGGCAAGACAACCTACGTATTTTCCTGCTTCAATCAGGACCAGCCGATCGACCAGGTCGACTTTCCGGGGCTCGCCGCGCGACTCTCGCAGAATTCGGTGCAGGAGAAGCTGACGGCAAACTGGATCGGCCGTTGCTTGCATTCAGATCGATTCCCCGCCCGCATGTGACGTTGATCGGAAGTCGGAGGGCCGGCATGCGGTCCTCTGTGCGATACCAGGTGAGGATGTTTTACTTCTCGTTCCGCGAGGTTCGGCGGCAGCGGCCCGCGCGACGCCATTGATCCGCGGGTAGCAAATGTACGGTACAAACGAACCGACGGACTGCACGGCGGGACGCCATGTTCGAGGTCGGCAACGGGAACAAACGCCGTCGCTGCCATTCGTACGCCCGCACGCCACTCGGCAAATTTCGGTGCTTTGCCTGCTCCTACCGCACGCTCGTTTTGCACGATGCGTCGGCGACGCGAGAGGCGGGGATGACACCGGGCGGACATCTCGCCGTCTGCTTGACAGCGCATTGGTCGGCGCACAAACTACGCGCCTTGCGACGCGACAACAAGACAGAAGTGTTCCAAACTTCGGCCGGAAATTCGACACGCGTTGCAGATGCCTCGATTTGCCGGACCCTCCTTGCGCAACCCTTTGCCGTCGAATCACGGGCCTTCGAACCGCGCGCACAGAGTTCCGGTGGTAGTTGTTGATTTGCACAAGACATTGCGTCAAGCGAAGGCCGCTGTCAGCGGCAACAGCGGAACGATGAAGGCGACATTCAACTGGGGGCAATCATGAGACTTAAATCAACAGTACCGGCAGCGTTACTGGCTCTGACGAGCTTTGCCGGCGCGCTTGTGGTGACCGTGGCCGCGAATGCTGCCGGGCCGTTAAGCGCAACCTCGCTGCTGCCGGATTCGACATACTCCGCGCAAAAATCGGTGTCCGGCGCGCTTGCGCAGACCGATCCGGCTCTGCTCGGCCGCACGGACTCGACGCCCGTCAACGTCCTGATCAAGTACGATTACGACGCGACCGCGTCGTACGGCGGCAGTGTACCGGGGCTTGCGGCTACGAGTCCCTCCATCACCGGCAAGAAGCTGAAGGACAACAAGGGATCGGTGCAAGCGTATGAACAGTACGCCAAGAGCTTGTCCGACAAGATTACGGCCGGCGTCAAGGCGGTGGCGCCGAGCGCAACGATACGCACAGCATTCACTACGGTGTATGGCGGTGTCGCGGCGCAGGTACCCGCGAACACGGTCGCCGATTTGCTCAAGGTGCCCGGAGTAGCGGCCGTCCAGCAGGATAGCCTCAACCACAAGCTCGACGACAACACCACCTTCATAGGCGCACAGGCGGTATGGCCGTCGCTCGGCGGCTCGTCCAAGGCCGGCGCGAACGTGATTGTCGGCGTGATCGATACCGGCGTTTGGCCCGAGCACCCCATGTTGTCGGCGACCGGCATCGATTCGCCCACTACGGGCAACCCGCCGTGGGGCTGCGAATTCGGCGGCGGCGGCGACGTCGCTCACCTCGGCCCGAACTTCGCCTGCAACAAGAAGCTGATCGGCGCCTACGCGTTCACCGACACCTACATGGCGAACGTCGGCGCGAACAGCGAGGAGTTCTGCAACAACACCACGCACAAGTGTTCCGCCCGCGACTCCGAGGGTCACGGTACCCATACGCTGACCACCGCCGCCGGCGACTGCGTCAACTCGGCCGTCCTCTACGGTGTCGAGCGCGGACCGGTGTGCGGAATCGCGCCCGGCGCGCACGTCATTGCCTACCGCGTTTGTCTGGTGGGAGGTTGCTTCGGGTCCGACTCCGTCGCCGCCGTTCAACAGGCAATCCTCGACGGCGTCGACGTGATCAACTTTTCGATCTCGGGCGGCGGCAATCCGTACGCGGACGCGGTGGAGCTTGCGTTTCTCGATGCATTCAAGGCCGGTATCTCGGTCAATGCCTCGGCCGGAAACTCCGGCCCGGGTGCGGCCACCTCCGATCACGGTGGGCCTTGGGTGACGACGGTCGGTGCCTCCACGGGACCGCGCTCGTTCAACTCGACGCTGCACCTGACGGCCGACGGCGCCTCCCTCGACGTACCGGGCGTCACGCTCACCAACGGCATCAGCACCCCGACCCCCGTCGTGCTCGCGTCGACGCTCCCCGGTGAGGATGCGGCATGCCAGTCGACTCTCGCCGCCGGCACGGCCACCGGCAAGATCGTGGTCTGCGCACGCGGCGGCAACGGCCGCATAGATAAGGGCCGCAGGGTGCTCGCCGGCGGCGCGGTTGGGATGATCCTCTACAATCAATCAGCCGCGGTCACTGACCTCGAGTCCGACAACCACTACCTGCCGGCGATCCAGACGCAGTTCAACGCGGACTCGATCAGACTCTTCGTTTCCAGCCACACCAACGTGAAGGCGACCTGGTCGCAGGGCATTGCGTCTCCTGCCCAGGCCGACGTGATGGCGAGCTTCTCGTCGCGTGGGCCATTGGGCGACTTCCTGAAGCCTGACGTTACTGCTCCAGGGGTCCAGGTGCTCGCAGGCACGACGCGGCAGCCCGATCAGACGACGGCCGACAACGGTCCCACCGGCAACCTGTTTATGGCGATTGCAGGTACGTCGATGTCGAGCCCGCACTCGGCAGGTGTTTCGGCGCTCATCAAGGCGGCTCATCCGGACTGGACGCCGGCGATGATCAAATCGGCGCTGATGACCTCGGCGGCGCAGGGCGTCGTCAAGGAGAACGGAACTACGCCGGCCGATCCATTCGACGCCGGTGCAGGCTCCATCCGCGCCAACCTCGCGGTCAACCCGACGCTCGTCTTCGATGAAACATACGATGATTTCGTCGCGTCCGCCACGACGCCACTGTCCCGCATTGATCTCAACATCGCGAGCGTGGATGCCCCGACGATGACCGGGCTGATCACGACCAAGCGGACGGCGATCAACGTCAGCGGCAAGGACCAGGATCTCGACATCTCGACCGAGGCCCCGGCCGGAGTGACGATCCTCGTTTCGGACAAGAAGCCGAAGGACCCGGGCCCGGATGGCAAGCCCGCACCGCTTCCGAAGGACGACAACAAGATCCATCTGAAGAAGGACGGCACGACGGACATCTGGATCACGATCAGCGCTCCGGAGGTTGCGAATGGCCAATACTTCGGCCGGATCACGCTCGACCCGAAGAAGAATGGCTACAACCCGGTCACGATCCCGGTCGCTTTCAATAAGCGGCAGGGCATCGTCACGCTGACGCACGTGTGCTCGCCGACGACGTTCCCGAAGACGGATGCGGCGCACTGCCTGGCAACCGTAGCCAACTTCGGCAGCCTCCCGGCTGACGTCGACCTGACGGTGACGAACCTCGACAAGGGCAAGGGTCTCGACTTCACGAACATCACGGCGCCGGCCACCGCAATCAAGAAGGATGATGGCGTCGCGTGGAGCGGCGTCCTGACTCCGGCGATTCCGCCTCAGGTCAGCGCCGTCACGCTCGCGACCGGCAGCGGGCCTGCCGGCGGCTACCTGCCGCTGTCGCTGTTCGGCATCGCGCCGATCGCGGGAGTGGGCGACGACACGATCACGAACTTCAACGTGCCGACGTTCTTCTATGGCGGGGAGTCATACTCGCGAGTGGGTGTCGTCTCGAACGGCTATCTGGTGATCGGCGGTGGCACGGGCGCCGACGTGAACTTCGCGCCACAGACGTTCCCGAACGCGACCCGCCCGAACAACGTGATCGCGCCGTTCTGGACCGACCTCAACCCGCCCGCCGGCGGCGCGATCCGCATCGGCACGCTGACCGACGGGGCGACCACATGGCTCGTCATCGACTGGGCAGCCGTCAAGAACTTCAGCAACGCGACGACGCACACGGGCGAGATCTGGCTGAGGCTGGCCTCCGGCGCGGCCGGAACCGGACCGGCAAGCGAGCAGATCACGATCTCGTACGGCTTGGCCAACGCGGCCGCGGGCGATCCGGGCTCGGGCATCAACTGGGGCGCCGAGAACCGCGACGGCACGAGCGGGAAGAATATCCCGTCGCCGGGTCCTGCCAACAATAGCGAGTACGTCGTCGTCCTGACACCGCCGACGGCGGGCGGCAGCGCGGCGATCGGGTACGATGCGTCGAGCAAGAAGGCGGGCACCTACAAGTCCGTCGCCAGCATGACGTCCGACCAGACGCCGGGCACGACGCAAGTGGTGCAAACGCTTACCGTCACACCGTAATCCGCTTCTGCCAGCGTGACCAACGGGCTGCCTTCGGGCGGCCCGTTGATCATTCCTTTTACAGCCAATCATGAACGGTTGCGATCGCGGGGCGTTGCGAGCGGTGTCTTCACCGATGTGCGCGCATGCCGGAGTCGCCACCGGCTTTCTCGCGGTCACAACAGTGCTGACTGCGCTTCTCGCAAGCGCGGTGACGGCGGCAAACCTCGCGCCGACGCCGACACAACCGAAACCGGACAACACCATCATGATGCAAGGTGGAAAGGCGCGCCCTGCGGGGATCGTACCGTCCGACCCGGCGCTCCTGGGCAGGACCGACTCCACTCTCGTGCCCATCCTCGTCAAGCTCGACTACGCCGCCGTCACCGACTATGACGGCGATATTCCAGGTCTTGCCGCGACGAACCCGCAACGAACCGGCAAGAAGTTGAACCAGAACAAGGCTGCCGTCGATGCCTACACACGTTACGTCATCGCGTACGAGTCCAAGGTGCTCGACCGCATCAACACCAAGATTTCATCGGCAACGGTGCGCCAGTCGTTCCGCACGATTTATGGCGGAGTGGCGATGACACTGCCGGCAAACAGGATCGACGAGCTGCTCTCGATCGAAGGAGTCGTCGCAGTGCAACGCGACTCACTCGAGCAACCGCAACGGCCGGCCGGAACTTCGGGTGGGGTTTATTCCCGCTGACCGTCGGAACCGGCATTGACGGCCTCCTGTCGCATCGGTGCGCCGATTGTGCGACGGCGACGTCCTTGCCGCCGTTTTATCGTCGACGTATGGCGAGTAGACCGGCGACCAACGCACCGATCGCCGTGGCGCCGATGGCGACGAGGTCGTCGTTGCCCTTGCTCTCGCGCATCCTTGCCAAATCGAAGATCGCATCGATCTGGGCGTTGCTCAGGCGATTCTTCATCGCCTCGCACTCGGCGGCGGCCGGCGCGTCTGCTCCGGTGCTTAGCTCGCGCAAGGCCTTGGCCACGCCCTCCGGATCGATCAGTGCCACTGGCGTGCCGCAGTGCGCGCACATGGATTGCGACGCGAGATCCACGGGGGCGCCGCATTGCGAGCACCCGACCTGCCGAACGGTGGCCCGGAGTTTGGCGAGCTCTGCCGACGACGGCGCGCGGATGAAGTTCTTTTCGCGCAGGAAATGATGGAAGGTGATGAGCTGCCCATGATCGTTCCGGCACCGCCAATACGTGAATCGCGTCGTGCGCTGCAGATCGTGGGTCAACGCGAGCGGCTTCGAACAGATCGGACAATTGAATTCGCTCGAGAGCGTATTGCGGGCGCGGCCGGCACGGCCGATGAAGGCAAAAACCTCGAGGACTGATTTGGGCGTTAGTCGCACGCTCTCGAGCTTGTCGAACCAAAACAGGTTGCACGGAGCGCATGCCGATATCTCGATCGGGCGCAGTGAGCCAAAGGCCTCCTGCAGGAGCGGCGCCATCGTTTCGCGGCAGTTCGAGCAATCGGGCATGGCAACATTGTAAGGGCCAAATCTCAGCCCACTGCGGGCCCAAGCGACGGCTCGCGCCCGTCGCTCGGCGCCCAAATAAAAAAGCCCGGCGGGCCGTGCGCATGGCTTTTACGTTCCAAAGGAACTGCTGCGTCGCGTGCCGGGATCGGACGTTTGATTTTGGCTCCCGTTGCACTTACCCAGTGCTTATGCGGGAATCAGGAGCGATATGATTTGACTTAAGTGCTTGTACGAGGCGAGGCGCTTCGTCGATGCCGGCGGCCCGTTGTCATACGCGTCAAGCTTCGTCGAGCTGTTCCGGCGTGCTGCGACCTAGTCGACAAGATCCTCAGGGGCGAAAACCGAGGGATCGTCCGATCGAGCAGCCGACGACGTTCGAGCCGTGGATCAATCCGAAGACGGCAAAGCTCCTGGGACTCACGATCCCGCACTCGCTTCAACCGCAGGCTACGCTGACAGAGCCATAAGCGGAGCATTAATCGTGCGCTTGAGGATCAACCCGCGTTGGACGCGTGAGCTCCATGCGGGACCGAACGGCCGTCTCCGAGAGTTGCATGGTGGCACTCACCATTGACCATCGTTCGCGTTGGGCGGATGGACGAAGCAAGTAGAGCTGGTCGAGACAGAACGCGTTGGAATTCCCTGGCCATCGCCGTTGAAATCCAGAGACGGCTCCGAGATGTCTGGGTGATCGAAGAGGCTGAACTGGGAGATCAGCAGCGTATCCGCAATGCTGATAAGTTGCCGTTTTCCGACCGGTGCGCGGGAAATCATCAATGGAAAATCGGCGAGATCTGCAATGTGCCCACCGCCGATGAACATCGTAAAGCCCGCGTAAGGGCGTGGCGGTCTGATCGTAAATGTGCCGGAGCCGGGAAACTGGTTACGAAATCCGCTGTAGGTGTCGTCCAGGCCCAGCGCGTGTCCGATTTCGTGCAGTGCAAGCATCAACATGTCGATTCGATCGATTGCATGACCAGTCGGCGCGGTGAAGGTCCTCGCGATATTGACCCAGCCGACATCGGTAGGAGTCGATTGGGCCGCATATTCGAGGTATTCGGAGTTGTTCCATGGCGTGGGATCGGCGAAGAATCCAAGCAAAGGCCCCTCGAACGGCGGGTTGGTGCTGAAAAGGATGCAGGAGTGGCCAATCCGCGCAGGGTTGTTGCCGGCTTCGCTGACCTTGTATTCCTGCGCGAAAAGGCTAGGGCCGATTCGTCCCCATCCGTACTCGATGGTGAGCTTCCAATTGCCACCCCCCCGTTTGAAGATGCGTTCCCAACTCTCCGCCGCCACCCGCATGATCTCGCGCAACTGGCCGCCCCCTTCGATCAGCGGTGATCCAGGCTGCGGTGGATTTTCGATGTAGACGAGGTCGATCTGCAATCCTGCGCGAGCTGTATGAGATGGTCCCAACGCCATGAGACACGCCAGCGCGATTCCGGCAACCACTCGTTGAACCCTCATCTTTCCTCCATTCATCGGTTGATCTTCGTCTGTGAGCTGTCGTCTGCGAAACAGCGCGCGCAAGTCTTGCAGATGCAACGCGCCTCTCATCCAATTCCCGCTCGCGTTGCGCCTCAATTGCCCCTCGCGGCCGTTAAAAGCAAGCACCCGCCATGCCAATTGGCTAAGCAACTGATTACTGGGCTATCACTGTTCGACGGTGTGCACCAAGTGTAAGAGTTCTCGACGGGGCCTGGGATTATTGCGAGGAAAGCCCGCCATGTCGCTAAAAGGCTTCATTCCACCCACGGGCGAGTTCCCGACGTTGGCATATAAGTGGCGATCATGAGTGAGCGGGCTCCTCTCGTTGTGGTCTCGACGCGGCGCACAAGACCATGATCGCCGACGTTCGGTCGGCCGAAGGCCGAACAACCGCTTTGCATCGACGCAAGCGCCGGCTTTGGGTCGTTATCTGCCGAATGGGATCGCCAACGATTCGGCGGCAGTCGGCCACGAGCCGCCGGTCGGTGTCGCCATGGAATTCTCCGGTAAGCCGCCATTGACGAGGCGACCGGCGATCCACGCCGCCGCCGGGCATTCAGCCAACTCACCTCAGCCGCGCGACCTCATTCCTGCGACCAATTGCGGCCGGCGCAGCGTGCCGCCCACCCTAATCCCCAATGCCGCAATGCGCGGCACAGGGGACCGGCATGGGGGTCGAGCGCGGGGCCGGGGGAGAGCGCAGCGGGCCCAGAAGTCGAGACCGTCAAGGCCGAGGACCGCGGATTCGGCCTGCTCGGCCCCCTTGTGGGCAATCACCTCCGTTGAAACCGCAAAGCGAAACCCAATCGATTCCCGACGAAGCCCTTGGTGAAGGTGGAGACCAGAGTATATCCGGCGGTGATTGAGCAAGGGCGACACCGCTTCCATAAGGAATTGCGAACATTCCTTTATCGGTATTGATGATCGCAGCCAGATAGCTCTCCCATTGAGTATCCTTCTTGGTAGCGTCAGGGTAGATGTTGGCGTAAGTCCACGTATATCCATCGGATGAGTAAAAGATGCTCCCGGTGGCGAAAAATAAGGCATCCTCATCCGCCGTAACGACGATGAACCGGCCGGTTGCATCATCGTAAATGACGGCATGAGGATGGATATCGATGAACCCCCCAAACGGAAGATCGTTACGGATAAGAGCAAGGGTGTCCGTGTTCCAAGTTAGCCCGTCATTGGTAGAAACGCTAACCGCATTGTTGTTGCCTACGGCGATGTACTTGCCATTTCCATAAGTCACATCGCGAAAGTCAGCATCTTCGCCATCGAGCACGGCTGCTTGCGTCCAAGACATCCCGTCTGCCGAGTACCAAACCGTACTCTCCGAGGCGATGGCTATAAATTGGCCCGCGCCGCCCTTGGCCTCTTGTACGAATATGACCTTGTTGAAATTGGCTTCGCCCGATAAGTTAGTACTTTGCGTCCACGTTACGCCATCTGATGAGTACCAGGCGGTGGAATGCTCGCCTACCGCGACGAATTTGCCTTTTCCAAAGGTGACGGAATACAGATCGAGATTCCCAACGGTTATGGACTGCCACCCGTTCTCATCGTCAGGCGGTCCCTTGGTGTACTTCACCAAGGCCCCCACTTCGATGCCTGCTCCACCGACTGCAACGAAAGTTCCGTTTGCGTACGTCACATCGTAAACCGAGCGGTCTTCGTCGTGGCCCTTGGTGGAGCCGCGTGCCGGCGATGCCATGATCCAGTCCGACCCGGTCGTTGAATAGCAGATGATGCCCGCGGTACTCAACATCATGAATACCTTGTCGCCGTCACTTCCCAGATATTTCACCGCAAATACATCGCTCCGAGTGGCCGTATCTGGACCACAGAAATTGTATGTTCCATTCGTCGTAGGGTATTCAGGATATTCCCAGGTGTGCCCGTAGTCCGTCGAATAACGAAGAGTGTTAGTGTAATAACCGCCTGGGTCATTGACCCGCGACGTCCACTGCTCATCAGCGACGATGACACCATTTCGAATATTCTTCCAAGGAGAATTGGGGTCCTTTCCAAACGCAGCCATATAGGGCCCCTTTTCTGCGCTTGCGAAGGACACATGACTCATCGCGAACAAGCAAATCGATAGAGTAACGACTGTCCTTACCGTGTTCATGCGCCTCCTTTTCATATGGTTCGACTGGTTCGTACCGTTGAAGATCAGTTGGCCTTCGACGTGCATGTTCAGCTCACGCTCATGATCGATCACGGGCCTCGCACGGCACGGACGATTTCTGCGTCGGTCTTGGGGGACGTGTCAACGTCGCCGGCGGCGAAATCGACCGACCACGCGTACGTCGAATCGGCTGCGAAGGTCGTGGACGACCAAAGCCGCTCAGGATGCCCACGTTGCGGGAACCGGGAAAGCTGGGCGCAAGCGCAGGGTTGACTTGACTGTAATCGACAATGCTCTGCAATTCCTTGACGTTCGGTATGCGCCAATCCCGATGTCCCGCATACCCGCACTGGCTGCGTGATGAGAGCATCAGGATTCCCCCCCGGGGGATCCCCCGGGAACGTACTACGTTTTAGTTAAACAGGCTTGTCGATCGTTTTGCCTCCGCAAGTCCGGAGGGATTGCGATGCGACGCGTCGTTGTTTTCTACGCCGATTTTGGCGAGGACGCAATTAAAACACGATACCGCGAATGTCCGGTTCGGGGAATTTTCGACCCCGGTGGGTCACAGGATTGAGCCCTGCGCCGCAAGATTGAACGGCGACTTTCCTCCGGGCGAACGGCAGCTTTGTGCAAAGTGCATGGACCGCAGTGGGTCGACTGCGGGCGAAGACAACTTGCGGCCAGAAGCCGGGGTCACAGGCAGTCAGCGCGGCCGGTCGCGCAGCGGGCAGTACGCGTTGAGCACTAGCGCCGCTCCCCCGTCGTACTCGGGTGCGTAGGGCTCGGACGGATCGCGCGTCTGCTGGTTGACGACCTTGCCATTGAGGTTCATCGAGATGCGGTCGAAGGGCGCGGCCCAGCGCGGCGCGCAGGTGAACACGTAGTAGATGCGCTGCTTGTACGCATAGCAGCCGGCCGGTGGCGAGCAGTCCACGGACAGCCCAGGAGCGTAATCCAGCCACACGCCGGTGGCGCCAGGGTACTGCGTCGAAGGCCCGACCGTGTTGAGGTCGATCGACAGGCTCGGCGAGGGCAGGAGCTGCCACCCCGCGCCGAGGGCACAGGTGCTGGCCAGCGCGAGTGCTGCAGTGGCCGCGGCGCGCGTGACGCGCCGGGCGGGCGCGGAGATTTCAGGATTCGTCATAGGCCGACACCTCGACGAGGGTTGCTCTCAGGATCGCGGGAGTGGGTGGAGCGGATACTCTTGCCGCGCCGCGCTGACTCTCGCCAAGTCTTTACTGACAAGCCCAGTCCGGCCGGCTGCGGGCACGATTGGGATTCCTGCCAATTCTCCCACATCGAAATCGGGTGTTTGAACGTCCGCGCACGCCAGATTGGCAAGGTTGCTGAACGTTCGCTTCCAAAACGGCGACGGGCAGCAATGCGGCGAAACCACCAGTTCGATCCGCCGCCATCAACGGCTGCATCCCGTGTGAATCGGTCGGCTGCTCAGCGTCGGCGAACCACGTCCGACAACGGGGCTGCGGCGCGTTTTAAGCGCCGGCGCCATCGGGGTAATCGCGCGCCGGAGGTGGTGGAGTACCCAAAGACTCCCTCTTCCGCGATGGCGCCCCTTGGCGCCCCTTGGCGCCCCTTGATTTACGTTGCCCACTCATGTGGACGCGCCCCGCTGAATGATCAATGCGCGATGGTGAGTCAGCGGAGATTAAGGTGGGGGTGCCGGACCCATCGGTGAAGTGAGGCCGGGGCCTTAGCTACTCCGAGGACTCGTCGCACGCACGAGCAACCCGTACGGGACCGAGTCAGTTCGTCGGGGGCGTATCGTCGATTCGCTGATTATATTTTTCGCGCCGAGGAGGATAGCCAGATCGTCGGCAACGCCAGCGGCGGCGACCGGTCGTACCGCGATTGCCGACGTTCAACGAAACACGCCGTGCGTCTCTGGCCGGCCGAGGCTGTGTGAAAACTCGATTCGGATTATGGGCGCGAAAATTCGGCCTCTCAGATCGCGCTGTATTCGATTCTTTGCGCGCACGGAGGGGTAAGAAGACCCCCGAA
>Ga0157375_10003464_pt1 | contig 13676 bp, 11 predicted proteins | sample M35metaG_FD_115311 | JGI IMG/M metagenome (GOLD analysis project Ga0157375, IMG submission 115311) | Miscanthus rhizosphere microbial communities from Kellogg Biological Station, Michigan, USA - M3-5 metaG | ecosystem: Host-associated > Plants > Roots > Rhizosphere > Soil | place: USA: Michigan...
CCACGTGATCTTGCGAAAGCGCTGAACCATGAACGCGATCTGGTCCGAGGCAAGGGTAAAGGTCAGCCACCGGCTGGCGATGCATCTGCATGTGGATCGCTTCCGGCTGCGCAACACCACGCCGATGGTCAGCTTCACCTTTGACGACCTTCCGAAGAGCGCTGTGACGACCGGCGCCGATCTGCTCGAGACGCACGGCGCACGCGGCACATTCTATGTGTCGGGTGGCATGGTCGGCCTCAGTACCCCGGACTGGGCGGCGGGCGATGCCGACGATGTGCTCGCACTCCATCGCCGCGGCCACGAGATCGGCTGTCACACCTTCACGCATCAACGCACCTGCGATCTCGACGAGACATCGCTGGCCGCCGAAATCGCGCGTAACCGCGGCTACTTCCGCGCGCTCGATTCAACGATCGCGCCCGCGACCTTCGCCTACCCGTTCGGTTACGGATCGTTCGCGCGGAAGCAGCAACTCAAGGACCTGTTCCAGACCTGCCGCAGCATCGTTCCGGGCATCAACACCGGCAGCGTGGATTTGCAGTTCCTGCGCGCCATGCCGCTGATCGAGCGCCAGATGGATCGTGACGGGATCGAGCGCGCGTTCGACGAGGCTCTGGCCACTAACGGATGGTTAATTTTCTACGGCCACGACGTCGCCGAGCGGCCGAGCCCTTATGGCTGCTCACCGTCGCTGCTCAATCATGCCCTGGAGACGGCTGCTCGCCGAGGAATCCCAGCCCTGACGATGACGGAGGCGATGCGATGCGCCTGCGCTTAAACGCTTTGTTTGCCATTTCGGTGAATAGTCCCTCAATGAGTATGGTTAATTTTCCCTGTTGCGTTTTTCCCGCGTTGAAGTCCGGCGCGCGTGGCGTGACCCGAAGAGTAGCCCCTCAGCCGACGCGTGCGGCAGTTGTGATGGAAGCTGGGGTCGATGCTTATTTATGATCAGCCGATAAACCCGGCCAAGGACCAGGCCAAGGATCTGACGAGGAATCAGGCCAAGAGCCTCGCCACGTTTGGCGTGAGGTCCACCGCGGCCGGCTTCAGCGTGCTCGATCTGGCGCAGCTGTTGTGGCGACAGAAAATCGCAATCGCCTCGGCCGCGCTGATCTGCGCCTGCGTCGCGGTTGCGATCGGCAAGAGCCTGACACCGAAATATACCGCAACCGCCCAGCTCTATGTCGACCCGCGCGAATTGCAGCTGGTCGACCGCGAACTAACGCCGCGCGCCCAGGATATTTCCGGCCTCGCGATGGTGGTGGAAAGTCAGGCGCGCCTGATCACCTCGAACAACGTGCTATTGCAGGTGATTCACGACACCAATCTGGAAAAGGATTCCGAATTCGGCGGCGGCGATGCCAAGGGCCTCTTCGCGTCGATCCTGGGTCTGTTCGGGATTGAGCAGCGCCCGACCGCCGAGCAGCAAAAGCTCATTCAGATGGGCGCACTGGAGGCGCTCAACCGCCACATCAACGTGAAGAAAACCGACCGCACCTTTATCGTCGACATCGACGTCTGGTCGTATGAACCGGCCAAGGCGGCGATGCTCGCCAACGCGATCTCAAAGGCCTATCTCACCGAATCCAAGCAGTCACAAGCTGCCGCTGCCCGCCGCGCCACCAGCGATCTCTCCGGCCGGCTGAAGGAACTGCAGGAACGACTTCGTAATGCCGAGAACACGCTCGCAGTCTACAAGGCGCAGAACAATTTCGTCGGTACCCAGGATACGCTGATCAGCGACCAGCAGCTCTCCGCCAGCAACCAGCGGCTCGCAGCCGCTCGGGCGCTAACGCTCGACGCACAAGCCAAGTACGACCAGATCGAAGCCAGCCGCAAGGCATCGACCGACGCCGGCGCCATCCCCGAGGCGCTGCAATCGCAAACCATCGCCAATCTACGCGCGCAGTATGCTGAGGCCCGGAAACGCCAGGCTGAATTACAGAGCGAATTGGGCCCACGGCATCCCGCGTTGCGCCAAATGGGGCAGCAGGTCGAGGACCTGCGCCGAACCATCAATGAGGAAGTCAATCGCTACACCCAGTCGGCGAAGAACGATTTGACCCGCGCCCGCGATTACGAAGCTTCGCTGAACAAAGCGCTGGAAGCACAAAAGCGCCAGAGCGTCCAGATGAGCCAGGCCTCGGTGCGGCTGCGTGAACTCGAACGCGATGTGGAAGCGAGCCGCGACGTCTATCAGTCGTTCCTCAAGCGCTCGCGCGAAACCGAGGAGCAGGAAAGCCTGAACACCTCGAGTGCGCGCGTCATCGGCGATGCCACCGTGCCGCAGCGGCGCACCTTCCCGCCGGCGATGAGCCTGCTCGCAATGATCGGCTTTGTATTCGGCGCGGCCGCAGCGGCCGCCTGGATCATCGCCGCCGACCAATTGACGCCGGGCGCAAATCCAATCCAGCCCCAAAAGCCGGCAACACCACCCGTCGCTTCGAAAAAGCGAACCGTCGCCCTGGAACCGGAACCGCCCGCGAACATTGAAGCCCCGCTGCAGCCTGCGATCAACCTGATCGAGAAGCCGCTGATTGCAAGGCTGCAGGAATCCGACGTGATGCAAACACTCGGCGGCATCCTGGCGACGAGCGGCACCGCCGACGTCACACGGCTGGGCTGGCCGACGCTGCGCGCGGGCTTCCCGATGACGTTCCTCGACGTCATGCGCGAGATGCGCACGGCATTCGCCAAACGCGCAGCCAAGGACACCGCACCCGTCATGGCCGTGATCGGCGCGGGCGCAAGCGAGGACCGCAGCATTGCCGCGCTGAACATCGCGCTCGCGGCCGCGCGCGACGGCGCCAAGGTGCTGATGATCGACGCCGACAACAAGGCACACGCACTGTCGGACAAGGTCAGTCACCCCGGCGGCAAGAACGAGCCCAGCCGTCTCGGCTGGCTCAGCATCGGCACCAAAGCTTCGCGCGCCATCACGACCGCAAACGGAATTTCGATCCTGCCGGCGCTCAAAGGCTCCGACGAAGAGGCCGCCGACGCTATCCGCAAGGCGATCGCGCATGCGCGCTCCGCCGGCGGCTACGATCTGGTTGTGCTCGACGGACCGGCGATGCCGTGGAGCCTGACCGACCGCAAGCTGTTCGACATCGCCGACGGCCTCGTCGCAGTCCTGCCGGTCAATCTCGACATCAACGACAGCATGGAAGACATCATCGCAGCACTCGGTGGAACCGAGCAGAAGCTTGCCGGCGTCGTCCTCAACGAAATCAACCCCGCGGTCGTCAACCGTCAGCGAGACAAACAATATGCGTGAGCGTCGCTTAAATTCCGTCGGAAGAGCCGCCACTGCGAGCGTGCCCCGAATCACATTGGGTGGCCTCCGCCTCGCCGTGCTCGATCTTGAGCAGACCGCGAACTTCATGATCGACATGGTGTTCCCGCAACGCCAGGCCGCCCGCCCGATCTATCTGACCTCGGCCAATGGCGAGGTGCTGGCGCGCTGTTCGACCGAACCCATGACCGACCGGCTGTTCCGTTCCGCCGACCTCATCAATGCCGACGGCCAGCCGCTCGTCACCGTGTCGCGGTTCAAGTCGACGACACCGCTGCCCGAGCGCGTCGCGACCACCGACCTGTTTCATGTCGTCGCCCGTAAGGCGCAGGCGGCCGGATTGACCTTCTACATGTTCGGCGCGGACGAGGTTGAAAACGCCACCGCCGTCGCCAACGTGCGCAAACTATATCCCGACCTCAAGATCGTCGGGCATTCGCACGGCTATCTCCGCGGCGACGCGCTGCGCGCCAAGGTCGATGAAATCAACGCGCTGGCACCCGATTATCTCTGGGTCGCGCTTGGCGTTCCCTATGAGCAGGCCTTTGTCGAGGAATTCACCACGCGCCTGTCCAATGTCGGCATCATCAAGACATCGGGTGGTCTGTTCAACTTCCTGTCCGGAAGCCGCGCCCGCGCGCCGCAATGGATGCAGAATGTCGGCCTCGAATGGGCCTGGCGGATCTTGCTGGAGCCGCGCCGCCTGTTTTGGCGCTATTTGACTACCAATCCGCGCGCGTTCTATTTGCTTGTCAACGAGGGCCGGCCGTCGGTCACCCATCGGACGCGCGAGGGATGAGCGACCATCCGGCCATACTTGTCACGGGCGGCGCGGGCTATATCGGCTCGCATTGCTGCCGCGCGCTCGAAAGGGCCGGCTTCCATCCCGTCGTCTACGACAATTTCTCGACCGGTCACCGCAGCTTCGTGACGGGCTCGCTGGTCGCCGGCGACATCGCGGACAAGGCGACGCTCGCCCGCGCCTTTGCCGAGCATGACATCGCGGCCGTGATGCATTTCGCGGCGTCGAGCCTGGTCGGAGAATCCGTCGTCGATCCGCAGAAATATTATATCAACAACCTCGCCGGCTCGCTGTCGCTACTGGATGCGATGCGCGAAGCCGGTTGCAACCGCTTGGTATTTTCGTCGACGGGTGCGGTCTATGGCAATGCCGACAGCAAAGCCCTGCCGGAAAATTACGCCTGTGCGCCGATCAATCCCTACGGCGCCTCGAAGTTCATGGTCGAGCGTGTGCTGGTGGATTATCGTGGCGCTTACGGGCTCGGCTCGTTCGCGCTGCGCTATTTCAACGCCAGCGGCGCCGATCCTGCCGGCGGCATCGGCGAGCTGCGCGACGTCGAAACCCATCTCATTCCCCGCGCCATGATGGCGCTGCAGGGACATGTGGGGGATTTTGCGGTGTTCGGCGACGATTACGACACGCCTGACGGCACCGCGATCCGCGACTATATCCACGTCACCGATCTGGCCGCAGCCCATGTGCTGGCGTTGAAACTTCTACTCGAGGGACATTCCGGCGGCGTATTCAATCTCGGCACCGGCAATGGCTTTTCCGTGCGCGAGATCCTGGCGGCGATCGCGGCAGAGACCGGCCGCGAGGTGCCGCATACGGTAAAACCACGCCGCGCCGGCGATCCGACCTATCTGGTCGCCGATGCCTCCGCCGCGCGCGAGACGTTGAACTTCCACCCCTCGCATTCGGACCTTGCGACCATCATCCGCACCGCCTGGGCTTGGCACAAAAAAGCCCACCCGCTGAAAACGGGTGGGCCTGTTCGCTAGGTTTGTCTGACGCCACTCCTCGGGCTACAGCGGCTTGATCTGCACCTTGCGGAACTTCACCACACCTGAGCCGTATTGAAGCGCGATGTGGCCGCTGGCGTGTTTTGAGTCTTGTGCGTCGACCGTCTTTTGACCGTTGAGCACGACAACAAAATGCGGCCCCTGCGCCGTGATCTCATAGACATTCCATTTTCCGGCCGCCTTCGGCATCGGGTCGACCTTGCCCACATCGACGATCGCGCCGGTGCCGTAGCTGGGGTCGGGCCGCTTGTCGAAGACATTCACCTCATAACAAACCTTGGAGTCGATCTTCTTGGTTTCCTCGCAGCGAATGAAGATGCCGGTATTGGCTTCCTCGTCGGTCCAGAACTCCGCCCTGATCTGGAAGTCCTTGTAGGAATCCTTGCCGACCAGATAGGCCAGATCCTTGCCGTCGAGCTTGTCGGCGACAAGTGCGCCGTCCTTCATCGCCCAATTGGCTTTGCCGACCTCGGTCCAGTCGCCCATCTTGTTGCTGTCGACCAAGGTGATCCAGCCGTCGCTCTGGCCGGAGGCCACACTTGAGAACTGAAAGGCGGCGGCGCCGATCACGAGGCCCGCTGCGAGTGTCGACAAACGTTTCATGAGGATAGTCCTTCCCTGGTTGTTATTGGTTGACCTCAACCTATCACCGCGTCGCGCCGCGTAAATCCGATTTTCATGCTGCAGTTGCGTTATGCGCCGTTGCGCTTGTCACATCACGCATGCGCGCGCGTGGCTTGCGCCGCGGGAACGAGACCGGCTAGCATCGGCGCCAACAGAGACGAGCGCAGCTCGCGGAATTGGCAAAGGGAGAACACCATGAAAGCGACAAACCGGCGTTGGCGATATCTTGTGACACCCCTCGCCCTCGCAGGCATGCTGAGCGTCAGTTCCGCCGCCGAGCTTAATCCCGCCGCCGTCATCTACAAATTGCCGGACCAGATTCCGTGGGGGCCGGTCAACGCCGCCGGTGCGCAAAGTGCCGTCGTTGTTGGCGATCCGACCAAACCCGGCTTCTATGCCGTCTACAACAAATGGACCAAGGGCAATCATTTCAGCCGCCCGCATTTCCACCCCAATGACCGCTACATCGTCGTGCTGCAGGGCACCTGGTGGGTCGCCTCGGGTCCGAAATTCGATCCCGCCAACACGACACCGATGCCGGCCGGGAGTTTCGTCACGCATTTCGGCAAGCAGGTGCATTGGGACGGCGCCAAGGATGAAGACGCGATCCTCCTGATCATGGGTGAGGGTCCGGCGACATCGACGGCGGCGGAGGAAAAATAACAGCGCCGCCGCGCATCTATTCCAGCCGTGAATTTTCGTTCTTTGGAAAACCGGAAGCTGCCCATGCGATCGATCGTCCGCGCCGCTATCGCGGTCTTGCTGCCGCTTTGTCCGCTGCCGGCGGTCGCGCAGGACGCTTATCCGTCACGCACGGTGCAGGTGGTGGTGCCCTATCCGGCCGGCGGCTCGACCGATCCGCTGGTCAGAATTATCTGCGATCGCCTCTCACGCAACCTCGGCCAGACCTTCGTCGTGCTCAACCAGCCCGGCGCCGGCGGCAATACAGGCACGGCGAGCGTAGTCCGCGGCGCCCATGACGGCTACACGCTGGTCGCCAGCGCGGCCGCCATCGCCATCAACGCGACCTACTATCGCAACCTGTCGTTCGACGTGGAAAAGGATCTGGTACCCCTTGCGGTGATCGCGCGATTTCCCATGGTGTTCGTCGTGCAGCCGTCATCGGACCTGAACTCGATTGCCGATCTGGTCGCGCGCGCCAAACAAAAACCCGGAGACATTTCCTATGGCACCAGCGGCAATGGCGTGCTCGATCATCTGATCGACGAAAAATTCAAGGCCGACACCCGCACCAACATGCTGCGCGTTCCTCATAACGGCGTTCCCGCGACCTTCACCAGCCTGCTGCGCGGCGACATCAATTTCATGGTGGCGGCCAGCAACGCCGTGATGCCGTTCGTCGACGCTAAGACGGTCAAACCGCTGGCGGTGACATCGGCGGCGCGGTCGCCGCAGCTGCCCGACGTACCCACCATGGAAGAGCAGGGTTTCAAGAACTTCCAGATGTATGGCTGGGCGATGCTGTTTGCGCCGTCAAACACGCCGCAACCGATCGTCGAGAAGCTGCATGACGAGATCGCCAAGGCGCTGACCGATCCGGCAGTGCACAAATTGCTGACCGATCAAGGCGCTGAATCGCCGCCGCTCTCGCTCGCACAATTGCGCGACTACGTTCACCGCGAAAGAGAACTCTACGGTGCGATCGTTCGCGCCGGCGATATGAAAGCAGAATAGTTTCGCGCCTGATTGTTTCACACCTGGCCGTTCGACCGGACGGCATCCCCCGCAACATCCCGAATGGACCTGCCTATGCTGTTTCAATGCAAAGTCTGCGGCCCCGCGACCGATCACGGCAGTGCGCCGTTACGTTCCGGCAAAACCAAACCTTGGCGTACCGTCGACATTCACTGCCACTGCATGGTGCCCGAGGCGAATGCGATGGTTCTCAAAGCAACCGGCATTGCCGGCGGCGGCGAAACACCGAACGCCAACGCGCATGTCAACGCCCTTACCAAGAGTATCCAGCCGCAGCGCGGCAGAATCGACTTCCCGAAACTGACGGACCTTGAGACCCGCCTCGCCGACATGGACCGCGACGGTATCGACGTGCAGGTGATCTCGCCCTATCCGGGCCACTTCGTCTATGCGGCACCGCCCGAAGTGGCACGCGACAGCTGTCACATCGTCAACAATCACATTGCCGACATGGTCGCCAAACATCCCGACCGGCTGATGGGCATGGGCACGGTGCCGTTACAGGATCCGGGCATGGCCGTTGCCGAACTCGACCGCACCGTCAACGAACTCGGATTCCGCGGCGTTGAGCTCTGCACCAATGTCAGGGGTGTCGATCTCACCCGCGCTGGGCTCGAGAAGTTCTTTGCGCGCGTCGAAGAGCTCGACGTGATGATCTTCCTGCATCCGTTCGGCACCAGCCTGGTCGGACGCATGGAGGACCATTATTTCCCGAACACCGTCGGACATCCCTTGGATTCCGCGCTTTGCGTCGGGCAGCTGGTGTTCGACGGTTATCTCGAACGCTTTCCCAAGCTGAAAATCTGCATTGCCCATGGCGGTGGCTACATTCCCGGCTATTGGGGACGCTTCGACCACGCCTGGGCGCATCGCGAGGACTGCCGCGTCACCATCAAGAAGAAGCCGTCGGAATATCTGAAGAAGCTCTACTTCGACACCGTCGTTTTCGACGAGCGTGAACTGAAACATTTGATTGAGATCTGGGGCGCCGATCACATCATGCTCGGCACCGACTATCCATTCGACATGGCCGAACCCGACCCCGTTGGGTTCCTCAGCCGCGTCAAGGGCGTCAGCGACAAAGACATGGCGCTGGTGGCCGGCGGCAATGCCGAGCGGCTGCTGGGCTTGCCTGCAAAGGCGAAAGCGAGAGCGTAGCAACCTTTCCCTCGCCGACGCGTTTCACCCCTGACAATCGCCAGGGAGATGCAAATGGTTGCCGCTGACCAGATCAAGGAACATATGGACGTGATCTCGTCGGACAAGAAGAACGTCGGAAAGGTCGACCATCTCGAAGGAACCGACAAGATCAAACTTACCAAGCAGAGTTCGCCCGACGGACAGCACCATCACTTCATTCCGCTATCGTGGGTCGATCATGTCGACCAGCACGTTCACCTGAGCAAATCGGGCGCCGATGTGACCTCGCACTGGGAGCACGGCCGGCAGTAACCCGCAAGCATGCGTTGCGCCGGGCCCAGATGCGGATATCATCCGATCGTCGGAGGATTTGATGCATCCAGCCTTGATATTGCAGTTCGAACGCATGATCGGCGAGTTTGCGCGCTGGTGCGCGGTTCCCGAGGATGAGCGGTCACCAGCGCCTGCATGGTGGTGGGGGCCGGCAATGGAGTTGCGCGCCGAACGCGAACTGCTTCCGGCCGAATGGCGCGCCCTGCTCGGACTGCCTGATGGCGCGACTTACGCAACAGGCGCAGAAGTGTTTCTCGGCGCATTTGCCGACCAAACGTCTGTGCCGTGGCCTTACGATTTCCCGCGCAAGCAGGATTTCCCTGATACGGTAGTCCGTGAGCTGCATCCGCAGCCGTCAGACGACAGCGCCTTTCAACCGTGACAGCCCGACGGATTCGGCGGCGCCGGCCTGGGGTTGCAGCGGCGGCGACTCATGCCGGGGTTCGGCCCTGAGCAGATCGGCCATTTGTTTGGCCGGCAATGGTTTACTGAACAGGAACCCTTGCATTTCATCGCAGGCGTGATTGCGCAGGAACGTCTCCTGTTCGAGGGTCTCGACGCCCTCGGCAATGACAGTCATCCCCAACGCCTTACCCATGCTGATGATGGCTTGGGCGATGGCCTGATCCTCGGAATCGGTCGACAGGTCGCGCACGAAGGAACGATCGATCTTGATGGTGTCGATCGGGAATTGCTTCATCAGCGACATCGACGAGTAGCCGGTTCCGAAATCGTCGATCGCAAGCCGGATGCCGCGGCTCTGGATCGCGTCAAGCACCTTGATCGCGCGCGACACGTTTCGCATCACCATGCTTTCGGTGACCTCGAGCTGCAGCAGCACCGGCGACATGCCGCTCGCCAGCAGCGCCTCGTCGATATCATGCAGCAGATGGGCGTCGGCGAATTGTCGCGGCGAGAGATTGACCGCCATCGTCACGGGCCGCAGGCCGCGGCGCTGCCAGGCCATGTTCTGCGCGCAGGCTTCCTTCATCACCCAGCGACCGATCGGAACGATCAGCCCGGTTTCCTCCGCCAGCGGGATGAATTGCCCGGGCGACACCATGCCGAGTTCGGGGTGCATCCAGCGCAGCAGCGCCTCGACGCCGGTGATCTGGCCGCTCGCCATATCGACCTTGGGCTGATAGTGCAACGAGAATTGGTCACGCTCCAGCGCTCGGCGCAAGGCGGTTTCCAGCGTCAGGCGCTCGATCGATTGCGCCTTGATCTCCTTGGTGAAGAAGCGGAAACCGTTCTTGCCGTCCTCCTTGGCCAAGTACATAGCCATGTCGGCGTTCTTGGTCAGCGTCTGAATATCGGAACCGTCCGACGGATACATCGCGATGCCGATCGAGGCCGTGGTTTGGCATTCGTGACCGCTCAGCTGCAACGGCTGGCCGAGCACGGACAGCAGCCCACCCGCGACGCGTTCGACATCGTCTCGTTCGCCGCTTTCTTCCAGGATGACGACGAATTCGTCGCCGCCGAGCCGGGCCACGACGTCGCTCGAGCGCAGCGCGGCGCGAAGCCGGTGCGCGATTTCCACCAGCAACATGTCGCCGGCATCATGCCCCAGCGAATCGTTGATGACCTTGAACCTGTCGAGATCGATGAACAGCAGCGCAAACCGCCGCTGATAGCGCTCCGCGGCATCGATCGTACGGCGCAGCAGGCCGTTGAACATTTCCCGGTTGGGAAGGTTTGTCAGACTGTCGTGCGATGCCAGATATTCGATCCGTTCATCCGCCCGGGTCTTTTCATCGGCACGATCGAAACTTTCCAGCGCAAAGGAGACGTTGTCCGCCAGCCGTTGCAGCAGTTCGGCAAATTCCGGCGTGAACGTGTGTTTTTCGATGGCAATGAAGGCGATGATTCCGACCACCTGTCCGCGCGCGAACAGCGGAAACGCGGCGCCGGATCTTGCCTCGTCGCGGCGCGCCCTGGCGTGGAACGCCTGGCTGCGCGAGTCAGCAAGATAATCGTTCATGATGCTGGCTTTGCCCGTGCGGAACGCCATTCCGCTGATACCGCGCCCTTCCGGCTGCGTCTCGCTGACCGATATTCTGACCTCGCGCGCGCTTGCCGCGGTCGGCCCGGCGGTAGCAACGATGTCCAGATATTCGCTGTTCGGGTTCACCAGCGCGATGGTAGTCGCGGTGAACTTTCCGCCATTGGCCGCGGCTTCGCATACCAGTTCGAACAGCTCGCTGCGGGACCTCGCCCGCATAATCGCTTCATTGGTCGCACTCAGCGCCGCGAGCATGCGTGTCAGGCGCTCCTTCTGTTCCTCGGTCCTTGCCTTCTCGTCGGCTCGATCGAAGCTCCCGAGCGCAAAGGACACATTGTCGGCCAGCCGCTGCAGCAGTTCGGCGAATTCCGGTGTGAACGTGTCGATCTGGGAGGAGATGAACAGCATCACGCCGACGGACTGCCCATCGACCAGCAGCGGAAACGCGGCGCCAGACCTTGCTCCTTCGTTGCGGATGATCGGCAGGAATGCCGCGCCCCGCGGGTCGTTGACAAGATCGTTTGCGATGCTGGCCTGCCGCGCGCGGAACGCAGTTCCACAGAGCCCGCGGCCTTCCGGAAGATCGGGATTGGCCGACACCTTTACCTTGCGGGCATTGTCCGCCGTCGGCCCTGCGACGGCAACCATATCAAGATAGTCGCTGTCGAGCCGGACAAGGGCGATGCTGGTGGAGTTGAACCTGCCGCCCCGGGCCGCGGCCGCGCACACCAGTTCGAACAGTTCGGTTCGCGACTTGGCACGGATAATGGCTTCATTGGTTGCGCTCAGCGCAGCGAACATGCGCGTGAGGCGTTCTTTTTGAACGTCGGCTTTCGCCTTTTCGTTGGCACGCTCGAAATTGTCGAGTGCGAACGACACATTCTCCGCAATCCGCGCCAGCAACGCGACGACCTCTTCATCCGCGGCCCATAGCTTGCCGACGAAGAACATCAGGACGCCGATGCTCTGGCCGGCCTTGATCAAGGGTACCGCGACGCAGGCGACGGCGCCGGTCTCGCGTCCGGCCTGCCGCCAACGCTGCCCCTGCGCTGAATCGAGAAGGATATCGTTGTTGATGCAAGGCTTCTGCGTCCGGAATGCGTGGCCGCAGACGCCGCTGCCATAGGCCTTGTCCGGGTCGATGGAGAAGCGCATCCCCGCGAGCTGGTCGACAATTTCACCCGTCCCGGCAACCGGCTTCAGCCAGATCGAGTCCGGTTCGGCAAGCAAGGTCACCGTGGCGAGAGATTTCCCGCTGTGAACCACGGCGTCGCAAACACGCTGGTAAAGCTCCTGCTCGGTCTTGGCGCGAAGAATCGCCTCGTTGGTCGCGATGATGGCGCTGAACATCCGGTTGAGCCGGCGCATCGCCCGCTCGCCGTTCTTGCGCGCGGCCTCGCGATCGAAATTGTCCAACGCAAAGGAGACATTCGCCGAAAGTCGCTCGAGCATCGAGACAATCTGGGCGTTGATAGATCCGGCTTCACGCCTTGTGATGAGGAAGACGCCGACGCTGCGGCCATCGCACATCAGCGGCAGGGCCGCCGCCGCGCCGACATGTCCGGCGGCGACACCCCGGCGCCACGCCAGCGAACGCGCGTCGTTCAGGAAATCATTACTGATGCTTACCTTCTGCTCGCGAAAGGCTTGCCCGCAAACCCCGGATCCCTCGGGCGTGTCGGCCACGATCGAAATGTCGATGCTGCGCAAGCGTGCGATGTCTGCGCCGAACCCGGCGGCAAACCGCAGCAGGCCGGTCTCAGCCTCCAGCAAAAAGATAGCCGACGCCAGGAAGTCTCCGCTGGAAAATGCGGCTTCGCAGACCTTCTCGTACAGCTCTTCCGGTGATTTTGCGTACAGGATCGCTTCGTTGGTTGCATTCAACGCCGCGAATGTACGCGCGATATTGGTCTCCAAGGTCCTCAAGCTCCCCGCGGACAAAACAGGCCTACCCCGCGGGCATTTATGCGTGCCGGACGCCTAAACGGACGTTATTGGTGGCCGGAAGTTACGATTCAGAGTAAATGCCGGGCCAACAACCACGGGAGGTCCTCCGAAAAACTACGGTTCCTTTATCCTTTATCAGCCATGACGGCAGCGGCCCGGCGATTTCCGGCGGCACAGGCAGCGTCCAATTCCGCACGATGAAATCCGAATGACGTCAGACCGTATCAAGCGGCATGGCTAACAGGACATTCCGCCCTTGCTCTCAAGCCACCGCTTTGAGACCATGATATCAGCGACGACAGTATCAGCGACAAACAACAAGACCCGTACCTCGCAGGCGGGCAATCGATGAGGAAATCCCATGCCGATCGTCCAGGCCGACCGTCTCACGCGCATCGGCGCGGCGCTGCTCAGGGCTGCCGGCGCGTCGGACGAGGAGGCCCTTGCCGTGGCGATCGGCTGCGTCAACGCCAATCTCGCCGGCCATGACTCGCACGGCATCATCGCGATCCCGACCTATATCGATCGCATCAAGGCCGGCCATATCGTACCCGGCGCGAAATGGACCATCGTGCAGGAATCGCCGACCACGACCGTGATCGACGGCCATTGGGGGTTCGGCTTCCACGTCAACGCCAAAGCCATGGCGCTGACGATCGAAAAGGCCAAGACCGCCAATGTCGCCGCCTGCACGGTATTTCGCCAAAGCCATGTCGGGCGGCTCGCCGCCTATCCCCTGATGGCCATCCAGGAAGGCATGATCGGTATCGCCACCGCCGATTCCGGCCG
>Ga0157375_10003467_pt1 | contig 13674 bp, 12 predicted proteins | sample M35metaG_FD_115311 | JGI IMG/M metagenome (GOLD analysis project Ga0157375, IMG submission 115311) | Miscanthus rhizosphere microbial communities from Kellogg Biological Station, Michigan, USA - M3-5 metaG | ecosystem: Host-associated > Plants > Roots > Rhizosphere > Soil | place: USA: Michigan...
GGCGGTAAAGCCCGGCAAGGGCCCGGCCTATGCGCAAGTCGAGCTGAAGAACGCGATCGACGGCACCAAGCTCAATGAGCGCTTCCGCTCCTCGGAGACCGTCGAGCGCGTGCGGCTCGAGCAGAAGGATTATCAGTTCCTGTTTGCCGACGGCGACATGCTCACCTTCATGGATTCGGACACCTACGACCAGATCCAGATCCCGCGCGACTTGCTGGAGGAGCGCGCCGCCTTTCTCCAGGACGGCATGAAGGTGACGGTCGAGAGCCATGAGGGGCGACCCATCGGCGTCGCCATCCCCGACCAGGTGACGCTGGAGGTGGTCGAGGCCGAGCCGGTGGTGAAGGGGCAGACCGCGGCCTCGTCCTACAAGCCGGCCAGGTTGGAAAACGGCGTGCGCGTGCTGGTGCCGCCTTTTGTCGGGGTGGGCGAGCGCGTGGTGGTCGATACCAACGAAATCACCTACATCCGCCGCGCCGAATAAGAGAATGTACCGGGGCTCGTCCGGTAAATCGGAATACATCTTCGTCATGGCCGGGGCTTGTCCCGGCCCATCCACGTCTTGAGCCCGTGGCAAAAAATCGTGCCCGGCACAAGGCCGGGCATGACGGGGTCAGGAGCTAACAACAGCGGTCGGACATGCCCGCCTCGGCGCTGATGAATGTGATGCTCGCCGCCGCCCGCAAGGCGGGCCGCAGCCTTGCGCGCGACTTCGGCGAGGTGGAGCAGCTCCAGGTCTCGCTCAAAGGCCCGGCCAATTTCGTCAGCGCCGCCGACATCCGCGCCGAGGAGATTCTTCTCACCGAGCTGTCCCACGCGCGCCCGGGCTACGGCTTCCTGATGGAGGAGCGCGGCGAGATCAAGGGGGCCGATAACACGCATCGGTGGATCGTCGATCCGCTCGATGGCACCACCAACTTCCTGCATGCCATTCCGATTTTCGCCATCTCCATCGCGCTTGAGCGCGAGGGCGAGCTGGTGGCGGGACTGATCTTCAATCCCGCCAATCAGGAGACCTTCACCGCCGAGCGCGGCAAGGGCGCCTATCTCAACGACCGGCGCCGGCTGCGGGTCGCCGCCAGGACCGAGCTCGCAGCGTCCGTGGTCGCCACCGGCATTCCGCATAGCGGCCGGCCTGAGCACGCGTTGTTCCTGCGAGAGCTTCAGGCGGTGATGGCAAGCTCGGCCGGAGTGCGCCGCATGGGCGCGGCGGCGCTCGACCTCGCTTGGACCGCGGCCGGCCGGCTCGACGGCTTTTGGGAACGCAACCTCAAGCCTTGGGATCTCGCCGCCGGCATCGTCATCCTGCGCGAGGCGGGCGGCTATGTCAGCGACGCCGACGGGAAGGATGGCATGCTGGCGAAGGGCAGCGTGGTGGCCGGCAACGAGGCGATCCAAAGACACCTGCTCAAGCTGCTCAAGACCGCCGCCACCGAGCCGGTGGCGGCGCCGTCGACCTGAGGCCGGGCGTTTTTACAGCCGTGGAAGGGAAACATCCGCCCTGAGGTTGCCGTTTTGCGTGTCATAGTATTCGGTTAGTCTTGGATTCGCTTGGTCCGTCCGGCTAGAACGGCATCTGATGGCGCCTGTCACTTACAAGGTGAAGCTCACCCGCCCGCAGGTTTTCCTGTGGCGCATGAGCCTCTTCCTGATCCTCGCCATCCTGCTGGCCATCATCCTCGACGGCCAGACGCAGCAGCTGCGGCACAGCTTCCTGGCCAATCCCGGGCTGAATGCGCTGATCATCGGCGTCCTCGTGGTCGGCATCGTCTATGCGTTCCGCCAGGTGCTGCGGCTCTACCCGGAGATCACCTGGGTCAACAATTTCCGCATCTCCGATCCCGGCATCACCACCGACAAGACCACGCCCACGCTGCTCGCGCCCATGGCGACCATGCTCAAGGACCGCACCGGGCATTTGTCGCTCGCCACCGGCGCGACCCGCTCGCTGCTCGATTCGGTCGCGTCTCGTCTCGACGAGCAGCGCGAGACGACGCGCTATCTGGTCGGGCTTCTCGTCTTTCTCGGCCTGCTCGGCACCTTCTGGGGATTGCTGCAAACGGTGAGCTCGGTGGGCGCCACCATAGGCGCGCTGGACACCAATGCCGGCGAGAGCGTGATGCTGTTCGACCAATTGAAGGAAGGCCTCTCCGGCCCGCTCAAGGGCATGGGCACGGCTTTCTCCTGTTCGATGTTCGGACTCGCCGGCTCACTGATCCTGGGCTTCCTCGATCTCCAGGCAGGCCATGCGCAAGGCCGGTTCTATAACGAGCTCGAAGATTGGCTCTCCGGCATCACCGAGCTGCAACTCGCCGAAACGCCCGGCGCCGGCGCCGGCGCCAACCCCCAGATCCGCTACGCCCTGCTCGACATGCAGCGCTCGCTCGCCGATCTGAACGAAAAGGTCGAGCACAAGATGCTCTCCGACAACACCGGCGACGCGGTCAAGGATCTCGCCGCCGGCGTCGACAAGCTGATCCGGCAGATGCGCGCCGAGCAGAAGGTGGTGCGCGAATGGGCCGACGAGCAGGCGCAGCAGCAGCATGAGCTCGCCACGGTGCTCCGGCAGATCACCGACAAGGCGAAGCTGCCCGCGCGCGAGGAGCGCAAATAGACATGTCCTTGGCGCGCGCCCGCCGCGGACGCTACCAGGCGAATTATTGGCCTGGCTTCGTCGACATGCTTTCCACCCTGCTCCTGGTGGTGACCTTCCTCATGTCGCTCTTCATGTTGTCCAACTTCGTGGTGACGCAAGCGACCAGCGGCAAGGACACCATGCTGTCCCGCCTCAACCGTCAGCTCGCCGAGTTGACCGAATTGCTGGCGCTCGAGCGTTCCAAGAAGGAATCGGTCGAGGACAATCTCGCCGCTCTCCAGGCTACGCTTGGCGAGAAGGAGAAGGAGAACGATCGCCTCACCGGATTGCTCGGTAGCGCCGGCGGCGCCACGCAAAGCGCCGAGGAGCGCGCCAAGGCGCTCGGCTCCTCGCTCGATCAGCAGAAGAAGATCACCAACGACGCGCTCGCCAAAGTCGAGATGCTGAACCAGCAGCTCGCGGCGCTCCGGCTCCAGATCGCCTCGCTGCAAGAAGCGCTGGAAGCCTCCGAGGCCAAAGACAAGGACAGCCAGGCCAAGATCGCCGATCTCGGCCAGCGGCTCAACGTGGCGCTCGCCAAAAAGGTGCAGGAGCTGGCCCGCTACCGCTCCGACTTCTTCGGCAAGCTGCGGGAAGCTCTCGGCAATCGCGCCGACTTCCAGATCGTCGGCGACCGCTTCGTGTTTCCCTCCGACGTGCTGTTCGATTCGGGCTCCGATATCTTGAAGCCGGAGGCCGGCTTGCAGCTCGACAAGCTCGCTGCGGCGCTGCGCGACCTCGAGACGCAAATCCCGCCGGACATCGGCTGGGTGATGCGCGTCGACGGCCATACCGATATCAAGCCGATCGCCACGCCCCAATTTCCCTCGAACTGGGAGCTGTCGAGCGCGCGGGCGATTTCCGTGGTGCGCTATCTGATGTCGCAAGGCGTGCCTGCGAACCGGCTGGTTGCCGCCGGCTTCGGCGAGTTCCAGCCGATCGACCCGGGCGAGAGCGACGAGGCTCTGGCCAAGAACCGCCGCATCGAGTTGAAGCTCACCGAGCGCTAGGCGGAGCCTATTCGGCGGCGTCGGGGGCGAATTGCAGATCGGCAAGCCGCTTATAGATGCCGCCCCGCGCGATCAGGCTTTGATGCGTTCCTTCCTCGACCAGGCGTCCATGGTCGAGCACGAGAATACGGTCGGCGCCGACGACGGTTGCTAGTCGGTGTGCGATCACCAGCGTGGTGCGGCCTTGCATGATCTTGTCGAGCGCCTTCTGCACCAAAGTCTCGCTTTCCGCATCGAGCGCGCTGGTCGCCTCGTCCAGCAGCAAAATCGACGCGTCGCGCAACACCGCCCGGGCAATTGCGATCCGCTGCCGCTGTCCTGCCGACAGCGTCACGCCGCCCTCCCCCAGCATGGTGTCGTAGCCCTGCGGCAGACGCACGATGAAGTCGTGGGCGAAGGCGGCCTTGGCGGCCGTCTCGATCTCGTTCCGCCTGGCCTCTTCCTTGCCGTAGGCGATATTGGCGGCGACCGTATCGGCGAACAACGCGGGTTCCTGCGGCACCAGCGCGAAGCCCCGGCGCAGCTCGGCCAGATCGGCCTCGTTCACCGGAACGCCGTCCACCTCTACCTTGCCTCGGTTGGCATCGTAGAACCGCAGCAGCAGCGCGAAGATCGTGGTCTTGCCCGCGCCCGACGGACCGACCAGCGCTACCCGCTCGCCCGGCGACACACTGAAGCTCAACCGCTCGAGCGCGCGCGTCTCGGGCCGCAAAGGATAGGCAAAGGTCACATCGCGAAAGGCGATCTCGCCACGCGCCAGCTTGGGCAGCGGCTTCGGCGCGCGCGGCGATATTATCTGCGACTGAACTTGCAGCAACTCGCTCAGACGCTCGGCGGCGCCCATGCATTGAGCGATCTCGCCCCAGGTTTCGCTCAAGCCACCAACCGCAGTCGCGGCGAGCACGGCGTAGAGCACGAACTGCGAGAGCCTGCCGCCGGTCATGAGTCCCGACAGCACGTCTTGCGCGCCGTACCACAGCACGCCGACCACGCTGGCAAACACGAGGAAGATCGCGATGGCCGTGAGTCCGGCGCGTGCCTTGGCCCGCGCATTCGCCGCCTCGAAGGAGCGGTCGACGGCGGCGCCGAAGCGCTTCGCCGCCGCGTCCTCGTGCGTGAAGGCCTGCATCACCCTGACTTGCGTCAAACTTTCACTGGCATAGGCGGATGCTTGCGCCAGCGTGTCCTGCGCCTGGCGCGACAGCGTCCGGACCGAACGTCCATAAGCCACGAGCGGCAGCATGATCACCGGAATGGCGATGAGCACGGCGAGCGACAATTTCGGACTGGTCACCACCATCATGACGGCGGCGCCGGCCAAGAGCAGCACATTGCGCAGCGCCTGCGAGATCACGGTGCTCGCCGCTCCTTTGACCTGCGTCGTATCGGCGGTGAGCCGCGACATCACTTCGCCCGAATGCGACACCTCGTAGAAGGCGGGGCTCAAGCCAGTCAAATGCTTGAACACGTCGCGGCGGATGTCGGCGACCACCCGCTCGCCGAGCCAGTTGACCGCGTAGAAGCGCGCGGCGCTGGCCAATGCCAGGATCAGGCCGATGCCAGCCAGCGTGATGAAATATTTGTCGATCAGGTCGGGATCGATGCCGGAGAAGCCGAGATCGATCATGCGCCTGACGGCAAGCGGCACGGCGAGCGTCGCCGCGGCCGATATCACCAGCGCGGCGAGAGCGGCCGCGAGCATCCCCCTGTGGCGCAGCAGATAGGGCCGCAAGCCGAGCAGCGGGCGCAACGAGACGCGCTTGGCAGCGGCTTCTTCCGCCGTCGGCCTCGATGCCGGATCACGGCGGTCGCCACCGCCAGTCTGTTGGGTTACGAGTTGCACAAATAAAGGGCCCAGCTTGGTCGTAAGGCGCAGACTTTAAGGGGGCGAGCCGTTTAACGAAAGGGCTAGATGGCGCGCCCATGCGGCGCAGCCTTGTGCCGCGGCGGAAGTTCCGTTATAGGCGGGGCCAAGCAAATCGGCGGTTTTCTTGAAGGCTGGAGCCATGAAGAAAGACATTCATCCCAAATATCACCGGATCACGGTGGTGATGACCGACGGCACCGAGTTCGAGACCTATTCGACCTATGGCGCCGAAGGCGACAAGCTGAAGCTCGACATCGATACCAAGACGCATCCGGCCTGGACGGGTGGCAGCGCGCACCTCACCGATCGCGGCGGCCGGCTCTCCCGCTTCAAGCGGAAATACGAAGGCTTCATCAAATAGCGGGTTTGCCGCGTTCCCTAGGGACGTTTACTCGGCCTGCTTGCCGAATGCCGCCCGCAATCGCGAGAGCTGCGCGTTGAGCGGGCTGTCGGCGTCCCCCACCGGCGGAAGCTGCTTGTGCCCCAGCATCTGATCGAGCCGGATCACCCGTTCCTGCAGCTTGACGCTCTGCTCGATCAGCTCGCGCAGGCGGGCCGGCAGCGCGCCGAGCTCGCGTGAGGGCTGCTCGGCGTTGGTCGCCGGCAGCTTAATCTTGCGCTGTTCCTCGACCGCCTGCTCGGGCGTCAGCTCGCCTTCGCTGACCGCGCGCCGGATCAAGAGCCATGAGGCGAGTTGCATCAGCCGCGTGGTGAGCCGCATGCTCTCGGTGGCATAAGCCAGCGAATGCGGCGGCCTCAGCTTGCGCGCCTCTTTCCGGCCGTCGCCGTCGAGATAGGTCGCCGCCGCCTCGACCAGCGCCATGCCTTCGCGAAAGACCGTCTTAAATTGATCGGATCGCGCAAACTTTGCGCCGAAGGAGACCGTCACGTTATCGTCACGGTCGCCGCTCCTCGATCGCCCCGCCATCGGCTACTCCCGTCCACACCCGTGCCCGGCGGCATAGTATGCCATGCGGAAGCCGCGTGGTCGCCTTCCGAACGCAAAGGTTAAAGCCGCTGAATGGGGCAAAAAAAGAGCCGCCATGCGGCGGCTCAGGAAGTTAACAGGGAGGCGTCAAACAGAGTGGACTGGCCACTCAGATCCAGAGGACTGGATGACTGAGACCCTAACGCCAAACCCCTAAGGACGAGTTAACGCTAAGCGCGGGTTTACCTAAAGGAGTGGTGTGCGGGCGCGGGAGTCAGCGCTTGAAGACGGATTCCGCCGCGCTCTTCGACGATTGCTTGGTGGCGAGTGTTTGCTCGACGCGCGCGGCCTCGATCTTGAGATCGTCGATCAGCGCGCGAAGTTCAGCGACGGAAAGTTTGCTCAGGTCTTGCCCAAGCTCGTAGCTCCTGGCTTTTTTCGGCGGCGGCGCGATGTCGTCGGTGTCCATGCACGCATTGTAGCATTCCCCTTGCCTGTAAATCGATCACCCAACTCACAAACACACTCCGTCATGGCCGGGGGAAGTCCCGGCCATCCACGCGCCTCTTCAGGAAAGGCAAATCGTGGATGGCCGTGACCAGCACGGCCATGACGAAATGTGGTTTAAGCTGTCCTGCCTTTCAGACGTCAGAGGAATGTCGATGCTGCCAGAGACCATGACCGTCATCGAAGCGAAGGGAAGCGGCGGCCCCGAGGTGCTCGTGCCGGTGACGCGACCGTTGCCGGAGCCCGGACCGGGAGAGCTGCTGATCGAGGTCGCGGCCGCCGGCATCAACCGGCCCGACGTGCTGCAGCGCCAGGGACTCTATCCCGCGCCGAAAGGCGCCAGCGATATTCTCGGCATGGAGATTGCGGGAACGGTCGCCGCCGTCGGAAGCGACGTCGCCCGCTTCAAGCTCGGCGATGCCGTTTGCGCGCTCGTCGGCGGCGGCGCCTATGCCGAGTTCTGCGTGGCGCCTGCAGCGACCACCCTCCCCGTCCCGCCAGGCCTCGGCATGGTCGAGGCCGCGGCATTGCCGGAGGCCGTGTTCACCGTCTGGCACAATGTGTTCGAGCGCGCCGCGCTCAAACCCGGCGAATGGCTGCTGGTGCATGGCGGCACGAGCGGCATCGGCACCACGGCGATCCAGATCGGCGCGGCCCTCGGCGCCAAGGTGATGGCGACGGTGGGAAGTGCCGAGAAGGTCCGCGCCGCCGAGGCGCTGGGCGCGCTGCGCGCCGTCAACTACGCGCAAGAGGACTTCGTCGAGGCGGTGCGCGTTGAGACCGGCGGTCATGGTGCCGATGTCATTCTCGACATGGTCGGCGGCGACTATATCGAACGCGATCTCAAGGCCGCCGCCCTCGAGGGCCGTATCGTGCAGATCGCCTTCCTCAAGGGCGCCAAGGTCGAGGTCGATCTAATGCGGCTGATGCTGCGGCGGCTGACGCTCACGGGCTCGACGCTACGCATTCAAAGCACCGAGGCCAAGGCGCGCATGGCCAAGGCGATCGAGCAGCGCATCTGGCCGCTGGTCGCCGCTGGCAAGCTGAAGCCTGTGATCGACTCGACCTTTCCGCTGAAAGAGGCGGCGAAAGCGCACCGCCGCATCGACGCACCGGACCATATCGGCAAAATCGTGCTGGTGTCGAGGTAGGGATCGTCCTTCGAGACGGGCTTCGGCCCTCGTCGGGATATGGACGCCGTCCCCATGGCGAGGAGCGGCGCGCGTCTCGTACCATGAGACCCAAATTTCCGCCCCGCCAAGGCAATCCACAATTGCCTAATCGGGCATCACCCCTTATATAGGGCCATTCCCCTTCATTTGATTTCGGTTTGCTCTTTCGCCGAAGGGGCGGAAGACGCGCCCCACAAACTTGAGGTTTGAGACCAACATGGACCGTACCCCCCTGATGCCCAAAGCGACCGCCGTTTGGCTGGTCGACAACACCTCGCTCACCTTCGAGCAGATCGCCGAATTTTGCGGCCTGCACGTGCTGGAGGTGAAAGGCATCGCCGACGGCGACGTGGCGCACGGCATCAAGGGCATGGACCCGATCTCCTCCGGCCAGCTCTCCCGCGAGGAGATCGCCAATGCCGAGCTCAATCCCTCGCACCGCCTGAAGCTGTCCGAGCCCAAGGTCGAGGTGCCCGAGGTCAAGACCAAGCGCGGCCCCCGCTACACGCCCGTGTCGCGCCGCCAGGACCGGCCCAATGCCATCCTCTGGCTGCTCAAGAACCATTCCGAGTTGAAGGACTCGCAGATCATGCGCCTGGTCGGCACCACCAAGCCGACCATCATCGCCATCCGCGAACGCCAGCATTGGAACTCGCCCAACCTTCAAGCGCAGGACCCGGTGACGCTCGGGCTCTGCTCGCAGATCGACCTCGATGCCGAGGTGAAGAAGGCCGCGTCGCGCTTGGAGCGCGAGCGGAAGGAGGCCGGCATCGCCGAGCCGCCCAAGGCCGGCACCCTGCTGCCCGCCGAGGAGACGATCGCCGAGGCGCCGCCGGCGCCGGAACCGGAGCGGCCGATGGCCACCGCGCTTGCCCAAGAGGCCCGCGACCGCCGTTCCGCTCCCGAGGAGGAGGAAGAGACGCCCGACGTCGAGTCCGTCTTCGCCAAGCTGAAAGACCTGAAGCGCACCGACGTCACGTCGGAATAGCGATCCCTCCCCGCCAGTGGAAGGATCCCTGACCTGTGTCAGGGGGATTCCTGAGCCGGATCAAAGCGGAATGGCTCTCGGCACGCCATCGTCGGCACTCATTTTTTGGAGGTGTCGCATGGCTGCGATCGACGGCTTGGTGCTGGTTGCGATGTTCGGCTTCGCCGCCGCGCTCGCTTATTATTCCCATCGCTAGCTCACACGGCTGAAGTCAGGCTCGGAGGCAATCGCTTCCGCCTTCTCGTCTTTCGGATTCTCGATTGCCGATCGGCTCTCGCGTTCGTTAGGGTGCGACTTAGGAAACGCTCCCCAGGGATGGCGATGGCCAATCCTTATGACACCGGCCTCGACAAGACACCGGCGAATTACCAGCCGCTGACTCCGCTCGTGTTCCTCGAGCGCGCGGCGAGCGTGCATCCCGAGCATGTCGCCGTCATCCACGGCAAATCGCGGCTCTCCTACGCGGAACTCTACGCGCGCACCCGCCAGCTGGCGTCGGCGCTTGCCGCGCGCGGCATCGGCGTCGGCGACACCGTCTCGGTGATGCTCGCCAACACTCCCGCTATGCTCGAAGCCCATTACGGCGTGCCGATGACCGGCGCCGTGCTCCACGCCATCAATACGCGGCTCGACGCGCCGGCCGTCGCCTTCATGCTTGACCACGCCAAGACCAAGGTGCTGATCGGCGATACCGAGTTCGGCGCGGTACTGAAGGAGGCTTTACGGCATACCAAGGTGAAGCCGCTGCTGATCGATTACCGCGATCTCGAATGCGGCGTGGATGGCGTGCGGCTCGGCACTCTCGACTATGCGGCGTTCGTCGCCGAGGGCGACCCGGCATTTCCCTGGGCCATGCCATCAGATGAGTGGAACGCCATCTCGCTCAATTACACCAGCGGCACCACCGGCAATCCGAAGGGCGTGGTCTATCACCATCGCGGCGCGGCGCTGATGTGCTACTCGAACGCCATCGCCACCGGCATGGGCCAGCACCCGGTCTATCTCTGGACCCTGCCGATGTTTCATTGCAACGGCTGGTGCTTCCCCTGGTCGATCAGCCTGCTCTCCGGCACGCATGTCTGCCTGCGCGCCGTCCGCGCCAAGCCCATGTACGACGCGATCGCCGAGCACAGGGTGACGCATCTTTCCGGCGCACCATTCGTCATGTCGGCGTTGCTCAATGCCGGCGATGACGACCGGAGGATGTTTCCGCAGCGTGTCGCCTTCAGCCATGCCGCCGCCCCGCCCCCCGCCGCCGTGCTCGCCAAGATGGACGAGTCGGGCTTCGAGCTGACCCATCTCTATGGGCTTACCGAAACCTACGGGCCGGCGACGCTGAACGAATGGCACGCGGCCTGGGACGAGCTTCCCGCCGAGGACCGGCTTGGCAAGCGCATCCGCCAGGGCGTGCGCTACCACGCGCTCGAGGACCTGACGGTGATGGATCCCGAGACCATGCAGAAGACCCCCGCCGACGGCAAGACGCTGGGCGAGGTCATGTTCCGCGGCAACATCGTCATGAAGGGCTATCTGCACAACCAGAAGGCGACCGCAGCCGCCTTTGCCGGCGGCTGGTTCCATTCCGGCGATCTCGGCGTGATGCACCCCGACGGCTATATCCAGCTGAAGGACCGCTCCAAGGACATCATCATCTCCGGCGGCGAGAACATCTCCTCGATCGAGGTGGAGGACGTGCTCTACAAGCACCCCGCCGTCGCCGCGGCCGCTGTCGTCGCCAAGCCCGATCCGAAATGGGGCGAGACGCCGTGCGCCTTCGTCGAGCTCAGGCCGGGCGCGACAGCCACGGCGGAGGAGATCATCGCCTGGTGCAAGGAGAAGCTTGCCCGCTACAAATGCCCGAGCTGCGTCAGGTTCGTCGAGCTGCCCAAGACCTCGACCGGCAAGATCCAGAAATTCAAGCTGCGCGACCTGGCGAAAGACGCGTGAGCTGAGCTCCGAAAACCATCTTGCGCGGCACCCGCCCTTCGCGCCAATCTTGATCCAGGGGGACGCGACCATACTCATCGAGAATAATTTCAAGGAGATCGCCGTCTACGTGGCGCTCGCCATCGAGGCAGCGGCGGTGTTCGTCGTCGCCTTCGGCGCGCTACAGGCGCTCAGCGGCGTCATCGTGCTGATCTTCCAGCGCGCCGCCGACGAGATGCAGGGCCGGGAGATCTGGCTGAAATTCGCCACCTGGATCCTGCTCGCCCTGGAATTCGCGCTCGCCGCCGACATCGTGCGCACGGCCGTTGCCCCCACCTGGGACGACATCACCAAGCTCGCCGTGATCGCCGCCATCCGCACCATGCTGAATTATTTCCTGGCCAAGGATATCGCCGAGTTCGATCAGGCGCGCGAATCCCGCCAAAATCCGCCTTCCGCCTGACAGGCCACTACCAGGACTGGTAGAACCTTCCCCGTAGTCGGACCTATTCCGTTGGACCCCCCGCCGGGAATATGTTTGAGTCCTTGGAGTTAGTCGTAGCGGGAGCCGAAGGGGTCTCCCGTCCGGCGGTATTCTCGGGGGTCGAGGACGCGAAGGCCGGTAAGCGTCCAGTCGGAAGCGAAAGGCTTGCAGGGGGCCGTTCGAGCTTCCCTCTGCCTGACATCGTCTTCCTGGGACTGAGGGATGCTCGACACCAAACGCGGCACGACACGGCGCTTTCAGCTGATCCTGATCAAACCGTCGCATTACGACGCCGACGGTTACGTCGTGCAATGGCTGCGCTCAACCATGCCGTCGAATTCGCTAGCCGCGGTGTTCAGCCTGGCCAATGGCGCCGCCGAGCGCCGCGTGCTCGGCCCCGATCTGCCGATCGACGTCATCGCCATCGACGAGACCAACACCCACGTCGTGCCGAAGAAGCTGATACGCCGCATCGCCGCGCATGGCGGGCTCGGGCTGGTTGGCATCGTCGGCGTGCAATCCAACGAATTCCCCCGCGCGGTCGATATCGCCCGGCCGCTGCGCGCGGCGGGCATCCAGGTGATGATCGGCGGTTTCCACGTCTCCGGGTGCCTGTCGATGCTGCAAGAGATCCCCGAGGATATTCGGCAGGCGCAGGCGCTTGGCATCTCGATCTTCGCCGGCGAAGCCGAGGAGCATATCGGTGAGGTCATCGAGGACGCCGCGCGCGGCAGGCTGAAGCCGCTCTACAACTACATGAAGGACCTGCCGGGCCTCGGCAACATCGCCTCCCCGCCCTTCCTGCCTTACGATTTCGTGCAGCGCACCGTCGGCAACGTGACCAGCTTCGACGCCGGCCGCGGCTGCCCCTTCCAATGCTCGTTCTGCACCATCATCAACGTGCAGGGACGCAAATCGCGCTACCGCACGCCGGACAGCGTCGAGCACATCCTGCGCATGAACTGGGCGCAGGGCGTCAAGCGCTTCTTCATCACCGACGACAATTTCGCCCGCAACAAGGACTGGGAAGCGATCTACGACCGCATCATCAAGCTGCGCGAAGAGGACGGCATGGACGTCCGCTTCATGATCCAGGTCGACACGCTCTGCCACCGCATCCCGAACTTCATCGAGAAATCGCGCCGCGCCGGCGTCACCCGCGTGTTCATCGGGCTGGAGAACATCAACCCGGCCAATCTGATCGCCGCCAAGAAGCGGCAGAACAAGATCACCGAGTACCGCAAGATGCTGCTCGAATGGAAGCGGTACGGCATCATGACCTTCGCCGGCTACATTCTCGGTTTCCCCAACGACACGCCGGAGTCGATCCGCCACGACCTCGACATCATCAAGAAAGAGCTGCCGCTCGACATGCTCGAGTTCTTCGTGCTGACGCCGCTGCCGGGCTCGGAGGACCACAAGGTGCTCGCCGAGAAGGGGGTCTGGATGGACCCCGACATGAACAAATACGAGCTTGAGCACGTGGTCACCGCCCACGCCAAGATGAGCAAGGACGAATGGCAGGAGGCCTACCGCACCGCCTGGGGCATCTTCTATACCGAGGAGCATCTGGAGACCGTGCTTCGCCGCGCTTACGCCTGTGGCATCAATATCCGCTCGCTGATGCCGGTGCTGTTCTGGTTCTCGAGCGCGGTGCCGGTGGAGAATTTGCATCCGCTGCAATGGGGCATTTTCCGCATCAAGCGCCGCACCGATCGCCGCTCTGGCCTGCCGCTCGAATCTCCGATCCCGTTCTATGCGCGTTACGCCGCCGAGATGTCGCGCAAGGCGCTGGCGCTCGCCAAGCGCTGGCGCATGCTTAAAGCCATCGTGCGCAAGATCGAGGCCGATCCCAACGCCAAGGCCTATATGGACGGGGCGCTGACCCCGGTGGCCGAGGAAGATTCCGAGCATATGGAGATCTACACGCAGAACGAGGCGGCGCGCACCGCGGTCGAGCGCGAGCGCCGCGTGGCGGCCAAGCCCGGCCACCAGCCTCACGCGCATGCCGGCAACGACAATAGGCAGACCGCCAATGGGCACGAGGGCAATGGGCATGACGACGCCCATCACGACCACCACGCCCACGAGCACGAAGAGCCCCGCCCCGAGGCGTCGCCTCCGGCCTAATCGATCGGCAACCTACCGGCTGCCGAA
>Ga0157375_10003468_pt1 | contig 13671 bp, 13 predicted proteins | sample M35metaG_FD_115311 | JGI IMG/M metagenome (GOLD analysis project Ga0157375, IMG submission 115311) | Miscanthus rhizosphere microbial communities from Kellogg Biological Station, Michigan, USA - M3-5 metaG | ecosystem: Host-associated > Plants > Roots > Rhizosphere > Soil | place: USA: Michigan...
AGCGGAAACAGTGCATCCGGAGCGAATGCAATGAAATCGTCGAGTGCCAGTCGTCGCGCGATGTCTTCGATATGCGGATTCAGGCCACGATTCTCGTGCACGACGAGCACGGTCGGCAGCTTGCCCTTGGCTTTGGCCGGCTGCGCCAGGTAGCCGCCCAACTTGCCGTAGCCTTGGGGCGACGCGACTTCCACGTAACGCGTCTTGATCCGCGGATCGTCATCCGGTACCTGCCGCGCCTCGGCAAAGCGTGGGCTCAGCGCTGTCAGCAGCGCTTCGCCGGTCACGCCGACGGCGGCGAATTGCGCGGCGCGTTGCAGAAAGTCGCGTCGCGACAGCGAGCCATGCACGTATTGATCGAACAGCTTCAAGGCTTGCGGATGAAAATCCTTGGCGGTCTTGCGAATCATCGGCGGCTCCTCTTCGTGCCCAGCGGAATGCGACCGGGTGTTGCCGGCGGGATCACGCAATGGCGGGTTTCATCATCAGCCTCGCCGCTCCGGTCACCGGAAAGTGTACCGCGGCCGCGGTTTCGTGAGCCAACAAGCCTTGACTGCTTGCCGCGTTGGTGCCGAGCGCAGCCATGCGCGTCCGATCTTCGCAACAGGCGCGAGCGGCGATGCTTTCGCAAGCCCCGCCTAGCCTAGATCTTTCTGCGCAGCGCCTGATTGACGACTTTGCGGATCAGGCTTGGGTAAGCGATACCCGCTTTCAGCGCCGAATTCGCGAGCTCATCATCCTTTGCGATGCACGGGTTGACGTTGGGTTCGACCACATAGACCTGTCCGGACGCCGTCACGCGCAGGTCGAAACGCGCGTAGCTGCGCAGGTTGAGAGCGCGATAGGCACGCTTGCAGACATCGTCGATGTGCGCCTGCAGTTCCGGTTCAAGTGTTTTCGCGAAGTGGTTCTTGATGCCCCAGCGCTTGCGATAAGTGTCGTCCCACTTGGCCTTGTAGGTGGCGATGCGCGGTTCGTCTTCGTCCATCTGCCCGAAAGTCATCTCGCGCGCGGGCAAAATGCGCAGCGCGCGGTCGCCGATGATGCTGACGTACAGCTCGCGCCCGTCGATATACTCTTCGGCAATCGCATCAAGATTCATGCGCTCATGGATCATCTTCACGCGGGCTAGGAACCCTGCTTCATCGTCGACGATCGAGGCCTGCGAAATGCCACGCGAGGCTTCTTCGGTCAACGGCTTGATGATGCACGGCAACTTCAGCGTCTTGGGAAGCCACACCTTGTGTCCGCGATAGAAGGCATGAAATCGCGGCACGCGCACCCGGTGGAAGCGCAGGATCTTCTTGCACAGTCCCTTGTCGTTGCACAGGAACAGCGCGCTCGAACTGGCGCCCGTGCACGGAACGCCGAGCAACTCCATCGTCGCCAGGATGTTCTTGTCCCAATGCGTGACGTTCTTGAACGTATCGCAGAGGTTGAAGATCACGTCCGGGTTGATGTCGCGAACGGCGTCCAGCAGCGGCCTCACGTCGTCGAACAGGCTGAGGCGGTGCACCTCGTAGCCGCATTCGAGCAGCGCCTGATAGACATCGTTCTCGGTATAACTGCCGTCCGGATCGGCGAATTCCTCGGCGAAGTCGTAGTCGGGCTTCACCGCACGCGGGAAGTCGAAGACCATCAGCACTCGGGTAGCCATTGTTCTAGAGCTCTCCTCGAAGGCGCGTGGTGTAGCGGTAGTTCATCATCAGCGTCGTGAGATACGTCGCAAGCTGCAACAGCGCCACCGTGTCCGGATCCTCGGTGACGAGCCGCAGGGCCCGGCTGCGCTGGAGAACAGCCTTGTACACCTCATTGACCATGAAGCGTCGTTCGCCGGTCCAGTTCGACACCGTGGTCAACAGCGATTTGCGGTGTGACTGCAGCAACTTGGCAACCGGGCGACGAGTTTCCTTCTTGGCCGCGCCCTCGCTGAACATGCGCCGCAGGTTGGCATCATGGAATTCAGGGAAGTCCTCGGCTTCACTGATCCGGCGTTTCTGATAATAGCGCTTGAGCGTGCTGCGGATCGCCGCGATCTTCCACAACCGTCGGCCGCTGGCGCGCAGCGGCGGCTTGCCGGCGATACTAGTCATGAGCTTGTCGACGAACACCAGCTTTTCGAGCGCCTTCCAGCCGGCGTACTTGCTGCGCCAGTCCAGGCCCGGCGTCAGCCAGACCGCGAAGGTCTCGACGAAATCCTCATCCGGGTGGTACTGCGCGTAGTAGTAATCGAGGTGGCGGACGAAACTCTTGCTGTACGGACGGAACCGATACGTTTCGCCGTACGTTTCGGACGGGTGCCCGAACACGCGCTGCCAGCTGCGCTTGCGATTGAGACCGTAGGCATAGGTCAGCGCATGGCCGGCTTCATGACGCAGCAGCTTCATGCACCACTCGTGATTGTCGCCCTCTGCCTCCAGCAGCATCTTCTTCTGAAGCTTGATCAAGCGCGGATGCGCCAGATAGAACGGAACGCCGATGACCGGCTCGTTCTCCGGCGTCAGCCATTCATCGGCAAGGTAGCAGCCCGGTTGGAACTGTATATTTTTTGCCTTGAGCTCATCGTGCAACTGCGCAATGCACCCCTCGAGCCACGTGCCTTCGATCCGTACCGGTAATTCCGACAGGCGCAGGCCGAGCAGTTCCTCTTCGGGAATCGTCGCCAGGTCGATCGCCGGCTTTGCGGCCGGTTCGATCCGATCGTTCGCAACATCCTGTTCGGTAGGCATTTCGCTTCGTCCTTAGATGCAGGGCGGCTTCCGGAACCTCGGCTCGAGGTCAGAGTGGCTTACGGACTCAAAGCAAGAGCCACGAAAAAAAGCGCCCTGAACCCGTTTCGATGTATACAATTGGTGCAGGTTATCAGAGGCGGCCGCAAATGGGCGACTCACTCGAGCCCGTTTGGGGGATTGTGGGCCTGGACAGGAAATAAAGCCGAAAACCGCTTATCCGATCTCGATGTCGCAAACCATTGCCACACGGCGTTGCTGGTAGTCGGGATACTGCTTGGGACCAAGACGGGGGAGCGAGGCTCATGAACAGGGTATACGCGCTGTTTCCATACTGTGCGTTGGGGCTTGTGTGCGCTCTGCGCCCAATTCACGCCCGAGCCACGCAGTTCATCGATCCGGTATTCCCCGACGGGTTCGAGTGCCGCACCTGGTATCCCGATGCCGACGGTGATGGCTACGGAAATGCCGCAGGGGCGCTTTTCGTCTGCGCGCGGCCCGTGGGCTACGTAATTCGCATCGGCGATTGCGACGACAGCACCGCAGCGATCAACCCGGCAGCCGCCGATGCGCCTGATGCGCAGTTCACCGACAGCGACTGCGATGGCATCGACGGCACAATCGCGGACGGCATCTTCGTGGCGGCCGACGGTGCCGACGCGGATCCGGGAACGATCGCCGCGCCGGCCAAGACGATTACTGCCGGACTTGCGAAGGCCGCTGCCGCCGGCAAGCACTTTGTATATATTTCCGCAGGAACGTACACTGAAACGGTAACTGTCGACGCGGCGCATGCAGGTATCGGACTGCACGGCGGCTACCTGCGTGTCCCGGGCTGGCTGCGCGACGGCACACGCGCCTTGGTCAACGGCCCGAGAACCGGCACATTGCTGGTCGATGGCATTACGACCTCTACGATCGTCGAGTACCTGCATTTCTCGAGCGCACCGGCGACGCTTCCCGGCTCGTCGTCGTACGCGATCGTCGTGACCAGTTCCAGCGGGTTCAAGCCGCGTTTCCTCACCGCAACTGCCGGCAACGGCGCCGACGGCCCGCAGGGCGCGAACGCCGGGGCCGCGGGTGATGACGGCGGCGACGGGACCACCGGCGCGAACGGCTTTGAAGACGACAGCTCTGTCTTCTGCGCCGGTAACCTGACGGATCCGCCGCTGGCGTATTCCGGCGGCGCCACCTGCGCTGGATCGGCAACGAGCACCAGGGGCGGTGACGGCCATCGTGGCTGCATCACGAATGGTGCTAGTTGCGCGGGTACGAGTGGCGACTCCGGTACGCCGGATCCGGCCGGTACCCCGAGTGACGGTGGCCTCGGCGTCAGTGGTGGCGCAGGCGGAAACGGCAAACTGGGCACGAGCGGCGCGGGCGGTAGCGACGGCAGCGGCGGCTTCGGCGGCATGATCAGCGGCGTCGAGTGGATTCCTGTGGCCGGAGGGAACGGCACCGACGGCAGCGATGGCACTGGTGGCGGTGGCGGCGCCGGCGGCGGTTCAACTCATTCGGTCGGGACCTGCCAGGACTGGGGTGGCGGCGGTGGTGGCGGTGGCGGAGGCGGTTGCCACGGGACCGGTGGCGACGGCGGTGGTGGCGGTGGCGCCAGCATTGGAATCCTGCTGATTGACAGCGCTGTGACGGCGACAAATATACAAGTGGAAACCGGCAACGGTGGCGACGGTGGCGCCGGCCGGGACGGTGGCACATTCGGTCCCGGCGGGCTGGGCAAAAGTGGCGGCAACGGCAGCGACGAAAGCAAGGGCGGCGGAGCGGGCGGCAATGGCGGCAACGGCGGGCGCGGCGGTCACGGTGGCGGCGGCGCTGGTGGCTGGGTCGTCGGTGTCTACCGTCAGAACTCTACCTGGACAGACGGCGGCACGACGATAGCGACGACCGGCAGCATCGGGGCCGGAGGTACGTCAAGCGGAAATCCCGGCAGCGCCGGCAGCGCGTATGTGATCTATTGAGTCGAGGAAGGGAATCGGCCGGTGCATTTCACGCGCACGGAACCCGGACTGACGCTCCCTGGCCGCGCCCCCTGCTTGGGGAACGGTCGAAGGCATTCAGCTGCCTGCTGATCGCCTCGCCTCCCCTGGGCCGTTTTCGTCGCCCCGGCGCAGGAGCAGCCTTCATCTGCGCCGTGTGTCTTGCGTTGTTCGTTCGGAAGCATGCCTTCGTGGGTTCGCTCTCCGGGAATGCTACGGACAGATGACAGCTATTCCCAAATCAGCTGTGGCGAATGGCCCCTAGGTCCAATTGCACGAGGACGCGGGCGGCGGGAGCATGCCGGGGCAGCGGGGCAAGCGGGGCCATAAGCGGAGAGAAATCATGAAGCGAAAATCTGGAGTTCGGAAGGGGATTCTTCTGGGAGTTCTCGGTTGCATCATCGCGTCGCCTTTGTTTGCCGTCGAGATCATCACGAAGGAAGACATCGTCAACAACGTCGTCAAGAAGGAGCAACTCGTCAAGGTTGCGGACAACGCGATCTTCCTGCTCGACACCTCGTCGTCGTCGAACGACGAGTTCGACAAGACCGGCAAACCCATTGTCCAGGTCATGAAAAGCGAGCTCCAGCTCAGGAATTCCTACTTCCCTGACCTCGGACATCTCGTGGGCATCTATACCTTTACCGACTGGCAGGAAAATCTGGCGGTGCAGCCTTACAACCGCGAAAAGGTCGCCGCGGGCTTGGCTACGATCCGGGACAAGGGCCGCGGACCGACACCACTCAAGAGCGGGTTGCTGAAGCTCGATGACGTTCTGAAGCCGCTGAAGGGCCGGACAGCCGTCTTCGTATTCTGGGACGGTGAATACACCGGAGATAACCCGGCCAACGTTGCCAGGAATCTGGCCAAGAAATACGACGTTTGCTTCTACGTGGTCAGCAGCGCGAAGCCGGAACGGGAAGTCACTCTCACGAAGGATGTCGCGACGCTCAACAACTGCTCTCGGGTCATTCCGCTAGCCGATTTCTTCAACCATCCCGATTACACGACCCGGGCACTGTACGACGTGAAGGTCACGGAACATGTGGTCACGAGCACCACCACCAAGATCATCGGGCTCAAGGTGGACCACTTGAACTTCACGTTCAATGGGACTGAACTCGCCGCCAACGACAAGGCAGAATTGGACAAGGTCGCCGAGTTCATGAATGGCCATCCCAAGTCCTATGCTGTTGTCGCCGGATATACCGACGACGCCGGAACCAAGGACTACAACGAGGGCCTCTCGAAGAAGCGCGCCGAGATGGTCACGGGTTACCTGACGGGAAAGGGTATCGCCAGTTCCCGGATCGTGACTTTCTGGTACGGGCTCACCAACCCGATCGTGCCCAACACCTCCCCTGAAAACATGGCGAAGAACAGGCGCGTCGAGGTCAACGTGGGGCTTGGAGAATAGCCGCCAGTCAGGCGCGTACCGCGCAACGACTGCGCTAGTCGCTGGAAAAAGAAGGGGCCAGGTTCCACCTGGCCCCTTCTGCATGTACTGGCAATTGAACCTGCATTCTTTCCTTGACGGATCCGCAGGATGACCGTGCCCTCCTCCCTGGAAGATGAGTTGGCTGCCACTCATTCCAGTAGCACGTCCTAAATTAAGCGCTCACCAGAAGAGTATCCGGACTCGCTGTGAAGCGAGCGGCAGGCAAGCTCTTCAGGGCAGGCGCGCCGCGGATCCAATCGCCAAAGAGCCCACGTGCGACACCGCGTTCAGCCGTGATCAGGCTGTTCTCATACAATAGCTCTGGTCGAGCTTGCCTGGGGCAGGCCACCTTCTTCCGGCGTGTGGTTATGGCGCCGGCTGCCGTTTCTATTCTGTGAGTCGAACGAATACCGATGCTGTGCTGCCGGATCCCATGATCGACGACCCAGAGCCACCGTCGCAGTCGGCCGAGGCGATCCTGCAGGTCGCCGCCGCGCGGCGCGGCGCGATGCGGCGGCGCATCGTTCGCATCGTCGCATTCGGCGCCGTGCTCATTGCACTGGCGCTGCTCTGGCTCGATACGCCGCTGCGCGAATGGGCCGATATCCCGCGCCTGGTCGCCGCCGCGCACCAACTCGGCGACAGTCCGCTGGCGCCACTAGCCGTCCTCGCCGCGTTCGTCGCCGGCGGCCTCGTTGTCGCGCCGGTCAATGTGCTGATCGGCGCCACGATGGTCGTGTTCGGTCCGCTCGCCGGCATCTGCTACGCGCTACTCGGCTCGCTGCTGAATGCATGGGTGCTGTACGAGATCGGCCGGCTGCTGCCGGCAGCAAGTTTGCGCGCCCGCCTCGACCGGCCATTGCGCTTGTTGACCGGGCGCATGTCGCATCAGGGTATCCTCGCAATCATGCTGATCCGCATCGTCCCGGTCGCACCCTACAGCGTCGTCAACGTGATCGCCGGCGCGGCGCATGTCGCGCGTGTTCCGTACCTGATCGGCACGGCGCTCGGCATGCTGCCGGGGATCGTCCTGAACGCGCTGCTGATCGATCGCTTGATCGCCGCCTTCGTGCATCCGAACGCTTGGACCTGGGCCCTGCTCGGCCTCGTCGGCATCGCCATCGCCGGTATCGTCATCGCCGTTCACCGGCGCCTGCGCCGTGCGGGCGCGGACGCTTGACCCCGAGGCGCATGCGCACCAGCGCCGTCATCGTTTCGTACAACACGCACGGCGCAATCGGCATCGATCGGCGCTTCGCGCCGGAGCGCATCGCGCGCGTGCTCGCCGAGATCGACGCCGACATCGTCGCCTTGCAGGAGATCGAATTGCGCGCGAGCGGTTTCGACATGCTCGCCTACCTGCAGCGCGAGACCGGCTTCCACGCGATCGCCGGGCCGACCATCCGCAGCACCGACCGCGACTTCGGCAACGGGCTGTTGACGCGCTTTCCGGTCGTCTCGGTAGCCCAGGTCAAGCTCGATGTCGCCCGCCGCGAGCCGCGCGGCGCGATCGACGCAGTAATCGACTGCGACGGCGCGCCGCTGCGCGTTATCGCGACGCATCTCGGCCTGCGCCCGTCCGAACGCCGCGATCAAGTCAAACGACTGCTCGACACGATACGCGCCGGGCCTGCGCTGCCGACCGTGCTTCTCGGCGATCTGAACGAGTGGTTCCTGCATGGCCGTCCACTGCGCTGGCTGCACGATCATTTCGGCGAATCGCCAGCGCATGCGACCTTCCCGTCGCCGCTGCCGCTGCTGGCGCTCGACCGTATCTGGTCATCGCCGGCATCGTTGTTGCGGCGCGTGCGCGTGCATCGCAGCCGCCTCGCGCGGCGGGCCTCCGATCATCTGCCGCTCGTCGCCAAGCTTGCGTGGGACCCGGATTGAGATCGCTGCGTTTGTTTTCCGCACGGACTCCGCTATTGTTCTGCACGTCATCCTCAAGGGCCACCCATGTCTTCGGTCTTCAGCGAGCTGAAACGCCGCCACGTCTACCGCACGGCCGCATTTTATGCAGCGGCGGCGTGGCTGCTCGTGCAGGTCGCCACGCAGGTGGCGCCGTACTTCGACATGCCACCCTGGTCCGTTCGCCTGGTCATCGTCACCTGTGTCGCCGGCTTTCCGATCGCAGTGCTGCTGTCCTGGTTCTACGAGTGGTCTCCCTCTACCGGGTGGCGCCGGGAACTCGAAGGCCCTGACGCGATTGCACCCGCGCCGGCCTCCGCGCTAATGCCCGGCGAAGCCGGAGCGGCCCTCGCGGCGCCTCCCTCCGATCAGTCGATCGCGGTACTGGCGTTCGTCGACATGAGCCAGGCCAAGGACCAGGAATACTTTTCCGATGGCTTGGCCGAGGAACTTCTGAACCTGCTCGCGCAGTTGCCGCAGCTGCGCGTCATCGCGCGCACGTCGTCCTTCGCCTTCAAGGGCAAGGACGTCGATGTCGCAACGATCGCGCGCACGTTGCATGTCGCGAATATTCTCGAAGGCAGCGTGCGCAAGAGCGGCGACATGCTGCGCGTAACCGCGCAGCTGGTCCGCGCGGCGGACAGCTCCCACCTGTGGTCGCAGACCTACAATCGCGAGCTGACCGACGTGTTCGCCGTGCAGGACGAAATCGCCCAGGCCGTCGTCGAGGCGCTGAAGGTCAAGCTGTTGCCGCAGCAGCATCTGACCAACCCGCATCGAACCGCCGATACCCAAGCGCACGATCAGTATCTGCTCGGAAAGGCCGCCCTGCGGCGCGGGCGCCGCGAGGGCTACCGCGATGCCGTGGCCGCATTCCGGCGCGCGATCGAACTCGATCCGGACTATGCCGCGGCTCACGCCGCCCTCGGCCATGCCCTGGACTCGTCAGCAGACTTCGTACAGGACAGCGATCAACGCGAGACGTTGCAGATGGACGCTCTGGCGTCGGCCGAGCGCGCGATCACCCTGGCGCCCGATCTGTCCGACGGCTATGCGGTGCGTGGCCGTCTGCGTTGCCGCAACCTGTGGAACTGGTCTGGCGCGCTGGCCGATCTCAGTCGCGCCCTGGAACTCGATCCTTCATCGAGCGACGTGCGGCTGCAATATGTATACGTACTGTTTTGCCTGAACCGCAAGGAGGTTATCGCCAGTACCCGGAAAGTGATCGAGGATGATCCGTTGTCATGGCTGGGCTGGTTCTACTACGGCGGCCTGCTCCGCAACCTCGGAACGTTGTCCGGCGACGCCGAGGCCTTGGCCCAAGCGCGCGTCGCACTGCAGCGCGCGCTCGAGTTGAATCCGGAGGCGAGCTTCATCCACTACGTATCCGGCGGGCAGGACCTTCTGGAGGGCAAGCCCGAAGCGGCGCTGGCTGTCTACCGGAAGGCGGGAGCGGGATTCCGCGAGGCCGGCATCGCGATGGCCGAGCATTCGCTCGGTCACGCAGGGCAATCGAACGAGGCGCTGCACGAACTGGAAGCGAAATACGCGAATGGCTTTTCGACGCAGATCGCCGAAGCGCACGCCTGGCGCGGCGAGCACGATGCCGCGTTCGCAGCGCTCGACCGCGCCTGCACGCAAAGCGACGCGGTCCTTTCCCGAGTGCTGACGGACCCGTTTCTGCGTCCTCTGCATGCCGACCCTCGCTGGGCTGCGCTGCTCGAGCAGTTGGCGTTTACGAAGGCGTAAGAACGCCTGTTCAAGGTTGAGACTGCAAGGGCTATTCTGGCCTTTGTAGTTCCGGTTCCGGCTCCGCTGTTCGTCGCAGGTCTCCCGACGCTGCGACCGCGGTTGAACCGGATCAAGCCGCGGGGCAACCACCGGTGCGCGACGAGAACGTCAGATTCATCACTTTCCAGACGCTGTTCTCGCGGACGAGATCGAAATGATCGAACCCGCAATTGCTCACCTTGCCGCCGATGCGGACCACGAATGGCGCCCACACCATCGCGATGTCGGCATCGATGTGGATCTCCGGGTCGGAGATGCGCTCCTGAAACGTGGCACCGGGCTTGATGCGCTCGGCGAACACCGTCCAGGACTGCTGACGAAGGTTGGAGGCGCCGTCCCCACGCATCCCTGAGGCAGTCACTCGCCCATCGGGATACACCTGGCGCAGCATCGCGTCAGCGTCCCCGACCTCGAACGCCGCGAACACCGCGTTGACGGTCGCGAGTACCGCCTTGGTGTCCGCGTGTTCGTCCTGATGCGCATGCGCGGACGCTGGCCCCGACGTATTTCCCACGGCGGCGGCGCACGGCAAAAGAAACGCTGCAAACAAAGCGAGCTTCATTCCAACCCCCAAGTCGCGCATGGATTTGTTTTCAGGACTTCGGTTTCCTGGCACGTTTCGACTTTACGGAACTGTTGAGCGCGACCGCCCGGCGTACGAGCGTCTTGAAGGCGGACTCATCGACGTCTTCCCCTTCATGGATGTCGATCGCGCGGCGCACGTTTCCTTCGAGACTCGAGTTGAAAAGACGATCCGGGTCTTCCAGTGACGCGCCCTTGGCGAACGTGAGCTTCACGTGATTCTTGTAGGATTCGCCGGTGCAGATGATGCCGTCGTGCGACCAGATCGGAGTGCCCATCCACTTCCACTCTTCGACGACTTCCGGGTCTGCCTGCTTGATCAGCTTGCGCATTCTTGCCAGGGTTTTCCCGCGCCAGTCCTTGAGCTCGGCGATTCGTTTCGAGATGAGCTCCGATGCCGACTCACCCTGACTCGCGACCGAATTTTTCATGTTCCCCTCCGGCTGCGCCAATTGGCGACATATGGCAGCGCGAACAAATATAGACCGCTGAACAGCAGCAAGGCGAGCGGAAGCAGCGGCGAGTAGGTCACCCACGGCGGCGGCGTCCCCTTTGCGAGGACGATGAAGTTCGCAATGACGGTCACCGTAAAAGCGATGGCCACCCAGCGGGGGATCTGCCGGATCCAGGAATTCGCGTTCAATGGAACCTCCTCATGCTGACGAACTCACGACTCTCGAGCCGCCTTCGGCGGCCAGTTGGGTGTCTCGACGCCGAATTGCTCTGCGTACTCGGCGTTCAGCCGAGCCCAGCCGACTTTCATCGCGTCGCCGGCAACGAAGCGGCCGATCGGACTTCCGCCGAGAAGGCGATCCAGGACATCGAAACAAATGTGCCACCCGGCTGCACCCATTGAAATGAAGCGGCGATCGATGTTGTGCCACAGCGTAAGGCGCGTACCGTCGCCGGAGGCTTCGAGTTCCCACCGAAGATCCTGCGAGCCCCAGTTGTACTCGAGCACTTTCGGAGCGTCGGCCCGAGTCACCCTTGTTTCGGAAACCTGCAACGTCGGTGCTCCGACCGCGGTGAGGTTCACCGTGCTTCCTGCCGTGCCCAGGCTGCCATCGGCGTCAAATGGCGCCCATTCGCGCAAACTCGCCGGATCTGTCAGCGCCTTCCATACCTTCTCCGGTGGATGGCGCAGCTCACGGACGAGGATCAATGTCCACTTTTCCCCATCCTTTCGTACCTGCGCCCCGCTTGCGGGACCCGCCGTGTAAGGCTCGCGATCGCTCATTTTTTTCTCCTTGCTTTCCTCTTCTTCGGTGTTGCTTGATCCATCTGGTCGAGATGACGTTCGAGGGCGTCGACGTGGGCCGACCAGAAGCGGCGGAACGGAGCGAGCCAGGCGTCAATTTCCATGAGTGGCCCAGGATTGATCCGATACAGGCGCCGCTGCGCGTCGACGCGCGACACGACGAATCCGGCCTCTCGAAGCACTCGCAGATGCTTTGAAACCGAGGGCTGCGTGAGATTCAACCTGTCCTCGAGATCACCCACGGATCGCTCGCAGTCTGCGAGCAGACTCAGGATGGCGCGGCGACTCGGCTCGGCGATGATGGCGAATGTTGATTCCATGACGATTATATACCCCATTACGTATATACATGTCAAGGCAAGCATTTGCCGCAATGGCGCCATAGTCCGGTTCGCCTCAAGGCCCGGACTTTTCGTGAACTGCAAACAAAATCCGTGGCGTACGGACGCAGAGGAATTCTCGAACCCAGAATTCTTGAGTCCGCTTCTTCACATCTTCTTGACCTTTGACCCTGCGGTCATGCGAAACAATCCGGTTGCACCAATTCTCTTGCCGGGATTCCGCAAGCGCATGTCACTTTTCCCTGAACAAACGGACGTGGGCTGGCGGGAGACATTCGCAAAACTGTCATCAGCTGCGATGACAATCCAACCCTGACATCGGACCCAGGAAGCTCACAAAATGGAACAGAACATGTCTGCGCGCACGCGCGCGCACGGGAGTATTCGTTTTCCAAATTTCACCGCCTTTTTGAAGACCGCAGCCGCTTGGACCGCGTTGGTGGCGGCAGCACTGGTCCCGCATGCAGCGCTGGCTGCGAGTTCGACGATCGTCATCAGCCAGATCTACGGCGCCGGCAACAATAGCGGTGCGAGCTACCAGAACGACTACGTCGAATTGTTCAACCTTACGGGTTCGCCGGTCAGCGTGAGCGGCTGGTCGGTGCAGTACGCAAGCGCGACCGGCACCGGCAACTTCAGCGCCAATGGCGCCGTAGCGTTGAGCGGGACGATTCCCGCGGGCGGCTACTATCTGGTCAAGCTCGCCGGCGGCACCACGACCGGCGCTCCGCTGCCCAACGCTGATGCGAGTGGCTCGATCAACATGTCGGGCACTGCCGGCAAGGTCCTCGTCGCGAACGTTTCCACGGGGTTGGCGTGCAACGGTGGAAGTGCACCGTGCAGCGCCGCGCAGCTTGCTCAGATCGTCGATCTGATCGGTTATGGTACTGGCGCGACCGGTGCCAATTTCTTCGAGGGCAGCGCTGCCGCGCCGACGATAAGCGCGACGCTCGCCGACTTTCGCGCGGCCAACGGCTGCACCGACACCGACAACAACGGCGCCGACTTCGCCACCGCGGCGGCCGCGCCGCGCAACAGCGCGTCTCCAGTCAACGCGTGCGGAGTCGTTGCGCCAACGCCGCCGAGCGGCACGGGCGCGGCGAATCCGGCAAGCGTCAGCGCCGGCGATACGACGCTCTTGACCGTAGCCACGACGCAGGGCACCAATCCGTCGAGCGCGATAGCGTCCGTCGTCGCTGACCTGTCCACGATCGGTGGTGCGCCGTCGCAAGCGTTTTTCGACGACGGCAGCAATGGCGATGCGACTGCCGGCGACGGCGTCTATTCGTTCAGCGCGACGGTCGCTGCGGGCACTGCGAGCGGCGCGAAGTCGCTGCCGGTCACGATCACTGATGCGCTCGCGCGCACGGGCTCGACTTCGATCGCGCTGTCGATCAGCCTGCCGCCGCTGTCGATCATGCAGATCCAGGGGCATGGCGCGAGTTCCTCCTACGCGGGTCCCAACGGCACACTTGGCGCGCTGGTCACGACGCCCGATGCGTCACATACGAACATCGTCACGGCTGTCGCGAAGAATGGTTTCTACATCCAGGACTCGGCTGGCGACGGCGACGTGACGACGTCCGACGCGGTTTTCGTGTTCACGAGCACCGCGCCTTCGGTGCAGATC
>Ga0157375_10003469_pt1 | contig 13671 bp, 12 predicted proteins | sample M35metaG_FD_115311 | JGI IMG/M metagenome (GOLD analysis project Ga0157375, IMG submission 115311) | Miscanthus rhizosphere microbial communities from Kellogg Biological Station, Michigan, USA - M3-5 metaG | ecosystem: Host-associated > Plants > Roots > Rhizosphere > Soil | place: USA: Michigan...
CCCTCATCATCGTAGTAATATTGTTTTCTTTTAAAATACTCTTCATTATCTATAAAGTAAACCTGAAGTCTTTCCCCCGGAAGAGACGCTACTTTAATAATTAGAGGCTGATCTAGATCATTAATAATAATATTCATCCCAGAAAGGCGGATCACCTCATGAAGCTGAAATTTTCTCTCACTTATTTGTCCAAATCTTGGCATAAAAACTCTTACATCATTGCCTTCATTGTGCATCTTAAGTGCCATTTTGTTTACCACTGTAGCCATATTTGTGTCTTCTTGGTATGGATACATTTCTGTAGTAATGTACAGTATTTTTTGATTCGGCATAAACTTCTATCTAATTTTTGTAAAAATGCTTTAATGTGCAAAATTACAAAAAAACATCCAACATTATTTTAATTAACATTTTTTTACGATAATTCTCTATTTCAAATTGCTAAAACCACACCTTATTCTATGATATTTTTAGTATTTTTGAAATGATATTAAAATAAGCTATGGAAGTTCTAAAAAACAAAAAAAACCTACAGGATTTCATTGAAAGACAGAAAGAAATGGGAAAAAGAATAGGCTTTGCCCCTACCATGGGAGCCCTTCACAACGGACACCTTTCCCTTTATGAGGAAGCAAAAAAAGAGAATGATCTTGTTGTATCATCAATTTTTGTTAATCCTACTCAGTTTAACAATCCTGAAGATCTTGAGAAATATCCGAGAGACATCAACAGAGACATTTTAATTCTTAAAAATTCAGGACTGGTAGATGCCGTTTATATTCCTGAAGTTCAAGACATTTATCCTGAAAAAACGGTAAGCCAGCATTACGATTTTGATGGTTTGGAAAATGAAATGGAAGGAAAATCAAGACCGGGACATTTTGACGGTGTCGGAACGGTTGTTGAAGAGCTTTTCAGACAGGTAAAACCTGACAATGCTTATTTTGGTGAAAAAGATTTTCAGCAATTGGCCATTATCAAAAAAATGGTTGAAAAGAAACATCTTGCGATAAAAATTAAAGGTGTTGCCATTTACAGAGCAGAAAACGGTCTGGCTCTAAGCTCAAGAAACCAAAGACTTCACGAAGACAGAAGAGAGGCCTCAAAAGTTATTTATGAAACATTGAAAAAGGTCAATGAATGGTTTAGAATAATCACAATTCCTGAAATTAAAGAAAGAGTACAGGATATTTTTGATCAACAAAAAGGAATGCAGCTCGAATATTTTCTGATCGCAGATGAAAATACATTAAAAGAAACAGACTTTTTTTATAAAGATAAAAGCTACAGAGCATTCATCGTTGTGGTTGTAGATGCTGTGAGATTAATTGATAATATGCATCTGGACTAAAAGATTAAGATTAAGTTTATGGCTAAGCTTAACAATAAGATTTATTATTTAGAATTAATAACAGGCGTTGCTTTTTTGAGTGACGCTCTTTTTATTTTAAATTTTAATCTAATTTTATAATAGATCCTTCGACTGCTTCGCACTCAGGATGACATCGTGAGAATTAAAAGAATCAAGGAAAATAATTTTCAGACAGGTATATAAAAAAAATCAAAGGCTTCTTGAGGAAGCCTTTGAAACACCAAATCACAAAATATTAATATGAAAAAAATTTACTTTTCAGTAAACTTGTGACCCGGCTGGGATTCGAACCCAGGACCCATACATTAAAAGTGTATTGCTCTACCAGCTGAGCTACCGAGTCGGCCACAATTAATAATAAATATAAAATTAATTTCTTACCTTTACTATTAATTATTCATTTTTTTTCTGCAGTGTGCCTGCGACTGGACTCGAACCAGCACATCCTTAGGAAACCACCCCCTCAAGATGGCGTGTCTACCAATTTCACCACGCAGGCAATAAAATTACAAAAAATCCAGTAATTTTCTTGCTAGTGACCCGGCTGGGATTCGAACCCAGGACCCATACATTAAAAGTGTATTGCTCTACCAGCTGAGCTACCGAGTCGGCCACTTTATTATCAAGTTTTCATTTAAGTAATGTCCCTTGTTTTTAGTGGTGCAAAGATATTACTTTTTTCTTTATCTCAAAACTTTTTTGCAAATTTGTTTAAAAAAAATTCATGATAATTTCACTGGTCGGATACATGGGAAGTGGCAAATCTCACATTTCCAAAATATTAAGCGAAAAAATAAATTTTGAACTCATTGACCTCGATAAAGAGATCTCTAGGAGAAATAAATTAACCATTCCGGAAATTTTCGATAAAAAGGGAGAAATCTACTTTAGAAAGCTGGAAAGAGAGACGTTGGAAGAGATTCTTGCAACACAGGAAAATCTTGTTTTAAGTCTTGGTGGAGGAACGCCTGCTTATTACAATAATATGGAAATTGTGAACAGCAATTCGAAGAGTGTTTTTTTGAGGGCTTCTATTGCTACTTTATCAGAAAGGATCTCAAAACAGAAAGAAAAAAGACCTTTAATAGCCAATATTTCTGACGAGAACCTTCCTGAGTTTATAGCTAAACATTTGTTTGAAAGAAACGAGTTCTACAGTAAAGCCCAATTTATCGTAAGCACGGATGCAAGAGAGCCTGAAGACATTGTTAATGAAATTATAGAAAAACTTTATTTATAAATCTTTTTCCTCGTCATTACTTGTCTCGTCGTTATCTGTTTCATTGTCGCTGCTTTCGCCAAAAAAGTCGTCCCAATCGGTAAAATCTGTGGCAATGTCATTTCCCACATAGTCGTCCATTTCCCGTCGGTCTTTTTTGGTCGGTCGCCCTTCTCCTCTATTTCTATAGTAGTCTTGGGTCATTTTGCGCATTTTCAGGATTTCGTACTGCTCTTTGTCGGTCATATCCTTGATGTGAAGCGAAACCAATTTTGCCCCAATTCTACTTTTAGGAATTTGGATGACTTTAATTTTATAGTCAATCTGATTTTTACGGATCTTAATAACATCGCCTTCTTTCACCTCTTTTGAGGACTTCACGGTAGACTCTCCTATGGAAACCCGATTCTTTTTAATCTCCTCTGTAGCAATACTTCTCGTCTTATAAAATCGAATACTCCATAAAAATTTATCTATTCTCATAATTTTTTATACTTTTGCCGTTATATTATTTGTAAAGTAATTAAAGTTTTTTGAAATGAAAAAAATATTTTTATATATCCTTGCAGGATCTTTGTGCTTCACTGCTTGTAAGAAAGATGATGATGATGTAGCAACTTATGTAGAGCCAGAGGACATCGGAGTACAGAATACTTATGATGACCAGTCTATCGTCAAGTTTTTAGATGAAAACTATTTGGACACTCAAGGAAATATAAAACCCTTCAGCAGTACGGATGCATCTGATGATAATTACAAAAAATTATCTCAGCTAAGCCCTATTACACTTCCTTCAGGAGTTGTGTACATCGTAAGAGCAGGTGCACAGCCTGAAGATTCTACACCACCTGTTACAGGAACCGTAATCGGTAATAGAGATATCATAAAAATTATGATGAGATCTAAAACGTATTTGGCGGCCAATACAGATGGAAATGTAGCATTTATTTCGGGAACTGACCTGATCAATACGATTGATGGAAATGGCTCTCCGCTTACCGATCCTACGTATTATTATATTGCTGATAAAAATCCTTTAATAGTAAATGCAACAACAGATGCAGCCAAACAAAAAAGCTATTATATGGTTGAAGGATTCAACGAAGCTTTACAAAAATTCAAAGCTTTTGATATTCCGAATGGAGCGCCTTATAACTTACAGGGTGTAATTATTGTTCCATCCAGAGCAGCTTTTGCAAGAGATGCGCATTATAACTATACAGGTTATTCTTTCAGAAACAGAAGTTTTGTCTTTAACTTCCAGGTTTACAAAACTGAGACAAGACCTGCTGATCAGAATTAATTCAATGTAAGATAAAATAACAAAACCACTTCGAGATGAAGTGGTTTTTATTTTTTTAATACTTTGCTTTCTGCTTCACATTTCCCAGAATATCAGGAAAATAAAGGTCTGCCAAATGATCAAATTCATCGCCTCTCATAAACATTGTTGCATCCACTTCCTCATAAGAAACTCTTCCGGCTGCCGCAATTAATTCATTACAAGTATGAAGTGTATTTTTATGGAAATGATACACTCTTTCTGCTTTATCCGTAACATCAAGTCCTTTAATCAACATTTTATCTTGTGTTGCAACTCCTGTCGGACATTTATTATTATTACATCTCAACGCCTGAATACAGCCTAAAGAAAACATAAAACCTCTCGCATTATTACACATATCCGCACCCATTGCAACGGCTCTTAAAATATCCAAGCTTGTCAATACTTTTCCGCTGGCAATAACTCTCAATTTTTCTCTTAAATTATAATTATTAAGCGTTCTGTTCACAAAAATCAAGGCCGGTTCCAAAGGCATTCCTACTCCATCCGAAAATTCCGGCGGTGCAGCTCCTGTTCCTCCTTCTGCTCCATCAATTGTTATAAAATCGGGATAAATTTTCAATACATTCATCTGAACGCAAATGTCTTCAAACTCTTTGGTATCACCGATACATAACTTAAACCCAACCGGTTTTCCGCCTGAAAGCTCTCTCAATTGCTGAACAAACCTCAACAATCCCGCTGCATTGGAAAAAGCAGAATGCGACGGTGGTGAAATGATCGTCATTCCCGGGGTGACGTGACGGATTTTAGCAATTTCAGGGGTATTTTTTACGCCCGGTAAAACTCCGCCGTGACCGGGTTTTGCACCTTGGGATAATTTAATTTCAATCATCTTCACATTCGGAAGATTCGAATATTTTGTAAATAATTCAGGATTAAATTTTCCTTCATCATCTCTGCAGCCAAAATATCCTGTCCCGATCTGCCAGCAAAGATCACCTCCTTCCAAATGATGGGGAGAAATCCCTCCTTCGCCAGTATTATGGTAAAAATTTCCTTTCTTGGCACCTCTATTTAAAGAAATCTGAGCTCTGTCACTCAACGCCCCGAAACTCATGGCCGAAATATTAAATAACGAAGCATGATAAGGCTGTGAACACTGCTCACCTCCTACCCAAACTCTCGGCAACTCTTCTGAGGGAGATTTAGCGTAAATTGAATGCTTGATTCCTTCATATTTTCTATGATTAACTTCTAACTGAGTTCCGAAAGGAACTGTATCACTCAGGTTTTTTGCACGTCTGTACACCGCAGAACGTTGGTTTCTTGGAAAAGGCTTACCGTCGGTTTCTCTTTCAATGAAATATTGCTGCATTTCAGGCGAAATACTTTCGAAAAAATACCTGAAATAACCAACTACAGGAAAGTTTCTTAAAATAGCATGTTTTGATTGTGTAATATTATAAATTCCAATAGCGTATAAAATGGTAAGTAAAATCGGAATCCACCAATCCGCTTTTATAGAAAAAGCGACTGCCCAGGCTATAATTACAATAACAGCTCCCCAAGATAAAAACTTATCTCTCATAGAATGTAGTATTTAAAAGTTAAAAATAAATGTAGTGGAAATTTTGCAAAGAGACTATGCTTTTGCTAAAAAACTTTCGTAGGATGACTGCACAGAAACCGTGCCATCTGACAGGATTTTTTCTAAATTTAAAAATTCGATCTGGTTTACAGACGCCTGGTCAAAATCTTTTTGTACTCTCACATAATTTTCTGTGAAGCCATACATTTTGCCGTCTTTATTTTCGTGCTCCCAAAGAACAGGAAGCGTTTTTCCTAATTGAGTCTGATAAAATGCCATTTTCTTCTTTTCAGAAAGAATTCTCAGCATTTTGTTGCGTTTTTTTCTTTCAGGAATCGGAACAACCCCTTCCATTCCCACAGCTTCTGTATTTTCTCTTTCAGAATAGGTAAAAACGTGTAGATAAGTAATCGGAAGATCATTCAGAAAATTATAGGTTTCTAAAAATCTTTCTTCTGTTTCTCCCGGAAAACCAACGATTACATCAACACCGATAGCCGCATCAGGCATTACTTCACGGATTTTATTGACTCTGTCGTTGTATAATTTCGTTAAATAACGACGTTTCATTTTTTTCAATAAATCATCGCTTCCCGATTGCAACGGAATATGAAAATGCGGAACAAAACTTTTACTATTAGAAACCAATTCAATGCTTTCATCTTTCAAAAGATTAGGTTCAATCGAAGAAATACGAATTCTTTCGATTCCTTCAACCTGATCAAGCTCTGAAATGAGATCTAAAAAAGTATGTTCATGTCTTTTATTACCGAATTCGCCTTTTCCGTAATCACCGATGTTTACACCAGTTAAAACAATTTCTTTGATGTCTCTTCCAGCAATTTCTTTGGCATTTTTAATCACATTTTCGATGGTATCAGAACGCGAAATTCCTCTTGCCAAAGGAATTGTACAGTACGTACATTTATAATCGCAACCATCCTGAACTTTCAGAAAAGCTCTGGTTCTATCACCGATCGAGTAACTTCCGATAAAGAAATCAGTTTCTTCAATTTCACAAGAATGCACGATACCTTCGCTGTCAGATTTCTCTAAATCATCAAGATAACTTAAAATATTGAATTTTTCTTTGGCTCCTAAAACCAAATCAACGCCTTCAATCTGTGAAATTTCTTCAGGTTTCAGCTGCGCATAACATCCGACAATCACTACCAAACCTTCCGGATTGGCTTTCATGGCTCTTTTTACGTGAAGTTTACATTCGCGGTCGGCGTTTTCTGTTACCGAGCATGTATTAATGACATAAATATTCGCTTTTTCGTCAAAACTCACCTTATCATAACCTGCATCTGTCAATTGACGGGCAATAGTAGATGTTTCCGCAAAATTTAATTTGCAGCCAAGGGTGTGAAATGCGGCTGTTCTCTGAAAATTTGACATTATTTACTCCTGAATTTTAGGGTGCAAAGATAGTAATTTTAATATTATTTCTAAATTGATTGAATCTATTGATTATATTCATCCCTTACTTCCGGACTCTTTTCGAAACAAACAGGTGAAGAATTTGAACCAAAATCATTCTCCGGAAATTTATTTTTCATTTCAGTATTAAATTCCTGAGACTTATTTCTTGCAATTGAAAGGGTTTCCCAATCGCCGTCTTTTATCATTTTTGCAACATAAACAATCTGTCCGATATGATAAGGGTAATGCGCTAATTGACGGAAAACCGCATCGATAACCAATTGTGCTTCTCCTCTGATATAAATTGTAGAATGTAAATTTTCATTATTAATCTGCTGTAAAGCGTAAAAAAAACACTTCCAGCCTTCTTCCCAATAATCAATGATTTCCCGTTTTGTTTTGAAATTATTTACAAATTCTTCGTCTCGGTTTCGCCAGGATTTTTCGCCGTCTTCTGTTAAAAAATTCGTCCATCTCGAAAGCATATTTCCTGCAAGATGTTTTACGATAATGGCTATAGAATTACATTCTTCATTAAACTGCCAGAAAAGCTGCTCCTCGGAAAGCTGCTCAAATGTTTTATCACCAAGAGATTTGTAATATTCAAAACGTTTTATAAATAGCTCTTTCATAACATTTAAAATAAAAACCAAGTTAATAATTTTCGCGTATATGATATAAATGAAAACTATGATTTGTAAAGTCAGTCATTTTATGAAAGATTTAAATTCTTTAAACCCTTTGCATCTCGAAAAATGGTTTACCGATGAAAGTATCATTTGGATTCCGCCCTCAAAAGAAATTTCGGGTAAAAACAGGATTTTGGCTTTGTTCAGAGCTATTTTCAGACGTTATGAAAATATAGAATGGCATGTTTCTGAGATTTTTGCCTTAGGTAATGATAAATATTTCTATCAAACCAATTCTTTAGGAAATATGTCGGGAAAAGGGATTTACGAAAACGAAATCTGCACAATTATCCAATTCTCAGAAACCGGAAAAATCCTATATCTTTCTGATTATTTTAAAGATACAAAAGTATTTAATTAAGAAACCACCCCATAAAGAGGTGGCTTTCTTTTTATTAATAATGAATGTTATTCTCTATTTTTGACCATTACCCAACCCGTATATTTGAACGGAGTATTCTTTTTGTCATTTTCATTCCAGGTTACGGAATACCAGTAATTTCCTGTCGGAATTTTTCTTCCGTTCATGGTTCCGTCCCATTTGTAGCCGTTCGATTTATCAGCCTGGAAAATTTTCGCTCCATATCTGTCAAAAATATTGAAGATCAGGTTTTGTTTTCCTGCCAATGCTGAATAATCGATGACATCATTCACACCGTCACCATTTGGTGTAATGACATTAACCAAATTCGGCACAACGACTGTAATATCAATAGGTTCGCAATCATAACCATCTTTCACATATATCGTATGATCACCTCTCGAAAGATTAGTGAAAATGTTGGAATCCTGCCAATTAATATTATCTAATGAATATTGGTACGGCGGAGTTCCACCCACAACATTTATCGTAATAGTATTCGTTGAAATATCAACACTTGTAATCACCGGCTGCTCAGAAGGATAAACTTTCACAGTTTGTGTAGAGATACATTCTCCTGTTTTCAGTTTTACCCAATATGTTCCGACACCAACGTCTGTAATAACCTGAGTTGTCGCTCCTGTACTCCATTCATAAGACGTAAATCCGGGACCTGCGTCTAATGTTGTCTTATCTTCAATACAGATGATTTTATCCTGCAAAACCGTTGAGTACACCGGAGGAATTACCACCAAAGTTACTTTAGCAATCGCATAACAACCGTTTCCGTTGATCACTTTTATATACACGACACCATTTGGGGCGATGTGCGTGGTTGGTGTAGTGATCTCGTTGGTTCCGTTTTCCGCATCGGTTAAAGACGGATAATATTTTTTCGTAATTCCGGGTTGTATGGTCACACCCGCCGCAGTAAGGTTGAAAGAAGCTGTGGAAGGATTTGATTCAATCGAACAAGATCTTAAAGTTGCTTCATTGACTACAACAATCGGATAAAATTTCAGAATAATCTGTGCTACAGCCGTACATCCGAACTGAGAGGTTATTTTTACATAAATGGTACCTTCAGCGGAAACATAGGCTGCAGGATTGGTAATTTCATTCGTTCCTGCATTAAGATCCGTCATTGTCTCATAATACTTTTTAGTAGCTGTGGGATCTGCAAATACAGCCGCACTGGTAAGATCAAATGTCGCTACTCCGGCATTATTGTTATTACATTTGGTTAAGGTAATATTGGTACCCGTAATATTTCCGAGTTTAAATTTAAAAGGACCAACCTGCCTGCACGAGTTGATCGGATTTACAGGGTTAGCAGGATCCTGATAATGGATGCTGTAGTAATACGTTGCAGCCGTATTTACCGTTTGTGGCGTCAAAATAGGATTTGCTCCCGAAAGCGCATCATTCTGAGAAATATGATAGCTGATAAAGAAATTCGGATTTGCATTTAAAATAGGAGCTGTCAAAGTGCTGAAATCAAAAATCGCAGGACTCTCACAGACCACCACTTCTCTGGGATCTGCAGGATTAGCTGCTGGAATTCCCGGAGGAATAAACGGATGAGGCTGAATCGTAGGATCTGTAAATGGTGAAGCCAAAGTAGCCGTTCCGCCCCAGGTTAAATTAAACGTAAAAACAGTTGTTGAATAATTATCAACATACAAAAAATACGTTTCTCCCGGAAGCACGTCAAGATATTTCACAAAACCATCGCCAAAACCTGGCCCTTCACTGGTATCCAGAGCAGTCATGTTCATCCCCGTCGGGTATCCCGCAATTGTTCCGTCATTGGAAGAGCATCTGATTGGGATTCCTTTTGTAGCACAGGTTTTATTCGGTCCGTAAATCGCCCAGTCATAATCTACGGGACCAGTCGGATTGATTTCAAATGTAAGCGTTCCGCCCGTTGCTATGGTAAAAGTATACCAGGTAGAATTGTGTTCTGTCTGCAAACATCCTCCCAACGGCTCATTAACCGATCCGATTCCTGAAGGCGTGTAGGTAATGTTCGAATTTCCACAAACCGTTAACGCAGTCGAGCAATCCGCCTGTGAAAAAAATGTTTGTGATATGAATAGGAGAACAAATAGTAAAGTTTTTTTCATATATTTTTCGAATTGGTTATTAATTGAAGTGTAACATTGTGTATATCAAATATAAACATTTTTCATTAATAATAACAAAATTCCGAAAATATAAATCATTTTCACATGAAATAATGAAAATAATTACTACTTTAATACAAAATAACAAATATTACTTTATACTTGTAATATTTCCGCAAAGATTTTCAAGGTGAAAAATCTTATGAAAAGGGCTCTTAACTTCATTCAGATGTTCCTGATCCTGAATAAAAGTATATCGCGATGCAATAGAATTCATATCAGAAACAATCACCAGCCAACATTCATCAACGGATGTATCGTAATAAGGAAATTTTTCGTTCTTTTTTTCAATTAATTCTAAAATTTTCTCAGAACACAACTCATCAAACAAATTCATATTATACTCATGAGTGATGAAAACATTTCTTCGGTGGAAAGATTTTCTGATACTTTTTACATATCCTACAGGCTTGCCTTTTTTAATGCTTTTATAAATGGAAAGAATGATTTCCTGCTGATCTTCCAGACTGTCAAACTTTATATTTGAGTGAAATTCTAAAAAATAAACACCACGATATTTCGTAGTGTCCTCTTGTTCTAATAGTATTTCTGCCTGACGGAAAATCTTGTTTAAACCGCTTTCCACCTTTTTCATTTCAAGATGGTTGATCACTTCGGTCAACTCGATTCCGATTTTTTTGTCGTTGAATTTTGCGATAAAGTCCGGGCTTTCGCAGGTCAAATTTTCAAACTTAACCTCAGGAAAATGATGCATAAAAGAATTGAGGAGTAAAATCTCGGCTTTCTTTTTATATTTTTCACGATCATGAAGCGGTGATTCATCTATTGTACGATGATACTTCTCTATCGGCTTTTTTTTCAAATGTCGATTCAGATAATATAAGCTCAGATTTTTAATTAAATCTTCATCAGAAAATGCCTTTTTCATGTGCTGCCTTTTATCGTTATGTGACACATAAAACTTTTGGTTTTACATTATGAAGTTTTTGATTATCAAAAATTTACACTTAAAGGTAAGTAAAAAAAGCTATTGATTTTACACTTTTAAAAATAATTTATCGAATAATTAACATCTCGTTTACTTTCATATTTAATACCTTTATCCCTTCAAATAAAAAACTGTTGTTTATGGATTTCAAAAACTTCGAAATACCTTTTAGTGTCAATCCGCAATACTCTAAAAAAGTTGCCTATTTCTCAATGGAGTTTGCCCTTGAGCAGGTATTGAAAATATATTCGGGAGGCCTCGGATTTTTGGCGGGTTCTCACATGAGAAGTGCTTACAACCTTAAGCAAGACCTTATCGGAATTGGTATTTTATGGAAGTTCGGGTATTATGATCAGGCGAGAAATCATGACCAGACCCTACAACCGGTTTGGACGAAAAAAATGTACAGCTTCCTTCAGGACACGGGAATTAAATTCCAGATTGAGATTCACAGTGCGCCTGTTTGGGTGAAAGTGTATTATCTTGATCCTGAGATTTTCAACACGGCTCCGATGTTTTTATTATCAACGGATGTTCCTGAAAATGACCATGTTTCCAAAACTATTTGCCACAGATTATACGACGCCAACGAGTCTACAAAATTGGCTCAATATATTTTACTCGGGAAAGGCGGTGCAAAATTATTGGATGAAATGAATGTCGAGAGAGATGTTTATCATTTAAATGAGGCTCACGGGCTTCCTGCTGCTTTTCATTTATTGAAAAAATATAATGGAGATTTAAATAAGGTTAAGGAAAAACTGGTTTTCACCACACACACTCCCGAAGAAGCCGGAAATGAAAAACATAATTTAAGATTATGCTACGATATGTCGTATTTCTCAGGATTCAGCATGGAAGAGGTGAAAAGCATTGAAGGTTCTAATGACGACCGTTTCAACCACTCGCTTTGTGCATTGAAAATGGCAAGAGTCGCGAATGGAGTTTCTCAGCTTCACGGCGTAGTTTCAAGAGCAATGTGGAGTAAATATTCTGGAATTTGTGAAATTACTTCGATCACCAACGCTCAGGAATTTAAATATTGGGCAGACAAACCACTTTACAACGCAAAAGATGAAAATGACGAAACTGTTTTCGATTACCGTAAAAAACATTTGAAGAAAAGATTGTTTAAAATTGTAGCTGACCAAACCGGAAATTTATTCAATCCAAATATTTTTACCATTGTCTGGGCGAGAAGATTTGCAGGCTACAAACGTGCTGATCTGCTTTTACATGATAAAGACAGATTTTATAAATTATTAAATCATCCGAAATATCCGGTTCAGATCATTTGGGCAGGAAAGCCTTATCCGATGGATTATTCTGCGATCTCAACATTCAATTTATTGGTTGAAGAAAGTAAAAATCACAAAAATATGGCAGTTTTAACGGGGTACGAATTGTCTTTAAGTAAGTCTTTAAAGCAGGGTTCCGATCTTTGGTTAAACAACCCAAGAGTTCCGAGAGAGGCTTCAGGAACTTCAGGAATGACCGCAGCGATGAATGGTTCTGTCAATCTTTCAACAGACGACGGCTGGATTCCTGAATTTGCAAAACATGGCGAAAATTCTTTCGTTGTTCCAAAAGCAGATTACAACAATATGAGTATTTACGAACAGGATAATTATGACTTAAATAAATTATACGAAATCCTTGAAAATGAAATTCTTCCTGCATATTATGACAATCCAAATAAGTGGAGAAAAATTCAGTATAATTCAATGAATGACGTTAAAGATCAGTTCAACAGCGATAGAATGGCTGATGAATATTACAGGATTTTATACAATTATAAAGGATAACTTAATTTTTTAACCATTAAGATTTAATTAAGAAGATAAGCTTAGTTAAGATTAATCATTCTGATTTTAAGTCTTAAGCCAAAGGAAACTTAAATATTCTTAACAACTTAATTTACCTTAATGGTTCAAAATATTTAAACAGTTTATTAAAAATATAAAACCACGGCGCGGAAAATTTTCCGCGCCGTGTTATTTGACTTAATCTTTTTTCTTTTTCTCTTTAGGTACTTTCAAACCTTTTTCTCTCGCTTCAGAAATACCAATGGCTACTGCCTGTTTTCTGCTCGTCACTTTTTCTCCAGAGGAAGATTTCAGCTTTCCTTCCTTGAATTCGTGCATTACTTTTCCGACTTTGTCCTGAGCCTTTTCTGAATATTTTGTTTTGCTCATGATAAAAATTTTTAAGATTTTGGTAAAGAAACTCCTAATTCATACACTTTAGCATGCTTCAAATATTTTGAACGCTCCCTTGAAGTCACCGATTCCAGATGGTCGTTTTTCAAAACAATGATCGGGTCTTCTGTATTTTCAATTTCAAAATTGGCTAAATATCGTTCATCAGGGCTTGTTTTGTCATTACTCGCCTTTATTTTCTGAAGTTCGTCTGCATATTTTCTGAATCCGGGATCAGACGAATGGATAAATTTATATTCATCGCCCGCATCTACAAAATAATGAAGTTTTTTCTCTATTAATCCCGCTTCATCCATGATTTGAGGATTATCATTTCCATCTTTAAATCCTACTTCCACCAAAGCTCCACCTTTTTTTTGCGCGCATTCTTCAGCA